>PVBE010229451.1_pt1 | contig 10490 bp, 10 predicted proteins | sample 1631181 | NCBI WGS metagenome assembly PVBE01 (sample SAMN08397723, study PRJNA350692) | Marine metagenome, whole genome shotgun sequencing project. | isolation source: water | place: Pacific Ocean | collected 2012-04 | reverse complement strand
CTACATCATTCCGCTCATGGAGCAACTATCTCTCCCGGAGGGCATACGGGCAAGGGCCAATCCACGGAGCAGCACGGGTCGCCTGGACATCTTTACACGGGTCATCACGGATCACAACGATCACTTTGATGATATCAAGGAAAATTACCAAGGCCCATTGTATCTGGAAGTCTTGTCCCGCTCTTTCCCGATTCGGGTAAAGCGAGGGATGTCCCTGAGTCAAGTCCGCTTCATTCGTGGGGTCTCCCGGTGCACAGACGCTCAAGTTGAAAGTTCTTATGATACCGAAGGCCCCTTCCTTTACGAAGGAGATGAAATTGTCCGCATCGGAGAAATCTTGTTGCGGGAAGGGCTGTTTCTCCGGGTTGACCTTAGTGGCATCGCTGACACGCGTTGTGTTGGGTACAAGGCCCGAAGAAACAGCCGACTCATTGATCTCGGCCTGTTAAATCACTATCGCATTCTGGACTTTTGGGAGCCTGTCTTTAAGGAAAAGAACGGCAGTATCATTCTTGAGAAAGATGAATTTTACCTCCTTACCTCTAAAGAAAAGGTCTGTATTCCTCCCGGCTATGCGGCGGAAATGATTGCGTACGAACAAACCTCTGGTGAGCTTCGGACCCATTATGCCGGGTTTTTTGACCCGGGTTTTGGATTCAGCGCAAGCGGGGAAGTCAAGGGGACGGTCGCGGTTATGGAGGTTCGTGCTCTGGACGCCCCCTTTCTGGTTGAGGATGGGCAGAGATTCTGCAAACTTCAGCTCGAAAGAATGGCATTCGCGCCTGATCTGGTTTATGGTTCGAAAGGGGCCGGATCATCTTATCAGTTCCAGGGACTCACGCCATCCAAGCACTTCCTATCCGTGCAAGCGGATATAAGAGAGATCAAAAGGCGAGAACAAGTGGAACAATTGTCTTTGGGTTAAGGGGGATTTACGTTTTTCAGGGAAGCTGTTTATTTCATCATGCGGAACGTTCCTTCTTGCCTGGTTGGCTAGTCTGCATGTCTCACAAGGATATCGTGGCCCCGCCACCCGCTTACGGCCCATGGGTCGGCCAAAAGGGCGCCGGTACAGAGTCCGGCCCCTAAATGAATTAGTGCGCACGAGCATTCGACTGCAGCGACTGTCTCCGTCCCCGCACCCAACAAACCCATAGGCGACACCCTGTCCGTGCCAGGTCGAGACCCTTCTTTCAGGGAAAGGGTTGAACCACAATGAGTTTCCCCGATCATCTGTGGCTTGGGATTTGCGAGAGTGAGAAATCCAGGCCGCTCGCTTCTTGACCAATTCATGGAAGAATCGGGAAACAGGATTTCCGATGGTTGGCCGCTTGCTGAGTGTGTCGAGGGGGATCGACTTGCAGAGCGCTGTTCAATCGTGTTCTACAGTCCTTGGCCGGAAAAGTGTAATGCCCCAAGGAAGCTGCACGGCGCTATTTGCCTTTGGCTTTTTTCCCCTTGACACATTCCCCCGTCCACTCCTCGAGCATGCGGATCAGCGCCGTGTGGTCCCGGTCGCCCGCGCCGCCCTTGACGGCGAAGGCCAGCATTTGTTCCAGCAGGTTGCCGGTGTGCATGGGGATGTTCTCTTCCTTCGCCAGGCGGGTCGCGATGGAGATGTCCTTGAGCAGCAGTTTCAGGGGAAAGCCGGCGTCGAATGTCCGGGGCAGAATGTAATTGGGAAATTTGACTTCCGAGGTGTTGCTTCGGCCCGTACTCTGGTTGAGGATTTCAATCGTCCGGTCCGGATCGAGTCCCAGGCGCGTCGCGATGATCATCGCCTCGCTCGTGGCCAGGAGGTGTGAGGCCGAAAGGAAGTTGTTCAGGGCCTTGAGGATGTGGCCCGCGCCCGGCCCGCCGACGTAATGGACGTTCGGACCGAAGACGCGGAGGACGGGTTCCGACTGCTCGAACCGTTTTTCCTCCCCGCCGACCATGACGGTGAGCGTTCCCGCCACCGCCCCCCGGACGCCCCCGCTCACCGGGGCGTCGAGGAAGTCGATCCCTTTCTCCTTCAGAAGCTTTCCCAGCCGCCGGGTGCTGGACGGGTGGGACGTGCTCATGTCGATGATGACCTGCCCGGCCGTGGCCGTCCGGAGGAGACCGCCTTCCCCCTCGACGACGCTTTCCACGGCCTGCGAGTCCGGCAGGCTCAGCAGGATCGTCGGGACGTTTTCCGCGACTTCGCCGATGGATGCGGCGGCGCGCCCTCCGGCCTGGACAAAGGCCTCGACCGCGTCCGGTTGGATGTCAAACCCCCAGACTTCGTACATGGCTTCGAGCAGCCGCCTCGACATGGGAATCCCCATGTTCCCGAGTCCGATGAACCCCACGCGCTTTTCCATTGATCGGGATCTCCGCCGTGAATCGGTCTGAAAGTAGCCCCGTTCGGTTAGGTTTTCCATTCTACCTTTTGTTGTCCCCCCGGGCCAATTCCCGTATACTCGCGCACCCATCAAGAACAATCATTCAGTCGAGTCCCGGCCGGAAGCCGGTGGAGAGCTTGCTCACCCATTTCAAGGGCCTTCGGGTGCGCCCTTGCCCTGTTGCACAACCCCTCCCATGTGAGGATTCAAAATGAAGATCGTAAATTCCCACGAGATCAAGGGCCACACCGCCGCGGGGGGACGGCTCACACGGATCCTCCTGGATCACGAAACCGGGCTGGATGACGCCGCGGTGGTCCAGGTGGACTTCGCCGAGGGGACGGCCTCGGAGTTTCATGCGCGCGAGGGACAAATCGAGATCCTCTACTCCCTCAAAGGGACCAACGCGATCGGGTACCCCGACGGGCGGCGCGATCTGCTCCCCGAGGGCAGCGCCGCTTACATGACCCCCGGCATCGAGCACCGGCACGAAAACGGCGGAACCCCCATGGCCACGCTCCTGGTCGTCTTCATCCCGCCCGGGAGCGTCACCGACGCCGTCCGCAAGCGCCCCTTGGAGGACTGACCGATGGCCTCCCACATGGTGGACTCCGCGCTCTTCAAAGACCAGTTCGGCACCGAGGAGATGCGGCGGACCTTCGACGACCGGAACCTGCTTCAGAAGTGGATGGACGTGGAGGCGGCCCTCGCCCGGGCGGAGGCGGCGGTGGGGCTGATCCCCCGGTCCGCGGCGGAGGAGATCTCTCGCAGGTGCTCAGCGGATCTCCTGGACGTCGAGGCCATCAAACGCGGCATCGACGAGACGAGCCACCCGATCGTGCCCTTCCTGCACGCCTACCAGGCGGTCTGCGGGAAGGAGGCGGGCGAATGCCTTCACTGGGGGGCGACGACCCAGGACATCATCGACACGGGGATGGTTCTCCAGATTCGCGAGGCTTACGACGTCATCCAGCGCGACGTGTCGGAGATCATCCGGATCATCTGCGACATGGCCCGGAAGTATCGGGACACGCTCATGGCGGGCCGGACCCACGGCGTCCACGCCCTGCCCATTACGTACGGTTTCAAGACGGCGATCTGGGCGTGCGAGCTTCACCGCCACCGGGAGCGTCTCCGGGCGGCGAGGCCGAGGGTCCTCGTCTCCAGCTTGTTTGGGGCCGTCGGCACGCTCAACAGCTTCGGCAAAGACGCCCTGGAGATCCAGCGGCTCGTCTCGGAGGACCTGGGGCTCGACGTCCCGGAGATCTCGTGGCACTCGGCCCGGGACGGCGTGGCCGAGTGGACGGCCCTGCTCGGGCTTCTGGCGGGGACGCTGGGGAAGATCGCCAACGAGATCATCAACCTGATGAAGACCGAAGTGGATGAAGTCGAGGAGCCCTTTCATCACGGGAAAGTCGGAAGCTCCACCATGCCCCACAAGCGCAATCCGATGATCTGCGAAGCGGTGGTCGCCGCCTCGCGCATCGTGCGGAGTCACGTCCCGCTGGCGCTGGAGGTCATGATGTCCGAGCACGAGCGGGACATGTCCGCCTGGCAGGCGGAGTGGGAGTTCGTCCCCGAGGCCTGCACCCTGACCGGGGCCGTCCTCCACCAGATGAAGTTTGTTCTGTCGAACCTCATCGTGAAGCCCGACAACATGCGGAAGAACCTCGACGCCCTGGGCGGTCTGATACTCTCGGAAGCGGTCATGCTCCGCCTGGGCGAGTCCATCGGCCGGCAGACGGCTCACGATTTGGTGTATAAGATCAGCATGGAAACTTTCGAGAAGGGGGTCCCCTTCGCCGAGTTGCTCGCAAAGGACGAGAAGGTCTCCGCCCATCTCTCCCCGGAAGAAATCGAGGGGCTGCTCGACCCCGCGAACTACGTCGACCATTGCGGGACCCTGGTGGACCGGGCCATCGCAGTGTGCGAAGCGGGTTCTTCCTGACCCGACCCATCCGGACTTGAAACCCTCCGGACGCCGTGGTAAATGGGAAGGGTCCGGAAAGCGAAGGGGCGGGCGATTGAGAATTCCCGGTGGAGTTGTCTCCGGGGGGGAGCGGGTTTTGCGCGTCCGGCCGGGTCCCGGAAGGGGCGGGAGCGGGCGAAATCACAATGAGGGAGGACTGGTCTCATGTCGAACGACTGGCCCGTAGCGGCCCACGATCCCAAAGACAGGGCGCTCGATTATTACATCTGCGATTGCGAAGCGCACATCATGCCGGAGGACTACCGGCGCTTCATCAAGTACTTCCCCGCCACGGCGACGTTCGAGTACGCCCACAAGATGTGCATGCACTGGGTGTGGACCGATCACGTCACGGGGAAGAAGTTTGAACACCCGGGGATGGACTGGACCATGGAGAAGATCATCGCCGACTACGATTCGGCCGGCGTCGATCAGTCCTGCCTGATGCGCGAGTCCTTCATCGACACGGCCATGGACCACGCCCCCTTCTCCACCAACCAGCACGTCATCGACGCCCTGGAGAAATACCCGGACCGCTTCATCGGCTGCTCCAACGTCGGTCCCTTCAGCAAGCGGAAGACCAGCGACATCCTCTGGGAGCTGGACTACCTCCATACGAACTTCAACTTCAAGACGACGAAGTTCTACATGCCCGAGGACACCTTCATCAACGACCGGCGGCTCTGGCCCGTCTACGAGAAGTGCGAAGAGATGGGCATCGTCGCCTTCTTCCACACGGGGCTGACGATCCGCATCGGCTACACCAAGTACACCCTGCCGCGGCTCCTGGACGACGTGATGATCGACTTCCCCGACCTCAAGGTGGTGGCCTACCACGGAGGCTACCCGTACTGGGAAGAGGCGGCCATGCTGGCGTGGAAGCACCCCAACTTCCACATCAGCTACTCGATCCTCCTGCCCTGGCTGCTGCGCGCGCCCGAGCGGTTCCTTCACATGGTCGGGACGACCATGCAGATCGCGGGGTCCGACCGATTCATCTGGGGGAGCGACTGGCCGGCCTCGGATCCGGAACAAAGCATCCAGGCCGTCCTGAACCTCAAGATGACCGAAGAGCTTCAGGAGAAATACGGCTACGCGGAGATCACCAAAGAGGACAAGTTCAAGTTTCTCGGCGGCAACCTCGCCCGCTTGATGGGCGTGGACCCGAAGAAGGGCATGCTCAAGGTGAAGCGCGACGCAGCCCGGAAGAAGCCCGCGAAGAAGCGCGCGGCGGGAAGAAAGCGTTAAAAGATCGGGCGGGGAGGGCATGAGGCGCGGGTTTCTTCCGGTTTCTCCGCGTTCCATTCCGGAAATGGTTTCACAGATCAAGCGGGCGGCCCGCCGGGCCGCCCGCTCGCGTTTGTCGCGGAATGGGCCGGTGCGGTGATGAAACCGTTTAACCCGTATTTTCCTCGGACATTCCTAACGGGGCGAGTTTGGCGAAGGGCAAGACCCAACCCCGTCGGAACCCGGCCGCGCTTGGGCAGATGGATGCCCGCGTAAATGGTATCCTGTTTCATGACCGGCCTCCTGTCGCATGCGGCCCTGTTGCCACGGGCAGCCACCCACGATCTTGCGATACGGCGGGTCGGCTCCTTCCATCGGGTTTTACCGCGGCCGCCTTGACCGCCGCGTCCCCTTTCCGATAAGAGTGAGCGCATGAAGCTTTCCATCGTCATGCCCGTCTACAACGAGCGCGGGACCATCGAGGAGATCCTCCGGCAGGTCATGGCCCTGGAGCTGGAGAAAGAGATCATCTTGGTGGACGACTGCTCGACGGACGGAACCCGCGAGTGGCTCCGGGAACGGGAAGGGGGGGGGGATGGGCTCCGGGTGCTGTACCACGAGCGGAACAGCGGGAAGGGGGCGGCGCTGAGAACGGGGTTCGCCCACGTCACGGGCGAAGTCGTCGTCCCCCAGGATGCCGACCTGGAGTACGACCCGCAGGACCTTGTCCGGCTGATGGAGCTCTTCAAGCGGGGCGTGGCCGACGCCGTTTACGGGTCCCGGCTGATGGGGGGCGCGCCGCAGCGCGTCCACCTCTTCTGGCACAAGGTGGGCAACGGTCTCCTCTCATTCCTCACCAACCTCCTGTTCAACTCCACGCTGAGCGACATGGAGACCTGCTACAAGATGATCCGGGCGGACGTTCTCCGCGATCTGAACCTGGTCTCCAACGGCTTCTCCATCGAGCCCGAGATCACCGCCAAGATTCTCAAGCGCAAGCTGCGGGTTTACGAGATGCCCATCTCGTATTATGGCCGGACGTACGAGGAAGGGAAGAAGATCACCTGGATGCACGGCTTCGGGGCGCTGTGGACCCTGCTCAAATACCGGTTCGTGAGCTGAGGACCCGCGTTGGACGCACTTCGAAAGGACCTTCCCTCGGATTGGCTTCCCGCCCGCTATCGCGCCGACGGCCCGCTTCTGCGGGATCTGTTCCTTTTGGCGTTGGCGGTCCGGGCGCTTGCGATCATCCCCGTCCTCTGGGCGTTCGCGGCGGGAGAGCCGCCCTACCTGGGCGGGGATTGGGGCGCTTTTCATGAATGGGCGAAGGGGATCCTCTCCGGCGCCGGCATGCTCGCCGACGGCCTCCCCACGGCCGAGTACACGCCCCTTTATCCGCTTTTCATCGCGGGTGTCTACGCGATGGCGGGGGTCTCTCCCTGGGCCGTCCTGGCCGCGCAGACGGTCCTGGGCGCGCTGGCCTGTCCCATCGTCGCGGCCGCCGCCGGGAAACTGGGCGGGGGGGCCGGGGGAGCCGGGAGGACGGGGGGGGCCGGCAGAAAATGCGCCGCCGTCGCCGGTCTTCTCTACGCCCTCTATCCGCCCTTTATCAAGGCGGAGCATCTCGTCATGACGGAGGCCCTGTACGTTTTCTGGGTGATCGTCTGCCTGTGGGTCTTGGTCCGGCTCAACCGGAGGTTCTCCTGGGGCGGGATGGCCCTGCTGGGTCTGGCGGGCGCGCTCGGCTCCTTGACGAAGCCGTCGCTTGCGATCTTCCCGGTGGTTTGCGGAGCGGCCCTGGTGGTCCGGGACTGGGCCCGGACGAAAGATTTTTGGGAGCCGGCGGGTAAGGGCCTTGTCCTGGCGCTTGTCTTCGCGGCCGTTCTCTCCCCCTGGGTCGTGCGGAACTACGGGATTTTCGGCCGGTTCGTCCCCCTGGGGACGGAGGGGGGGGCCGTCTTCTACGACGGGGTCAACCTCAAGGACGACTGGAAGCCGGGCTTCCGGACGAAGGACGCGGTGACGGCCCGGGCCGCTCGGATTGCCTCCGAGCCGGAGCGAAGCGCGTTCCTGATGGGGGCCGGTCTGAAGAAGATCACCTCCGATCCGTCCCGGCTGCCTCGGCTTCTCGCCGTCAAGGCCGCTTTTTTCTGGAGCCCGTTCGATTGGGAGATCTTCCTGGACGGGACGTACAGCTTCGGGTTTGTGTTCCTTCTCCCGTTCGCGGTCTGCGCCTTTCTCAAGCGCCGGCCCGCCGACGGAATGGGTCGGGATGACGGCTGGAGGGCGTTGCGCCTCTGGCCGGCCTGGGGGATCGTCATCTACTACTTTCTCCTGGGCATCGCCTTCATCGGCTCGCCCCGGTTGCGGCTTCCGGCCGAGGCGGGCATCCTGGTCCTGGCGGCCCTGGGGATCGTCCGGCTTCTGGAGACCTCCCGGCGCGGGACTTTCTGGACGGCCTCGGGGGCCTGGATGGCGGTGAACCTCGGGGTCTTCTTCCTCTCGGACGCGCTCCGGTCTATGCTGAGGGGGATTTTTTGAGTGGCGCATTTTGAACTCAGCCGATTGTTGGGGGCGGGGCTCTGTACCCGCCCGTCTAAGGAGGAAGGCCGCTGAGCTGGCGGGATAAAAAGGTTCTGGTCACGGGGGCGGGGGGGGTCATCGGGAGCCACCTGGTCGAGGGGCTTCTGCGCGAGGGGGCGCGGGTCCGGGGGCTGGTCCGGTACAACTCCCGGGGCGGCGCCGGGTTCCTCTCCGAATCCGCGGCGGAGTTTACCGACCATCTGGAGATCATCCACGGCGATCTCAACGTCGAGGAGACCGTCCGCAAGGCCGTCCGGGGGACGGAAGTCGTCTTTCATCTCGCGGCCCTCATCGGCATCCCGTACTCCTACGTCCATCCGGCCGAGGTCGTCCGGACCAACGTCGTCGGGACGCTCAACGTCCTCCTTGCTACGCGGGACGAGGGAATCCAGCGCGTCGTCCACACGTCGACCAGCGAGGTGTACGGCTCGGCCGTCTCCGTTCCCATCGCCGAGAGCCATCCCCTTCAGCCCCAATCGCCTTACTCGGCGTCGAAGATCGGCGCGGACGCCGTCGCCCTCAGCTTTCAGAACGCCTTCGATCTGCCGGTCGCCGTCATCCGGCCCTTCAACGTCTACGGCCCCCGCCAGTCGGCCCGGGCGGTGATCCCGGCCGTCATCGTCCAGGCCCTCACGCGGGACGTTGTCCGTATCGGCGCGACGCATCCCACGCGGGACCTGACATTTGTCGGGGACACGGTCCGGGGGTTCATGGCGATGGGCGAGGTCCCCGGCGCAATCGGCCAGACCGTCAACGTCGGCTCGGGGTTCGAGATCTCGATTGGCGAATTGGCCGAAAAGATCATCGAGCGCGTCGGCCGTCCCGTCCGGCTGGAGACCGACGCCTCCCGCCTGCGTCCCGCCAAGAGCGAAGTCACCCGCCTTTGGGCGTACAACAAGAAGGCCAAGGACCTGCTCGGCTGGGCGCCCGAAGTCTCCCTGGATGAGGGTCTCGACCGGACGATCGCGTATATCAAAGACCACCTGGACGACTACGACCCGGACCGGTACGCGGTGTAGGGGGTTGCGCTGAGCAGTTGGTGTCATTCCGAGAGCAACGAGGAATCTCGCCTCGGTTCCATCATTTCCCGAATTCACCACAAATTAATGGGGTTCGGCCTTGAGCCGCGTTGGGGTTCCCCATCCCGGTTCGCCTTATGTCTCCGTTTTTGCCCTTCTCCAATCTGCGAAATCTGTGTAATCTGCGGATAAAAGTTTTCTCCCGAAAGCCAAAAGCGCCGTCCACGAAGGGACGGACCCGGGTGAGCCTCCCGGCCCTGGTGGCATTCAAGGTCGCGCTGTACCGGCAGATGAAGGCGCAGGGCGTGAACCGGGCGGAGCTGGCGCGGCGCCTTGGGTGGAAGCTCGAACAGGTCGCCCGGGTCCTGGATCCCTACCACGAATCCAAAATGAGCAACATGGAAATGGCGTTCAAGACCCTCGGCCTCGAAGTGGATGCAAAGCCCAGGAAGGCGTCATAGGGGGAGGCAATCGGGCTTGCTCTAAGCCTTCTCGGCGCATCGGCGTCAGCCGAAACGGGTCAGGCCGGCTGTTGGAAATAAAGGCGCTCTTTGCCAAGGGCTATATCGAGGTCAGATGGGCCGCCAATTCCCCGGGCGCGGAGAGAAAGGGAGAATGGCTGGTCTCCAGGTCGAGAACTTTTTCGCACGGAAGGGCCTCGTACATCCGCTTTTGAAGGGCCGGAGAAATGGACCTGTCGCGAAGGCATTGGATATAAATTCGGGGGACCCGGCCGAAATTCTCTTCCGTGGTCTTGACCGGCGTCTGACTTGGCGCAAGCGCCTCCGGGACCCGGAGCGACGTAGCGCGCTCCACGTCCTCATCAGGGCAATCCGCATAAAAGGCCTCCCGGAGGGCCTCCTCCTTGACCGTTGAGAAACCTCCACCCTCGTCGATCACGCGGTTTCGGCCGGAGACCGAATCCGGATCCTGCTGCGCCAGACTGCGAATGGACTCCCCGTTTCGCAGGAGAAAGCCGCAAAGATAGACCAGGGTCTTGATCCGCCCGGGGCGGTGCTCCGCTGTCTGCGTAATGACGCCGCCGCCCATGCTGTGACCCACCAGGATGACGGGTTCCGGCTGTGCGTCCAGGACTTCGCAGACCCGGGCCGCGTAGGAATCCAACGTGATCTCCGGGATGGGCGTCTTGTCCGCGCCGTGACCCGGAAGGTCCAGGGCGATGGCCTTGTGGCCTTTCGCTTCCAGGAGCGGCACGACCTTGTCCCAACACCAGCTTCCATACCATGAGCCATGGACCAAGACATAAGTGCTCATCCTGTTTCCTCCGATGATAATCATAATGTCTAAACCACTTGGCAGACTTGT
>PVBE012208047.1_pt1 | contig 10491 bp, 8 predicted proteins | sample 1631181 | NCBI WGS metagenome assembly PVBE01 (sample SAMN08397723, study PRJNA350692) | Marine metagenome, whole genome shotgun sequencing project. | isolation source: water | place: Pacific Ocean | collected 2012-04 | reverse complement strand
TCGCGGACGGGTCCGATCAGCTCCAGCGCGCGGTCGATCCGGGGGTTGCTGCCGCTGCGGTAGGCGCCGATGTTGACCAGCTCCTCAGCGTCCCGGTAGACGGCCAGCAGCTCCCGGATCTCGCCCGCGTCGGCGATCTGCTGGGGATGCACGACACTCGACATGACCCGGGAGGTGCTCGCGAGGATGTCGATGGCCGGGAAGTGGTTGCGGGAGGCGAGGTCGCGCGTCAGGACCACGTGCCCGTCGAGGATGCCGCGGGTCGCATCCGCGATCGGGTCGTTGAAGTCGTCGCCCTCGACCAGGACCGTGAAGATGCCGGTCATCGAGCCGCCGCCCTCGGTCGTTCCGGAGCGCTCCAGCACCCGCGGCAGCATCGAGAAGACCGACGGCGTGTAGCCGCGGGCCGTCGGAGGCTCGCCGGTCGCCAACCCGATCTCGCGCTGCGCCATCGCCAGACGCGTCACCGAGTCCATCATGAAGAGGACGTCCTGGCCCTTGTCGCGGAAGTACTCGGCGATGGTGGTGGCGACCAGCGCTCCCTTGGTGCGCAGCACGGGCGAGGCGTCACCGGTGACCGCCACGACGACGGAGCGGGCCATGCCCTCCTCGCCGAGCGCCTCTTCGATGAACTCCCGCACCTCGCGGCCACGCTCGCCGATCAGCGCGATGACGCTGACGTCAGCCTTGACGTTGCGCGCGATCATCCCGAGCAGCGTCGACTTGCCGACGCCGGTGCCGGCCATGATGCCCACCCGCTGGCCCTTGCCGAGCGTCAGCATCGAGTCGATGGCGCGCACGCCCAGGCCCAACGGTTCCTCGATCCGCGGCCGCGTCATGGCGTCCGGCGGGTCGCGGAAGATGGAGACGTGGCGGCGGGCCGCGACGGGTCCCTTGCCGTCGATCGGCTCGCCCAGCGGACCGAGCACGCGGCCCAGCAGCTCGGGGCCGACGCCGACCTTGAAGTCGGACTTGATGGGGCGCACGCGGCTGCCGTGGGTGATGCCGACGACGTCGTCGAACGGCATGAGCAGGTTGCTGCTGCCCCGGAAGCCGACCACCTCGGCGAGCACGGGCTCGCGCCCTCGACCGGCGACCACCTCGCAGATAGTGCCGACGGCGGTGCCGGGGACCTCGGCCTCCACGAGCGTGCCGACGACCTGCGTCACCTGGCCCTCGTAGGTCCACGGATCCACCTGCTTGAGGCGCTGGAACAGGCCCGCGACGGGGCTGACGGGGGTCATCGACTCAGTCATCGTGAGCCTCCACCTCGTGGCCGGCCCAGGCCTCGATCTCGGCGGCGAAGCTGGCGAACTGCGCGCTGATGGAGGCGTCGATGGTGCCGTGGGACGTCTCGACGATCGCGCCGCCGGGCTTCAGCGTCGGGTCCACGAGGATCCGCACTTCGCCGTCCCGTCCGACCATCTCCAGGAGCGCCGGGTAGGCCTCCCGCATCATCCAAGAGTCCTCTTCGGACACGCGCACGATGACCTCATCGTCGGACCGAACGTCCTCGAAGATGGACTTCACGAGCGTCTCGACACCGTCGGAGTCGACCGCGAGTTCCCGACCGACGATGGCCTGGGAGACATGCATGACGATAGCGGCGAGGTCTTCGACCGACCGGGCCATCAGCTCCTTGCGCGCGCCGTCCACCTGCTCGAGGAGGTCGGCGACGCGGGCGAGCTGCTGCTCGACCTCCACCCGACCGGCCTCCAGGCCTTCGGCGCGGCCGATCTCGAACGCTTCCTCGCGCGCCTTGAGCAGCGCGACGTCCGAGGGAAGGTCGGGGTCCTGCACCGGCTCGTGCTCACCGGTGAGCGACGCGGAGAACTCGCCGCTGCGCAGCGACGTCCCGGCGAGGTCGTCGTCCTCGACGAAGTCCGGGTCGGGCGCGGGGGCGTCGAAGCCGGACATCGGCTTGAAGCTGGGACCGGGCTGCGCGGGGGCGCCCACGTCCAGCGCCTCGAAGCCGGCCGCCGGCTGCCACAGCGCCTCGAAGGTGTTCGACACGGCGGGCTACTCCACCACCGCTTCGCCGCCGCCGAGGAAGATGAGCTTACCCTCTTCCTCCAGCCGCAGCGCGAGCGCGATGATCGCCTGCTGGGCACCTTCGACCTCGGACAGACGCACGGGGCCCATGGCCTCCATGTCGTCCTTGAGGTAGTCGGCCGCCCGCTCGGACATGTTTCCGTAGAACTGCTGGCGGGTGGCCTCGTCGGCCCCCTTGAGGCCCATCGCGAGCTCCTTGCGCTCGACCTCCTTGAGGAGGTTCTGGATGCCCTTGGCGTCCGCCGTGGTGAGGATGTCGAAGCTGAACATCTGCCGGCTGACCTCGCCCGCGATGTTCTCGTCCTTGGCCGACAGCGCGGCCAGGAGCTCGTCCTTCTCTTCGCCGTGGAGCGCGCCGATGGTCTCGGCCACGAGGCGCGAGCCGTCGGTGTCGATGTTGTTCAGCGCCACGCCCTGCTCTTCCTCGGCGTCGCCCAGGAGGGCCTCGATGTCCTCGAGCAGCTCCACGGGGAACCGCTTGAGGCGGGCCATGCGGAGCATCACGTCGACCTGCAGGTCGAGCTCGAACGACGTCAGCACCTGCGCGGTCAGCTCGGAGCCGAGCACGGAACAGGCGACGGCGATGGTCTGCGGGTGCTCCTTCTGGAGGCGGGCGGCCAGCGAACCGGGCTGGATGCGCGCGAAGCGGCGCTGGAAGTCCTGCCGGCTGACCGGCTCGATCGAGCGAAGGAGGCGGTGCGCGCGCTCTTCGCCGAGCACGACCGGGAAGACGGACTTGAGGTACGCGTCGCCCTGGCTCTGCAGGTACAGCGACGCGCTCATGTCGCCCGCGAACTCGCTGATGACGGCCTGGACGAGCTCCGGCTGCACGTGGTCCATGCGGGAGATGGCCTCGCCGACCTTGCGGATCTCGGTGTCCTTGAAGCGGGCGAACAAGTCCCGGACCGTGTCCTCGTCCAGGTACATGACCAGGATGGCGGCCTTCTGGGCCCCCGTCAGGTGGGACGTGTCGACCTGACGGAAGGTGCTGAGCTGGCCTCGGGTGCTTGCGATGGTGCTGGTGTTGCTCATGCCTAGACGTCCTCGCTAATCCAGGTCTGCAGGGTGACGACGCTGTGCACGACGTCGGCCTTGACCAGGCGGGTCACCTCGCCGCGCGTGACGAAGCCGCGGTCGCCCGAGGCGATGCGGTCCAGCCAGTCGGCGAGCTGCTGGTTCTGCTGCTCTTCCAGGTCCTCTTCGGGCTCTTCGAGGGCACCGGCGACGCCGTCCCCGAGGGCCAGCGCGGCCTCCTCGGCCATCTCTTCCAGGGCCGAGGCGCTCATGGACTTCATCGCGGGGCGGACCACGAAGAGGAAGGACAGCATCATCGCGAGAGCGACGGCGGCCCACGGCAGGTACTCGGTCCAGTCGGGCGCGGTCACGGCGGCCGTGTTCGTCGCGGGGGTCAGCGACAGGGTCGCGAACTGCTGGTTGATGACCGTGACCTTCTCCGGCGTGGTGCCGATGGCGGCGGCCACGACCGCGCGATACTCCTCGATCTCGGCGGCGCTGCGGGGCACGTAGACCGGCTCGGCGGCGGCTTCGGTGTCCGCCTCGGGGGCGGCTTCGCCCTCGGCCGGCGTGGTTGCGGCGGGGGTCTCCCACGTGCCGTCGACGATGACCGACGCGGTGATGCCGAGGATCCCGCCGGGCAGCGACGCCGTCAGCGTCTCCTTGTCCGGAACGTCGATGTTGGCGACTTCGTCGGCCTCGTTGCTGTTGCGGCCGGACGTACCTGCGACGCCCTCGAGCTCGGGGCTGTTCGCGGTGGTTCCGGGCACGCCGCCCTTGGAGGCGCCGCTCATCGTCGCCTCGCGGGAGCGCTGCGAGATGACGACCGCGTTCTCGCCGTCGAGCTCGCGCTGGCTGACGGTCTTCTCGGTGTGGTCCAGGTCGACGTTGACCTGCGCCACGACCTTGCCGGGACCCACGATGCGCTCGAGCAGCCGCTCCACCTTGTCGGTGTAGTAGGCGTCGTACTGGCGGCGGAGGTCGGCGAGGTCGGAGCTGGCGCCGACCGTGCTGTCGCTGCTGCGCATCGAGTGGATGACGCGCAGGTCGCTGTCGAGGATCTCGACGCGGTCGGGGGCGAGGCGCGGCACCGCGGCGGCGACCATCGAGGCGACCCGCGAGCCCTCGTCCGAGGACAGCGTCGTGCCGGTCTTCAGCTCGACGTACACGGACGCGGACGGGTCGACCTTGTCCTCCATGAAGAGCGACTGCTCGGGCATGGACAGCAGCACCTTGCTGCCGATGACCTGGTCGAAGCCGTTGATCTGCGTCTCGATCTCGCTCTGCAGCGCCATCGTCCAGCGATGCCGCTCCATGAACTGCGTCGTGCCGATGGGGGCGTTGTCGATGATCTCGCGGCCCGCGGCGCTGCCGGCCATGACCGAGCTGCCGCGCAGCTGGGCGGCGACGCGCTCAGCGCGGCTCCGCGGAACCATGATGCGCTGGCTGCCGGACTCGACCTTGTGGGGGATCTCGTTGGTCTCGAGGTAGGCCATCACGTCAGTGGTGGTCTTGTTGTCCAGCGGGGTCGGGAACAGCGCGACCATCGGGTCGTACGCGGCCACGCCCCAGAGCACGGACGTCAGCGCCAGGCTCAGCGCGACAGAGACGATCAGCGAAGTGCGCTTGCCGGGCGGGAGTCCGCCGAACCAGGTGCGTGCGCGAGCAAAGTAGTCGGTCAGTTGATCCACGGTTCAATCCTTCTCAGACCTGGGCCCGCATGAGCTCGGAGTACACGCTGAGGGCGCGGTCTCGGAGCTGCACGACGTACTTCAAGGCGATGTCCGACTTCTCGAGTTCGACCATCGTGGTGTGGATGTTGGCGTCTCGGCCCGTCGCCAGGTCGATGACCATCTTGTCGCTGCTGTGGTCGAGGTCGGACGCCTGCTGGACAGCCTGCGCGACGGACTCGACCGCCTTGCCCGCCTTGCCGGCGGGGTCGAACTTGGCCGCGGTGCCGGCCTGGTTGCGCTGCGTGGCCTTGGCCTGCATGCGCTGCTGAATCGCCTGGTAGACGGCCCCGCCGCCCCCGACACCGTGGATGCTCATCGCCCGATCTCCAGGGCCTTGAGCGCCATGTTCTTGGTCGCCGACATCGCCGTGACGTTCGCCTCGTAGGCTCGCGACGCGGTCATCATGTCGACCATCTCTTCGACGACGTTGACGTTCGGCATGGCGACCAGGCCGGTCTCGGGGTCAGCGTCGGGGTGGCTGGGGTCGTAGACCAGCTCAGCGTCCCGCGTGTCCTCGACCACGTCCATCACCACGGGGGCTTCGAGCTTGGCGCCCAGGACGTCACCGAACTCGGCGCCGGCGACCTCGCGGGCCTCGAACACCGGCATCTTGCGCATGTACGGACCGCCGTCTTCGGTGCGGGTCGTGTGCGCGTTGGCGATGTTCTGGGTCGTCGTCTGAAGACGCGTGCGCTCGGCGGTGAGGCCGGAGCTGCTGACCTGAAGGATTCGAAGAAGGTTCATCACTTGCCTCCGTCACTGGCGGCGTACTCGAGCATGGCGAGCTTTCGGCTCATCGCATCGACCGTCGCGTTGTAGAGCAGGTTGTTCTGGACCATCACCGCGTGCTCCACGTCGGCGTTGACGGAGTTGCCGTCCTGGGACCAGGCGTCGGGCTCGATCTCTTCGACCGGCGTCGACTCGGTGGCGCCGCTGAAACCCACCATGTGGCGGCCGCTCGAACGCTGCAGGCTGGTGCTGTCGTTGCCGCTGAAGACGCGGTCGAAGGCAGCCTGGAAGTCGATCCGCTTGGCCTTGAACTCGGGGGTGTGGCTGTTGGCCAGGTTGCTGGAGCTCAGAGCGTGCTGCTCCAGGCGCAGGTCCAACGTCCGGGCCAGCCCACCGATCGTCGAGTTGAAGATGTTTGAACTCATCGCGACCTCCACAGCCCTTCTCTTTCAAGGGTCGTGCCAGGTGCGACGTACAGCGTTTGTGGGTGGAGGTGTCGGGTCCGTGACACCAATCCGAGGGCCGCGAGGGCCCGATCCGTCAGCCCTCTGACGCGAGGGCGAGGATCTCGTCGAAGCGGCTGTCGAACTCGCTGTCGGCCACGAGTTCGCGCGCCTTCAGCCCCCAGGAGTCGGGTTCGGCGGCCAGCTCGGCGAGCAGCGGGGCGGCCTTGTCGGCCTCGTTCAGGGCGTCGTGGGCGAGGGCGCGGTACCAGGCGATGGCGCGGGTGCGGCCTCCGGCGGGATCGGCCTCGGCGGCGTGGTCGCAGGCAGTCAGGACCTCGCGGTACAGCGCCTCTTCGCCGCCGACCGTGCGCGCACCGACCGAGGCGAGGCGCAGCCAGCCCACGACGGGGTCGTCTGCGCCCCCGGCGGGCACGCTGACGCGGAAGTCGGCGAGGGCGCCGGCGAGGTCACCGGCCTGCGCCCGGGAGAGGCCGCGGCGGAACTGGAGGCTGGGCACCAGGTAGGTGGTGCGCACCGAGTTCGAGGCATCGCGCATGGCGAGGTCGTACGACTCCTCGGCGTCCACCCACTCGTCCTGGGCGTACTGCACGTCGCCCCAGGCGCCATCGACGATCGCGACGGGGCGGGGGAGGTCGGCCTGCTCGAGGTAGCCCAGCGTCTGCTGCGCCGCCGTCACCTTGCCGTCGGCGAGGTACACGTGCGACAGCGCCACCAGGTTGCGGGACTCCTCCATGCCGCCGGTGCCTTCGGCGACCGCCTGACCCAGCCAGCGCGCGGCGAGGTCGGGCACGCCCGCGGAGACGGCCGTGGCGGCGGCGTCGGTGCGGGTCGAGATGTCGACGCAGCCGTGCATCAGCGGGCGGTCGAGGTACTCGCGGTAGATGCCGAGGGCGCGCACGAGCTCGCCGCGGGAGCGCATCTGGGAGAAGGCGTCCGGCGCGAGGCGGCAGATCTGCTCCCCGTAGGCAATGGCGCCTCCCTCCTGGGGGGTGCGGCCTTCGACCCACTCGGTCAGCCTGAGCGACTCCTCGACGAGGCCGAGGTGGGCGAACAGCTGCGCGGTCAGCGAGAGGGCTTCGTCCTCGATCGGCGTGTAGGGCCACGCCAGCGCGCGATCCCGGAGGGCGAGGGCGACCTCTTCCCAGCTGAGATCGGGGGCCTTGCCGTCGGCCACGAGGGCATCCAGCACGTGCAGCCGCATGCGCGCCATGGGGACGAGCACGGAGCCCGGCGTGGTGTCGATGAGGGTGCGAAGCCACTGCCGCGCGCCCTTGGCGTCGCGGTGCGCGAGGGAGACCTCGTGCAGCCACCAGCGAGCCCGCTCGCGGTCGACCTTGGCGTCCGCGTCGGCCTCCAGCCGCTCCAGGTAGGGCTGCGCGGCCGCGGTTCGGCCGGCGTCGAGGTACATGCGCGCCCACCGGTGGTCGTACTGGGGGTCCCGCGCAATCTCCGGCGTCTCCGACAGGAGCAGGTCGACGATCGAAGCCGCGGCGGCGGTCTGGCCGTCCTTCCACAGCGCGTGGGCGACCACCCGACGGGCCGTGAAGCGGGCCTTCTTCGAGGTGGACGACAGGCCGCCGGCCGTCTCCACGATCCGCTCGATCCCCTCCTGGCGGCGGAACCGCTCGATCAGGGACATGCCCACGCCGATCTCCCAGTGGGGTCGGTCGCCGTGCTCGGGAGCCGCCTTGATGGCTCGCTCGTACTCGCGAATCGCTTCGTGGTAGCGGCGCTCCCGCTCGAATCCGTAGCCCGCTTGGCCGTGGGCCCAGGGCGCCCAGTCGGCGTCCGGCTGCAGTCCGGCCGCGAGCAGGTAGCCGTCGGCCGCGCGGCCGGGGTGGCTGGGCTCTCCGGTGGGGCCCGGTCGACTCCAGATGTGGGCCCGCGCCAGGGCGATGAGGGCGCGCTCGCGATCGTCGCCGTTGGGGAGGCGTCGGATCAGGTCGATGGCGTCCGCGACCTCGCCCTTGTCGGCCAGGGTGACGGCGTCGAACAGCGTCTTGTGCCGCTTCCAGGCCTCGCGAATCTCCTGCGGCGGGGTGGAGAACGGGTGGGGCTCGGAGTCGGTGTCCAGCGGGATGCGGACGGGCGAGTCGATGCCCATGGGCCAGGTGATGGGATCCCAGCGGAGGTACGGATCGACCGCCGCGTGCGGCTGCAGCAAGCGCTCGGCAACGGCGTAGTCCTGCCGTCGGTGCGCCGCCCGCTCCGCATCGGTGGCCGTGCGGCGCGCCTTCAGGCGGACGGCCAGCCCCTCGGAGCGATGCTCGGTGAACCGAACCTCCAGCCGCTCGGGCGTCGTGCGTTCGATGTCGACGCCGCGGACCCGCTCGGAGAGGCGGAGATCCAGGCGAATCGAGTACTGGGACACGGGCACGGCCGTGAACGTGATGATGTCTTCGACGCCTGCGTTGGCGACCTGGGATCCGACGGGCAGGTCCTGGTGCCACAGCGAGATCCGCAGCAGACCCTCATCGATGGACTCCGTTGCAGCGACGCGGGCCCCCGGGCTGAGCTCGAGCACGAGCACCGAGGAGTCCTGCGCCACGGCGGGAGCCGCCAGGAGCAGGAACGCGACCGCCATCGAAGCCGTTCGCATCACGCAGTCTTCCCTTCTTTGGGGCCGGTCAGCTTCTTCTTCTTGAGCTTCTCGACCAGCGTCGTTCGGTTCATGTTGAGCAGCCGCGCGGCCTGGTTCTTGTTCCAGCCGGTGCGCTCCAGCGCCTGCAGGATCAGCGACGTCTCGTACTGATCGACGGCGGAGCTGAGCTTGAGGCCGTCCTCGGGCAGCTCGGGCGTCGCGAAGGCATCCACGCTCTCGTCAGGATCCGCTTCGAGATCGCCCAGGCCGACCACGGCGCGGATCTTGTGCGGCAGGTCGTCGATGCCGAGGCTCTCGGACTCGGCCATCACGACCATGCGCTCCAGGGCGGCCCGCAGCTCTCGGATGTTTCCGGGCCACTCGTAGGCCATCAGCGCATCCAGCGCCCCGCGCGTCAGACCCTTGACGGGGAACTCGGTGCGCTTGTTGATCACGTCCACGAAGTGACGGATGAGCAACGGGATGTCCTCGGTGCGCTCGCGCAGGGGCGGCATGCGGACGGGGATGATCGCGAGGCGGTAGTAGAGGTCCTCGCGGAACTGGCCCACGGCCATCTCCGCTTCCAGGTCCCGGTTCGTCGCCGCGACGACACGCACGTCCACCTTCTTGGTGCGGGGGGCGCCGACGGGCTGGATGTCGCCGGTCTGCAGGGCGCGCAGGAGCTTCACCTGGAGCGACAGCTGCATCTCGCCGATCTCGTCGAGGAACAGGGTGCCGTTGTGGGCCATCTCGAAGCGGCCCTTGTGGTCGGACACCGCGCCCGTGAAGGCGCCGCGCTTGTGCCCGAAGAACTCGGACTCCAGGAGGTTCTCGGGGATGGCGCCGCAGTTGACGGGCACGAAGCCGCCGGATTCCGAGCGCCGCGACAGGCCGTGGATGACCTCGGCCGCGAGCTCCTTGCCGGTGCCCGAATCGCCGGTCACGAGGCAGGTGCTGTCCGTGCGCGCGACCTTGCTGAGCACCTTGTAGACGCGCTGCATGGTGGCGCTCTCGCCCACGAAGATGCCGAAGTGAAGCTCGGGGGCGGGCCCCTTGCCGAACCAGACGGCGACGTCGCCATCACTGGCCGTGACGATGCTGCTCAAGGCGCGGTGCAGGCCGGCCTCGTCGATGGGGTACTTCAGCGGACGGAACGACGGATCGCCCAACTCCGCGAGCTTCTCCTCGCCCGCGATATCGCACAGCACGAGCACCGGCGGGAGGTCCCGACCGCACTCCTGGGCCACGCTCAACAGGGGGGAAGTATCGAGTCCCTCGACTCCGGATCGGACCACCAAACGGGGTGCTGCGTCGCTGCGAAGGAGCTGCGCGGCGACGACGTCGCGGTCGACGACGACGAGGTCTTCCTCCACGGACGGATGCTTCCGCAACCAGTCCGCGATGGGTTCGGCCTTCTTGGCCGTATCGATCAGCAGCGTGTACATACTTCGCCCGTCCGCCTTTGCAGCATCCGGGCCATTCACCCTCGATGCCTCCCCGTGTCCCGATCCAAGTTTACTGAATCAGGGGATGACCGTGCGCGCCGTCAATTTTGTGGCGTGCTCGTCTCTCCGTATCGGCGCTTGTCGCGGCGGGTCCAGTAGCGCTTGTCCTTGCGCGGCTCGAAGATGTCGTCCGACTCGGCGATCGGCCACGCGTAGGCCTCGCGCCCGCCGTTGGCCTGGTAGGCATCCCAGAGGTCCTGGCGGTAGAAGGCGGCGACGGTCCAGCCAGGCCGGAGCCCGTACAGCTCCTTGTGCCACTGACCGCCCTCTTCCTCCTCGATCATCTTCCCCACCTTTGTCCGGTGGATGCCGGTGACGGCGACGATGTCGACCTTCTTCAGGTCCTCGATCTTGGGCAGCTCGCGGAGGTAGCGAACCCGGGTGTGGTCCCAGCCTCGGGTGATCAGGTA
>PVBE012100618.1_pt1 | contig 10491 bp, 8 predicted proteins | sample 1631181 | NCBI WGS metagenome assembly PVBE01 (sample SAMN08397723, study PRJNA350692) | Marine metagenome, whole genome shotgun sequencing project. | isolation source: water | place: Pacific Ocean | collected 2012-04 | reverse complement strand
TGCTGAATCGGGTGCGGGTTCAGACGCAGTCATTGCAGCTCTAGTCATAGTCTGGTGGCTAGCGGCGCGCCATGTGCGCGGTCGCTCGGGACACGTGCCCAGTTCTCGCTTGTGTGGCGATTGCGGGACGTTGAGTTCAGAATTACGCTTCGTGCAGATAGCCTCACGAGGATGCGAAAAATGGCCAACTCAGAACGAGTGCGAGAAATCCTGTCCTGGTACGACTCGGAGAATCCGGGTACCAAGGCACAGCTCTGGCGGCTGCTAAACACGGGAACCCTGGCCGGAACCGGCCGTCTCGTGATCTTGCCCGTGGACCAAGGCTTTGAACACGGTCCGGTGAGATCGTTTGGTCCCAACCCCGCTGGCCAGGACCCGGAGTATCACTTCCAGCTGGCCATCGACGCCGGCTGTAACGCCTACGCGGCTCCGCTCGGCTTCCTCGAGGCCGGGGCTTCAAAGTTCGCCGGGCAGATCCCGCTCATCCTCAAGCTGAACAACAGTGACTCTTTGGCAGACGTCGAGCCGTGTTCGGCGGTGACCGCATCCGTCGACGATGCCTTGCGGCTTGGCTGCTCCGCCATCGGCTACACGATCTACCCGGGCTCGGCGCAGCGGAATGTCATGTTCGAGGATCTGCGTGAGCTAACTTTCGAAGCCAAGGCTAAGGGATTGGCCGTCGTGGTGTGGGCGTATCCGAGAGGTTCAGGCATCAGCAAGGAAGGCGAGACGGCGGTGGACATCGTCAGCTACGCCGCGCAGATCGCTGCCCAGATGGGAGCCAACATCATCAAGATCAAACCACCCACCGCGTACATCGAGCAGAAGGCGGCGAAGAAAGCTTTTGAGGCCGCGAAGATCCCGCTAGAGACGTTGGCGGATCGGGTTCGGATCTGCGTGAAGTCAGCGTTTGATGGCAAGCGCATCGTCATCTTCTCGGGCGGCGCTGCGAAAGGCCGCGAGGCGGTTCTGGACGAGATCCGTCAGATCAAAGACGGCGGTGGTTTTGGGTCCATCGTTGGGCGCAACTCATTTCAGCGTCAGCGAGAAGACGGCATCGCGCTCCTTCAGGAGATCATGGCGATCTACAAAGAGGGCTAGGTCATCCGCGGACGGCCGCTGGCGCCGAAAGCTTCTTTCACGCCGGGCCGCGCCAGGCCGATGAGGGCGAACACACCCAGCACCGTTCCAAAGGGCATGAACGTGCAAAGCACTCCGGCGATCACCATGCAGTAGGTGTGGCTCCGGCGCTGCTTCAGTCGGGCGCCGTGAAGGGCGGTGCGCCTTCGTACATCGCGCGACCCTAGCAGCGTGCCGGCGCTGCCGGCTGGGACCTCCACGGGGAGGAGTTCTTCTAACAGTTCGAGGGGGGTTGAGTCACTCGCGCGGGAAGCGGTGCCTCGCGGAGCACGCCGCTTGACATGCAGTGGGCCCCCTCAACGGCTTGACGATAGTCACGGCCGAGGCGTTCGCGAGAGCGGAGCGAGTCTAGCCTCCGAAGGAAAGGCCCGCCTCCGGCCGTTCGCCCTGCGGAGAAGGCGCCTCTATACGCCGGCTGCTATCCTGACGACAGGGAGGTTGAGGCACATGAGCAAGTGGAATCATGCGATTGCCGTCGCGGGGCTGTCTGTCGGGGCTGCAGCATGCGGCAATAATCCAGTGGTCGTGTCGGATTGAACTCTGGTGACGAATCGCGAGTTGGTGGATGCCACGCGTCGAGCCGTGCCGAAAGACGCCGACGCGGATCAGAAGTGTCTCGACGCTCTGGTTGCCGCTGACAGTAACTCTGATGGCATGACGGAGTTCGATGAGTGGGATTGTGCTGACTCTCCGGTGGACCCGAACATCTGCCACGCATTTGAGCGCGACGAAACTCGGAGGATCGTTGTTCGCTTGATGGAAAATGGCGCAGTGCTTTGTGAGACCGTGCGGGTGTTCGGCGAGCTCGATTCGGATCGCGATGGCGTCCTCGATGGTGGGGACTTTCTGGTTTTGGACAGCCCGGGGTCTTCGATGGATCCGGACTTGGCGGCTTGGGAAAGCACCTACGCGGCGCTAGACAAACTTGACGGCATCGACGGAAAGGCCGGGGGAGCTGCGTTTCATGCGGGTCTTTCCGAAGCGCTTCAAAAGATCGATGGAGAGGGAGACGGAGACGGAGACGATGACGTTCTCGCTTCGGCAAGCACCACTTTGTCGATTCCCTTCGTCGGTACAAAGGATTTCGACGCGAAGGTCCTCCGTTCAGAGAAGGTCGCGGTGGTGCTCTTTGGCGCCAGCTGGTGCGGCCCTTGCATCAACGCGCGCTCCACTTTTGAAGGCGTGGTGAAGGGGCCGGCCGGACCTCACATTGTGCCCTTCCTCGTCGATGCCGATGAGCACCAGGTGCTGCCGTCAAAGTACAACGTGCCGACGCTTCCGACATTTGTCTTCTTCAAGAAAGGGCTGGTAGTGGAGAAAGTTCTCGGGGCGGTGTCGGCAGATAAGCTGAACGCCACAGTCCAGAAGGTACGCGACGGACACGGTCCGCTCTAGCGCCCTCAACCCCAGCGGCGACGGCGCTTGTAGCGCCGATAATCGTTGAGCGAGCACGGATCAGTCACCAATCGAGGTTGTGCGCCGAGCGGACGCACGCGCGCGCGCCCGCTACCTGATAACGATGGTCTTTGGGAACGACGTCCAGATGCGTGGCTCCCACGTGAAAACTCCCCCGTCCACGGTGCCGTGCAAGCCCCCCCACGTGACCTCACCCGTCCCGGAGCCCGAAACCATCGGATTGGGCGACAACGTCATCTTCGGCGAGCCAGTGATGTTGCCGGGGTTGATGGCGAGCACTAGCTCGGCCTCGACCTGGCTCATTCCGACGGGCGCCTGGAAGAAGAAGAGGACCGTGCGATGGCCTCCGTTGATGCAGATGCATCCATCAGAGGGATCCTGGCCTGTCGTTTGGGCAGCGCCCAGGCCTGAGCCGTTCAACTTCGCCTCCTGAATGCAAACGCTCGTGGAGCGGGAGCAGTTCCAGGCCGAAACGGCGGCTATCCACCCGCTGCAAGTTTCTCCAGGGGGACAGGTCTCCCAAGGAGATCCCGAACCACCGGTGCTACCGCCGCCGCCATCGTCGCCGCCTCCGCCGCCGGCGCCACCGGTGCCGTCATCGCCGCCTCCAGTACACCGGTTATCTTCCGGCCCACCCCACGGCGCCGTTTCGGGCGGACACTCGCAGCGGTCGCCGATCCACGTCGCTTCGCTCGGACACGCGAGGCAGGTGTTGTTGGACTCGCGGAACACCGGAGTAACGGCAACGTCGCAAGACTCGCACTCCTCGTCCGTCTCGTTCCAATGCGGCGTTTCCGCACGGCACGCGTCGCATCCGCCGCGCACCGGATCCGGGACCGGCGTCGGGTATTCGCAGCCCTTGCATCCGCCGTTTTCCGTGTCCATGAAGGGCGCGGGCCAGTCGCATTCGACGCAGGCTCCGTCGATGCACGCTTTACCGTGACCCTCGCAGTTGAACTGCTCCGTTGAGGCGGGGAAACCGGGAATGCAGCGCCGCTCGAGCAATACATTGGACCCGCCGAGACACGCGTCGTCCCTTACCAACACCGAGCCGTCCGGCAGCATTTCGGTCACGGTTCCGTAAGCGTCGTACGGGTCGTCCTCAAACTCGTCCGTATCCTCACAAATCGGGTCGACACAGCGCCCATCGAGGCACATTTGGGCCAAGGCACTGCAGTGGATCGTGTGATGTTCCGGGGCACCTCCGAGCCCGTCATAGCGGCAATACCCTTCCGCCAAGCGCGCCGTGTCCAGGCAATAGTCGGCAGCGATTTGGCGGTCCGGTCCGGTCCCGCTCGTCGCCTCACCCACCTCGTCGGTGGTCAGGCCGAAGTCCGAGTCGTAGCAGTCATCCATCGGAACGCACTCGCCGCCGTCGCAATGCTCGCTCGACGCTTCGCAGTCGTAGTAGGTCGGCAGATCTTGGTCGCAAACGCGTTCCATCACGACGGTCGCGCTGACGCACTGATCCGCCTCGGTGACGAGCCGCGAGCCGTCGATGAACGTCTTGGTCCCGAACGTAGATGGGTCGTCCCCGTCGTCGGTCTCGGTGCATTCGGCGGGCACGCAGGCGCCCTCGATGCAGGCCATGCCCAGGGCCGCGCAATCTCGCGTTGTCGGCAGCGGGCTGCCGTCACCGTGCCAGTCGCAATACCACTCGGTGAGCACATCGCCCGAGCAGGAATCCGTCCGAAAATAGGCATGGTAGCCGTCATCGTCCCGCCAAAAAATGTCGGCTTTCTCGTAGATGTTGATGCCCTCGTCGTCGTCGGCGCAGTTATTCGTCACCGTACACGCGCCCTCGTCGCAAACTTTGCTCATCGCGGCGCAGCTCACGCGATAGGGCTGCTCCTGCTCGCAGTCGTACTCCCAGAGGTAGTCCTTTGATGAGCACCGGTCCGTCTCGGTGCTCGGCACCCCGTCGAAATCGGCGATCCGGGTACCCTTGAACCTCGGGTCGAAGCCACCGTCGTCGTCCACGCAGACTGACATGGTCGGCGTGAGGAAGAGTTTGCCCTTGGGGCTGACGATATCGTCGCCATCGCCGTTATCGCGCGCCGTATCCGAGCCGCGGCCCGTGTTGATGGTGTCCGTGCCGGCGCCGCCGTCGACGAGATCGCCGCCGTTACCGCCGTCGATGATGTCGTCGCCAGCGCCGCCGCTCAGTACGTCAGTGCCATTGCCACCATCGATGGTGTCGTTGCCCGCGCCGCCGTCGATGGTATCGTCGCCGTTGCCTCCGCGCAGCGTGTCATCGCCCTCGTCGCCCGTGATGTGGTCATCGTCGTTGCCACCGTCGGCAACGTCAGTTCCGTCTCCGCCGATGACTTGGTCGTTACCGTCTCCGCCGCTCAGGGCGTCGTCTCCACCGCCGCCCTCGAGCAGGTCAGCGCCGTCGCCGCCGTCGATCGAATCCGCACCGCCCTGGCCAAGGAGCTGGTCGTCACCGAGGCCGCCGCGCAGCGTGTCGTCACCGGGGCCGCCGAAGATCTCGTCGTTGCCGTCACCCCCGTCGACCACGTCGTTGCCATCGCCGGCGACCACGACGTCGTCCCCGCCGAGGCCGTCAATTTGGTCGTCTCCGCCAAGACCGAAGATACAGTCCACGCCCTCCGTGCCGACGATCACATCGTCCGCCTCGGTGCCCGTGATGATGTTCGCGCCAGAGGGACACTCGGCGGCGGTCGGCCCGGGTCGCTCCGCCGACACCGCTCCCTCGAGTCGCGATTTGCTGGTGGGACAGCATCGGGATGTGCCATATCATCGCCGTGCGCACGCGTGCCGCGTTCCGTCGCCGCCGGCGCACTCAGGGAGGCAACAAAATGAAACGGCTCATCATCGTCATGGCTCTATTCCTCGCCGTGACATCGATTCCGAAACCGGCGGTGGCCGATCAGGTTACCTGGTGCGGCGGATCCTACATTTCGTACTTTGTCCTCGACGGCCTCGTGAAGGGCAACTCGATCGTCTTGGCGAAGTATTTCGATGGCATGAAGCACTTTTCAGACGGCACCGTGAATCGACGGCGCCAATCGGAGCTGGGCGCCGACGTCGTTTTCGGTACCTGCGACATCTGGTCGTTTGCCGCTGAGAATGGTCTGTCGTTCGGATCGCACCTGGGCGGCGAGTTCTGGGAGGTGGAGAAGGCCGGGACGCGGGTCGGCACGGTATGGATCGACTACAAGCTCCCGATGGCCTCTGGGGGTGGGATCAGCGTGCAACAGACGTACCAGTGCTCCGTCGACAAGTACGGCTTCGGAGGCTGGTTCGCGAACGCAGGTGCCTTCCACACGGGACTCTCGCGCGATGCGATGAACGACGTTGACGACAACGTCAAGGAGAAGGAATGGTTCTCCAGGGCTCGCAACGTGCTCGCGAGGGTGACCGAGAAGCACATGGCCAGAAGCGAGTGCGATCTTGTGGAGGACACAGGGGCGTGGCTCAGCAAGTATGGCGACTCGTATGCCGTCGAGTATCTCGTCCTCGATCCTGCGTATGGTCTCGAGCTGCGGATGAACAAGGAATAAGGCTCCACCGCGCGGCCGCTCAACCCCAGCGGCGGCGGCGCTTGTAGCGCCGGTAGCCCTTAACGGAGTCGGCCTGCTTGAGGCCCAAGTAGAACTCCTGGACGTCGGGGTTGTCGAGCAGCTCGTTTGCCGGATCGCTCAATACGACGCGGCCGCCTTCGAGAATGTAGCCGTGGTCCGCGAAGCCGAGCGCCACGCGTGCGTTTTGCTCGACGAGCAGTAGCGAGATGCCGTCGTCCGCGAGGCCCTTGAGGGTTTCGAAGATGTCTTTCACGACGAGGGGCGCCAGGCCGAGGGAAGGTTCGTCGAGTAGCAGGATCTTCGGACGGCTCATCAGGGCGCGGCCAATCGCGAGCATCTGCTGTTCGCCGCCGCTGAGCGTACCGGCTTGCTGACGGTCACGTTCTTTCAGTCGCGGAAAGAGCTTGTAGACGTGCTCGAGGCTGTCGTTGAGGTTGGCCCCTTTGGCGGACCAGAGGCCCATCACCAGGTTCTCGCGGACGTTCAGCTCGGGGAATACCTCGCGGCCTTCGGGCACGCAGGCGATGCCGGACTGCACGCGCTTGCCGGTGTCCCACTTATTGACGACTTTGCCTTCGAGCCGGACCTCGCCGCGCTCGGGCTGGTCGTCGATGAGGCCCATGATGGTGCGGATAAGTGTGGTCTTGCCGGCGCCGTTTGGTCCGAGTACGGCGACGACCTGGCCGGGCGCTACGTCGATGCTCACGCCGCGCAGGACCTGGAGGTACTTGCCGTAGAAGACCTCGAGATTGTGGCAGGTGAGTAAAGGCTCCGCCGGCTCTGTTGCCGGCGCCGCGCGCTTGGGCGCGGGGCCCGAGACGGGCGCGTCCGGCGTGTTGGGCGCGTCGGGCACCGCGTCGCCGATCGCCGACTGCGTCGTCGAATCGTCGCCCAGATAGGCGCGGATCACTTCCGGATCCGCCGTCACCTCGGCGGGCGTGCCGTCGGCGATCTTCACGCCGTGGTCGAGCACCACGACGCGGTCGCTGATGCCCATCACCAGGCCCATATCGTGTTCGACGATAGCGATGGTTGTGCCGAGCTCGTCGCGAATGTCGCGGACCACGTGCACGAGATCTTCCTTCTCCTCGGCGTTCATGCCGGCGGAGGGTTCGTCGAGGAGCAGCAGCTCCGGCTCCAGCGCGAGGGCGCGAGCCAATTCGACCTTCTTGCGTACGCCGTAGGCGAGGTGCCCAACGAAGCGGTCGCGCGCGAACTGCAGGTCCAGAAAGTCGAGGATCTCCTCGACCCGGCGCCGCTGCGCCACTTCTTCCTCGACGACCTTCTTCGAAAACAGAATCGAGCGGATCGGGCCGCTCTTCATGTGTCGGTGCCGCCCGAGCAGCACGTTGTCGAGCACGCTCATTCGCGAGAAGAGCTCGATATTCTGAAAGGTGCGCGCGAGGCCGAGCTGGGCGACCCGGTGCGGTTTCAGGCCCGTGAGTTCGCGTCCGGCGAGCTGTACGCTGCCGTTGTCGCCCTTGTAGACGCCCGTCACGCAATTAAAGAGCGTGGTTTTGCCGGCCCCGTTCGGACCGATGACGGCCGTGATCGAGCCCTTTGGGATTTCTAAAGAAACATCGCGCAACGCGTGAACGCCGCCGAAAGAAATACTGAGGTCCGAAACCTTCAATAGAGCTTCTGCGCTATCGGTTCCTACCTGAGGGGCACGTGCGCCACGAGCCGGCCTCGAGATGTCTCGAGCCGGCTCGCGTGCTGCGTGCGCAAGGTTCAGTTCGGGTTCGGCGTGCGCCAATCCGTGACCTTCTCCCACTTGCCTTCCTTGCCCTTGGCCAGGAAGACCTGGTCCACGCCCAGGCGCTTCCCAGGACCGAACGTGACGGGGGGGCCGAGCGGGCCAGCGGTCCAATGCGGGCCGCCAGTCTTGAAGTCTTTGATGCCTTCGAGAGCCTTCATGAACTTCTCGCGGGTCAGGTCCGGACCGGCCTTCTCGAGAGCCTCAACCATGGGCTGCACGAAGAGGAAGCTGGCGATGGTGAAGGTGCCGGGAGGCGTCTTCTTCGGGTCGCCGTACTTCGCGAGGACTTCCTTGTACGCGACGATCGAAGGATCGTCGGAGTCGGGCAGGTTGGACACGGCCGATGTGATCGTGCCGTTCCAGGTCTTGCCGGCGAGCTTGAAGAGCAGCGGATCGCTGAGCACGAAGCTCGTGACGATCTGCGGCTTCTTCTTCTGAGCTTCGAGGATCTTGGCGGCGGTGATGGCCTGCTTCGGTCCGGCGTACATCACGAGGACGTCCGCGTTTGCTTGCGCGATCTTGCTGGCGTGACCGCTCAGGTCCGTGTCGGTCGGGAGGCAAGAGACCTCCGCTACGATGTCGGCTCCCTCGATCTTGGCGAGGCCGTTCTTGACGCCCTGCAGACCCTGCTTGCCGAAGTCGTCGTTCTGATAGAGGACGGCGACTCTCTTGGCGCCGAGATCTTTGCCGACGTAGTTGCCGATGACCTCGCCCTCGGTGAGGTAGCGGGGGAATACGGTGAAGACGTTCTTTGCTTCGCCCGATGACCAGTACGCGTCGCCGGATGCCGGCGAGAAGAAGGGGACGCCCTTCTCGGTGAGGTAGGTGTTTACGGCGCGGCCGTTGGCGGTGCCGATGCCACCGACCATGGCGAAGACGCCCTCTTGCTCGACGAGCTCGCGCACTGCCGGCGGAGTCTTGGCCGGGTTGTACTGGTCGTCGCGGTAGATGAACTCGATCTTGCGACCGTGGATGCCACCCTTGTCGTTGATGAAGCTGAAGTACGCGTCCATGCCGTAGAGCACAGATGCCCAGACAGCAGCCGGGCCGGAGATCGGGCCCCAAGAGCCGATCTTGATGGTGGTGTCCGTCACGCCGGGCGTGATGGCGGGCTTCGCGGCTTCAGCCTTCTTCTCTGTCTTGGCTTCGGTCGCTTCTGCTGCGGTGGGCGTCGTCTCGCCGGCGGGCTTGCGCTCGTTGCAGCCGACGAAGCCGGTGGCGAGGCTTGCGAGGAGCAACGTTACTGCTCGGCGTCCTAGTTTTTCGCTCATGCTTGTCTCCGTATCCTGTTTCGAGGGCGCCAATCGCCCGCACACAGCCTGGGGCGCGTTATGCGCCGCATTGTCTGTTTTGGTCCCCAATTTCGGCCGTCTGTCTCGTTTTGGCGATTCGCGAAGACCGGCGAACTGCGTAACACAGCTCTGCTCTCGCGAAGAGTCGTTCGGCCTCGTTTCTGGCTATACCTTCTTGATTTCCGGGGTGCCCAGCAGGCCTTGCGGGCGCACTGCCAGGACCACAATAATGATTACGAAGGCGATAGTTGCTTGAAATTCAGTGGAAATATACGCTCCCACCAAGACTTCGATGACGCCGAGCAACCAGGCGCCGAGGATGGCGCCTGTGATTGACGTCATCCCGCCCAAGACCGCCGCCGCGAAGGCCTTCATCAGGGGCGAGAACATCATCGCCGGATCCAGGAAGAGTTTCGGCACGATGAGCAGGCTCGCCACGGCTCCTAGGGCCGTGGCGATGCCCCAGGTCAGGGCGTGAACGCGCGAAACGCGGACGCCCATGAGTTGGGCTGCGACGGCGTTTTGCGACACAGCGCGCAACGCGATTCCTACCCGAGTGAAACGAAAGAAAAGCGCGAGGCCCAACGCCATCGCAACCGATGCGCCGATGATCCACGCGTCGTGTTCGGAGATGACCAGGCCCGCCGGCAGGCTCATGTACTCCGACTCGGCGAAGACGTGGTGGAACTCCTTGGTGTCCGTTCCCCAAATGGCTCCCGCAGCTCCTTCGAGGGCCATCAAGATACCGATGGTCACCATCACCATCGCGTGGCCGCCGCCTTCTTTCGCGCGGTCGAGCATCCCGCGATAGAGCAACGCGCCGATGCCGAACGCAGCGAGCAGAGCGAATGCGATGGCGATGCCAAAGGGCAGACCTTGTTCGGCGGCTAGCTGATACGCGACGAAGGTCGCGAACATGGCCAGCGTGCCGTGAGCAAAGTTCAGAACCTCGCTGCTCTTGTAGATGAGCACGATGCCCACAGCGAGCAGAGCGTAGACGCTGCCTGCGGTCAGACCATTGATGATGTCTTGCAGTAGTTGCGCCATCAGAACGGCCAGGCCTTGAAGTAGTATTTTACGCGCAGCCAGCGGCCTCGCATGCCCATCGGTTCAAAGAGCAGGATGCCGACCAGCACGACGCCAACGGCGATCGATTGGTACTCGGGGTAGGGCGATAGGAAGTGCCTCAGCAGCACGAGCACCGCCGCCCCAAGGATGGTGCCAAGGACGGACGCGAGCCCCCCGACGAGCACGATTACCAGGAGCTCGATCGAGAGGATTAGATTGAAGTTGGCCGGGTTCAGGCGGTCGGAGAGTTGGGCCATGAACGCACCCG
>PVBE010599394.1_pt1 | contig 10491 bp, 5 predicted proteins | sample 1631181 | NCBI WGS metagenome assembly PVBE01 (sample SAMN08397723, study PRJNA350692) | Marine metagenome, whole genome shotgun sequencing project. | isolation source: water | place: Pacific Ocean | collected 2012-04 | reverse complement strand
TGTGTGTGTGTGTCTGTCAGAGGCCGGCTGGTCTGCAGCTGCTGAACGCGGTTCGTCACAGGCACCTGCTGTTTCTTCTCCGGTCGAGATGTGGCAAGCGCATGCTCTTACGGGCGCAGACGGGAGTAGTCACGGGTGCCGCCTTTGTCTCCGACTTCTCCAACACGCTCTGGTGTATGTGGGAGGAGCAACATCAGTCCGGAGCGGCGGGCACCTTACGGGCCCAGCGAGTGGAGTTCGTCGGTGGTTATATTTGGCTGGCCCCCCTCACGGACCAGCAGGTCCCGGTTGGGGAGGTGGCCTATGCGGACGATATGCACGCTGTGGTCGCATTCTCCGATTCGGCTGACCTGGAGCACGCCAGCGCCCCGTTGCAACGGGCCACGGATGCCTTCTTCTATAGCCTGCACCGCACCAAGACAGTGGCCATGGTGCACTACTTTGGCGACGGGCGCCAGAAATTGCTGGCTAGCTTTGACGCACATGAAAATGGAATACTGCACAGTGCGCGCCGCCGAAGTCCCGGTGGCTGTCTCCTTCACGCACCGTGTGTGGGGAGCACGTGGCGTACGTAATGACATGCACGTGCACATCAAGGCCCATGGCCTATCCTGCCCGGCTTGCGCTGACATCTTTCGGCGCAGGCACGGGCTAGTACAGCACCTACAGCATCGTTGCGCGCTCGCAAATGAATGGCTGGCTTCGCAGCCACCGCTTTCAAGCCCCCCCACGCTCACTGTCCGCGCGGCCTTTGCGCGGGCCGCACTACCCTGCGCGGACCCGCCATCACATGGCATCAGCAGCAGCCTGCCCGGGCCAGGGCAACATCCAGGAGCAGCTCCAGCAGCTGAGGGCAGCCAGGGACGCCAAGGACACGGAGATGCGCAAGGGATACGACGGCCCCCCCAGTGGCAGCAAGCGAGGAGCACCGGCCGAGGATCGCGCCCTGGCGTGCGAGGGAGGGCAGCGCCGTCGCCGACGCCAGCCCTGCAGGCGGGCTATCGAGGCGCCGCCGGGCCGCTCCAGGGGCCGCGGCGTCGGGGCTTCGCTTTCCTGCGGAGCGCGAACCGCGGTCCCGCGGTCCCTATCAGCAGCGCGGGACGACCACCGGCACCGCACAGCAACAGCAGACTCCAGACTCGGCGGATCGGATCAGCCCCCGCAGCCCCCGGCGGCAGCCATCTCGATCCGCCGACCGCCGCGACCGCTCCGTCCGGTCCGAGAGCCTTCTGGGCGTCAAGCTGGTCGAGTACCCGGGCAAACGGCCCTCACCGACTACTGGCCACACCGACGCCGGCAACAATAGCCGGCCCGAGCCGCCGTATATGCCGATGGACCAGCACTCTGATGAAGGAGAGGAAGAAGCGCCCCCAGGCCAGCGCCGGGCCCGGCGACGCCAACAAAAAGGTCGCGGTCGAGGTTGTGGCCGCAGAGAGGTGCCTGCCAAGGATGGCCTCCGGGGACAAATGGGCATTGTCACCAGGTGCATGGCCCGATTCTGCCCCACACAAGGGGCGGATAATCAGGAGAGGCAATTCGTCGTCGTACTCGAGGAGCATTCGCCAGTCAAGGCCGCAGTCTGGCAGGCTCGCCAGGACTGGCAGGAAATGCGGGCCCTGCTGCTGGGCAAGCCACATCCGGAGGGCCCCATCCACCGTCTTACCTGGAAGACGGTGCGCAAGCACATTGCACAGCTCATACGGGCCCAGGAGGAATCCGAATGGTGGAGCAGTGCCAGGCAGGCACTGGGCAACAAGTTGGTTGACTACTTGGAGGAGCTTGATGACCGTGCGGTCCTCTCCTTCTGCTCATTGCCTCCAGCACATCGCGTGCCCAAGGAATGGAAGTTCATGCCTCGCCACTCCTGCACGGCACGCGGCTTTGACCTGCGCGACGCGCTCTTTGCGAGCGAGGAAGTCCTTGCATGCGCAGGGGCCTACGTCCGCCTGGACTTCCAGCGATTGGACCCAGACGTGCAGGTTCTCCAGGCCGCACAAGGCACACGCTGAACAACAGGCACCTAGTGCCTTCCCCCAGTCCCATTTTGTCGGGCCAGCGCGGGCACTGCGCCAAGTGCTAGCCTTCATCCTTCTGCCAATGCTGGCCACCCCGGCCCAGGCGGTCTCTGTATACTCACCTGACAGGCTGTCAGCTGAGTTCCTTGTGCAAAATAGTGTCGTCATCTTTACCAATGGGTCCGCACCGGTCCCTGGTTCCGCACAAAACAACACTAGCTATGCACAGACCAGCAGCTGGGGCCTTGCTCTGGCCATAGACTATGCCCACCAGCACGACCACCCGCAATGCCAGGAATGCTATTGGCCCCATGTGATTATGGCCCCAGCACTGGCAATGCTTTACTTTCTGGCCTTCAGACTTGTTGGTTCCTACGGGCCACCTCGGAGGCCCCGATCCTGCGCATCTGGTATGACAACGCCTATGCGGCAGGGGTCATCTCTGGGACCTTCCGGACCCGTAGCAACACACTTCTGGTTCGAATGGCACAGGGCTTGGTACGGGCCCTCCGGGCCAATGTCTATGTTTTCTTCTGCAAGGTTAACTCACACTCAGGAGAGTTTCTCAATGACTGCGCGGATGAAGCGGCCAATCATGGGGCCACCGGTTCAGTGGAGATGTGGGCCCCCCCACCAGAGATCCAACAGGCCCTGTGCCCTTTTATCCAGCAAGCCTTATCGCTCGTGCTGTTGCCAATGCCATTGCTACAGCTGAAGGATGAGTTGGCTCGGAGATATGGCTTCTATCCGCGCGCAGCCACTCAAGCCCAGGCAGCCTTCCGGGCGGCCGCGCGCGTGCGTTTCCCACGGCGGCCTCGGGCTGTCTGCCTTGTGGCTTTGCGGTCCCAGCCTCAGAGACGCAACAGGACCGTCTCAACATGCCAAAAGTAGTAAGAACTTAGTTCTAGAACTAAGTTCTTACATGCTTTCACTGGTTGAAAGCATTGGGCAGTGTCTGTTTGGTCGAAATTTGACCTTGATGTTCGAGCAAGTTCGAGCACCGGGAAGTTCGAGCAAGTTCGAGCGACCATGTCAACCGCGTGTCAGAGGAGGGTTGGCAAGAGGTCTCAACATGCCAACAGTAGTAAGAACTTAGTTCTAGAACTTAGTTCTTACTTGCTTTCACTTGTTGAAAGCATTGGGCAGTGTCTGTTTGGTCGAAATTTGACCTTGATGTTCGAGCAAGTTCGAGCACATTCGTGCAGTCCCACATGCACTGACTTTCTGATTGTTTGCTGAATTGTTGTCACAAATGCAAACCATGTCCGAAATGTAATGATTTTGCATCACATGTGCACCATTGTTGCCTTTATGAGCTTTCAGCTTGGAATGGGCATTTGCATTTTCAACACTGTTTTTGTGGATTGTTGTTTTGACTTCAGTTCTGTTTTTGGCCCCATGGTGTCTAAGTAGAACAACAGACACACATGTGTTGTCAGTAGCAATTGACTCTCGTCCTCGTGCAGTGATTGTTGCATGTGCGGTACTTGAGTTGTGTTGTTGTTGTTGTTGATGATTGTTGTTTGTGGGTCATCATGTCGTTGTTCAGTTGTCTCGTCCGCGAGTGCCCGATTGTTGAGGGTGTAACGGGCACCTCCCTGTGTTGGGGGAGCTGGTGAACCCGCACCAGTTGAGGCGGATTTGACCGCTTGTGTTGTGTCTGTGTGTGATGCATTGGGGCAATGGCTGGTGAGTTCAACGATTTTTTTGATTGTTGGTTGGTTGAAGATGTGAGCGTGAGTTGAAGAGTTGGAGAGTTGGTTGAAGATGTGTTTGTTGTCGTGATTGGAATGATCGCATGCTTCGGTGGTTGGATGTTTCTTCTCATGATAGGAATCATCACATGTTTCAGTGGAGAAGTGTCAAGCGGCTGGAAGTCGATTTGATGTTCTCTCTTTTGTCTCAATGGCGGTGCTCAAACCACCCGATCGCACTGCAACCGCCTGTCATTGCTCACATCTCCTACCATGACATCAGATCTGGACTCTTCGTCTTCTGAGTCTGACCCCGCAAGTGATATTGACACTTCAAGCATTGCATGTTGCAACTCACCTGATGGCATGACCAAGTTGGACAACAAGGAGATGTGTTCGGATGGTGCAACCAAAGACCATGAATCCTTGGATGATCTTGAGCACCGAAAACCACGGGTGGATTCACTGGCAACCAAACATCAATGCAAGGGTCATCACAAGCATCACAAGCATCACAAGCTTGTGCACGATGACTTGGAAGACCTGGTTGGCCCCGTGATGCAAAGCAAACCTGGTTCAGATGAATGGTATGCAAGTTTGGAATGGTGTGGACGTGATGGCCCTCGTGATCTTTCAGACATGTGGTTACATCAGCAGCGGCATCTTCAACAGGAAGTACATGACAATCCAGAAGGAGCTCTTCGAGTTGCCCATCTCATGCAACATGGTGCGGAATGTGTAACTAACTGGAGTGGAGTCGAGTTTCCGCGTGAGGCTTGGAGACAATGGCAGATCATGCTCAAGTCGATTTTGCCTGTCAAGTTCCGGTCTGCCAAACCCCCATTGGTTGCATTCACGAAATCATTTGATTGTGATGCTGTGCGCAGAGATGTTTTGAACAATTACAGTGATGCTCAATACGAAGGTGATGCATGCATGTTCGGCAAGATTGAGGATAAGATTCCTGAGGATAAACTGCAGATTCTCATTGACTTTGCCGGGCCCTACCCAGAGAAGATGACCAGGGCTGATAAGGCCAAAATGGCAAGCAAACATGAAGATTTGATGAAGTTGTTGCTGGAGCACAGGAGGAGCTTGTTTCCAAGAGATCACAAAGCATATTGCCATGGCCACGACAAACAATGTTCAGTGAAATCTTTGGCAACACATTGTCCAAAGTTTGGTGGTTACAAATTGTCACCAATGCGGATCAAGATGTCACATGGTTCACCGGTGTGTACTGGATGGTGTCGCGGACTGGGAAGTGGGCAAGGCAAGGCCCACCACAGCATGTTTGCCCACAACATGCATGTGGCGGAGCGCACCTTGGAGGCTGAAGAGTTGCTTGAAGATTTCAGTTGGCTTGAGCAGAACGGCCGCTATCCCATCGACACTTTGTACATTGCACATCTTCCTCATCACCATGTGGTCTATGTCCGAATTTGTGTCAAAGTTTTGTGGCAGACCATTGAAGAGGTTTCGCACATTTGGCTGCGCCATCAACAAGCACACGATTGCTTGGTTGGGATCAATGGACATGAACAAAATCCAACGAGAATTTGAAGAGTTCATCCACCATCGATGCCTGACATCTGGAGAGGTGTATTTCAGCAGTCCCAACATTGAGCGTGCTGAGGAATACAAAGGCATGCAGAAAAACCGAGGAGTCTTTTGGGATCATGGCCAAGACAATGAGATTGATTTCGACATGGACTTGATTTACAACACTACTTCGCCTGGCACAGGCTTGAGACTGCTTTCGCACCTTGAATCAGATAAATCAGAAGGACCGTGCTTGTTTGATTTGGACCATCGGGATCACTTTTTCTGCGGAAGGCATACGCGAGATTTCCCAGCATGGAGGACACATGGTTGCGTATTGTCGCGGCGCCAGGAACTTATTGCCACCAGCAATGAGCACTTGGTTGCAATGGGAGTTCCTGTTTACGGCGTGCCTGGTTCTCAGGATGAGGATTGGCAGACATGTCCAATGGCTGAGGCTATGCGAGAGTTGAATCGGAAACAGAGGAACCACGTCGTTGGCAATGGTATCCAGGTGAACTTGCTGACCTACTGGTACTACTTTGTTCTCTCCCGGTGCATGCGGAAGCCTTTGATTGGTCCACGAGCCATGCCTGTACCGGACACAGACAGTGAAGATGTTGAGGAGAGTGACAGCAATGATTCCACCAAGGTTGCAGGATTGGCATGTGAAGAGTTGTTCTGATCTGGATGCCTCTCTGGATCAGGTGAATCAGGCAAGATGAGTGGGGCTCATCAGCTTTTGCAGACGTGGTCTCGCAAGACAAAAAAAACATAGCCACGCATGCATGCATATTTTGTTAAGTGTTAAGTGGAATGAGCATTGATTAAGTGGCCACATGACCTTTGATTCAAGTCAACAGTGTATGGAATGAGCATTGACTGGCTCACAGTTGAAAATTTGGAGGTACTAATCTTGCGACCATGGGAGTTGCTGATGATATGGGCAATTCTCCTCCACCGCGTGCAGGGGAGGGTCTGCCAAAGCCACAAGATGGACCAAGGAAGCGACAGAAGGTATCCTCAGTAGCATTTTGTTGTGTGCCAGATTGCAGCGAAGGAAAATATTGCGGAAAGCCCACATGCAAAGATCACACCAAGTACTACGACGGCATCAGGCACCAAGCTCAGAAGGCCTTGGACAAAGATCAGGATCCGGTTCAGATGGAATTGTTCCAGGAGGCTTGCAAGACACCTGCTGTGTTGGGACAAAGGATTGTTGAGTTTATGAAGGACAACCCAGCCACGGGAAAGTGGGCAAAATGTCCTATTGTGCAATGGACAAATTGGCAACGGCAGAGGGGTGAGAAGTTGGAGCAAGGCAGCACAGAAGCAACAAAGCCGATGACTAAGAGACAATTCCTTATCAGATGCAAGGTTAGACTTGGGATGGAGGAAGTTGATGCAGAACATTTGTGGCAATCACATCTCCAGGATCCAAACATAAAGCGATGCAACAGTGGGTATGGTGGAGAATTGGTGTTGCACATACCAAAGGGGATTTCCTATGTCCAGAACAATTACCGCTTCAAGATGAATTTTGGGTCTGAAGGAAGTAAGAATGTGCAAAATCCCGGCGAGAAATATCAAAGTGCAATTGCAACTCAGATTGGCAACCAAAAGTTGAATTTTGCTGATTCGTTCTTCACTTGGGCAGCCAGTCTTCCTGCTGGAACACTGCCAGGGCAACCAAAACCGGCTGATGTTGATGCAAAAGACCAAGGTGCTCGTGCAACGAAGGTCACATTGGCGCAATTGCCCAAGGCTCTGGCAACTCTCGACCAGAAGATTTCCAGCGACCTTCCCATCCTTGCCATCGGTGTTCGTGAAATGTTGAACCTCGCCAAGCTCTCAGTGGCAACAGTTAAGGAGCTGGACATTGAAGCTCGATGCAACGACCGCGCACTTCTGCACCTTGTGCATTCCTTGTATTTCAAGCTCGTTGTGATGTTGAAGTGGGATCCTGTTGAATATCCAAATAGCACCATTTGTTTGGAGTGGATTTCAGTTTCTGATCTTCCCGAAACAGTGATGAGTGGAGAGAAGATTCGTCCGCCGCCTCCGCCACCAGTGGCGGACCAGCCCCCGTCAAAGAAACTCAAGGATGGCGATGCCGGTGGCGCCGAAGCTGCGGACACCAAGGATGCCGCCGCCAGGCAGGGCACGGGCACCGCCCCGGGCACAGACACCGCCGACAATGCAAAGGTCGCCGCCCCAGCAGCAGCCAAAGATGATCCAAAACAGGATGGTGGCAATGCTTCAGCAGCAGCCAAAGATGATCCAAAACAGGACGGTGGCACTGCCTCAGCAGAAGCCAAAGATGATCCAAAACAGGATGGTGGCGACAAGGTTGTGGGTGGTTCAAAAGAAATCAAGCTTCCTGAAGTCACAACAGAGGTTTCTGACCAGCAGGACAAGGCAAAGGTTCTTGCAGCTCCTCCACTTCCTGCAACTCCTTTGAAAGTGCCACCATTGTCCACACAGCAGTTGAAATGGCATGATTTTGTGTCTGGCATTCATGGACTGACCAAAATGAGCGTTCCAGAAATGATCAAGAATCATCCAACCCTGAAGCCGTTTCTTGGAAATGCAGATTCTTTGAGCTCGAGGCAAAACCTTGTGCACGAGCAATCGCATCTTTATGACATTGACACAGTTGAGGCATACGACAGAGTCTTTTCACATGTATCGGGATCAAAGACTTCTCTGAAGCAAGCTCAGGCTTCTGTCAAGGTTGCTGTGAACGATATCAAAAGTCATTTCAAAGTGAAAGACGGAAAACGAAAGCGGGATGAGGCGAAAAAGACGAAAGAGGCAAACATTGACAGAATAAGACAAGTTCAAGCATCTGCAGTGGAAACAGCTGCTCAGGCAGCGGCTCGGCTGAGAGCAACAGCCGATGAAGGCAGTGCGGTGGCACCTGTGTTCAAGTGCGTCGCCAGTGTTGATGTTGAACATCTTACTGCGAATAAAATTGAGGTTTGTGAAAATGCTGACTTTGCACCAGACTCACCAGCTCAATGTTTCGACAGGCCATTCAAAACAGAGGGCAACATTGATGTGTTGGCTGCCCATGTCGGACAGCAAAAGATCTTGAAACGCTTGGAGTGGTGGTCGAACTCAACGAGTACCATGAATTCGTGGGATAGTGAAAAAAAGGGTTTGACTGAGTGGCTGAATCTGATCAAGGTGCTCAATCCCGTCGGTGTGGCTGACATTAAGGATGTGAGTGCAGCATGGGCAGATTCAGCATGGATGGTTGCTTGGAAGCCATCGTACAGCGAAGTGTCAATGGCCTCAAACTATTCAGCCCAGTTCCGCTACCTCTCCATGGGCCACTTGAAGTGCATGGTGATTGAAATCCACAGCCTTGCCAAAGAGTTGATCAAGTCTGGTGGTTTCGTTGAAGAGTCGTTGTCGCTCACAAATGTCTTTGATGCACTCAAAGTTGCGGATGCCGACAAGATTGAATCCTGGATCAAAGGCGGTGTCAACGTTGTGTTCTACGAGCAGTTTGCCAACCAGTTCGTGTGGATTCCTCAGGGGTGGGTTGCAGTGGAGCAAACATGTGGAGCAGATGCAGCGATTCACATGGGCATCAGGAAGAATTTCATGTTGAAGTCTGCAGCTTCGATTCAGAACTACAAGCAGTGCATTGCGCTGTGCTCCAAGGAAGGTGTTGACCTGACTCGCATGACGGCAATTGCTGCAATCATGGAAGCTTGATAGGGTGGTGAGATCAAGTCAATTGCATGTTTTGGAGTTTGAGTGGAACATGGTTTGGAGTTCTAGTGCAAGTCAAGCTGTATGTCAGGGTCTGATCTCTTGGGGTGAGCAGCTCCGAAAAGAAGCGTCGCAAAAATGCTCCATTCAAATTATCTTGCAAGATGATTTTCAAAGATCAACATTGAGAAGTGTGTTGGTCATTCTCCGTCTCAATTCAACAATCTACCAGGAAATCGATGTGGTGTTTGTGCAATCTCAGTCTTTTCAAACATTGTCCTGATATTGCCCCGGAAATTGTGATTCGGCGGCAATCGGCGCCTGCTGCCCTGACCACTCTGAAGAAGGATTTGATCAATCCTCATGAGATGGTGGCTTATGAAAAAAGTGTGCTTGGAGGAGGCATTTGCCTCCTTACTGGATTGAAGTACACTGGCAAGTGCATTCCTGTGGCAGACAGAGGTTTCCAAAGAGGTCTTGCAAAGCCTGAAGTGCCGGTGGGAAGAAAAGAGAAGGTTTCGAAGTGGCTGTCGTCAACAAGTTCGGTCACACCAGTGCGAGGTGATGCGAGTGACTGCGATTTCCCAAAAGGCCCATTGCCAGCTGAAGAAATCGACAGGCGTCGCAAGTCATTGCTGGACTTTGTTCAAGGTGCCAAAGCTCTTTTTGAAAAGTCTCTGGATCGGGCAGCGCCTTGGGATGTTTACAAGGTTGGCGAGGTTCTCTATGAGGACGCCATGCGGTCCAGATGGAGATCGGTGAGATGCCCAGTGCCAGGTGTCGACACAGACATGGGCACCAAACCCGAGCACAAACTGGTCGTGCCGTCAAGTTGCATGCTGGTCGTGCCGTCAAGTTGCATGCAGACACCGCCGAGCTGGCGGCTCAAGGGAATGATCGAGCCAGACTCTGAGGAGAAGGCCACGAAGGCTCGCAGAAGTATGAGCACGCAAGCTCTCGAATCAGCCCAAGGAATGATAAATGAACAGCACTTGCAGGCTTTGAAAAGGATTAGGTTTGATGAGCTGGAGCTGCCAAAACCAACATTGGGGTCGAAGTTTCGCAGCAACAAGTGGAAAATTTGTTGCCTCGGTCGGCCGCTTCCAAATTGACAATTTGGATTTATTCGAGTCGGGGCTCAGGAAAAATGATCATGACAATTGTTGCAAAGCTGTGTTTTGTCATGATGAGCGTTCCTGTTGTTGCAGTCGATTTGGTGTGGTTGCATGATTTGTTGTGATTGCATGACATGCGATTATTTCAGCATTGTGCAGTTCTGATCTTCACAGCATTGTGCAGTTGACCATTTATCATCTTGCATCAACCGTGTCTCCAGCATTGTGCAGTTCTGATTATTTCAGCATTGTGCAGTTGACGATTTGGCCGATAAGGAATCATTCGATAAGAAACTTGGGGTCGCGCTGGGGCTCAGCAGCTCAGAAGCTCAGAAGCTCAGCGGCTCAGCAACGCAGAAGCTCAGAAGCTCAGCAGCCCAGCAGGCCAGCAGCTCAGCAGCC
>PVBE012488905.1_pt1 | contig 10492 bp, 8 predicted proteins | sample 1631181 | NCBI WGS metagenome assembly PVBE01 (sample SAMN08397723, study PRJNA350692) | Marine metagenome, whole genome shotgun sequencing project. | isolation source: water | place: Pacific Ocean | collected 2012-04 | reverse complement strand
GTTTCGATCCAAGACGATAAGACCCTAGAACGGGCGCGGCTCAAGTTCAGCGGAATTCGGGCGCCCCTACCCGGCGAGGTCTTCCGACGTCACGTCGAAGGCGGCATGGCGTCCGGCGCGCCGGCCCGACGCGAAGGCCCACGCCAGATGGTGGCCGTGCCCCTTGAGCAGCAACCCGCCCTGGCCCGTCGATCCGGCGGCATAGAGGCCGCCGATCGGCGCGTCGCCGGGGCCGAGCACCCGGTGGCGGGCGTCCACGGCGAGGCCGCCCTCGTTGTGCACGAACACGCTGCGCACCGGGCCCAGCGCGATGAAGGGCGGCCGCGCCAGGGAAAGCTCGTCCATGGCGCCGGCCTCCATGCCCAGCTTGACCGCCAGCGCCGCCAGGCTCGGCGCCTGACGGTAGACGTCGCGGCGGTTGCGCCGGTAGTCGGGGATGTAGGCATAGGCCACGCCGGGCGCCGTGGAGACGAAATGCGGCCATGCCGAGAAGGTCTCGGCGAGGGCGCCGTCGATGACGATATAGGCGAACTTTCCGGGTTGTCCGGGAATGGCGAAGGCGGGGCGGTCGTTCTCGTCGCAGAAACGCGCCCCGTCCGCGTTGACCAGCACAGCGCCGTGCTCGAAGAGCGTCGTCGACGGCGCCAGGGCGGTGGTCAGGAAGCTCATCACGAAGGGACGCAGCAGCCCTTGCGGCAGGTTGTCCATCGACCACTCCATGAATGCCGCGAGCACTCGCCACGGCGGCAGTCGCGTGGCCAGGGTGCGGCGCGCCGGCGCCACGAAGCGGATCTCCGGGCCCAGCGCCAGATCGCCGTTGACGATGCGCGCGCCGAGGGCCAGGGCCAGGGTCTGGCCGTCGCCGGTCGCCGTCGGATTGACCGCCTCGACGGCGGCCGCCTCGTCTCCCATGTACCGGGCCTTGAGGGGGACGCTGGCGGTGAAATCGCCGGCCGCCAGGACGACGCCGCCCCGGGCCAGGAAATGGCGGCCGACGCCGGACGTCTCGCAGCGCACGCCGCGCGCCCGGCCTTCTTCGAAGATCAGTTCCCGGGCGCGCGTCGCCGCCCGGATGTCGACGCCGATGCGACGCGCCCGGCGTTCCAGGTGGTGGATATAGGCGCCGGCGTTGGGCAGCACCGTGTGCATGCGCGGCTTGCGGTGCGGCGGCTCCGGCATCGGCCCGTGGAAACGCACGCCCAGCGACAGCAGCCAGCGGAAGGTATCGGGCATGGCTTCGCAAAGGATGCGCCTGAGCGCGTCGTTGTCGCGCGGCGCCAACTCCCCGGCGAACAGAGCCAAGTCGGCCCAATGCTCGACGGGCGAATCCTGGATGCCGTCGCGGATCTGGTGCGGGGTGGCGCTGGCGCTGATGGAACCGATCGAGAGCGCGCTGGAGCCGCCGAGGCGCCGGTTCTTCTCGACGAGCACGACCCGGCGGCCCAGGGTCCGCGCCTCGATGGCGGCGGCCAGCCCGGCGCCGCCGCCGCCGACCACCACCACGTCGAACGTTTCCTCGGCGGCGCCGCCTTCATCCGTCATCGCGCTCTCCCCCGATTGTGCGTGCCCACGGAATGTTAGACTCGGATCGCCGCAAAAGGGTAGACCGTTGTCATGTGGAGTGGCCGCGTCCATGGGCGCGGCGTTTCGAAAACGGAAGAAGGGCCGAGCGAATGGACCAACAGCAGTTCAAGGAGTTTATGGGGCCGGTCATGGAAAGGATCGCCGGCGGGGCGCTCGATGCCGGGCTCGAGGCCGATCTGAACCGGGCCTTCCCGGCCGGCGGCGACACCTTCCGGGCCATCGAGGCGGCGTGCCTCGAGGCCATCGACCGGGGATGGATGTGCGCCGAGGGCAGCGAGGGGCGGCGCTTCGGCCGCGTCGTCGAGGCGGCGCCCGGGATGATGACGAATGATGACAAAATGTCATCATTCGAGATGGCCGGCCCTTTGGAATCAACGGCTTGGCGCGGCAACGGCGCGGTCCCGAGCAATCGGAAAAGGCGCCAGGCTCTTATCCCGCCAGTTCCTCCAACAGGGGCCGCGTCGAGTTGAGGCGCGGGCGCCACAGGCCGCGCTCCTGCGCCTCCAGGAGCCGCCGGCTCATGTCGGCGAGGGCCGCCGGGTTGTGCTCGGCGATGAAGCCGCGCACGGCGTCATCGCCGAGATAGGCCTCGAACACCGCGTCGAAGTGGTGGTCGGCCACGCAGCGCGCCGTGGCGGCGAAGGCGAACAGGTAGTCCACGGTGGCCGCCATCTCGAAGGCGCCCTTGTAGCCGTGGCGCATGACCCCGGCGATCCATTTGGGATTGACGACGCGCGAACGCACCACCCGCGCCACCTCTTCGGCGAGGGTGCGGATGCGGGGGTTTTCGGGGCGCGCGTGGTCGCCGTGATAGACGGCGGGCTGGGCGCCCGAGAGAACGCGCACGGCGGCCGTCATGCCGCCCTCGAACTGGTAGTAGTCGTCGGAATCGAGGATGTCGTGCTCGCGGTTGTCCTGGTTCTGGATGACCGCCTCGACGGCGCCGAGGCGCGTCTCGAAGAGGCCGTGGGCGGCGGCGCCGCCCGAACCCGACCCGTAGGCGTAGCCGCCCCAGGCGACGTAGGCCTTGGCCAGGTCGTCGTCGGTCTCCCACCCCTTCTCGTCGATCAACGCCTGCAGGCCGGCGCCGTAGGCCCCCGGCTTCGAGCCGAAGACGCGGAAACCGGCCCGGAGCGCCGCCTCGGCAGCGCCGAGCCCGCCTTCGGCGAGGCGCTGTGTCTCCTCGGCGACGCGCCCCGCCAGGGGGTTGGTGTCGGGCGGCTCGTCGAGGGCGGCGACGGCGCGCGCCGCCGAATCGAAAAGGTCGATGAGCCCCGGGAAGGCGTCGCGGAAGAACCCGGAAACCCTGAGCGTGACGTCGAGCCTGGGGCGGTCGAGGACGTCGGGGGGCAGGACCTCGAAGCCGGTGACGCGCCTCGACGCCGCGTCCCACGTCGGGCGCACGCCCATAAGCGCCAACCCTTGCGCGATGTCGTCGCCGCCGGTGCGCATGTTCGACGTGCCCCACGCCGTGAGCGCCACCGTGCGGGGCCAGGCGCCGTGCTCCTGGGCGTGGCGCTCGACCAGCAGCGCCGCCGATTTCCAGCCCAGCGTCCAGGCCGCCGGCGTCGGCACCGTGCGCGTGTCCACGGAATAGAAATTGCGCCCCGTCGGCAGCACGTCGGGCCGCCCCCGGGTCGGCGCCCCCGACGGGCCGGGCTCGACGAAGCGCCCGTCGAGGCCGGCCAGCAGGCCGTCGATCTCGGCCCGGCCGCAGGTCTCCACCGAAGGACGGATGCGCGCCTCGAGTTCGGCGAGAACGGCGCGCGTGCCCGTCCACCCATGGTCGGGCGCGGCGGCACCGGAGACCAGATTCGAGGCCAGGGCCTCCAGGCGCTCGACGGTGTCGCCACGGGTGCGCCAGGGATCGGCGCCGGCCATCACCGCCGGCCGTGGACCCGTCCACGGTGCCGCCATTTCAGAGGACAGGGGATCGAAGTCGAGCCCCAGCCCGAGGTCCTGGGCCAGCGCCCGCAAGAGGGACGCGTCGCCCCCCTCGCCGGCGCCGCGCGGCACGCGCAGCAGCGCCACCAGCAGGTCGGTGAGCAGCCCCCCGGAAGGCAACTGGCCGAAGATGTGCAGGCCGTCGCGGATTTGCGACTCCTTCAACTCGCACAGGAAATTGTCGAGCTTGGCGAGGGATTCGCCCTCTCCCTCTCCGTCGGCCATGCCGCAGTCGGCGTCGATGCCGGTGGCATGGCAGAGCGCCAGGATATCGCGGGACAGGACCTTGAGCCTTCTCGGGTCCATGCCGGCGGCCTCGAAGTACTCGTCGACGAGCTGCTCCAGGTCGCGCAGGGGACCGTAGCTCTCGGCGCGGGTGAGGGGCGGCGTCAGGTGGTCGATGACCACGGCCTGGGCGCGGCGCTTGGCCTGCGAGCCCTCGCCGGGGTCGTTGACGATGAAGGGATAAAGGTGCGGCATGGGCCCCAGGGCGGCCTCGGGGAAGCACTCGGCGGACAAGGCCAGGGACTTGCCGGGCAGCCATTCGAGGTTGCCGTGCTTGCCCATGTGGACCACCGCATGGGCCCGGAAGTGCCCGCGCAGCCAGGCATGGAAGGCGAGATAGCCGTGCGGCGGCGGCAGGTCGGGGTCGTGGTAGCTGGCCTTGGGGTCGATGTTGTAGCCGCGCGCCGGCTGCAGCGCCACGGCGACGCGCCCGCAGCGAAAGGCCGGGATGGCGAAGGCGCCGCTGCCGTCGCCGCCACTGTCCTTGCCGGGCATGAAGAACGGGTCTTCCTCGGGCGCCCCCCAGCGTTCGCCCACCTTGTCGCGCACCGTCTCGGGAAGGGCGTCGAACCAGGCCGCGTAGTCGACCAGGGGCAGGCTTTCGCTAACGGTGCGCTCGGGCAGCGCCGCCGAGTCGTTGGTGGGACCGGCGGCGAGGCGGGCGATGAGCTCGGCGCCGTCGGCGGGTGCTTCGTGCACGCCGTAGCCGGCTTGGTCCAGCGCCGCCAGCACCCGCACGGTGGCCGCCGGCACGTCGAGGCCGACGCCGTTGCCCATGCGGCCGTCCCGGTTGGGGTAGTTGGCGAGGACCAGCGCCACCCGGCGCTCGGCAACCGGGGTCTCCGCCAACCGCGCCCAGTTGGCGGCAAGCTGGCAGGCGAAGGCGACGCGGTCGGCGACCGGGCGGTAGGTCACGATGTCGGTCTCGGTGAGGGGATGGCGCTCGGCGCGCCCCTTGAACGACACGGCGCGCGCCAGAATGCGCCCGTCGACCTCGGGCAGGGCCACGTTCATGGCGATGTCGCGGGCCGACAGGCCGTGAGCGCCGGCGCGCCAGCCTTCCTCGTTGCCACCGGCGAACACCACCTGCAGGACGGGGCAACCGGCGCCGTCGAAGGGCGTCGCCCGGCGCTCAGCCCCGGGCGGCGAAACCGCGAAGCCGGTGGCGTTGAGCACCACCGCCGGCGGCGCCTCGGCGAACAGGGTCTCCAGGGTGGCCGCCGCCACCGGGTCCTTGAGGCTGGAGACGAAGACGGGCAAGGGATTGAGCCCCGCCTGGGCCAAGCCGCGCACCAGGGCGTCCACCACATCGAGGTTCCCGGCCTGCACCAGAGCCCGGTAGAAAACCACGGCGGCGACCGGCGCCGCGTCGGTCCATTGGGCGCGGATCGCCTCCAACCCGGCGTCGCCCCGCCCCGGCCAGTAGAGGCCGGCGCGCAGCAAGGGCCGGGGTTCCCGCCATTCCGCCTGGTGGCCGATCAGGGTGGCGGCGAAGCGCAGGAAGTCGAGGGCGTTGTCGACGCCACCGTGTACGCAGTACTGCCACAGCCGGTGGCCCGCCTCGCCACCGACGGTGGAGAAGCCGGCAAGCTCGGCGTCGGGCTGGTCGTCGCCGGCCAGGAAGGCGACGGGGATGCCGTGATCGCGGCATTCGGCGGCCACCTGCTCCAACCCGTAGGGCCAATAGCCGCGCCCGCCGAGCAGGCGCACCACGACCAGCCGGGCGTGGCGGACGACGGCGTCCACGTAGAGGTCCACCGACATGTTGTGGCCGAGGTGGAGCAGGCTGGCCAGGCGCAGGCTGGGGAAGCCATCGGCCGGCAGCTTGGCGCGCGCCGCCGCCAACAGGGCAAGCTCGCTGTCGGCGGCGGACAGCACGACGATGTCGCCCGGCGTCTGGCCCAGGTCCACCGCCTCGCTGCCGTCGCCGATGGCGCCAGGCTGCGCGGCCAGGAGGTGCATGTCCGGTTCGCCTCAGAGTGCGATCGGTTCAAATTGAATCAATTTGAACCGATCGCACTCTATGTCATGTTTAGGGGCTTATTCACGTCCTGGATCGTTTCGATCCAGCACGATAAGACCCTAGCCGGCGATGGCGCGGCGGATGGCGGCCTCGTCGAGCCCTTTTTGCCCGATCACCACGAGCTGCCCCCGGCGCGCCTCGCCGGGCCCCCAAGGGCGGTCGTAGTAACCATCGACGCGGCTGCCCACGCACTGCACCACGTGGCGCATGTCCTTGCCGCTGACGTCGACGAAGCCCTTGATGCGCAGGATATCGTGCAGGCGGACGGCGGCCTCGAGCCGCCCCTCCAGGGCCTCGGGCGAGGCGATCGCATCGAGGCCGACGACGAAGGAGTGGAAATCGTCGTGGTCGTGCTCGCCGTCCTCGTCGTCGTGGCAGGAAGGCCGCGCCTCGATGTGGTCCTCGACCGCCGCCCCGATGCCGAGGAGGACCCGGGAATCGACCGCCGCGTGGACCGTCGGCACCACCTTCACGGCGGCGCCGGTGCTCTCGGCAATGGTGCCGCGCACCTTGGCCAGGGTCTCGCTGTCGACCAGATCCGTCTTGTTGAGGACCACCAGGTCGGCGCAGCGCAACTGGTCCTCGAACACCTCGGCGAGGGGCGCGTCGTGGTCGAGCGCCGGGTCGGCCTCGCGTTCCGCCCGCACCGCCTCGACATCGTCGGCGAAGAGCCCGGCGGCGACGGCCGGGGCGTCGATGACGGCGACGACCCCGTCGACGGTGACCCGCGAGCGGATTTCCGGCCAGTTGAAGGCCTTGACCAGCGGTTTCGGCAGCGCCAGGCCGGAGGTCTCGATGACGATGTGCTGGGGCGGCTCGGGTCGCTCCAGCAGCATCTCCATGGTGGGCAGGAAATCGTCGGCCACCGTGCAGCAGATGCAGCCGTTGGCAAGCTCTACCACGTCGTCCTCGGTACAGCCCTCGATGCCACAGCCCTTGAGCACTTTGCCGTCGATGCCGAGGTCCCCGAACTCGTTGATCACCAGCGCGATGCGCGTGCCGTTGGCGGTGCCCAGCAGATGGCGGATGAGGGTGGTCTTGCCGGACCCCAGGAAGCCGGTGATCACGGTGGCCGGTATCTTCATTGTCGGTCGTCCTTGAACACCAGCGGCGCTCCGGCGGCAACGAACACCACCCGGTCGGCGGCCTCGGCCACCGCTTGGTTGAGGCGGCCCGCCGCGTCCCTGAAAGCACGGGCCGCCTCGTTGTCGGGGACGATGCCGAGTCCCACTTCGTTGGTGACCAGGACGATGGGAGCGGCGAGCCCGCCGATCGCATCGAGGAGACCCTCCACCTCGGCGTCGACGTCGCGTTTCGCCGCCATCAGGTTGTTGAGCCAAAGGGTCAGGCAATCGACGAGCACGGCAAGCCCGGACGCCGCGTTGGCCTTCAGCACGCCGGCCAGGTCGAGCGGCTCCTCCACCGTCGTCCATGAATTGCCGCGGCGCTCCTTGTGGCGGCGGATGCGTTCCACCATCTCGGCGTCGCCGGCCTCGGCGGTCGCCACGTAGAGGCCGGGGCCGTGGTCCTCTATGAGGCGCTCGGCATAGGCGCTCTTGCCCGAGCGGGCACCGCCGAGGACCAGGGTGACGGGAGGCAGGGGTCGGATTGTCGCCGGATCGAGAGCCATATCCTCCGCCCGAGGAAAGTTAATGCCAGCGTGGCGGACAGGTTTCCTGGCTCGGGGTCGACAACCGCGGCGCCTTCCCAACGCCCTCGGGCACCAGTGGCCTCGTGCCGCGGTCTCGCCTCTTACAGTTGCGGGGGCAACGCCGGGTTTGCGGCGAAGCCCCGCGCACCGGCTTCCCTCTTCCGACACGGCGCCACCCTAGCACACCGGGAAGGACGGAATCTAGCCGGGCAGGGCGTTCACCGTCATCACCCGCCAGGCGGTGCCGCGCCCGGCGAGGATGCCGCCGGGGATGTGATCGATGTGGGTCAGCGACAGGTTGTCGATCATGAAGCCGATCATGCGCGCCGGCTCGAGGGAGAGGGAGAGGGCGAGGGCGGAGCGGATGGTGCCGCCGTGGGTGACGGCGACGATGTCACGCCCCCCATGCTCGGCGGTGAGGCGCTCGATGACGGTGGAAACCCGCGCCATGACCTGGGCCAGGCTCTCGCCGCCCGGCGGCGAGACGTTACCGGGGTCGTCCCAGAAGGCGTCGTAATCCGGCTTTCCGGCGGCGCGCAGCTCGTCCCACGCCAACCCCTGCCAGTCGCCGAAGTTCTGTTCCACGAGGTCGCGCTCGATGATCGGCTGGGGCGCCTCGATGCCGGCGGCGGCGATGGCGACGGCGGTGTCGATGGCGCGCCGCAGGTGGCTGGTCACCCACACCGCGCCTTCCGGCAGCGCCGCCGCCAGCCAGCTCATGGCGGCGGCATCGGAGGTGTCGCACGCCATGTCGCGCTGGCCGTAGATGCGGCCCCCGTGGTCGACCACCGGGGCGTGGCGAATCCACCACCAGCGGGTCTCGGTGCTCATGGCGCCACCAGGGCGGCGGCGGCGAGCAGTGCCGCCGTCTCCGCCACCTGCTGCACGGCGCCCAGCACGTCGCCGGTGCTGCCCCCCACCTGGCGCCGCGCCTGGGCCGCCATGAAGGCGGCGGCGGCGCCGGCGGCGATCACCGTGGCGGCGCCCGCCGCCGGCCCCAGGAAGAGCAACACCAGCCCCGCGCCGAGCAGGGCGGAAGTAAGGGCGTCTTCCCTGGTCGGGCGCCCGGCGCCGACGGCGAGGCCGTCGCGGCGCGCCGGCTCCAGCCGGTGCATGACCATGGGCAGGACGGCGCGCGACGCCGCCCCCGCCGCCATCAACGCCAACACCCCCGAGCCCGGCCCCGGCAGTCCGGCCAGGGCGGCGGCGCGCAGGCCGACGCTGAAGACCAGCGCCAGCACGCCGTATGTGCCGATGCGGGAATCGCGCATGATCTTGAGCTTGGCGGCGCGCGTCCGGCCGCCGCCGAAGCCATCGGCGACGTCGGCCAACCCGTCTTCGTGCAGGGCGCCGGTCGCCAGGGCGGCAACGGCCAGCCCCACCAGCGCACAGGCCAGTGGGTGCAGGCCCAGCCACGAGGCCACCGATAGCGCCGCACCCGCCGCCAGGCCGACCGCCGCCCCGACGATGGGAAAGGCGCGCGCCGCGCCGGCCAGGGTCTTCTCGGTGCCGGCGCCCTCGAACGCCAGCGGCAGCCGCGTCAGAAACGCCGCCGCGAGACGGGTATCGCGCCACCACATGGCGAGGGTTTCGGAGACGAATTTCGCGGCGTTTTCCATGGATCGCCCGGTTCCCTGTTTCCTGGCGGAGTTCTTTCGGTTATCGCTTGGGGGAAGTCTGTCGGTTATAGGAGATTGGCGCCGCGAAGGAAATCCACGGCGCCACCGGAAAAGGATCACGCCATTGACCACGCTTCCCGCCGTCGCCTCCTTGGCCGACGTACGCCGCGTTCTCGCGGCGCTCCCCGGTCCCCATACGGACGCCGCCGCCGAGGCCGCCGCCCGCGAGCCGCAACTGACCAAGCCGCCGGGCTCGCTGGGCCGCCTCGAGGAACTTGCCGCCTGGCTCGCCGCCTGGCAGGGCCGGCATCCGCCGCGCGTCGACAAGCCCTGGGCCCTGGTCTTCGCCGGCAACCACGGCGTGGTGGGGCGCGGGGTGTCGGCCTTCCCCGCCGAAGTGACGGCGCAGATGGTGGCCAACTTCGAGGCCGGCGGCGCCGCCGTCAACCAGTTGTGCCGGGCGTCGGGCGTCGAGCTCGAGGTCCAGGCATTGGGCCTGGAGACGCCGACGCGGGACTTCACCGAAGGCCCCGCCATGGACGACGCCGAGTGCGCCGCCGCCTTCGACCAAGGCATGGCGGCGGTGCCCGACGGCGCCGACCTGGTGTGTCCGGGCGAGATGGGAATCGGCAACACGACGGCGGCAGCGGCCATCTCTCATGCCCTCCATGGAGGCACCGCCGAGGACTGGACGGGCCCCGGCACCGGGGTCGCGGGGGACGCGCTGGCCAACAAGATCGCCGTCGTCGCCGAGGCGGTGCGCCTGCACGCCGACGCCGCCACGGACGGCATCGAGGCGCTCTGCCGCCTCGGCGGGCGCGAGATCGCGGCCATGGCCGGCGCCGTCGTCGGGGCCCGGCTGATGGGCGTTCCCGTGTTGCTCGACGGCTACGTGAGCACCGCCGCCGCCGCCGCCCTGGCGGCCACGACGCCGGGCGCCCTCGACCATTGCCAGGCGGCCCACGTCTCCACCGAGCCCGGACACCGGCGGCTCCTGGAAAGCATCGGGAAGCCCCCTCTCCTCGATCTCGGCATGCGCCTCGGCGAGGCCTCGGGCGCCGTGCTGGCCGTGGCCGTGGTGCGCGCGGCGGCGGCCTGCCACGCCGGCATGGCGACCTTCGCCGAAGCCAGCGTGTCGGACCGCGCCGATGCCTGACTCCGGCCCCGACGGCCTTTTACTCGCCCTGCTGCAACAGCAGGCCGCGCTGGCGCGCCACGTGGAACATGTAGAGGAAGAAGCCGGCGGCCAGCGCCAGATAGAGGGCGTTCAACGCCACCGCCGCGGCCAAGAGATCGATGCGGAAGACGCCGTCGAAGAGCACGGCGCGCATGCCCTCGAAGACGTGGGCCGAGGGCAGGGCCCACGATACAGGCTGCAGCCACCCG
>PVBE011900996.1_pt1 | contig 10492 bp, 7 predicted proteins | sample 1631181 | NCBI WGS metagenome assembly PVBE01 (sample SAMN08397723, study PRJNA350692) | Marine metagenome, whole genome shotgun sequencing project. | isolation source: water | place: Pacific Ocean | collected 2012-04 | reverse complement strand
TTCCGCGGGCCAGTCCTTGCGGATGACCTCGACCGTTGACCTGCCAACGTTCGCGATGACGCCCCTGGGGGCGAGAGCCCTAGTCATTTCGCCCATCGGAACCTGGGAATCGGCAGTCACGACGATCAGGTTGACGAGGCCGTCCACATACGGCAGTTGCGTCCCATCCCACCGGGCCACAGTGACAGAGCCGTATAGCTTCTCAGCCCGAAGGTGCTTGCGCGCGGCAGCGACCTTTGCCGGGTCGCTGTCCAGCCCGTGGACCAGGTAGGAGTCGTTTGCCCGCAACTTCGCCAGCAGCGCCGGGCTCTCGCATCCAATCACGACAACCAGCCCTCCTTGGACGCCGGAAGCGTCCAGGATCTGCCTGGCATCCTGAGCCGTTACCGTTGGGGAAAATGCCGCGATAAATCCAAGTAGAATAAAGGCGTTTGTCTTCATATCAGTCATGCGTTCACCTTGCCCATTGTGTTCTTCACAATGCCCTTTGAATCGTATTCGCTCTGTTCTGAGAATCCGCAGCAGGCGGTCGGCCGTTGTGCTGTGGCTCGTATACAGCAGTTCGTGAGGTATTCATACGTCACTTCAATTGTATCAATGGTGAGTCCTCCCACGCGGGGACAGCCCAACCAGTCTAGCGGATGATTATACTCAATTCGAACTGGACTTGGTCAAGGATTCTCATATCGGGAAGAAACGCGGAGCCCGGAATTTCTCGCGTTGACTTGCCTCGGCTGCCTATTTACTCATCATTAAGCCACCGGCTCTGCCGGGTCCACGGGGACTTTCGCAAATAGCATCGGCCCTCTTCCAATTGGATCGAATCCCACACTTGATTTACCGAGCCGTATCTGATTGAATCGCTGAAGTTCATCTTCAAAATCATAATCCGAGCCATGGACGGCATTTTTGCGCCCGCCCATGAACGACCAGACGGTCGGCATTGGTCGCGGGCCGGTCGAATTTCGGATCGTGTAGGACCCAGCAGTTCGATTCAGTGGCAATAACGAGTCATGACGGGGCTTTCTGGGAATTGGTTGCCGGGAACGTCGTTGAAATCTGGTAAATGTGCGAGGAAATCGCGCCGCCGGGCACGCGCGTCAGCGCTCACGAGTGCGATGTGACCGAAAAGGAGATTAAGGTAATGAGTACAAACGATCACTATGCTTCGCTTGTGGAGAAACTGGGATATGGCGGATCCGACCGCCTGGCCGCCGTTCTCAAGGCTCTGATGACGCCCGACCAGGCCATAATGGCGGACGCACTGCCAGGCACGGCGGCCGATGTGGCCGAGATAACCGGTTTCGACGCGGAGGATATCCAGAAAAACCTGGACGAGTTGTTTTTCAAGGGCGTGGTCTTTGCGCGAGGGGATTTTGTGACACGCGAGTATTTTCGGTTTGCGCGTGGCATGGGGCAGCTTCACGATGCGACGCTAGCAACCTGCAAGCTGGACGTAGTCAAGGATGCTGAGTACTTCAAACTGTGGCAGGACTTCTGTCTAAACGAGTGGTACCCCGAGTATGGCAAGCAGAAAGTCGCTCAAGAGAGACCCGTCTTTCGTGTCGTGCCGGCGTACAAGGCCTTTGAGAATATGGATGGTGTACTGCCTTGCGAAGACTACCGCGAACTCATCAAAGCCCAGGAGGTCTTCGGTACCGTGCCATGCTCGTGCCGCATGCGTACGGCCGGCGTTGGCGAGCCCTGTGGGCACACCGACGAGGAGAAGGACTGGACCTGCCTTCAGTTCGGACGCGGAGCGGATTACATCGACAAGCGTGGCTCGGGGAGAAAACTTACCTTGGAGGAAGCCCTCGAAGTGGTGGACGTCATCGAGGAGAACGCCCTGATCCATATTTGGCGCAACAGCACCGTCATGGGTGGCGCCAGAACAAGCTGTAACTGCTGCCGGGACTGCTGCGCCGATTACGTTCCGATGGATATGTTCGACCTTCCTCTCGCCAAGTCGTGGGAAAAGAGCCGCTGGGAAGCCGTCATCGATCAGGATAAGTGCGACGGGTGCCAGGACTGCATCGAACGCTGCCATTTCGACGCCATCGAGTTGGTAAAGCCTGAGAAGCCCGCGAAGGGAAAGAAGGCGAAGAAAATGAAGGCCGTTGTCGAACCCGAGAAGTGCTGGGGCTGTGGCGTCTGCGTTCCTGGATGCAAAGAGGCCAAGGCCATTGGCTTTAAGGTAGTCCGGCCGGAGGAGTTTATCCCGCAGGCTAGCGTTCCGGCGCATTAGAGCAGGTCATACCTGAACGGCTAGGGCCTGTAGGGCGCGGGGGCGGTCCCCAATTGAGTGCGTAATATGGCCTGGGCCTCCTCGACGAACTCGCACAAGAGCGGGCGGGTCTCGCGGGGGTCGATGATGTCCTGTCCGGTGGCCTCGGCCGTTCGGAACGGCGACGTGAGGGCCTTGAGCATCGCTTCGATATCCTTGCGCTTGGCCTCGGGGTCGGGCGCCGTCTCGATTTCGCGGCGGTAGGCGGCGTAGGCCCCTCCCTCGATGTGCATCGAGCCCCAGGCGCCCGAAGGCCACGCGTAGCGGCGGAACATGCCACTGGGCCGCTGCTGGCACTGGCCGGCCACCCCGTAGACTTGCCGCATCACAATGGTGAGCCAGGGCATTTGGCTGTCGCAGGTCGCGCACACGAGCCTAGCGCCGACGCGTTCGATGCCGCGCTTCTCCTCTTCGAGCCCCACCATGAAGCCGGGCTCGTCGGCGAAGGAAATCAAGGGAATATGGAAAGTGTCGCAAAGCTGCATGAGGCGGACGACTTTGCTGCCCCCGGCCACGTCTGTCGCGCCGCCGAGGTGCATCGGGTTGTTGGCCATGACGGCGACGGGGTAACCGTTGACGCGCGCCAAGGCCGTAATGCGTGAACGGCCGTAGAAAGGCGAAATTTCGAAGAGGGAATCGCGGTCGAGAACGCTGTGGAGGATCTTGTAGACATCGTAGGCGCGGGACTTCTCCCGGGGGATGGCCGAGAGCAGTTCTTCGTCGCGCCGCTCCGGGTCATCAGTGGGCTCGTTGCGCGGCGCCATCTCCCAGATATTGCTCGGGAGGTAACTGAGGTAGCGCCGGATCATCTTGAAGGCGTCTTCTTCGGTATCGGCGAGGTTGTCCGCGACGCCGCTCTCGTAGACATGGATGTGTTCGCCGCCCAACTCCTCCTTTGTGATGTCGTATTTCAGCGCGGCTTTCACGACTGGCGGGCCGCCGGGAAAGAGATGGCTCAGGTCTTTAACCATGAGGCTGAAGTGGGCCATGCAGGCGTTTACCGCGGGAAGTCCAGCCACGGAACCCAACACGGCAGACACCACGGGGACGACGCTGAGGAGTTTCACTTCGGGCATGGACCCGGCGTTTCCGTCGGGGAGGTAGGTGCGGCCCAACGTCTCGAAGGTCTTGACGCTACCCCCCGCGGCGTCAAGCAGCCGAATGAAGGGCAGGCGCCATTCCAAGGCCTGCTGGGCCATGCTTGGCCCGCCCCCACTCCCTCCGCGCACCGTAAAGTCCCCGGCGCTGACAACCGCCTTGCGCCCATCGAGGGCCACCATGCCGTTGACGGCCCCTTTAGGGGTGAAGCCGGTGAGGCGGTTGTTCTCGTAGGTGGCGGTCCCACCCAACATGCCCATCTCGCGGAACGAACCCGGGTCGGCCAGGAGGTCGATACGCTCGCGAACCGTTAGTTTGCCTCGTTTGCGTTGGCGCGCGATCCCCTCGGGCCCACCCATCTGGCGGGCCAAGTGCTCCCGGCGCCTCAGTTCTTCGATTTCTGGTTCCCAAGACATACGCATCTCCGTCAGATGGGCCGTACTGTAGCCACCGTACGGCCGTGGAACAATAGATCGTGAGGTACTCGCGCGGTTTCGCTCCATTCGAATTGACGATGAAGGCCACCTATATATGATAACTCAACCAGTCTAACCGATGGCGATGCCCGATTCGAATTGGACGCGCCCGGCGCATTCTCATATCAGAAAGGAAACAGGAACTCCATTCAGCTCAGTGTCCCTGTTCCCGAAATTGATCTCAGCGGGTGCGAGATTTCAAGAAGCGAGGCTGGAATTCAGGCCGGGCCTGACGTATGTCATTGGTGCACCGCTGTCCTAAATAGAACCTTCAACCGTCTCTGCGAGTCAGAACCCGCTTCGCGGGAAATAGGTAGAAAACACAAGTAAAACGGGTGGCACCTTCAAGCTTGCTTGGAGGTAGAGTTCTTAGGCGGGTCCCCACCTCCAAACAAGTCTGAAGGTGCCACCCAGTGCTCCGAGAATCTGTGTCCTTAACAGGGAGCGACAGCGACTGCGGCAATCTTCTCCGGTCGCCAAATTCGCTCGCCTTCTGTCAGGCGTGACGAGTTGTTGGCAGTAGATTGCTTCGTCGTTCCTTCTCGTAAGACGGTGGGGTTGAGGTCTCAATCAAAACAAAAACACTTTTGTTCAATGCTGCTAACCCTAACCGCAACTTCCTTAGAGCGGTTTAGGACAACAGTGTCATTGGCGATAGATTATTTGGTCGAATTCTTGCGTTCTGATTTGTTGATGCTGGATGTTCTCTAGATCCGCGGTCCGTAGACTAAGAGCAAACTCCTATGGGACGGCTGTGATGTTTGTGGACTTGCATCGCGCCTCTAGAATCCTCTTTCGGCACACTGTCGATTGATCTCATCAACGATCTCGCAGACACGAATCGATTCGGCTATTGTGAACTGCGGCATTTCTTTCAAACCGGCCGCCATGCAGCGGTGCACGGCCTGCGCCTGATACATGAATCCATGCTGATTGCCGCCATGCCACGTCCAGCCTCTGTAGGTAATCAGTTTTTCCCCCGTCCAGCGGGACCCAGCAGGTTGGCCTCGAGTGATCGGGGCCGGTGTGGGAACCGGGTATTCGAAGCGCTCCACTTGGTTGAATGGGCCATTACTGGGGTTGCGGTCCTGATTCCAATGCGTTTCGCGCCAGTCACCGATCCACCCTTCACTTGGATCCAGCTCCATAGCGGGCTTGCCTTCTGCCCGGCGGTTACCCATTCGTGGTGGACGTCCCGCACAAATGGTTAGCGCGCTTGGATGGTGCGACGGGGTTTCGATGGTAATGCGCCCTTTGGTTCCGATGTAGTTTGTTTCCTCGAGGTATCTCCCGGTAGGAAATGTGATTACAGCAATGCCTTCTTGGCCGGAGTATTGCAAGACCGCCGCGCTAGGCGAGGCGCCATGGGCCGAGAAGGCGCCGCTGGCATGTGGTTGACTTCTAGACTTTTTGCCGGCGGCCGCGATCACGGGCATCTCTTCAGCCCCGAATCCAGTCACTGCGGGGTTCAGCGCATACACCCGGTCGGGGTAATCGGCCTGAACTACTTTTAGGTCACCAATATCGCCTCGCCCCATCGCTGTCCTGGCGTGCTCTACCGCGGGGAAGAAACGCAGCCACATGCCCTCCCAGCAAACGACGCCGGCTTTCTCCGCGGCCGCGTAGGCTTCTCGCGCCTGTTCCGCCGTGTCGGTGAATGGCTTTTCACACAAGATGTTCTTGCCCGCCGCAATGGCCATCATCAGGTCTCTGTGGTGGTCAGAGGTTCTTGACGCGATGTAGACGATATCGACGTTTAGATCGTTGCAAAGTTCTTCGTAAGAGTCGTAGGCGGCCGGTATCCCGTGGGCATCCGCAAATGCCACGGCGCGGTCCTTATCCCGCGCCGCAATGGCGGCGACAGATGCGCCAGGCACATCTTGCAGCGATTTGACCCAATCCGATGATATTGAAGACGCACTGATGATTCCCCAGCTGAGCTTGAAGTTGATCCCGTCTTCGCGGGTCTGTCCAAGCCGGATGTCCATGGGCGTGTTCATCGGCCATCCGTTGTACATATAGGGATCCGCGTTCGTAGTATCTTCGCTCATAGAGTCCTCTTCTGATTCTGCCGCTCTTAATCGGCAACGAACTCCGGCCAATTAGCGCCGAAGTAATCAATAAACTTTGGTGACAATCCTTCATTGAGCAAGTGTTGCCTTGTCGCTGGAATCTCCGTGGGGGCAAAGGCCTGATCGGTTTGATACAGCAAAGGAAAGTCGTGGTTCAGCATCGCCGCGCGACCCAGCATGATCCAGTCAACCCCGGCATTCAAGGCTAGTTCGGCCTGCCCGGGAGTGCGAATACTTCCCGCTACTCCAAGGCGTACATTGCCGCGTTCAAGCTCCACAAAGTGGCTCATCAACGATCTGTCTTGAAACTCTTCCTCCTCGGATTCTTTGAACACATCCCAGAGTGACATATCCAGGAAATCGATTTGACCTTCGCGCATCAACCGTTGAGCAATCTGCAGTACTTCCGACAACTGCATGCCGAATCGTTCGGGAGAAAGACGGACACCTACCATGAAGTTTTCGTCACAACGGGCGCGAATTCCGTCGACAACCTCGAACAAGATGCGAAACCGGTTATGCATGTCACCGCCGTATTCGTCCCTCCGCATGTTGAACTTCGCGCTGAAAAACTGGCACAGAATGTAACCGTGAGCGCCATGGATTTCGACACCGTCGAAACCCGCTTTTTCCGCGCGTATCGCGGCTTCGATGAAGTCCTCTACGAGTTGCTTTGCCTCGTCAAGACCCAACGCCCGTGCTTCCGTACGGTCATCATCCGACGGACCAACGGGCGTAGCGCCAATCAATTTCCTCGGCGAACGTATGCCCGCATGGTGCAACTGCGCAATGGCCAAAGAGTCATGGGATTGAATCGTCGACGCCAACCGACTCAAGCCGGCAAGGTGACTGTCCTTCCAAATACCTAACTGACCCGGAAAGCCTTTCCCGATTTCTTGAACATGGGCCGCGCACGTCATCGTTAGGCCGAAGCCACCTTCAGCACGCATCGTAAGCCAACGAAATTCCTCTTCCGAAAGCGTGCCGTCTTCGTCGCTCTGGCAGTTGGTCAACGGGGCTAACACAAAACGGTTCTTCATCGACCGACCGCACGAAAAATCCAAGTGTGCTAACAGATCAGACATAATTCGGAACGTCCATTCTTCAGCGTAGATTTCTATTTCGTGTCAAGAAACATTTGCATTTCCAAAGGAATACTATACAGCGATTCCTTGAGAACTCAAGCAATGAGAGCTAACCAAGAAGTGGGCCCCATCCCTTGGACCCTAAATCGCGAAATTCCTACATCTGTCTCGTCGCCACCACTTGGCCAATGATCCAAATGTGAGACCGTCGCCCTAGACAAGGCCGATTCGCAAATAGCGGCCATTGTCTGTTCGGGAAAGCCAACTCCCTTCACGTCATCCTGAACGAAGTGGAGGTTCTCTTCGACCGGAAGACTCAACATTAGCAAGCGATTCGCAGCCCACACACAAACGAGAAGATAATGTCCCATCAGGCCGAATTACACCACTAGCATACCGGTTGACATCGCCATATTGCCGTGATCATACTGCTTCAATTCCGTCGGCTGTGGTCACCGGTCGATCCATATGGGAACTCTCGGAAAGAGAAGAGGGGAACGTGTGACGCACCGCGAACGCGTATTGCAGGCGCTCTCATTCGAGGAGACCGATCGTCCGCCGATGGACCTGGGCAGTACGCTCTGCACGGGGATCAGTTGTTTTGCCTATCCGGGGCTCGTGGGCGCGTTGAACTTGCCGCCACGGCGCCCCCGGGTGCACGACACGGCGCAGATGCTGGCTTTGCCGGACCTCGACGTGCTGGACGCCCTCGGCTGCGACGTAGTTACGGTCGCTCAATTCTATAACCGAACGAACGGCTTCGAGCAGCCCGATAAGTGGCATCCCTACGATTTCAACGGCCGCCTCGACGCACTGGTCGCGAGGCCCGAACGATTCGAGTTGCTTGAGGACGGCACGATCGTCCAGCCCAGGTTCGGCACGAAGATGCCGCCGGGCGCGTACGTGTTCGACGCGGAACACGGCGGGCAGCCGGTTTCCCTGTCTGCGGACATTCCCAAACCAGACCTTGCCGAACTGCGCAAACGGCTCGAGAACGGCTTGCTTACGCCGAACAGAATCGAGACCTGCACCGACATGTGCCGGCGCGTACGCGAATCGACGGATCGCGCCGTCATGCTCCACGGTCCCACAGCGGGCATCTCGATCATGGGCTTCGGCGGCGTCGGCATATTCCCCATGCTCTGCCTGACGGACCGCGATTTCGTGGCCGAACTCCACGAATTGGTCATCGGCTACTCCATTGAGCAGCTCGAGCGACTCCTTCCCGCCATTCATCGCTATATTGACGTGTATTTCTGTTGCGCTGACGACTGGGGTTCGCAACAACACACACTCGCGTCGCCACAGACCTACGAGGATCTTTTCCTTCCCTACTACCGCCGCTACAATGACGCGATACATGAGATCGCACCGCAATTGAAGACTTTCCTCCACACTTGCGGCGCGGTCTACGACTTGATCGATCCCATCATCGAGAGCGGTTTTGACATCCTCAACCCCGTCCAATGGACCGCCGGCGGACACGGTTTTCGCGAATGGAAAGACAAGTGCCGCAACCGAATCTCCCTCTGGGGAGGCGGCGTGAATTCGCAAGGGGCGCTCGTGCACGGTAGCGTCGAAGACGTCGAAGCCGAGGTGCGCGAGATTGTGGACTATCTGCAAACGGACGGCGGCTTCGTCTTCAACGGCATCCACAACCTCCTCGCCGAAGTATCGCCCGAGAAGATTCAGGCGATGTACCGGACCGCGGCGGTCTCCGCATAGAACATGCGGTTGGCCAGCTATCTCACCGGGCTAGACACTCCACGGCGCGCGGTAGGGCCTCGATAGCATGGCGTCGGCTTCGGCGTCCTTCACGAAACGCTCCTTTTTCGGGTTCCACTTGAGGTCGCGGCTGAGCTTCATCGCGATGTTGCCGACGTGTGCGATGGTGATGGAACGGTGGGCCGTTTCGGCGGGCGCAATGGGGTCTTCGCGCGAGTAGACACAGTCGATAAAATTGCGCATGTGGCTGGTGCTTTTGTAGAGGTGGATTTCGCCGGGGCCAATTTCCGATTCGAGGAGCGATTTTGGGTTCGCGTCCATTTCGCCACGGGTCACCCAGACCCAACCGTCCGTGCCTTCGAAGGTGACGCCCATGCGGTGTTCGTTCGAGACAGAGAGCACCACACCGCTTTCGTAGACACACTCGAAGTAGTAATTCGAGGCCGTGTCGTAGATCGGATGATTCGCATACTTGGCGCGGGCGTTGCGGATTTCGAGGGGGCCCGTATCCTCCGTGTCCATAGCCCATTGGGCGATATCCGGGTGATGGCCGCCCCAATCCGTAACTTGGCCGCCCGAGTAATCGAAGACCCACCGCCAATTGACGTGCGTCCGCGCGGGAGAGTAGGGCTTCCACGGCGCGGGGCCGAGCCACGTTTCGTAATCGAAACCGTTCGGGATGGGCTCCGTCGCAGTCCGGTGGGCATTCTTGGAATAGTCCGGCGTACCGCCCGGCAGTCCGCACTTCACCGTTCTCAAGTCGCCGATGCGGCTATTCCGGACCAACTCACAGGAGAAGCGGAACAGCTCGTCCGAGCGTTGCTGGCTGCCGCATTGAAAGACGCGCCTATTCTTGCGGACGGCGTCGCTCATTTTCCGGCCATCGCTTACGGTAAGGGAAAGTGGCTTCTCGCCGTAGATGTCTTTGCCCGACTCCGCCGCCATAATCGCGGGAATCGCGTGCCAGTGATCGGGCAGCGCAATGATGACCGCGTCAATGTCGTTACGCTCAACGATTTCGCGGAAATCGGAGTACGCCTCCACGCCTTTGTAGCCCGCCCGGCCCGTTTTGCCCGCATAGTGCGCTTCCGCGATGCGCCGCGCCGGTTCACGTCCGCCGCCCCGGCCAGCCCAATAGCCCGACTCGCTCTCGCGGTTCACATCGCACACCGCGACCACCTGAACGCGGTCATCCGAGAGGGAGGCCTTCATATCGCCGGTGCCCATGTTCCCCATCCCGATGCAGCCGAGATTCACCCTTTCGCTCGGCGCGGGATGCGCGCCCCGGCCCGTCACGCACGCAGGCACGATAAGCGGGAACGACGCCAACGCGGCGGTCTTCGCTGTTCGCTCGAGGAAATCGCGCCGTGTCAGAGCCTTCTTGGGTTTCGGTGATATCTGCTTGCTATTCATGTCGTCCCCAGTCCTTCCCGCTTGATTTCACGCTCAAGCCGCCCTCACGCAGCCACGCGAAAGTGAAGCCCAAAGAGCCAGCCATTATCAAATCAGAAAGCGAGTGGTGATTCAAGCACGAGCACCCGAGTAATCTGGATTCAAGCTCTTAGTGGTTGTGGCAAAACAAGTCGATCAAACGGGTTGGGGCCAATTAGGCCCATCTTCTACAGTTGGGCTCTGATTTTGCCTGATTTTACGTTGTAAGTCCTTTGTTTTCAACGGTCGTGGTTTTTGAAGGTTCAAAATATAGTGCCACACTTTTTGAAGTTCTTCTTGACATAAAGCCAAGTATTTGCT
>PVBE011736565.1_pt1 | contig 10492 bp, 8 predicted proteins | sample 1631181 | NCBI WGS metagenome assembly PVBE01 (sample SAMN08397723, study PRJNA350692) | Marine metagenome, whole genome shotgun sequencing project. | isolation source: water | place: Pacific Ocean | collected 2012-04 | reverse complement strand
TGACGTTCTCGACGCCGCTTATCGTGTCGGTGCCGGCGTTGCCGTCGCTCGCGGTGCCGGCGTTCAAATCGACGGTTACGGCAGAGGCGGCATTGGAATAGGTGACGCTGTCGTTGCCGGCGCCGCCGCTCAGCGTATCACCGCCGCTGCCGCCATCCAGAATATCGTCGCCGCCGTCGCCGCTCAGCACATCGTTGCCGGCGCCGCCATCCAGCGTATCGCTGCCGCTGCCGCCATCGAGAGAATCATTGCCGGCGCCGCTGCTCAGCGTGTCGTCGTCGCCGAGGCCGCGCAGCTGGTCATTGCCGAGGCCGCCTGAGAGGCTGTCGGCGCCGCCACCGCCGATCAGGAAATCATTGCCGAGCGTTGAGACATTGACGGTGGTGATGTAGCTGAACGAGACGGTGGCGCCGGCGGCGATCGAATCGACCTTGAAAACGAAAGTGATGGCATCGTTACCGACGCCGCCATTGGCATCGAGCGGAGTCTCGAAATGGCCGAACTCATAGGGGTCGCGGTGAAACAGGCCGGTGGCGGCGGAAGCCCGCGCCTCGATGCCGTCAGCCGCGGTATTATCCGCCAGCAGGGCGACGGAAACGCCGCTATGCACTGCCTTCGCCGAAACTGCGGCTTCGCCCGCCCCGGCGCTCGGATTGCTCAGCACATCGTTGATGGTACGGAATTCGTTTTGTGTAAGCGCTTCCTGGTCGGGGTCCATGTTGCGCAGATAGCGCACATCGAAGAGATCGCCGGCGCCGAAATTATTCAGCGTGATGGTGGTGGTGAAATAGCTGTCGCCGGCGCCGATCTCCACTTGCTGGTCATAGCCGAGGCGGCCGGCGACCGATATGTCGGCCGTGTTGGTGGCGGTATCGCGGATGCCCTGGCGGCCGAAATTGGAAAACACGCTGGTGGCGCCGCCGTTGCTCTCGCGGAAACCGACGCTCCATCCCTCCACGGGCGATCCGGGCATGAAGAAATCATTGCTGACGGGCGGCGCGCCGGCATCGAAGCGGTCGCCGTCGAAAACCAGGGAAAGCGCGCCGGTTTTGTGAAAATCACTCGGCGCGCCATTGCGGGAGCCGAACGATCTGGCGCCGGAAACCCCGAGCTCGATGAGATCATTGCCGATGAAAACATCGCCGCCGACGGTGGTGCTGCGCACCGAGCCCGTCTGTCCGACAGTGACTTCGATGGCGTCTGGCAAGTTATTGATGATGATAATCTCGTCTTCGCTCGACGGCTCGAAACCTTGATCGGTAAATATCGGCTCGAGCGGGGCGTAAACATCGCCGATGAGGAATTCGTTTTGATAGGCGAATTCATCGAAAGAGATTTCACCGTCGAATATCTCGCCGTCGGCGAAACTGGCGTCGAATACCGGACCGTCCAAAAATATATCGCCGACCAGCGCTGCGCCGATCAGGCCGCCATACATATCGATGGCGCCGAAGGCGGATAGCTCGGCGGTGAAAGCGCCCAAATCATCGGCGGCGAAATCGGCAGCTGTGAAATCGGCGGGAGCAAAATCATCTGGGGCGAATTCATCGCTGAGCGCGGCGGCGAACTGCTCGGGGTCGATGAGGTTGCCCTCACCGGGGCCTACGGAGTCGGGGCCGGCCGCTTCGGGTTCGGGCGCGGAGAAGCCGGCTTGCAGATCGTCGGCGAAGCCGGTGGCGCCGAAGCCGAATTCGTTCGGCGCCAGCTCGCCGCCGGGGCCGAATTCGCCCTCGCCGGGCACCCCCTCGGGGGCGAATTCGGCGCGCGCATCATAGGCGGCGAGGCCTGCGACCATCGCCACCTCCATCGCCGCGTCCAACGCCGCGCCGCCGGCGATGGCCGTTTCCAGAGCATCGAAGGCGGCGTTCGAGGCGGCCACTTCCGCCGCCGCGATATCTTCGCCGCTGGGGCCGACGGCGCCGCCGGGCGCCAGCGGCCCATCGGGCGCATCACCCGGGGCCGCAGCGCCGGCGGCGAATTCAGCCGCTTCCTGGGGTCCCTCACCGTCGCCGGGCGCATCGGCACCGTCGGGTGCATCGCCATTTGCAAGCGCATCGCCCGGACCGGCTTCCACTTCCGCTTCGCCGGGCGCCGCTTCCTCGATTTCACTTTCTTCGCCGCCGGCGTCTGCTTCGCCCGTGTGCGCCTCGCCCTCCTCCGCCGCCGCGCCGCCGCCTTCTCCTTCGCCGCCATTCTGGGCGTCTTCAGCCGCGCCCTCGCTCGCGCGCTCGGCGGCTGCATCGCGCACGGCGGCGCTGGCCGGCAGCATGCGGTCGACGGCGCCGTAGAGACCGCCGGCCTGCTGCGGCGAAAGCGTGATCGGATTGATCTGCGCATCGAACACCGAGGACACCGCCGTCGTCTGATAGGCGGTATCCAGCGTCACCGTCGCCGATTGCGTACTCACCGTGATGGCACCGGTCACGGCGCCGCTTTCTTCGGGCATCATGGTTATGGTGTTGAGCTCGCCTTCGGTCGCCGCCCGCCCGGCCACCTTGGTGCCGCGCACGCCGAGCGTCGCCACCGGCGTGCGCACGATCATCTCCTCCGGATTGAAGGCGGGCGATCTCGCCGCTGACGAAGACGCCTTGAATCACCGAGAATGTCGACGAGCCTTCCATCGACGTGGGGTCGAAAATGAGCTCGTCCAAAACCATGCGCCCCTCTTCACCGAGGGAGAATTCGGTCTCGTCGATGAACACCAGCGCCACCGCGCCGCCGCTGCCGGTTTCCAGCACGTCGCCCTCAAAAACCGGCGAATCTTTGGCCAATGTCACGGTCGTGCCATCGACCCGCACCGCCGTCACCTCGCCGACCAATTCGTCGACGCGCCCGATCGGCGGTGCCTCGAAGCCGGCCTCGGCCTGGGCGTATTGGCCGGGCGCCAGCGGCCCCGCCAGGGCCGAGACCAGATCATAGGGAAGCGCCGCGCCGCCCGCGGTCATCAGCGTGGTGGGGAGAGGTGAGGAGAAAAAGTCGAGCACCAGGACGCGCGCGCCATCGGGCGCGACGATCAGCAAATCACCGCCCGAGGGGATGAATTCGGCGCGCAACAGCATGTCGCCGCCCGGCACCACAAGCCGGCCGTCGCCGCCGCCGGCGTTCAGTATCGCCGGCGCATTGGCCGCCACCGCCGACTGCCAGGCCGACAGCGTGGATGCTTCGCCACCATCGAGACGCATGGCTGTTCCCAAATAAAGTTTTCTGCCGCATCGGAGCGGATTTCGCCCGTGGCGAGTTGACCAGAAAACTCTTAATATTTAGCTAGAGTACGGCTCTTTTGGACGGCGCCCGGGCGCGCTTCGGCGCGACGGCATGAATGCATGATCGGCAAAAATAGGGTAAACATCCGTTAACCATAATTCGGGAAGCAAATCATGGCGGATGACCCACTCCTCCAACGCCGCGTTTGCCTCCTCGGCGCCGCGTCGCCTTTGTTCTATAGCCGCCCGCTGCACCTCGTGCGCGGCGAAGGCGTATGGCTATACGACGCCGATGGCGGGCGCTACCTGGACGCCTACAACAATGTCGCCAATGTCGGCCATTGCCACCCGCACGTCGTGGAAGCGCTTGAAAAACAAGCAAAAACCCTGAATACCCACACGCGCTACCTGCATGAGGCGATTCTCGACTATGGCGAGGCGCTGACCGCCACCTTCGAAGACCCGCTGAGCATGCTCTACATGTGCTGCACGGGCACGGAAGCCAACGAATTGGCGCTCAGAATCGCCAAGGCGTGCAGCGGCGCCAGCGGCGTCATCGTCACCGATTTCTGCTATCACGGAAACTCCGCCACCATCGCCGAGCTGTGCACCGCCTATCCGGGGCCGGAAGGAATCGGCGCCAACGTTCGCGCCGTCACGGTGCCCGACCCCTATCGTTGGGCGCCGGGGCAAGGCGAGGCCGAGGCCGCCGACCAATTCGTCGCGCAGATCGATGCGGCGATCGCATCGCTGGCCGAAAGCGGCATGAAGACCGCTGCGCTGCTCGTCGATACCGTCTTTACCACCGAGGGCCTGCCCAACATGCCGGCCGGCGCCATGCAAAAAGCGGTGGCTGCAGTGCACGCCGCCGGCGGGTTTTACATCGCCGATGAAGTGCAGCCCGGATTCGGCCGTACCGGTGAGAATATGTGGGGCTATCAGCTCTACGGCGCCGCCCCCGACCTGGTCACCATGGGCAAGCCGATGGGCAACGGCCACCCTCTCGCCGGCGTCGTGAGCAGATCGGACCTGTCCGAGGAATTCGGCGAAAAGGCCATGTATTTCAACACCTTCGGCGGCAATCCCGTGGCCGCTTCGGTGGGTTTGGCGGTGCTCCAGGTGATCGAGCGCGAAGGTTTGATGGCGAACGCCCTGAAGGTCGGCAAGCATTTGCGGGCGGGGTTCGGCAAACTGGCCGAAAAGCACGAAATAATCGGCGATGTGCGCGGCCACGGGCTGTTCTGCGGCGCCGAATTCGTCAGCGACCGGGCGGCCAAAACGCCGGCGCCGGAAGCCACCCGCGCCGTCGTCGACGGAATGCGCGAGCGCGGCGTCCTGATCAGCGGCACCGGGCGCGACGACAATGTGCTCAAGATTCGCCCGCCCCTGCCGTTCTCCACCGAAAACGCGGATTTTCTGCTGCAAACGCTCGACGATTGCCTGGACGCCATGTGATCGCGAGGCGCAACCCGGCATGACGGACTTCTATGAGATCGGCGTCGAGGCGCGGGCGGCGCGCATGCGCGAGATGGCGCTGGAAGCGCTCAAAAGCTGGGGCATCACCGACTGCCAGCCGCAACTGATCAAGATTCGCGAGAACACTGTGTTTCGCGTCACCACGGCGGACGGAACCGACGCCGCGCTGAGGATTCACCGTTACGGATATCACTCCGACGCCGCGCTGCAATCGGAATTGAGCTGGATGCGGGCGCTCTACCGCGACGGCATCGAGGTGCCTGAAATCGTCGCGCCGCCAAGCGGCGCGCTTTTCATCACCAGCACCGTCGAAAGCGTCCCGGAGCGGCGCCAGGTCGATATGGTGAAATGGCTCAAAGGCGAGCCGCTCGGCAGCCTCGAAGAGGGCTTAAGCAGCGCCGTCGACGATATCCACCGCGTTTTCGCCGAAGTCGGGCGGCTGGTGGCGCGGCTGCACAACCACGCCGCAAACTGGCAGCCGCCGCCGGGTTTCGTGCGCCACGCCTGGGATGTCGACGGCCTGACCGGCGAAGCGCCGCTATGGGGCAGATTTTGGGAGTTTCCCGACCTCGACAAGGCGCAAAGGGCGCTCATCGAACGGGTGCGCCATGTCGCACGCAGCGATTTGATCGCCATCGACGGCGATAGCCAGGGCTACGGCCTCATTCATGCCGATTTCAATTTCGACAATATCCTGTTGCATGACGGGCGCATCACGGCGATTGATTTCGACGATTGCGGCTTTGGCTGGCATCTCTTCGACCTGGCGACGCTCTCGATCATGTTTCGCGGAAGCGAAGATTTCGATACGGTTTGCAACGCCGTCATCGAAGGCTACCGCCGGGAACGCCCACTCAGCGATGAAACGCTCGAGCAGATGCCGCTGTTTTATCTGGTGCGCGGCCTCACCTATCTCGGCTGGATTCACACCAGGAGCGAAACCAAGACGGCGCGCGACATCACGGCCGAGATCGTCGATTCGGTTTGTCAGCTGGCGGAGGAATATATGAGCGGCCGCGGGCCGGCGGAAGGACAGCCATGAAAGCGGCGATATTGTCGGCTTCGGGCCTCGCCATCGGCGACGCGCCGAAGCCCGAGATAAAGCCGAGCGAAATACTCGTCCGCGTCGCTGCCGCCGGCCTCAACCGGGCCGATGTTCTGATGACCGATGGGCGGATGCACGGCAAGCTCGGCGGCGCCGGAACCGTCGTCGGCCTGGAATGGGCCGGTGAAGTCGTGGAAGCCGGCAGTGAAAGCAAAAATTTCCAGGCCGGCGAGCCGGTTATGTGCTCGGGTAGCGGCGGTTACGCCGAATATGCCGCCACCGATTGGGGCGCGCCCTGCCGCTGCCGGCGGCGGATATGAGCTACCAACAGGCGGCGGCGCTCCCCATAGCGCTGATGACCATGCATGACGCGCTGGTCGGCAATGGCCGCCTCAAGGCCGGCGAATCGGTGCTGATTCAGGGCGCCAGTTCCGGCGTCGGCCTGATGGCGCTGCAAATCGCCAAATATCTCGGCGCCGGGCTGGTCATCGGCACCTCGCGCGACGCCGGACGGCGCGCCCGGCTGGAGGAGTTCGGCGCCGATATGGCGCTCGATCCGGGCGATCCGGCATGGCCCGACGCGGTGCTGGAAGCGACCGGCGGCGGCGTCGACCTGATCATCGACCAGGTATCGGGCGGGGTTGCGAACGACAACATGAAAGCCGCCCGGCTAATGGGGCGTATTGTCAATGTCGGGCGCCTCGGCGGCTTCAGCGGCGAGTTCGACTACGACCTGCACGCGCTTAAGCGCATCCAATATATCGGCGTCACCTTTCGCACCCGCTCGCCCATCGAAGTGCGCGAAATCAACCGCAAAATGCGCGCCGATCTATGGCCGGCGGTGCAGGCCGGCACACTCAGCCTGCCCATCGACCGCGTCTTTCCGCTCGCCGAAGCGGCGGCGGCACAGGCCCATATGCGCGCCAACGCCCATCTCGGCAAGATCGTACTGAGCGTATAGAGCAAATCCCGAGCAGGTGGAATCACCTGCGACGACGCATTTGCTCACACCCAAAGAGATAGAGCGTGGCGGGTGAGCGCAAGCGAACCTGACATGCTCTAGAGCGCTCAGCGGTTCTGCCGGTTGTCGACCAGATCGGTGACCACCGCCGGGTCGGCCAGGGTCGAGGTATCGCCGAGCTCGTCATGCTCGTTGGCGGCGATCTTGCGCAGGATGCGGCGCATGATCTTGCCCGAGCGCGTCTTCGGCAGGCCCGGCGCCCATTGAATCAGATCGGGGCTGGCGATCGGGCCGATTTCCTTGCGCACCCATTGCGCCAGCTCCTTGCGCAGCGCCTCGCTCGGCTCATGGCCGAGGGTCAGCGTCACATAGGCGTAGATTCCCTGGCCCTTGATGTCATGCGGATAGCCGACGACGGCGGCCTCGGAAACCGCGCCATGCGAGACCAGCGCGCTTTCCACCTCGGCCGTTCCCATGCGGTGTCCGGAGACGTTGATCACATCGTCGACCCGCCCGGTGATCCAGTAATAGCCGTCCTCGTCGCGGCGCGCCCCGTCGCCGGTAAAATAGCGCCCCGGATATTGCACCATATAGGTGCTGATGAAGCGGTCATGGTCGCCGTAAAGGGTGCGCATCATGCCGGGCCAGGAATCGCCGATGCACAGGAGGCCCGAGCAGGCGCCTTCGAGCTCGTTGCCGTCGCTGTCGACGATGAGCGGCTTGACGCCGAAAAAGGGGCGCGTCGCCGAGCCCGGTTTCAGCGCCGTCGCACCCGGCAGGGGCGTGATCAAAATGCCGCCGGTCTCGGTCTGCCACCAGGTATCGACGATCGGGCAGCGCTTGTCGCCGACCACTTCATTGTACCATATCCAGGCTTCCGGGTTGATCGGATCGCCGACGGTGCCGAGGATGCGCAAGCTTTTGCGCGAGGTCTTGGTCATCGGTCCCTCGCCCTCGCGCATCAGGGCGCGGATGGCGGTCGGCGCGGTGTAGAAAATATTGACCTGATGCTTGTCGACGACCTGCCAGAAGCGCGATGAATCGGGATGATTGGGGACGCCCTCGAACATCACCGTCGTCGCGCCGTTGGCGAGCGGCCCATAGACGATATAGCTGTGCCCGGTGACCCAGCCTACATCCGCCGTGCACCAGTAAACGTCGCCGTCGTGATAATCGAAGACGTATTTGTGGGTGAGCGAGGCGAAAAGCAGATAGCCGGCGGTGCTGTGCAACACGCCCTTGGGCTTGCCGGTGGAGCCTGAGGTATAGAGGATGAAAAGCGGGTCCTCGGCATCCATTTCCTCGGCCGGACAATCGTCGGAAACCTTGGCCGCCTCGTCGTGATACCAGACGTCGCGGCCTTCGGCCCAATCGATGGCGCCGCCGGTTCGCTTGACGACGATCACGCTCTTGACGCTGGGGCTTCGCGCCAACGCCTTGTCGGTATTGGCTTTGAGCGGAATCGAGCGGCCGCCGCGCAGACCCTCGTCGGCGGTGATGACGCAGTTGCTGTCACAATCATGGATGCGGTCGGCGAGCGAATCGGGCGAAAAGCCGCCGAACACCACCGAGTGGATGGCGCCGATGCGGGTGCAGGCGAGCATGGCATAGGCGACCTCGGGGATCATCGGCATGTAGATGGTGACGCGATCGCCCTTGGTTACCCCTTGCGCCTTCAGCACATTGGCCATGCGGCAGACCTCGCCATGCAGTTGGCGATAGGTGATGGCCTTGGCATCGGCGGGGTCGTCGCCTTCCCATAGAATCGCCGTCTGGTCGCCACGTGCCGCGAGATGGCGGTCTATGCAATTGACACTGACATTGATTTTGCCGCCCTCGAACCAGCGAATGCGCGCATCCGTCCCGAAGCTCGAATCCTTGACCTTGGTCCAGCGCCGGGCCCAATCGAGCGATTCCGCCTGCTCGGCCCAAAACCCGTCCGGATCACCGATCGAGCGGGCGTACATTTCCTTATACGTCGCGTCGTCGCAATGCGCCGTGCGGGCCAGTTCGGGCGAAACGGGAAAGATCTCATTTTCATGTGGAATCATGTGGCGCTCCTGGCTCTCGCTATGCGTGACGTCACGGCCTTCATGGCCACTTGGGGGGCGATTATCGGTCGGTTGCCGGCGTCGGGCAAGCCAGGCGCGGCGCTTCACCGGCTTTGCGGCGCGAATGTGGTTAAGGGGCCGGTAAGCAATTAACCAATATACTTATTTCAGCGAGAAGAAGGCTGAACCCAATGACCGAGAACCGCCGAGACATGCGACACTTGCTTCTCTTCGCCTTGCCGCTCCTCATTGCCGCATTAAGCGCGCAACATGCTTTTGCTGGCGCTCCCGGGATCGAAGATTCGGTCACCGGCGCGGAGCCGGAAATTCCGCGCCTCGACGATGCGGCGGGCAAACGCGAGAGTTGGGCCTCGGGCGACCGGGGCGGTTATTTCGAATCGCTCTCACTGCATTATGAACTCGATGGCCTGGCGCTGGCGGCCGGCAAATACACGCCGTCATTCACCGTCAGCGGAGAGCTTGCGCCGCTATCCTTCGCCGCCGCAATCGCCGAGCAACACGACCAGCAGGGCCGCGTCGGAATCGGCGCCGCATGGAACATCGGCGGCGCCGGCCGGCACGCGCTTTCGCTCGATAGCTATTTTCTCGAAAGCACGCTGCTGAACGCGGCGGCTTGGCGAAACGAAGCGGCTTGGCAGAGCGAAAACGAAACCGCCGCGGCGCCGCCGGAGACGTCAAACATCAGCGATCTTCGGCAAGTCTCTGCGGCGCTCAATGGTGAAATAACAACGCCTCTCGACAGACTCTCATATCATATTGCGGCGCGCTATCAGGAATGGGACAAGGAAAGCGCGATCCGGGAATTCGGTTATGTCGCGGCGCTTCATGGCAACATCGCGCTCGCCGGCGGCGCCGTGTTCGACCCGGTTGTCGAATTCGTCTATTTGGAGGATGGCGGCGACGCCGGGCTGGAACAGCAGTTTCTCACCTTCGGCGCCACCGGATATCTTGGCCAATGGAACCTGTCCCTGACCTTTAGCGGGCGGGATTCGACGCCGCATGACCCGGCGGCGGCGACGGAAAAGCAACGCCTGCGGCAATTATTGTTGCGCTATAGTTTTCAGGATGGCACCACGGTCGATTTTGGCCATCGCCGCGAGGGCCGCGGCGGCGCCGTGACCAACAACATAAGCTTTCGCGTCGCCATCCCCTTCTAACCAGTCTCAATTATTAAAACGATATCCTCGCCGTCGATTGAAATGCGCAGGGCGCGCAGCCAGTCGCCGACGCAGGGGCCATCCAGACATTCGCCGGTTTCGACGCGGAACAGGGCGCCGTGGGTGGCGCAGAGTATGTGCCCGCTTTCGCCGTCGATGAAGCGGTCGGGCGTCCAGTCGAGCGGCCCGCCGGTATGCGGGCAGCTGTTCTCATAGGCGAAAATCCGCGCTCCCTTGCGGGTGATGAAGAACTCGAACGCCTGCGCACCCTCGCCGATTTCAAAACCCTTGCTGTCGCCGTCGGCAATATCCGAGAGGCGGCAGAGAACCTTGCGCCGCGCTTCGTTCATGACGCGACGGCGAGCATCTGTTCAAGGTCGGCGATGAGCTCGCCGGCATCCTCGATACCGACCGAGAGGCGGAGCATGTTTTCCGGCACCAAGCTCTCCGGCCCCTCGATGGTGGCGCGGTGTTCGATCAGGCTCTCGACGCCGCCCAGCGACGTGGCGCGCAGGAATATTTCGGCGCGCGACACAGCATGAAGCGCCGCCGCGCGGCCGCCGCCGACCAGCACCGAC
>PVBE011905326.1_pt1 | contig 10493 bp, 6 predicted proteins | sample 1631181 | NCBI WGS metagenome assembly PVBE01 (sample SAMN08397723, study PRJNA350692) | Marine metagenome, whole genome shotgun sequencing project. | isolation source: water | place: Pacific Ocean | collected 2012-04 | reverse complement strand
GGCGTCAACCCGCCCAGCGACTTCGACAGCGAGCGCGCCTACTCCCTCATCCTGTCGCTGCACGGCGCTGGCGTGCAGGGCATCGGCCAGGCGCGGTCGTACAGCCAGAAGGACTGGGCCTTCCTCATCGCCCCGACCAACCGCCGCCCGTTCGGGTTCGACTGGGAGGAGTGGGGCCACCTCAACGGCCTGAGCGCCCTGGAACACGCGATGTCGGACAACACGATCGACCCCACCCGCGTGTACGTCACGGGCCACTCCATGGGCGGCCACGGCACCTGGCAGTTCGGCGTGCACCACCCCGGACGGTTCGCCGTCGTGGCGCCGAGCGCCGGGTGGGCGTCGTTTTACACCTACGTGGGCACCGACAAGCCCCAGGGCGTCATCGGACGGGCCCGGGCCCACAGCGACTCGCCCGTGTACTTCAGCAACCTGGCGCGCAGGGGCGTGTACGTCATCCACGGCGACGCCGACGACAACGTCCCGGTGCGGGAGGGTCGCGACAACTCCGAGCTGGCCCGGCGCTACAGCGACGACGTCGTCTATCACGAGGAGCCCGGCGCCGGTCACTGGTGGGACAACGACCCCGAGACGCCAGGCGCCGCCTGCGTCGACTGGGCGCCGCTGATGCAGTTCATGCAGGAGCGTACCCTCGATCCCTACGAGCTCGAGTTCGACTTCCGCAGCCCCTACCCGTCCTACAGCCCGACCCACTCGTACGTGACCGTGCGGTCCGCCCGCAGCCCAATGGATGACGTGCGGATCAGCTCGACGCCCGGCCAGGACGACGACGACGGCACGGTGTTCCTCGACACCGACAACCTGCGCTCGATGATGCTCGACGGCGCGGCCCTGGCCGCCAAGGGCATCGACACGGTGATCATCGACGACGACGACACCCTCGACGTGATCGCGCAGGACATGCCCTGGGGCCCGCAGACCGGAAAACGCCCGGACCTCAACGGCCCCTTCAACCAGGTCCTGCACAAGCCCCACTGCTACGTGTACCCGGACGACGACGACGGCCGCTGGTCGGCGCTGGTCGCCCACTGGATCACCACCTGGCAGATGATCGGCAACGGCCACGCCTGCGCCCTGCCACGCTCGGCCGCCACCCCCGACCGGGTCGGCGACCGCAACCTCATCTACGTCGGGCTGCGGCCTCAGCAGATGGGCGACCCGGCGGTCCCCTTCGCTTGGGACTCGGAGTCCATCGGCTACCGCGCCCAGTTCTACGACTCCGCAGCGCTGATCTTCACCTACCCCACCCGGCGGGAGGGCCAGCTCATGGGGGCGCTGTTCGCACCGGACGGCGCGGAGTTCCTGCTGTACCGGGCCATCCCGTTCAGCAGCCGCGCCGGGTTCCCCGACTTCCTGTTCTTCGACGAGCAGGGCGTCATTGGGACGGGCTTCTTCGACGGCAACTGGCGCTGGAACGCCGGGCTGGTTCAGGGGCGCGCCAACTGACGGCGGCCGGCGACCCACGTCGCCGCGACCACATCGTCCGGGCAGCCCAGGACCAACGCCTCGGCCAGGCCGTCGGCGGGCACGTCCGCGAGGGCAGGGTGCCCCAGATCGATCTCGACGAGATCCGCCGGGGCCCCCGCCTCGATGGGCCCGTCCAGACCCACGCTCAGCAAGGTGGCGCCCAGCTCGCCGGCGGCGTCGACCCACGCCCCGCGGGCCTGGCGGGCGAGCCGCTGGCCGTACTCGAGCCAGCGCAGCTCCTCGAGGGCCGAGATGCGCGCGTTGGAGTCCGTCCCGACGCTGACCTGCCCAGCGTGGGCCGCGAGGACGGCGCCGTTGGGGATGCCATCGCCCAGGTCCGCCTCGGTGGTGGGACACACGCAGACGCGGCCTCCGCGTCGCAGGAACTCGCCCAGCTCGTCCGCGTCGCTGTGGGTGCAGTGGACCGCGGTGAACGAGGCGTCGCCGGCCTCACCGAGCCCGTCCAGCACATCCAGAAGCACGCCCATGGGTGAACGGCCCCCGAACGCGGCGCGGCAGGCGGTGATCTCCCGCGGCTGCTCCTCGACGTGCATGTGCATCTGCAGACCCCGCGCCCTGGCCCCCGCCCACAGCTCGGCGATGGCGTCCGGTGGGACGGCCCGGATGGAGTGGGCCACCACGCCCACGTCGACGCCGTCCGATGCGAGGGCGTCGACGCGCTCCCACAGCCGCCCGAGATCGGGGGTGGCGAACCGCCTCTGCGCGGCCCCGGGGGGGGACCCATCGCAGTCGGAGGTCTGGTAGGCGACGACCAGCAGCCGCAGCCCAATGCCCGCCTCCGCCGCCGCATCGACGACGACCTGATCGAAGGCGAAGTCCCCAGGCGCGTCGTGGTGCAGGTAGTGGAACTCGGCCACCCGCGTGAAGCCTGCCCGGCGCATCTCCGTGAACGCCTGCACGGTCAGGCGCCGAAGCTGGGCAGCGGTCATCTCCTCGACGAGGTCGTACATCGCCTGCCGCCAGGTCCAGAAGCTGCCGACCCCCTTGGGGAAGCGCTGGCCGCGCCCCCGGAGCGCTCGCTGGAAGGCGTGGCTGTGGTTGTTCACAAAGCCGGGGAGCAAGGCGATGCCTGGCAGATCGGTGGTCTGCCCGCCGCGCAGCGGGCCGAGCTGCTCGACGCCCCCGTCTGCGCCAATGCCCAGCTCGAGGGAGGACTGGAAGCCCCCGTCGGTCCAGATCAGCTCAGGCGCGAGGACTACCGACAAGGCCTCACCGGCGCAGCAGGGCCGCCCACCGCGGCGTCGCCGAGGCGGAGGCAGCTGCGACGCTCGCAGCGCACAGGCCACCGCCGGCCTCATCGTCCGCCTCGGGATCGCCTCCGGGCACGTCGCCGCCACCTCCTGCCGGGAGATCTCCGGCCTCGACCCGGGCCACCGCCGCGGCGGCGTCCAGACGGCCGTAACCCCAGCCGGAGTCCGGCAGCGTCTGGCCTATCCCGTCCGTGGAGGCGGTCTCCCGAAGGATGGTCCGCACCTGCGAAGGCCCGAGCTGGCCGTCGGCCTGAAGCATGAGCGCGACCACCCCCGCCACGAACGGCGAGGCCATGGACGTGCCGGCGAACGCGGCCCAGCCGCCGGGCGCCGCCTTGACGACGTGGTCCGCCGGCGCATCGGTGGCGTGCTGAGAGAGCGCTGCGATGACCATCTCGCCGGGGGCGGCGATGTCGGGCTTCGTGCCCGACACCGCCTCGTCGCGGGACGGGCCGCGCCCAGAAAAAGCCGACAGCTGCCCGGCCGATCCGGTCACCGACTGCTCCCCTCCGGCCGCCGTGGGCCAGGTCAGGCGCACTTTGTGAGCGCCGACGGCGATCACGCTGCGGGCCGCCGCGGGGAACCCGATGCTGGAGCGGCCATCGGGGGACAGGCCGGCGCCGTCGACGAAGCCGTGGCCCTCCACCACGTCGAGGTACCCGTCCCAGGGCTTGTCGGAGATGACCTCGGCGAACCACTGCAGCCCTCCCCGGACCGCCGCGTCGCCGTCGCCCCCGACGATGTAGGCCTCCAGGCGGCGCTGCCCATCGCTCGCGTCGGTGCCGAGCAGGATGACCGTGACGTCGGCCCCGGAACCGTCGGGGAGGGGGGCGTCCACGGAGTCCTTGGACCCGTCAATGGGGTCCGAGCGCTGGTCGCCGAAGCCCACGACCAGCTGCGCCGTGGCGCCGGCGGGCAGCCAGACCACCACCTGGGCGTCCACGTCGGGGTTGACCCGGAAGTCCGCCCGCTCGACGGCGCCCGTGCCCTGGCCGGACACGTGGAGCATGACGTCGTCGCCGGTGGCGGCGTGGACCCCGCCGGCGGCCTCGTTGCCCGCGGCCGCGACGATGATGCGGCCTGGACCCGTCAGGCCGTCCAGGCACTTACTGGCCAGCGAGGAGCCGTCGTGGGGGCCCTCGTGGGAGCCCAGCGACAGGTTGACCACCGCGGGCTTGGCGCCGGCCTCGCCGAACACCCAGTCCACCGCGTCGCACACGGCCGTGGTCTTGGCCTCGTCGCCGGACTTGCCCGGCGGATCGGTTCCGAGGTTCACGAACATCAGATCGGCGCCGGTGGCCACGCCCGGGTAGGGCTCGGCCCCTCCCACCGCAATGCTGGCGACGTGGGTGCCGTGGGCCTGGTCGGAGGTGTGGGCGCACCCACCCCCAGCCCCGGTCTCCGAGGCCGTGCACAGCGATCCGTATCCCTTGGGCCCGCCGCCCGCGCCGCCGTGGTCCCAAAGCCCCGCGACCCGGCCCTCGAACGCCGGGTGGGCCCAGTCGAGGCCCCGATCGGCCACGCCGACCACCACGCCGGCGCCGTCGAAGGCCGAGGTCAGGGGCTCGACTCCCTGGGCCACCTTGTCCACCCCGGCGTAGGCCCGGGCCTCATCGAGGCGGCCTCTCACGGACCGGCCCTCCTCGATGCGCAGCACCTCGTCGCCGCGGGACAGCTCGTCCAGCGCCCCTAGCGGCAGCCGGGCGGTCAGCACGTCGCCGCTCACCGTCCCCACGGACCCGCCCAGCCCACGCAGGCGCGCGGCCGTGAGCGCGGGCTCGTAGCTCTGCACGAACACGGAGACCTCGGGGAGCGCGGGCAGCGAACCCTCCCAGGCGAGCTGGAGCCGGGGCTCGAGCACCGGGGTCTGGGCGACAAGAGCAGCTAGGAGCAGGGTCTTCATGGCCATGAATTATGGCACCTTTGTGTCGTGAATAGCTGGGACCGGCGGCCCGTCCAAGGTAGGGTTCCGGCCGCTCAAGAATCGGAGACGCACCCATGATACGCATCCTCGCCCTGTTGTCCGCGTTCGCATTGACCGCATGTGCCGGCGCCAAGCCTGCCGTGAAGCCCGCCGCGGCCGTCGCGCCCGCCGCCGCTGCCACCGCATCGACCGCCGCTGCGCCCGCCGCTGCGGCCAAGGCCGAGCCGGCCGCCGCCGCGGAAGCCAAGCCCGCCGCAGCGCCCACCGCAGCCGCGCCCGCCGACGCAACGGCCACCGCCGCCGCCGACCCCTGCGCAGGCAAGGCCGGCAAGGAGCTGGTCGACTGCAAGAAGTCCGCGAAGGACGTCAAGACCAAGTTCCTGTTCAAGAGCAAGGCGGCTGAGGGATCGGCCGACGCCGCGGGCGGCGGGGACGACGACGACTAGAGAGCGAATGCGGGACACCCCCAGGGGCGTCCCGCTCCCCTACTTCACAGTCCACTCGAAGGTGCCATCCCAGTCGGGCGTGACACCGAGCTTGTCGAGCTGCATGCAGCGCTCGTCGTACAGCTTGGCGGCGACGTCGCCTTGGACGGCCAGCTCCGTGAAGATCGACCGGGCGTCGGCGAAGCGTTTTTCGAGGTACAGCCCGCGGGCCTCCTCCCAGCGCTCCAGCTGGGCGGCGCGCTGCTCAGCCACCTCGGCCGGCAGGCCGTCGATGAGCTCGTACAGGGTCATGGGCTCGGTCTTGCCCTTGACGACGACGCTGTCGACGGCCCGCAGCCGGAACACCGTGCGGTCCTCGAGCCGGTCGTAGGTGGTCTGCGACAACAGGATCGTCGCGCCGTAGCGCTTGGTGAGCCCTTCGATGCGTGCGGCGAGGTTGACCGCGTCGCCGATGACCGAGCAGTCGAGCCGATCGTGGCCGCCGACGGTGCCGAGCATGAGCTTGCCCGTGTTGAAGCCGATGCCGATCTTCAGCGCCGTGTCGCCCCGGGCCTCCTGCTCGACGTTGAAGTCCTTCAGCGCGTCGAGCTGGGCGATGGCCGACTGCACGGCGCGATCGGCGCCGCCGTAGTACAGCGCCATGACGCCGTCGCCGAGGAACGCCCCGATGGCCCCGTCATAGTCGTGGACGTGGTCCTCCATGAACCGCAGGTAGCGGTTGATGAGATCCATCGTCTGCGCGGGGGTGCGGGCCTCGGCAAGCGTCGTGAACCCGCGCACGTCTGAGAACATCACCGTCAGCTCGAGCTGCTTCTGATCGCCCCGCTCGACGTCGACGACCGAGTCGCGGCCGATGAGGTTGAGCAGCTCGGCGGGGACGAACCGGTTGGCCGCGTCGTTGAACCGTTGGAGCTGGGCGTTGCGCAGATCGAGCTCCACCAGGGTGCGCCGGAAGTGGCGGCCGAGCGCCACCGCGATCGACAGCACGAAGCCCAGGAGCCCGAGGTAGGCCACCGGGAGCTTGGATCCCGCCGTGGCGTCGTACACGCTGGCGCCGACGAGCACGCCCACGCCGACGAGGATCGGGGGGCCGTTGGGATGGGTCCACGACCCCCGTGCGAACAGGGTCAGCGCCCAGTACACCGCCGCCAGGCCGAGGACCGTCTGCAGCGGTGAGGCCGACAGCGCCAGGCCGACGCCGGGGATGAGGCAGAGCCCGGCGCCGACGAGGAGCGTGATCAGCAGGGCGTTGCCGATGCGCCCGGGGTCGATGTCCAGGAGCTTGTGGAGCACGGCGAGCACGAGGTGCGACGCCGCCAGGGCCAGGGCAGGCTCGAGCTGCGCGCGTCCCCGGTAGCCGATGTCCAGCGGCAGGAACCTCCCCCAGCCCTGCACCAGGGCGGCGTGGGCGGCGAAGGCCAGGGCCATCAGCCCCACCTTGAGGTAGACGTCGAACTCCTTGCGCGTGCCGACGAGCATCAGGTGATACAGGCCGAGAGCGAGCAGGGCGCCGAGGAGCAGCAGGATCGGCAGGCGCTTGCTGCTGTTCTGCGCGAGCAGTCGGCGGGTCCGCTCCTGGATGACCGAGTGACGGCCGATGCGGAACGGCCCGCCCTGCAGCCGGGAGATGCCGCCGTCGCCGCCCGGGCGGGTGGTGGTCAGCGACAGCGCCACCGTGCCGTCGGCGGCCACGGCCGCAGCGGGCAGCTCAAACCAGGCGTACGCGGGCGGGCTGCCGTCGCCCTTGCCCAGCGATGCGCCGCCCGCCGACAGGTCCCATTGGGCGGCGACCCGGCCGATGGACACGCCCAGACCCTCGCTGGTCGGCACCTGCACGACGGCGTCGTAGCGGACCTCGCCTTCGGGCCCGGGCACCACGGCCCAGCCCTTGCTCCACTTGATCGGCTTGTCGGCGGACGTCAGCGTCGCCGTGGGCGCCGCCGCGCTCGCGGGCGCTGCAACGGCGATGAGGGCGGCTAGGGCGAGGGCCTGCACGAGCCGGTACAATCCCACGGCCCATGAAAGCTCGCTACCCCCTGCTCGTCCTCGCCGCCGCGAGCTTGTCGCAAGCCTGCGGGGGTGGCCGGGGCGCAGGAGTCGTTCGACGAAGCCACGCTCCAGGGCGAAGACCTGGGGCTCGACATGTTCAGGGAGCTGTGATGAGGAACCTGGTGATCTGCTGGCTGGTCGTGGGCTGCGCCGTGCAACCCCAGTCCGACCGGACCCCGGGAGCGGGAGCGGGAGCGGGAGCGGGAGCGGGGGGTGACGGGGGAGCTGGGCCGGTCGAAGGCGAGGGCGAGGCCGGCGGCGTCGGAGAGCCGGGGGCCCAGGGTGCCCAAGGAGAACCCGGGCCGCAGGGCGAGCCGGGACCCCCGGGCAATGCCGGGCCCGCAGGCCCTGACGGTGAGGACGGCGCGCCCGGCGCCGACGGACAGGACGGGGCGCCCGGACAGGACGGCGCGCCCGGCGCCGACGGTCAGGACGGAGCAGCCGGACAGGATGGTCAGGACGGCGCAGCCGGACAGGATGGCCAGGACGGCCAAGACGGCCAAGACGGCGCTGAGGGCGACAACTGCTGGGACGCCCTGGACGGCGATCAGGACGGGGACGGCCAGATGACTCCCGGAGACTGCCTGTGGGCGGTGATCTGCCCGGCGCCCATCGACGAGATGGAGGACGAAAACGGCGACGGCGAGGTGGACATCGCGGACTGCCGCGAGCTCCTGAGAGGCGACGACGGGGCGCCCGGCGGCGGTGAACCCCTGGACCTGACCCCGGAAGGCGACGCCGACGGCGACGGGGCGGCCAACCAGGACGACAACTGCCTGCTCATCGCCAACGCCGACCAGGCCGACGCGGACGACGACGGCGAGGGCGACGTGTGCGACCGCGATCGGGACGGCGACGGGGTGATCAACGCGCTGGATTGTGCGCCGATCGATCCGTTCGTCCGCCCCGACAACCCGGTGCCCGACCTCTGCGACGGAGTCGACAACGACTGCGACGAGCAGGTGGACGAGGACCACGTGGACGAGGACTGCGACACGGGCGAGGCCGGCGCGTGCGCCGCGGGGGCGACAGGCTGCTTCAACGGCGTGTTTGTCTGCGAGCGGCTCGCCGAGGCCGGCGACGAGGACTGCGATGGAGTCGACAACGACTGCGACGGCGAGGTGGACGAGGACGACGGCCAGGGCGACTGCGCCGGCTGCAGCGGCGAGGCCGAGTGGTCGATGGAGGTCACCCAGGGCCTCTGGGCCTGCGTGAACGAGCGCAACATCGAGACGTACCCGGAGAACTTCGCCATGTGCGCCGACGGCAGCACGCCCGCGACCTTCGACAACGTCAACGCCCTGGAGCTGCGGCCCCCCGATCAGGCAGAGAACACCGCCTTCTTCGACTGGTACCAGGCGCTGCCGTCCACGGGCGACAAGAACTACATCCGCACCGGCCAGAAGAGGCGCGGCGGCTGCGAGCTCGAAGAGCACGGCGAGCTGTATGTCGCCCGCGGCCACAACCTCGCCGACGACGGCGCCGGATGGGGCGACCTGTTCCGGGGAGGCGGCTCGTGTGACCGGAACACCTCGGCGGCCAACAACATGGGCCACAAGCTGGCAGGGGTCGTCTGCGTGGCGGGCGAGTACGAGCCGCCCCATCGCTGACGCGCACCCCGCCCTGCGCGACGGGGTGTTCGTCTGCCTGCTGCGGGGCATCAACGTGGGCGGCGACCGCCCGGAACTGGCGCTCGGTGCTGAAGATCGAGGAGTTGGCGGTCAGCGCTCCGCAGGGAACCTAGAGCAGTCGCCCACCAGCACGCTGGCGCCGTTCCACCAGGCGCAGTCCTCGTAGAAGCCGCCAGGCCCCAGGGGTGCCAGAGACTCCAGCTCGTCGAGGTTGAACAGGCCGCACCCGACGAGATCCTCTGCGGCCTCGTGGGCGTCACCTTCGAGCCCCGGGTGCTCGTCGCCGCAGACGAACTCATCGATGGCGATCTCCTCGATGGCCCGGTCGAGCTCGAGGGTGTTGAAACCGGTGCACAGGACCGGGGCGTTCCTACCCTGGTTGTCGAAGCAGTCCAGAAGCGCGCGGAGAAGCTGCAGCTCCTCGGCGACATTCCCCGCAGAGGAGATGTCCGAAGACAGCTGGCCGTCGAAGCACTGGTAGCCCGCGCACAGGCCGCAGCCGCAGCCATCGTCCTCGGCCGAGGACCGGCAGTCGCCACAACCCAGGTCGTCGTCGCAGAACCGCTCGATAGGCTCACCGCACACATCGTGGCTGCCGCAGGCCTCCACCTCACAAAGACTCTGGCAACGGCCCGACGCGAGGTCGCAGTGCTCGGTGACGCAGTCGTCGTCATCGATGCACGCCGCCACCGGGTCCTCGCCGATCAGCTTGCAGCGGCCCTCGTGGCAGAGGAACCCCGCCTCGACATCGCAGTCGCGGTTCCCCTCGCAGGGGGCGTTGAGGCGCCCCAGGCACATCTGTCGCTCCACGCCGCACGCCTGCCGCGGGTTCGAGCACTCGTCGACCTCGGCATCGCAGTCGTTGTCCTTGCCGTCGCAGACCTCCTCGCGGCCCGGGTTCACGTCGGGGTCGTTGTCGTTGCAATCCGCCCCCAGACAGTCCCGAGGCTCCTGCGGGGTCCCCGTAAGCGCCCCGTCGTAGTAGCCGTCCCCGTCCTTGTCGACCGCCCGCGTGCAGTCGCTGGGCGGCGTCGCGTCACCGCCGTCCCCGGCAGCCCGCCCACCGTCGGTCCTCGCCTGATCAACCTCACGCTGCTCGTGGCTCATCCCTGACCGTCGCCACCCGCTCTCCGCTCCGTCCGCCGCCCGCTCCCCGCTCCGTCCGCCGCCCGCTCCGTTCGCTCCCGAACCCGAGCCCGGGGCCCGCTCTCCGCTCCGTCCGCCGCCCGCTCCCGAGCCCGAGCCCGGGGCCCGCTCTCCGCTCCGTCCGCCGCCCGCTCCCGAACCCGAGCCCGGGACCCGCTCCCGCGAGCTCCGGCCGTCCTGGTCAGCCGGCCGTTGGCGCTGCGGTGCTCAGCTCGGACCGATCGGGGGCGGGTCTCGGGCTCGGCATCGGGCTCGGATCTGGGAGGATCGGGAGCGGGAGGAGCGGGAGCGGGAGGAGCGGGAGGAGCGGGAGCGGGAGCGACGGCCGTCGGAGCGATCCACGGAAGCCCCAGGATCCCGCCGGAGGACACCGCCGTGGCGACGGACAGGGGCCTCCGCCCGAACGGACCGACCCTCCCCGCGCCGCGAGTGGCCGGCCTTTCCCAGGGCCCACAGGCACCCGCAAGTCGTTGTTTTTAGGCGTGAAAGAGCTTGCACCTGACCGCCCGTTCAGTTAGACTGCGGGCATGTCCTCGAG
>PVBE010022119.1_pt1 | contig 10494 bp, 5 predicted proteins | sample 1631181 | NCBI WGS metagenome assembly PVBE01 (sample SAMN08397723, study PRJNA350692) | Marine metagenome, whole genome shotgun sequencing project. | isolation source: water | place: Pacific Ocean | collected 2012-04 | reverse complement strand
CGAACCCGAACCCGGTGGCGGTGGCGGTTTCGGCGCTGGCGGTCGCGGCGGTGGGCGTGCCGAGCGCGATGTGCGCGCCGTTCGGTTTGGGCGGTGGGAAGAAGGACGCCTCCGTCGAGAGCGAGATCAAACCGACGCGAGGGAACAAGAGCGGGGCCACGGCGGCGTTCGACCCGGAGGCGTTGGAGCGCGGCGCCAAGGCGCTGCGCGAGATTAACGCGAGTCCGTACGCCACGAAAGTTCTCGACTTGTCGCGCACGCAAGAGCAGACGAAACAAGGGGAACTTCGCGCGCGCGAAGCGGAGGCGAACGCCACCGCCGCCGCGCACGCGACGGAGAGAGAAAAAGTCATGTGGTCGGAGCAATCGCGACTGGAAAAGGAGCGGTCACAACAGGCGGCGCAGTTGAAGCAATACGACGACGAGCTGGCTCGTAAACGATTGGCGACGGATCACGAACAGAGGCGACAACGAAACGCCGAGATGGTGAAGTTGCAGGAGGAGGGCGTCGAGCGGCAAGAAGCCATCAAGCGCGCCACCGAGGAGAAGATTCAGAGGGAGCGACGCGAGACGGAGCGCTACAGGGCGGAGCTCGAGCGCGAAAACTTGCGCGCGAAAGCCATCGCCGAAGCCGAGGGCCGCATCGCGGAAAATCGAAAGAATGAGGACGTCATTCGTCGCCAGATGATCGCCAAGGTGACGGCGGAGACGGAGAAGGCTGTCAAGGTGGTGAACGAGACGCTGTCGCTCATCGGCGGCGGCGTAAACTCGATTTTAAACGACAAGGATCGACTGGCCATGTTCGTGGGAAGCGCGACGGCGCTCGCCGCGGGCGTGTACGCCTCGCGCGAGGGCGCGCGATTCGGGTTTAGGCAGTTGGAGAAGTACATCGGTCAACCGTCTCTCATCCGCGAAACTTCAAGAGGGTCGTTTTGGAAGCCGAAATCCGCGTCATCGAGCGCCGACGGAGGCGGTGGCATCCTTGGTGACGTCGTTCTCGGCGACAAGCTCCAACAGCGCGTGCAGAGATTGGCGGTGACGACGGCGAATACGAAGAAGCACTCGGCGCCCTTCAGGAACATTCTGTTTCACGGACCTCCCGGCACTGGGAAGACGATGGCGGCGAAGAGGTTGGCGCGATATAGCGGTTTAGAGTACGCCGTCATGACGGGCGGCGACGTCGCGCCGCTCGGCGCGAACGCCGTGACCAAGATTCACGAAACCTTCGATTGGGCGTCGACTTCTCGCAAAGGATTGCTTCTCTTCATCGACGAGGCGGACGCCTTCTTGGCGAAGCGCGGAAGCGACGTCGTCGGTACCGAGTCGCGCGCCGCGCTCAACGCGCTCCTGTACAGAACGGGCGAGATGAGCAGGGACGTCGCGCTCGTGTTGGCGACGAATCGACCGGAAGATCTCGACTCGGCCGTGCTCGACCGCATGGACGAAGCGATCGAAATCGGCCTGCCGGATCTCGACGCGCGGAAGCGCATGGTGAGACTGTATTTCGACAAGCTCATCGTTCGAGGCGTCGACGCGGGCGACGATAAACCCGCCAAGTCATTCTTCGCGGGTTTGTTCCGACGCGGTGGCGCGCCGGAGCGTCCCGTCGAAGTGCGCGAGGTCACGGACGCGGATCTCGACGCCGTGGCCGCGGCGACGGAGGGGTTGTCGGGTCGCGAGATTTCGAAGCTGATCGCCGCTGTTCAGGCGGCGGCGCACGGTTCCGACGACGGCGCGTGCACGCGCGTCATGCTCGAGGAAGTCACCGCGTCGAAGATTGCCGAACACGCGGCAAAGGTGCACTGGGCAAAATGACCGATGATTTTATATATCCTAGACGTTTGTTAGTACAGGAGTCAGCGTTGTTTTCTGTAGCGTGAATAATTACTAGTACTCACGATCTTTGAAAAAAAACAACTCGCGCCGCCGCGACGCCTCAGACCCGGACGAACGAAAGACATGGGCGCGAAGAAAGGGAGCAAGGTGAAGCGCAAGACGGCGGGTCGAAACACGAAGACGCACGCGTGTAAGACGATCCGACGCGCGCACGAGCGCTCGTCGACGCACGCGGACGTACGATATGAGGCCTTTCACGCGGCGGCGATGGTGGCGGCTGGCGGTGAAGTTCGACGCGGGGCGACGTCGTTGGCGCTGATCGACGACGCGAATCAGAGGGTGATCGATGAGGACGCAGGGGCGTACGTCGCGGTGGCGACGGGGAGGCGGTTCGCGACCGAGGCGGGATTGGCGTCGCACATGAAGACGAAGGATTATAAACGTGCGGTGAAGCGATTGATGAGAGATGGGAAACCGCACGATGATAGAGACGCGGAGCGCGCGGCGGGGATGGGGGCACCGAAGAATGATTGAACATGCGAGAGGAGTGGTGACTTCGGGGATTGCGTCGTCGTCGGTGTGTGTGTGTGTGTGTGCTATTTGTCGCGGACGACGCGCGTACAATGCTTTTCTTAAGTAGCGATACGATGAATGAACGAACGAACAGCACGAGCGACGCGAACGACGCGTTGACATCACGAGAGTCCGCGCTCGGCGTAGGGCGGGGCACCGATGTCAGATTCCAAGGGTGCGAGGGTCTCTCTCAGGGCGTCGTAGACGCATTCGGTGTTGGCGGCGAAGAAGCGCACGACGACACCGTTCGCGCCGTGAATCTCCTCTTCGAGCTCGCTCGCGGTGACGAATATGCACGTGGGGTCGTCTTTGACAGATTCCGGAGGTTCGAGGACCCACGCCGCGCCGCGTCCGCGCATGCACTCTCGAGCGCGCGCTCGAGCCCATTCGGCGCACGATTTCGCCAGCGTCTCCACTCTCGGTCCGAGCACGATGAGCGTCGCGAACACGTTCACCGCGCCCATCTTTTCCGCCAACGAACGATTTCCGTTCACCATCGCTCCCTCCGCGGACGAAGACGACCGCAAACGCACCGCTTCGACGACCACAGGCTTGTCGTCCACCGTCACTCGCGTTCGCGTCTCCGCTCGCTCAAACAACCATCGTTCGTTCCCGTACCCCACCCTCCCGGACGTCAACCAATCCACGCACACGCACGACCCACCGGCGCGCACATCTATAGCCTGCGTCTGACGAAAAACCGCGTTCGCGAACACTTGCGTGGGATCCGGTAACGACGCGAAGAGCGCGTCCCGCCCGACGCTCGCGTACAGCGCCGACACCGTCTCCCCGACCCGTTCACCGTCGACTCCCGGCGCATCGCCCGCACCCACGGCTTCCCACCGTCGTTTATTGTGTTTATACACCTTTTGCGTTCCTTGCGTCACGAGCACGAGCGCGCATCCGTCCTCAACGCGCGCTCGCGTCCCGCTCGCGTCGCCGCTCACCAACCCGCCGCCCATGTTCACGACGTACGCCCACGCGCAATCGCAATCGTCCGAGCGCGCGCGTTTGGGCGTGAGCGTCTTGACCGGGTACGCCGCGTACGACCGCGTCACGGTGGAGACGCCGGCGACGCGGGAGACGTCGAGGACGGAGGTTTCGCACGCGCGCGCAGCCGCCGAGTCACTCGCGAACGCGCGGTCCATGACGACGACGGCGCGAGACGCGAGAGCGAGCGACGGAGAGGGCGCCGTTCGACCGACGATGCGCCGTACCCTTCGAACGAACGAACGAACGAACGCGCGAAACGATCGATACGACGCGAGCGCGCTCGTGTCTGCGACGTGACTCGTGTCCCACGCCCAGGTCGCCGTGCCGCCACCACCCTGCGCGTCCCCGCCGTCCCCGCGCGCCAGTTCGCGTCCGGGGACGCCGACAAACCACGCGACGCGACGACGCGAGACGACGCGTCGTCGCCCGGCATGGCGTCCGCCGTCTGGGACGCGTTTTTGCTCATCGACCCGCTCCTCCCAACCGGTGGGTTCGCGCATTCGCTCGGTCTCGAACCTACGTTACTGAGCGGTGCGCTCGCGGACGACGGCGACGTGCGGACGGTGGGGGCGTTCGTGGAGGACGTGGGACAAAACGCGCTCGACGCGCAAGTGCCATTCGTCTTGGCGGCGCGCGAGTGCGCCGCGTGCGAAGATCCCGCGAGAGGACTCGAACGATGGAGGAGGGTAAACGCAGAGTGTCGAGCGACGTGCGCGTCGAACGGGGTGAACAGTCGCGCGAGCGAGTCGATGGGATCGGCGCTGTTGCGAGCGACGACGACGGCGTTCGGAGGCGAAGACGCCGATGACGGCGCCGCGGCGTTTTTAGCAGCCATCAGGCGTCACTCGCGAGGGAAACCGAGAGAAGCGCCGCAACAGGCGTGTGTGTTCGGCGCGGCGTGCGCGGCGGTGGGATTTGACGCTCTCACGACGGTGCGCGCGTTCGTGTACCTTGCGACGAGAGACGCGTGCTCGGCGGCGACGCGTCTCAACGCCAGCGGTCCGCTCGAGACCGTCGCCGCGCTTCGACGCGTCTCCATCGCCGCCGAACCCGCGTGCGCGCGCGCCGTCGCCGCATACGAATCTCATCTCCGAGCCCGCGTCTCGCGCGCGGATGACGATGACAACGACGACGACGTCTTCGTCTCCCGCGTCTCGCACGCCGCCACCTCCGCCCCCATCGCGGATCTTGTGCAGGGCGCGCACGATGACTGCGCCGCGCGTCTCTTCAACTCCTGACCGCTTCTCCCGACGCCCACACCTCGCGTTGTAACCAAATTTTAGATTTTTAGCGATCTCTTTTGCAGCCTGCTCCAAAATCCGAGTCAGCGTCCGACTTTTCACTTTTTCGTATCTTCGACCCCTACATCCACGACGGGTCACGACTGGTCAAACTCCCCGAAAGGTCGCGAAAAGTCAACCGGAAGGTCGACGCACCCGTGCGCGCGGGACACCCGCGACGGCAGTATCGGACGCGCGCGGTGCGTGCGCGACGCTCGATTCGACGCAAACGCAGAACGCGAAGGGGTCGTGGGTGATGACGTCATTCGTTCCGCGCGGGAGACTCGCGACGAGGCGAGGTAGGCGCGCGCGGGGACGGATGAACGAACGAATGAGAGGATAAAGATTCCGGCTCGTGATGTTGGCAGGCATCCGAGTGGGGAGACGTCGGTGTTGGATGCGCGAAGGGACGCGAAGACGGTGTGACTGACGATAAAAACACGCGTATCGCGATTTGGAACCGCGCGCAGAGATCAATCTTTAAGTGATAATGTCGTGCTCGTCTCTCGGGTCCACCGCGTGCGCCGCCGCCAAGTACTGCACCTATGACAGCGCCGCGAGTACGTGTAGCCGTGACGCGTCTTTCTTCGGCGGTAAGGCCGTCTTGCCGGAAGGTGCCGGTTATGGTATCGTCATCGGCTTCGGTTTGTTCTTCTCAGTCGCCACCGGTATCATCATGGGTCTCGATAAGAGATACGGGGGCACCAATGTCTCGTCCGAGTTCTTCAACACGGCGGGTCGTAACGTCAAGACCGGTTTGACCGCGTCTGTCATCGTCTCCCAGTGGACCTGGGCGGCGACTCTTCTGCAATCCTCGAACGTTGCCTACCAATACGGTGTCTCCGGCCCGTTCTGGTACGCGTCCGGCGCGACCATTCAAGTGCTGCTCTTCGGTATGCTCGCCATCCAAGTGAAGCGCTACGCGCCGAACGCGCACACCATTTGCGAAATCATCGACGCTCGTTGGGGCGCGAACGTGCAAAAGGTGTTCATCTTCTTCTGCTTCTTGACCAACGTCATCGTTTCCTCTATGCTGGTCCTCGGTGGCGCCGCCACCGTGAACGCGCTCACGGGCATGAACACGACCGCCGCGGGTTTCTTGATCCCGATCGGTGTCATCGCGTACACCATGGCCGGTGGTCTTAAGGCTACCTTCTTGGCTTCCTACATCCACACGGCCATCATCTTCGCGATCTTGATCACCTTCATCTACATCGTGTACGCTGGTGCCAGCGACAAGGGTCTCGGTTCCCCGTCCAAGGTGTACGACCTCCTCGCGAGCGTCGCCGCTCGTGACGCCACCAGCGCTGAGTGCACTGAGCGTCTCGACCAAGACCAAAACTGCGGTCCGGTCGACAAGAACCAAAAGGGTTCCTACTTGACCATGCTTTCCGAAGGGGGTGTCATTTTCGGTATCATCAACATCGTGGGCAATTTTGGAACCGTTTTCGTTGACCAATCCTACTGGCAATCCGCCATCGCCGCCAAGCCGAGTTCCTCCACCAAGGGTTACCTCTTGGGTGGTCTCGTGTGGTTCACCATTCCGTTCGCTCTCGCCACCGCCATGGGTCTCGCCACCGTCGCGCTCGACTTGCCGGTGACCAGCGACGAAGCCGGCGCCGGTCTCGTCCCTCCGGCCATCGCCACTCACTTGATGGGTCAGCGCGGTGCCGTGGCCATCACCGTCATGCTTTTCATGGCCATTGTGTCCACCGGTTCCGCTGAGCAAATCGCCGTCTCCTCCTTGTTCTCTTACGACGTCTACCGCAAGTACATCAAGCCAAACGCCACCGGCGAAGACATCCTCCGCGTGTCTCGCTACGGTGTCGTCGCCTTCGGTGTCTTCATGGGTATCTTGTCTTTGATCCTCGACGAGCTGGGACTCAAACTCGGCTTCGTCTATCTCATGATGGGTATCTTCATCGGCTCCGCCGTCATGCCGATCTCCTTCGTCTTGACTTGGGACAAGGCTAACGGCCAAGGCGCCGTCGTCGGTGCCATCACAGGTCAAATCCTCGGTCTCATCACCTGGATCTCCGTCGCGGCCGGCCTGTACGACAAGGTTACCATCAAGACCCTCGGAAAGAACTACCCGATGCTCGCCGGTAACGTCGTCGCCATCTGCTCCTCCGGTATCGTCCACGCGGTCATGTCCTACATGAACCCGCAAAACTTCGACTTCAACACCTTGAACGAGCGCATCCAGCTCATCGACGATAAGCTTCCGGAATTTGACGAAGACCAAGACTCCAACCCGCAACAACTCTCGGACGCTCTCGCCTGGATCAAGAAGTGGGGCATCGGCTTCTCCTTCGTCATGATAATCCTCTGGCCGTGCCTTTCTCTCCCGGCTGGCTGCGGTACCTCCGCCGGCTGCGGCGTCTTCAACAAGGGTTACTTCAACCTCTGGGTCGGCATCGCCCTCGCGTGGGGGACCGTTGCCACCGCCGTCATCATCCTCTTGCCGGTGTACGAATCATGGGATTCCATCTCCATCGTCATCAAGGGTATGTTGACCAACGACGACGTGCACATGCGTATGGACATCATCGAGGGTAAACTCGACGCGCTCCTCGCCCCGGGCTCCACCAAGGAGAATGAAAAGGTGTCTCAACAACCGGGCTACCGCGCCAAGCTCATCGCCGGTCACTTGTAAGTACCGAAGCGATGACGCCATGAAACGCTCGAGCGTACGATATTCAAGACTTGATACATATTATATTCATGTTCCTACATGTATATTCCTTCTTGCACGATTCTTCTGTTGTAAGTATGATAATTTAACGAGTACATCGAACGGCGTCACACCCATCGAGAGCGCGCACGAGGACGGAACGCCGAACGCGACGGGCTCCGACGTAAAACTTTTATTACATGATGAAATAACGTCGAGCGAGCGGGAGTTCCTGAGCCGGTTCACTCTTGAGAACGGTGCCGTCGGCGCAGACTTCGTATGTCTCCGGATCGACTTCAATTTTCGGACATGTGTTGTTCAAAACCATGTCATCCTTGGTGAGATTTCTACACTTAACGACGGCTTCCACTCGTTTTGAGAGCCCATACGTGGATCCGACGTCCGCCTTCGCCGCCACCGCGCTGACAAAGGCGATACAACTCTTGCCCGGTTTTAATGCTCCGAACATGCCTCTCATGATGACGGGCTCCGGCGTGGGAATGCTCGCGTTCGCATCACCCATCTGAGACCACGCGATTTGACCACCCTTGACGATGAGCTCCGGCTTGGCGCCGAAAAAGGCTGGTTTCCAAATGGCGATGTCAGCAAACTTTCCGACTTCCAAGCTCCCGACCTTGTGAGATAAACCGTGCGCAATCGCGGGATTGATGGTGTACTTGGCGATGTACCGCTTTACTCTGGCGTTATCCGCTCCGGTGTTTGCGTCTTCGTTCAGAGTACCGCGCTGCTCTTTGTTCGAGTGCGCCGTCTGCCATGTTCGACGAATTACCTCGCCGACGCGTCCCATGGCTTGCGAGTCGCTCGCCATGATGCTGAGCGCGCCCATGTCGTGAAGCACGTCTTCCGCGGCGATCGTCTCGGCGCGGATGCGAGACTCCGCGAACGCGACGTCCTCGGGGATTTGTGGATCCAAGTGATGACACACCATGAGCATGTCCAAGTGTTCCTCGACGGTGTTCTTGGTGTACGGACGCGTCGGATTGGTGGACGACGGTAGAACAGCCTTTTCACCGCACACTTTGATGATGTCCGGTGCGTGACCTCCACCGGCGCCTTCGGAGTGATACGTGTGGATCGTGCGGCCCTTGAACGCCTCGATGGACTTTTCTACGCAGCAAGACTCGTTCAGGGTGTCGGTGTGAATGGTGACGGCGACGTCGTGTTCTTCGGCGACGGAGAGACAGTTATCGATGGCGGCCGGCGTCGTGCCCCAGTCTTCGTGTAATTTCAACCCCACGGCACCTGCGCGGATAATTTCGTGTAAACCCTCGGGCTCGGCGGTGTTCCCTTTACCGGTGAAGGCAAAGTTGAGAGGCAATGTGTCCGTCGATTCCAACATGAATCGAATGTGCGCGGGCGAGGGCGTACACGTCGTCGCGCACGTCCCCGTCGCGGGACCGGTGCCTCCCCCGAGAAGGGTGGTGATACCGCTCGCGACGGCTTCCGTGCACAACTGCGGACAGATGTAGTGAATGTGCGTGTCGAGCGCGCCTGCGGTCACAATGCATCCCTCCGCGGCGATGGCTTCCGTGTTCACGCCGACCACCATGCCCGGCGTGATGTCTGCCACGTCCGGATTCCCACCGTGACCGATGCCGACGATGTGTCCATCCTTGATGCCGATGTCAGCCTTGTAAATGCCAGTGTGATCGATGATGAGGGCGTTGGTGATGATGGTGTCCAAGCAATCCGCGGCGCCGACCCCCGTCTGTTGCGCCATGCCTTCTCTGAGCGTCTTCCCGCCGCCAAATTTAGATTCCTCTCCCTTCATCGTAAGATCGCGCTCAGGCGTCACGTAGAGGTTCGTATCCCCCAGTCGCACGCGATCACCCACGGTCGGTCCGTACATGTGCGCGTACTTGTGTCGCGGAATCATCAACGGCTCGCCCGCGCCCAAATCCTCGGCTTCGACGTGCCCAAAACCTCCGTTTCGCACGCGCTGTATGACTTCTTCGATTCTCTCCGCCGTCGCCGGTCCGTCGACGAGATTGTTACCACCCTTGACAACCCTGTTCCCGGCGATGTCCACGAGCGTCACCGTCTTCGATTCTCCCGGTTCAAATCGTACCGCAGTGCCGCTCGGAACGGCGAGTCGTTTCCCAAACGCGCGTCGACGATCGAAATTCAGATACCGATTCGCCTCGATGAGGTGAAAGTGACTCCCCACCTGAATCGGTCGATCGCACGTGTTCGTCACTCGCACCTTGACCTTGTCCCGTCCCGCGAGTAATTCGATCGATTCCTTGGACGTGCACACCTCACCCGGCGCCGGAGACTTCTTCGCCGCCGCTGGCGCGAACGCGCTCGCCGCCGGTATCGGCAAAAACGATCCACGCAGCGCCGATTTCAGATCCACGTCGTCGGCGCATATGGCGTCGTGCACCGTCACCAGTTTCGTTCCGTCCAGGAACGTGGCCTCGATCTGCACGTCTCCGACCAACTCGGCGACGCCGTCCAGCACGTGTCGACGTCCGAGCATCCTCTTCCCGTCGTCTTGCACCTGCGCCGCCGTGTGCTCGCCGCCGCGCGCCAGCTCGGCGCACTGCATGGCGATCAGCGCCACGGCTTCGGGATGATTCAATCGCATCCCGGACGCCAGGCGTCGCTGCGCGAGGCGTCCCGCCGCGTACAGCGTCGATAATTTATCTACCTCACACGGTGTTAATCGCATGGCGGTCGTTTACGTCTCTCCGCCGTTCGTTCGGAGCTCGTCGTCGCGTCGACGTGTGCGTGCTCGTCCCGGAGTTCGTTACTTCTCGAAATCGACGTCGGCGAAAGCCTTTCGCCGAAAGGTCACACCTCGCCGCGCGCGTCATGGGTGACCCGGAGCGTGCGCGCGACATCGAGGACCACGCGCGCGGACATTCACACGCGCACGGCTCGCACGGACACGCGCACGCGCACGCGAGCGACGACGAGGTGGATGTCGGTGAATTACACGAACACGACGGCTTGAAGCCGCACCGACACGAGATATTGCGCGGTCCCGGTTCGTTCGCCAAGCGCCGACGCGCGAGCGGTCGAACGAAGCGTGCGCAAACGTTTACCGAGCGCGCGTACACGGTGGGGATCGGTGGTCCGGTGGGGACGGGGAAGACGGCGCTGACGTTGGCGCTGT
>PVBE011058408.1_pt1 | contig 10495 bp, 6 predicted proteins | sample 1631181 | NCBI WGS metagenome assembly PVBE01 (sample SAMN08397723, study PRJNA350692) | Marine metagenome, whole genome shotgun sequencing project. | isolation source: water | place: Pacific Ocean | collected 2012-04 | reverse complement strand
GCTGCGCGAGATCCTCGGCAAGGACCCGACGATCCGCCTGCGCCCCGGCTTCTTCCCCTTCGTGGAGCCCGGCTTCGAGCTCGACGTGCACGACCCCTTCGACAGCGGCGAGGACAAGTGGCTCGAGATCTTGCCCTGCGGGATGGTGCACCCTGAAGTGCTGCGCTTCGGCGGCATCGATCCCGAAGAGTGGACAGGGTTCGCCTTCGGTCTCGGCTTGCAGCGTCTGGCCATGCTCCGCTACGGCATCACCGACATCCGCGACTTCACCGGTGGCGACCGGCGCTTCCTGCGTCAGTTCAGGAGGGCGTGACATGCTGCTCTCCCTGAAGTGGTTGCAGCGCTACGTCGACCTCGACGGCATCGACCCGCAGCAGCTTGCGCTCGACTTGACGATGGCGACGGCCGAGGTCGAAGGCGTGTCTTCGTTCGGTGACGCGCTCTCTGAGGTGATCGTCGGTAACGTCGTCGAGTGCGATCGCCACCCGAACGCCGACAAGCTGTCGCTGACCCGCGTGCAGGCAGGTCCCGGCGACTTCCTGCAGGTCGTGTGCGGCGCGCCCAACGTCGCCCAGGGCCAGTCGATCGCGCTCTTGCGCGTCGGCCAACGCCTGCCGGTCGACGGCAAGAAGCTCAAGAAGACCAAGATCCGCGGCGAAGCCTCCGAGGGCATGATCTGCTCCGAGCGCGAGCTCGGCATCTCGGAAGAGCACGACGGCATCCTCGTCCTCGACACCGACGTCGCACCTGGCACGCCCTTGTTAGACGTGTTACCGGCGCGCGACACGCTGATCGACATCGACAACAAGTCACTGACCCACCGGCCCGATTTGTGGGGGCACTACGGTTTCGCGCGCGAGCTCGCGGCGATCTACGGCCGTGAGCTCAAGCCGCACATGACTCAGGAAGGGGGGGAGAGGCTCGCCATCGACGTCCCCGCCAGCGGCGAGGAGGTGCCGATCAACATCGCCCCGTCGCGGGGACTGTGCCCGCGCTACACCGGCCTCGTCATGCGCGACGTCGTCGTCGGACCATCGCCGGCGTGGCTGCGCTTCCTCCTGCTCGCGATCGGGCAGCGACCGATCAACAACGTTGTCGACCTGACCAACTTCATCCTGCATGACCTCGGCCAGCCGATGCATGCCTTCGACCTCGACCGCCTTGCCGGCCCCGAGATCGTCGTGCGCCTGGCCGAGCCCGGCGAGAGGATCCGCACGCTCGACGCCGTGGACCGTACGCTGACGGCGGACGACCTCCTGATCTGCGACGGCGATCGCCCGGTCGCGCTGGCCGGCGTGATGGGCGGCGAGGGCACGATGGTGGAGCCGGGCACGAATGCCGTCTTCCTCGAGTCGGCGAGCTTTGACGCGGCGACGATTCGCCGCACGTCGACCCGCGTCGGCCTGCGGACTGATTCGTCGGCCCACTTCGAGAAGAGTCTGGACCCGACCTGGGCCGCGACCGGCGCCACCAAGTTTGCGGCTCTCTTGCAGCAGCTGTCGCCGACCTGTCGCATCGCTGGTCCGATGTCGGATCCGGGGGGCTGGAGCTTCGATGGGCGCACCGTTCGCCTGCGCACCGCGCGTGCCTCCAAGGTGCTCGGCATCGACATCGCTGCTGACCGGGCGCGTGAGTATCTCGAGCCGCTCGGGTTCACGCTCAACGATGCCGGCGAGGGCAGCTTCGACGTCGACGTTCCGTCCTGGCGCGCCACCAAGGACATTGAGATCGAGGAAGACCTGATCGAGGAGATCGGTCGCCGCCACCGCTACGACGAGGTAGAGCCCCTCGCGCCGCGCGCCAGGGTCGAGCCGATCGTGCACGACCCGGAGCTGACCTTGGTGCGGAAGCTCAGGGAGTGCCTGGCCTACGAGTGCGGCTACGACGAGGCCTACAACTACAGCTTCCTGCCCGACGACCTGTGCGCGAAGCTCGACCTGGAAGACCGCGCCTACGCTCGCGTCGGCAATGCGGTCGCCGCGCACATGACCCGTATGCGGTGCGACGTGCTGCCCTCGCTGCTCGGTTCGCTGCCAGTCAACCTGCGCAGCCAGGAAGTCGTGCCGCTGTTCGAGGTCGGCAAGGGCTATCGCCCGGAAGTCGACGGCGAGGAGCGCGACGGCAAGAAGCTGCCATTCGAGGTCATCCAGGCCTGCGGTGCCCTCGTCGACCAACGCAAGGAAGCCGAGAGCCCTTGCCGCACGGTGCGCGGTCACGTCGAGCACTTGCTGGGGAGGATGGGCCGACCCGCGCTACCGGTGCGTCGCCTAAGCGACAGCGAAGCCGCGCAGATCTCGTGGATGCACCCCGGCCGCACGGCGGTCTTCCACGATCCCGACAACGACTTCCGCATCGTCGCCTACGTCGGCGCGCTACACCCGAGCACGGTGGCAGCGCTCGACATCACCGCGCCGGGCGAAGTCGCGGCCGCCTTCTGCATCGACGTGCGTGAGCTCCTGCGCATGCCGGAGGTCGAGCAGAGCTACGAGCCGCTAGCCAAGTTTCCCTCCCAACCTGTCGACCTGGCCTTCCTCGTCGACGAGTCGACCACCGTCGCCGAACTCACGAGGCTCTGCCGCGAGGCCAACCCCAAGCTCGTCCGCGCCGTCGACCTGTTCGAGGTCTACCGTGGCCAGGGCCTCCCCGAGGGCAAGAAGAGCCTCAACTTCACCGTCACCCTGTCCTCGCCCAAGCGCACGCTGACCGCCGAGGACGAAGAGCGCTACATCACCCGCGTCCGCGAAGCCGCAGCCGAAGCTGGCGCCGAGCTCCGCGGCTAGGGGGCTGGCCCCTGAGGGCGACCCTACCGTTCACCACGGCCGGGTCTCGATGCGCGGCGGCGATCCCCGTGCTACTTCTTCCGCGGCGTCAACTTGCCGTGAGCAAATGGCAAGCACCCGGTGAACATCCCCTGGATCACCTTCGTCATGTGCGGCAAGTCGAGCTTCTCCCACTCATCACCCGGTTTGTGATAGTCCTCGTGCAGCGACCCGGCCGAGAAGCTGTGTGCGATCACGCCGGCCCGGACGAACGACGCGTTGTCACTCGAGCCGTAGAGCATCGGGCTGAAGCGACGGTGGCGAAACACCTCGACGCCAACGCGGGCAGCACCCAGCGCCATCAGCTCGCCGAGGTCGGACTTGGTCCAGCCCGTCATCCACGCCTTGTGCTGGGCCCCCTCCTCCGGCCGCCCGAGCATCTCCAGGTTGACGTTGGCGACGATCTTCTCGAGCGGCCACGCCGGGTGCGCGCAGAAGTGTTTCGAGCCCAAGAGGCCGCGCTCCTCGCCCCAGAACGTCATGAAGATCACGCTCCGCTTCGGCCGCGTCTTCAGCGCGCCGAAGGCATCGGCGAGAGACATGACGCCCGTGCACCCGGAAGCGTCGTCGTCGGCGCCGTTGTTGATCGTGTCCTTCTCCGACCCACCACGGCGCGATGTTCGCGTGCCGATGTGGTCGAGGTGCGCGGTGATGAGCACGGCTTCCTTGCTCAGTTTCGCGTCACTTCCGGGCAGCACGCCGCACACGTTGCGGTTGTCGTCCGGCGCCTCGACCGCCTGCGGGATGTCGACGATGAACGTCCCCGGCTGCACCCAGCCGGGAACGAGCAGGATCGGAATCCGTGAACGCGAAACCAGCCCGATCAATCCCCTGCCCTCTTCCGTGTCGAGCTTCTTCGCCGCCAGAGCGAGCCGACTGACCTGCTCGGTCTGCACCAACAACGCCGTCGCGCCCTTGCGCGCCGCGCGCGAGGCCCGGCGCACCGTGGTCATGATCGCGCTGCGTTCGTTGCGGCTGTCCGGGTTGGGAAAAAAGAGCGGCTGTCCCTTCACGACTTCGCTGCTGATCTTGCCGGCGTAGCGCAGCGGCTTCGCTCCTGCGGCGAGCAACCCGTGGCACTTGATCTCGCCCTCGCTGCCCTTCAACTGGAAGCCGAGCTGCGGCGGCACCTTCACGGTCGCGGCGAGAAAGAAACTGCCATCCGGACCGAGGCCCTCGAGGCCGGCCGCTTTGAAGCGTTGCGCGACATACTCGCTCGCCTTGTGCAGTCCGGGCGACGATGTATCGCGGCCCTTCAACTCGTCGGCAGCGAGAAAGCGGATCGTCTTCCGCACGCGCGCGAGCGTGATCTCCTTCAGCGCCGTCAACTCGGCGGCCGTCAACTCGGCGACCTTCAACTGGGCGACCTGGCCCGCTTGAGCGTCTTGTCCAAGGAACGAGGCGGGCGCGAACGATAGGGGGAGGAGGAGGAGCGCCGGTTTCATGCCGTCGGAGCGTAGCGGAAGGCGTTGACCTTGAGGCCGCCGTGGTCGGTGAGAAACTCCCGTTGCATGGGCATGCCGACCTTGTGCGCCAAGCGCCGATTCGTGCTCAAGAGCGCCAGGGTCCACCGCCCCGGTAGCTCGCCGACCATGTGCCCGAGCTTCTGGTAGAGGCTAATCAGTCCGTCCTTGTCAGGAATGCGATGCCCATACGGCGGATTCGTGACGACGAAGCCCAGCTCCCCGACCGCCGGCGTGCCGCACAAGCCGGGCGACTCGCTGAGCGAAGTGCACGCGAACTCGATGTCCCCCGCGACCCCGGCGCGCTCGGCGTTAGCCCCTGCTGCTTTGATTGCGCCCGCATCTCGATCACTGCCGAAGATCGGCGACGCTGTCGTCAGCTCGCGTTCGGTCGCCGCATCCCGCACCTGCTGCCAGCGTTTTGTATCGAGCAAGGGCGAGGTCTCGAACAGAAACGACCGTTTGCGACCGGGCGCGAGTTGGCGCGCCATCGTCGCCGCCTCGATCACGACCGTGCCCGAACCAGTCAACGGGTCGATCAACGGTGACTTCCGATCCCAGCCCGATGCCAGAATCAGTGCCCGTGCCAGGTCCTCGCGCAGTGGCGCCTTGCGCACGTCTTCTTTCCAGCCACGCCGCCACAGTGGCGTCCCGGTCGTGTCATACGACAGCGTGCATTCATCGTCGACGATGCGGACATGCACCGTCGCCTGGCCGTCCTTCTTCGGCATGGGCGGCATGTCGTGCAAGCGTTCGAAGATCCCCAAGCGCACGCGCTGCTCGACTGCGCCGGAGTGATACAGCTTCGATTTGCGGCACATGACGCGGATGGCGACCGGCTCTCCGGGCTTCAAGAAGTTCTCCCACGGCAGTGTGGCGGTCTTGCGCAGCAGGTGGGGCAGGCCGCGCGCGTGAAAACGCCCCAGGCGCAACAGGACGTGGCTGCACAACCCGAGCTCGAGGTTGGCGCGGTAGATCGCGTTCTTGTGGCCCGCGAACGTCACGCCGCCGGGCTCGGGGGTGACGGTGCCGAGCCCGAGATTCGTCATCTCCGCGGCGAGCATGTACTCGATCCCCGGCAGACACGCGCAGAACAGCTCGAATGGCTTCACCGGACCTCCAACCAAGCGGCCTTGAGATAGCGTGTCTCCGGACACTCGAGCGCCACTGGATGGTCGGGGCCCGCACCCGTGATGCGTAGCAGGCGTGCGTCGCGATTGGCGCGCGCCGCGGCCTCGCGCAGCACCGCGAGAAAGTGGTCCTCGGAGAGCGAACCCGAGCACGAGCAGGTCAGGAGTCGGCCACCGGGTGCCAGTGCTGCGAACGCGAGCCGGTTTGCGTCGAGGTAGCGGCCGAGCCCGTGGTCGCGGTCCTTGTCGCCGGCGATCCACTTGGGCGGATCGAGCACGATGCAGTCGTGGTCCTTGGCCTCGCCGCGCAGTACCTCGAAGGCGTCGCCGTGCACGAAGTCGACGCGCGATTGGTTGCGCTCGGCGTTGCCGCGCGCGAGTGCGACCGCGTCCTCGTCGAGGTCGACCGCGCGCACGCTCTTGGCCCCGCTGCGCGCGGCGTGCATGCCGAAGCCGCCGCTGTTGCAGAACAGGTCGAGCACCTTGCGACCACGCGCGAACTCTGCGAACGCGAGGCGGTTCTCCCGTTGATCGCAGAAGAACCCTGTCTTGTGTCCAGCGCCGGGAACGAAGCCATAGTGCAGGCCTTCCTCGGTCAGCTCGGCGGTGTCGACGGCGCCGGTCTCGGTGAGATCGATGCCCTCGAGCTTGCGTGCGTGCGCGTCGACGCGCAGCACGAGCTTGCTGCCGGGGAAGCGAGCGAGCAGAGTTTCGCCGATGCCCTCCATGAGCGACTCGATGCCCTTGCAGAACACCTGAGCCACGATGTAGTCGCCGAGTCGGTCGAGGATCAGTCCGGGCACACCGTCGCCTTCGGCGTGAACGAGGCGGTAGGCGTTGGTGCGCTCGGGTAGGCCGAGGGCCTGCTCGCGCCAGGTGATGGCGCGCTCGACCAGCTCCATCACGTGCGCCTCACCGACGGGCCTGCGGCCGCGATCGATCATTCGCAGCGCGCGCTGTGAGCGCGAGTTGTAAAACCCCGTGCCGACGGGTCTCCCCAGCTTGTCCTCGACGAAGACCAGCGAGCCGGCAGCGATCGGCCGTTCGGGCCGCCGTACCTGCTTGCGCCAGAAGACCGGATGCCGCCCAGTGGCGCGGACGCTCAACTTGAGGGTCGGAAGTTCGGAGGGACGGCGCGGCATCCGGCGGAGGTTAGGCGCATGATGCCCGGATGCGAGCCATGTTGTGCGTGCTGATCGTGGTGGGGGGGTGCACCCGCTCCAGCCGTGATGTCATGTTTGACGTGGATCGGGTGCGGACCGCGGCCAAGGCGGCGCTCGACCGCGGTGAGGTAGGCATCGCCCGGACTCATGCCCAGGCGCTCGCCCACCTGCTCACCAGCAGTGTGCTCAAGCAGGTCCGGCCCGAGCCGGACTACGCGCGCATGCTCGCCGACGCCCAATCACACGTGCATCGTTTGGCCGAGGCCAAGACCGTTGCTGGTGCGCGCGCCGCTTTCACCGACCTCGACAAGTCCTGCCAGCGCTGTCACGACGTGTATCAGTTCAAGAAGTGACCGACTTCCTTACCCAGGACATCCCGGCCATCACTGGCCGCGTGCGGGCCGAGCCCGAGGACTTCGTCGTCGACGAGCGCCTCGCCTACGAGCTCACGGGCGAGGGCACGCACCTTTGGTTTCGCATCGAGAAGCGCGAGCTGACGACCTTCGAGGTCATCCGCCGCCTCGCACGGGCCTTTGGCCGGCGCGAGGACGACTTCGGTCACGCCGGCTTGAAGGATCGAAACGCCGTCACTCGCCAGTGGCTCTCGCTCGAGTTCGCTTCCCCCGAAGACGTCGAAGCCGTCGACATTGCGGGGCTTGACGTGCTCGAAGTCACTCGCCACGGCAACAAGCTCAAGGTCGGTCACCTGCGCAGCAATCGCTTCCAGATCCGCGTGCGCGACACCGCTGACGGGGACGAAGCGCGCGCCCGCGAGGTGATCGAAGTGCTCACCGCGCGCGGCCTGCCCAACTGGTTCGGCGAACAACGCTTCGGCCACCGCGGCGTCACGCCGAAGCTCGGCCGCGCGCTCCTGGCCGGGGACTTCGACGAGTTTCTGCGCCTCTTTGCCGAAGGGTCAAGCGACGGCCTCGTCCGCCGCGCGCTGTCGACGGCCGAGCAACGTGGCCGCGCCGAACCCGGCGTCCGCTCCCTCCCCAAGCGCTTCCTCTCTCTCTGTACCTCTGCCGTCCAATCCGAGGTCTTCAACCGCGTTCTTGCCGCGCGCCTCCAGACCCTGGACCAGGTCTGCGACGGCGACATTGCCTACAAGCACGACAACGGCGCCTGCTTCCTCGTGAAGGATGCCGCCGAAGAAGCGCCGCGCCTCGCCCGCTTCGAGATCTCACCGAGCGCACCCTTGCCCGGCAAAGCCTGCCTCCGCGCCGCCGGCGCCCAGGCCGACATCGAGTCCACTGCCATGGAGCAGCTCCACCTCACCTGGGACTCCTTCGATGTAGGCGGCCCCTGGTCGCAAAAGGGTGGCCGCCGTGCCCTCCGCGTCCCACTCGCCCGAGCGGCCATCGCGCGCGAGGGTGACGACCTGGTGCTCGACTTCTCCCTGCCCAAAGGCAGCTACGCCACTGCCGTCCTCGGCGAGCTCCTCAAGGTCCACCCCATCGCTTGAGTCCCACCGCCCCCTCGCTATGCTTCCCGCCCTTCTCTCCCAGGTTCGGGGCGTGGCGCAGCTTGGCTAGCGCGCTTGCTTCGGGAGCAAGAGGTCGGAGGTTCGAATCCTCTCGCCCCGACCAGTTCTAAACGTGGCGATCCCAACGCGTTGGGTACTCCTCCTACTCGGAGGACGCGCTTCTGTGCGCTGAGAACTGTTGGACAAGTCCAACACTTCAGCCAGGAGACGTGTCCGATGACCGAGTTGAGGAGACAAAAAGACGTGCCGAGCTACCTTCGGCACAAGCGAAGCGGACAGGCTTACACCATCCTTCGCGACCCCGACGGACGACGGCGCCAGATCGCGCTCGGCGAGCACGGAACGCCCGAGAGCAGGCGGCGTTATCGCGAGGTCGTCGCGCGCTACCTGCGTGGCGAACCGGCGACGCCCGAGTCGCAGCCGGCAGGAGCTCGCGCACGATCAGCGACCGAGTTGCGAATCGAGTATCTGCCAGGCGCTGATTCGAGATCTCGGCGAACTGCTCTTGGCCGGCCGCACGGGGAACCCCGAGACCAAGCGCGAGAAGAGAAGCCAGGACTCCGGCAGTGTGTGTCAGGTGTCGCATGTGGGGTGTACTGCGAGGAGCGACCGTGTCTGGACAACCAGTTCCTGCTGGCGAGCAACCCGACAAACGAGGAACCGCGGGCCGCATTTTGTCGCGGATAGGATGCCGGCGTGGGTGAGGTTTCGGTCGACAACAAGAGCGACGAGAAGAGCCGCTCTGAGCGGCCGGTTGACCCTTTGATCGTCGACCGGGAAGGGCACGCGGCGTTCATCCTCGGGAACGAGGCCATCGTGCGGGGCGCGCTCGAGGCAGGCGTCGCGTTCGCTTGCGGCTATCCGGGGACGCCGTCGTCGGAGATCACGGACACGTTCGCGCGACTGGCGCCGCAGCTCGGCATCACGTTCGAGTATTCGATCAACGAGAAGATCGCGCTCGAGATGGCGTTCGCCGCGTCGCTCGCCGGCGCGCGGTCGATCGTCGCGATGAAACACCTCGGGTTGATGTACGCGGGCGATCCGCTGGCGACGATTCCGTACATCGGCACAGTGGGCGGCATGGTGATCGTCAGCGCTGGCGATCCGTCGTGCATGACGAGCCCGAACGAGCAGGACCAGCGGCCGGTCGCCTCGATGCTGCACATCCCGGTGCTCGACCCGGGCACCGCCCAGGAAGCGCTCGAGCTCACACGGTTCGCGTTCGAGCTGTCGGAGCGCAGTCACCTGCCGGTGATCCTGCGGCCGACGACTCGCGTTTGTCATACGCGCGTCGAGGTCACGTTCGGGCAGATGCGCAAGCGCGAGGTGCGTGGGTTCACGAGAGATCCGAGCCATCTCGTGCCGATCCCGGCGCACGCGCGCAAGCTGCGTGCAGAGGTCGACGAGCGACTCGAGATAGCGCGCGACGAGCTGCGCCGCTCGGGGTTCCTGCGGCGCTCGGGGAACGCGAAGACGATGATTGTCGCGGCCGGGGTTCCGGCGGCGGTGTGTGCCGACATCCTGCGCGAGCAGGACTGCGACGACTCGGTGTCACTCCTGCGACTCGGCGCGCCGTTCCCGTTGCCGGAGAGCTGGCTCGTCGAAGAGCTGCAGCGTGTTGATCGCGTGCTGGTCGTCGAGGAGCTCTTGCCCTTCGTCGAGGACACGGTGCTGCGGCTCTGTGCGCAGAACGCCCTGCGCGTCGACGTCTTCGGCAAGCGCACGGGGCATCTGCCGACGCGCTACGAGTACACGCCCGAGCTGATCGGGGCGGCGATGCATGATGCGCTGGGTATCGACTACGCGCCGGCGACGCCGACGGAGCACGTGCCCACGCCTGTGCGCGCACCGACGCTGTGTGCGGCATGTCCGCACCGCGGCGCGTTCTTCGCTGCGCGTGCCGCGTTCGGCAACGACGTCTTGTTCTTCAACGACATCGGCTGCTACACGCTCGGCTTCGGTGAGCCGCTCGATTCGGCCGACGCGCTGCTGTCGATGGGCGCGGGCTTCACGCTCGCCGCCGGCGTCAGTCGAACGACCGGGCAGAAGACGGTCGGGTTCATGGGCGACTCGACGTTCTTCCACTCGGGCATGCCGGCCTTGCTGAACGCGATCAAGGAAGGCGTCGACATGGTCGCGGTCATCATGGACAACGAGGTCACCGCGATGACCGGGTTCCAGGAGAGCCCGTCGGCGGAGATCGAGAAGGGGCGTATCCAACGGCGCGTCGACCTGGCCGGCGTCGTGCGTGCGCTCGGCGCCGAGCGGGTCGAGGTCGTCGATCCGAACGACCTCGCGGTGACGGTTGCTGCCTTCCGCAAGGCGCGCGAGACGGAGGGTCTCAGCGTGATCATCACGGAACGTCCCTGTCCGGTGTTCACGCAACGGATCGGCGACGCCGCAGTGATGGAGGAGCCGTGCCAGTCAGTCGAAG
>PVBE010297951.1_pt1 | contig 10495 bp, 4 predicted proteins | sample 1631181 | NCBI WGS metagenome assembly PVBE01 (sample SAMN08397723, study PRJNA350692) | Marine metagenome, whole genome shotgun sequencing project. | isolation source: water | place: Pacific Ocean | collected 2012-04 | reverse complement strand
GCAAGAGGTGTTACGGCTGAATGTGTGATCAAACTGGCTGAAACACAACCCTGCAGTTTTATCTTGCTGGGACGCTCCAAAGTGGAAGATGAGCCCTCATGGGCAAGTGCGGCTGGTAATGACAAGACCAGACTCAAAGAGGAAGCAATGAAGATGCTGGTTGATTCAGGAGAAAAACCGACTCCGGCAAAGGTCGATTCAATAACCGGCAATGTGGAAGCCGCTAGGACAATACGCAACACCCTGGAACGTATTAGAAATACAGGCAGCAGGGCAGAATACATCAGCACCGACGTAACCGACTCAAAAAAAATGAAATCAGCGATTGCACCTGCAGTCAAAGATTTTGGTGCAGTAACCGGGGTAATTCATGGAGCAGGAGTTCTAGCTGACAAGCTGATTGAGAAAAAAACAAGTGCCGATTTTGACAGAGTTTGTTCCACCAAAATTAACGGAATTGATGCGCTTTTAAAATGCGTTAATCCAAAAAAATTAACTCATCTGCTGATGTTTTCATCTGCTGCCGGTTTTTACGGAAACGCAGGCCAGTCTGATTACGCTGCAGCAAATGAGTCTCTCAACAGGATCGCCCTATTATTCAAGCAAAAATATTCGAAATGCCATGTCACTTCATTCAACTGGGGACCATGGGAAGGCGGGATGGTTACCCCTGAATTGAAACGGTTATTTGAGGATCGAAATGTTGAAGTTATATCGGTTGAAGATGGCACTCGCGTTTTTGTCGAAGAGGCAACATCAACCGGACAGGAAAATCCTATTGTTCTTATTGGGAATTCCATGGGAGCCCCACAGCAGTCTGTAAATGTTTCTCCAAAATGGGTAGTTTCACGAAAGATTAATTTAGACAAAAGTCCTGTGTTTCATGATCACAAGATAGGCAGAACTTCTGTCTTGCCTGCTGTTCACGCCATCAGTTGGATGATAGATGCATGTCTTCAGAAATACAACGGATTCAGTTTTTCTAGCTGCAAAGACTTCAAGGTGCTGAATGGTGTAAAATTTGATGAGACACTGGCAGATCAATACAGTTTAAATCTCCAGGAAACTGAAGGTAAAGATGGTGATGTTGCTGAGATAGAGGTGCAGGTATCAAGCAATCCGGGCAAACTTCAGAGGCTTCATTACAGCAGCCTGATCAGGCTTTTACATGAACTTCCTGAAGTCCCGATGAATGATCTTGTGGATTTAAACAACACGCACAATCTTCCTGGGTCGGCATTTTATCAGGATGGCACATTATTTCACGGACCTAAATTTCAAGGCATCCAGCAAGTACTTAATATAAGTGAGCAGGGTTTGACACTTGAGTGTCTGCTTCCAGAAATTACTGCCCCCGAACTAGGGCCGTTTGCAACAGATAATTTCAATCCATTTGCTATGGACCTTGCCTTTCAGGCAATGCTGATCTGGGCATGGCGTTTTCAGAAATCAGGAAGTCTTCCGCTGAGTATGGATATGCTTGAACAGTTCCGGCTTGTTCCGTTCGGGAGCAAGTTTTACCTGAGCATGTCAGTTAACAAAAATTCACCAGGCGCAATTAATGCCAACCTGCTTCTGCATGATAAGTCCGGATTATTATATTCCAGGGTAACAGGCGCCGAGGTGACAATAAGTAAGTCGTTAAATAAATTATTTGGAAAAAAGACTGCAAGTATTGCCTGAGGAAAACCAATCAAACACATCTCTTAATGTTTTGAAATTATTTTTTCATTAAAAACATTCTTTCGTCATTATCCTGCTCAGGTTCATGAATTCTCATTACAGCAAAAATATGGCAGAAAGCTAAACCACTGTCAGTCAATTAAGTTTCCAGCACAAAGAATAAAAGACCAAACCTTTCAGAATTATTATCGCAAAATAAATGCAGCCTATCGCCGTCATTGGCCTTTCATGCCTTTTTCCTGAAGCAGATACACCCAAGCAATTTTGGGAAAACCTGCTTCAGGATAAAAATTCCTGTACCCTTGCCATAGAAGAAAATCTTGAAGCTGATCCGTTGCAATACTCAGCTGATAAAAAAGGAGTCGCGGATAAATTCTACAGTTCACGCGGTGGTTACATCAGGAATTTTTCAATGGACCCTGAAGGTTTTCTGCTTCCTCCGGATACTATTAAGAAACTGGGTTCCACTTTTCAATGGCCTTTATACACTGCACGAGAAGCACTGCTGGACAGTGGATATTTAAACAGAACAGAGGTACTGGAAAAATGCGGATTGGTGCTTGGGAACCTCTCATTTCCTACCAGGGAATCAAATCAATTAATCCTTCCCTTTTACCAGAAGGCCCTGCAAAAACTGCTGCGCGAGGCACTTGACCGCCCCGAATTCAGCTTACATCCTTTTGCCGATGAAAAAGATTTTGCTTGGGAAAATTCTCGTATTTCAGGACTCCCTGCTTCCATTGTTGCGCAGTCTTTGGGTTTGTCTCCCTGCAGATTTGCTATTGATGCTGCATGCGCCTCTTCCTTGTACGCAGTTGCTTTAGCCTGCAGTTACCTTGACGGAGAAAAAACAGACCTGATGCTTGCCGGTGCAGTAAGTGCTGCTGATCCGTTTTTTGTGAATATGGGTTTTTCAATCTTTCAGGCATACCCTGAGCCGGATGAAAGGAGCAACCCGCTCGATAATAATTCAGGAGGACTTTATGCCAGTCAGGGTGCAGGAATGTTCGTGCTAAAACGTCTTTCTGACGCGGAGCGTGACGGTGACAGGATACACGCTGTTATTTCCGGAGCAGGTTTGTCAAATGACGGACGGGGTCAGTTCGTTCTAAGTCCAAACTCAAAAGGTCAGGTTCTGGCTTTTGAAAGAGCATACCAGTCTACCGGTGTCGATGCAGGGCAAATTGACTATATTGAATGCCACGCGACTGGAACACCACTGGGTGACAAAGTGGAACTTGATTCAATGGAACAATTTTTTGCAGCTGAAGGAACTGCTGAGGAGAAGGAAACAAGGCCTCTGATCGGTTCAGTAAAATCAAACCTGGGCCACATGCTGACCGCTGCAGGAATGGGAGGCATGACAAAAGTCATTTTATCACTACAGCAGGGGAAAATTCCTGCAACGGTTGGAGTTGTGGAACCAATGAGTTCTAAAAATGCTGGAATATCACCAAATCAGATTGTCCGGCAGACCATGGAATGGCCTCACAAAAAATCAGAACGAAGGGCTGCCGTGAGTGCGTTTGGCTTTGGAGGCACTAATGCACACATTGTCTTTGAAACAGGAAAGAAAGGAGACAGGAAATCCAGGCAAAAAATACAGCCACTGAAAAGTACTCCGCAACCTATGGCAATTGTTGGAATGGAATCCATTTTTGGAGGCTGTAATGGATTGCATGAGTTTTATCAAACAGTTTATGACAATAAGCAGCATTTCCGCTCTTTGCCCCCAGAACGCTGGAAGGGAATGGAGCAATATGCTGAATTGATTGACCTGCCAAAAGGTGCATGGCTGAAATCATTTGACATTGATTTTATGCGCTTCAAGCTGCAGCCCAATCCAAAAGAGCACTTGATCTCTCAGCAATTGCTGACTCTGGAAGTAACCGACAAGGCAATCAAATCCACTAAACTGCAGGAAGGACAGAATGTTGCCGTACTGGTGGCAATGGAGACAGAACTCGAAATTCACCGTTTCAGGGGCAGGGTCAATCTTTCTACCCAAATAGACGACAGCCTGAAAGAGGCAGGAATTGATTTGAGTGATGCTGAGCAGCACCAATTGATTGAAGCCTGCAAGGACAGTCTTTCTGAGGAAGTGCCGATTAACCGTTTTACCAGTTTTATCGGCAACATTATGGCATCACGAATTTCTTCATTATGGGATTTTTCCGGTCCAGCCTTTACTGTTTCCTCTGAAGAAAATTCGGTTTCAAGGTCCCTTGAAATAGCACAGATGCTGCTTGATGCACAAACTGTGGAATCGGTTGTAATCACTGCAGTAGATCTTGCGGGGAGCCCTGAACAAGTAATGCTGCGTCAAAGAAATATCCCGCTGAACACCGGAAAGCCTACACTCAGTTTCGATAAGGGTGTCAACGGCTGGATGATAGGCGAAGGAGCAGGGAGTGTTGTTTTAAAATCCTGTGAGGATGCAAAAAAAGACAAAGAGAAAATTTACGCCACTGTTGATTCCATTGCTTTTTCATCGGCAAGTTCTTCAAAAGATATTGAAGAATGCGCAAAAAAGGCCATGAAATTTGCTAGTGTGAAACCTGATCAGATAGGTCTCCTAGAGGTCTGCGGAAGCGGAAGCGATATGGATGATAAATTCGAGATGGAGGGCCTGGCCAAGGTATTTTTAGGAGATAAGCCCCACTGCGCAATAGGAGGTATCAAAGCCAATATTGGACACACATTTGCTGCTTCAGGAATGGCAAGTTTAATAAAAACGGCGCTTTGTCTTAACCACCGATTTATTCCCGGAGTACCGCAATGGGAATCTCCGAAAACCGAACTGAACCCCGGAAATATTTTTTATGTTCCTGAAGATTCAAGACCATGGCTTATTCAGCCCGGAACGCCAAAAAGGCACGCTGGAATCAGCGTAATTGGACAGGACCAGGTTTGCTCAAATGTTATTCTTTCTGAAGCACCAACTGAGTTACGCAAAAAGATAGAAATTGCAGAGCCGGGAGATTTGAGTTTATTCCTTTTACCCGGACAGGAAATGACCGAAATAAAAAAAGGGCTGAATGATCTGGAAAATGATCTAAACTCTGGTCAGGGTCTTGTGTCAACCGCTCACCGGTATTACCGGCAATATGAGAAAAACAACTCAAGATATGCCGCGGTACTTCTTGGTTCCTCGCGTGATGAATTACAGAAAGAAATTGAAGCGGCAAAATCCGGAGTTGAAAAATCTTTTTCCGGAAATGGTGACTGGAGCACTCCAAGAGGCAGCATCTTCAGTGCGAACCCATTGTCAAGAGAAGGCAAAGTAGCGTTTACCTATCCAGGAGGTTTCAGCGCCTATGTTCATTGCGGGCGTTCCCTCTTCCAAATGTATCCGGGGCTGCACCAGCTGGACGAGCAGCTTATGAACCAAACTGGACCTTCTGACAAACGTCAGGGAAGCAACTATTTGAGTATGCTCTTGCAGGAGCAAAGGCTTTTTCCAAGAACTTTGAATTGCTTAAGCGATGATCAATTAAAAGAACTTCAGGAAGATTTTTTCCACACTCCAATTGCAATGTTCGAAAGTGGAGTCAGCTCCGCTGTACTGAACACACACGTTATGCGCAAAGGGTTTGGTCTGGAACCTGAAATTGCTTTTGGTTACAGCATGGGAGAAATCTCCATGCTGTATGGACTGGGTGTATGGGAAAGCATGTGCAACATGAGTCATGTTCTGAATACTTCCAGCCTCTTCAAAGACCGACTGGCAGGATCAATGAATGCCGTGCGTGAAGCTTGGAATCTTAAGCAGAATGAATTCCATGATGACCCGCTCTGGGGCTGTTATACAATCCAGCTTCCTGCTGCAGAAGTCCAAGCAGTTGTGGACAAGGAGCCTCATGCCTATTTAATTCTGATCAATACGCCAAGGGAATCAGTTATTGCCGGTGAGCCGGCTGCATGTCTGCGAATTATTGAAAAACTTGGTGAAAGGACAACTCCTATTCCTGTTACCGATGTGGTGCACTGTGATCCTGTCAAAACCGAGTATGCGGAAATAAAACGCGTGCATACCGATAAGGTGATTGAATGTCCGGATATTGATTTTTATTCTGCTATTGATTACGAAATTTCAAAACTGGACAGTGAAACTCTCGCGCACAACATTGCGACAATATATGGTAAAACCGTTGACTACAGCCGACTGATAAACAAGGTTTATCAGGATGGTGCCAGGATTTTTGTTGATTTGGGTCCGCGTACTACCTGCTCGAAATGGATTAGTGAAACTTTGGAAGCAAAGCCCCATCTTTCCATAAGTGTAAACCGCAAGGGAACCGACAACCGTGTAATGATACTTCAAGCACTGTCCAGTCTGATCAGTCACCGAGTTCCAGTAAATCTTGACCCGCTTTTTCCTGACCTTGCTGCTCAACCGGAAAAGCAGCTCCTGCAAACAATCAATCTTGGAGGAATACCAATACAGCAAATTTTTGCAAAAGGCATCGAAGGACTGAATCTGCGTACTGATGAACAGACTGAGACTTATATAAAGCCACGGCCTGTTTCAGCTCCTATTCGTGCTGGTGCTAGATCTTTAAGCTATATAGATGAATCAGAAATTAAGCGACCAAGTTCTGAATCTCTCATGCATTCACAGCGTCTGATGGAGCCAATTTGGGACAGCACAGCAAACGAATTGCCTGCGTTAAGCATCTCCTCAATTACAGGCTTTCCCGGTGAATTTGGGTCACGCAGGAATGCCGCACACTCTGCATTCCTAAATCTGCGCAAGAATGGTTTGAATCAGTTTGCTGGGATTATCAGCTCCATGATGGGGAATAGGTCACTAATTACAGCTGATCAGGTTCAAACTGAAAATAAGATCATACCTCATACACCTGCACAGAGAGTGGATGTACAAGCAGAGTACAAAGCTGTAATTTTTGACTATCAGGATTTAAAGGAAATTGCGGGAGGCAGTATAGCCAGTGTATTTGGTGCTGACTACAAGGCAATAGACAGTTACAGAAGATGTGTGCGACTACCGATGGAGCCATATTTACTTGTAAGTCGAGTAACAAAACTTGATGGCAGGCTGGGAGAATTCAAGCCCTCAACTGTCACCACAGAATACGACATTCCTAACAAAGCCTGGTATACAACTGATGGACACATCCCCTGGGCTGTGGCAGTTGAGTCTGGTCAATGTGACCTGCTTCTCATCAGCTACCTGGGCATTGACTTTGAGTGCAAGGGTGAAAAAGTGTACCGCCTGCTTGACTGTACATTAACCTTCCTTGATGACATGCCTCGCGAAGGCGAAACCTTACGCTATGAAATATCCATTAATTCCTTTGCCAGGCACGATCAGAACCTTTTATTTTTCTTTAATTATGAGTGTTTTGTAGGAAATAAAATGGTGCTGAGAATGGATAACGGATGCGCAGGGTTTTTCTCAGATGATGACCTGGCACATGGTAAAGGTGTGATTCATACGGAGCAAGAGCAGGAGGTTAAGAAAAATGCAGAAAAACTTCATTTTCCTCAACTTCTGTATTGCCCAAAATCATCTTTTACGCGCAGTGAACTTCTGGAAATATCTGCTGGTAACCCGGCCGGATGTCTTGGGGAGGAATTTAATCAGTACGGCAAAAATCCCTCATTGAAAAATGCTCCTGATCAGTTCCTGATGTCAGACCGAATTTTGTCAGTTGAAGCACACGGAGGCTCCTTTGGTCTTGGATACATAATCGCAGAAAAGGATCTGGCTCCTGATGACTGGTACTTCCCTTGCCATTTTAAAGATGATCCGGTGATGGCCGGTTCTCTGATGGCGGAAGGCTGTGTACAGCTACTTCAGTTTTTCATGCTTTATATTGGACTCCAGACCTTAGTAGAGGATGCCACATTTCAGCCAATACACGAATTACCGCAAATAGTACGCTGCCGGGGACAGGTAATCCCTGGCAATCCAAAAATGACCTATCATGTTGAAGTCAAGGAAATTGGGCTTGAACCACACCCTTACGCGATTGCAGATATCGATATCCTGGCAGGTGACAGAATCGTAGTTGATTTCCGCGACCTTGGCGTTCAACTGGCTGAAAAAACTTCTCAAATGCGTGTCACAAAAAACCAGCGTATTGCATTTAAAAAAGATGACAATGTTGAGCTGACAAAAAAGAACAAAACAGAAACTTCAGGAAGTCAGCTTGTGGCAGACGAACAAATGATCCGGGAATTTGCACTTGGAGATATTGACAAGTGTTTTGGCCCGGACTTTTCCATTTACAGGGGACGCTCAATGCAGCGCAATCCAAATGGTGATTTCCAGCTAATTTCCCGAGTAACTGATTTGCAGGGAACCAGGATGGAATTTGACAAGCCGATGACTTTGGTCAGTGAATATGATGTGCCGGAAAATGCCTGGTATTACCTGGATAATTCTCATCCTTCAAACATGCCATATTCGGTATTGATGGAAATTGCCCTGCAGTCCTGCGGTTTTCTATCCACTCACTCCGGAGCAATCCTGTCTTATCCGGAACTTGACTTATGCTACCGAAACCTCGAAGGAAACGGTAAATTGCTCAATAATCTCGAACTACATGGTAAGACAGTTGTAAATGAGGTTGAACTGCTTTCAACAGTTTCCTCCGGAGACACCATCATTCAAACACACAGCTTTTCACTGAGTTGTAATGGCCAACAGTTTTTTCATGGTGACACCATGTTTGGCTATTTTACAAGGGAATCCCTCGAAGCCCAGGTGGGCCTGGACGGAGGAAAAGACTTTTCACCCTGGATTGAGCAAAATCCAAAGCAAAAATCCGCAGAGCTTGATTTAAACTCAAGTAATTTCAGAAAAATTTTAGGTGAAAACAGCATGCGTCAGCATTTTTGCCTTTCTTCCGGAAAACTTTCTTTCTCGGACAAAATTGTATTGGTACCGAATGGAGGCAAATACGGGGAAGGCTATGCCTATGCATACAAAAAGGTAAATCCGGATGACTGGTTTTTTCCCTGTCATTTTCACCAGGATCCTGTAATGCCCGGCTCTCTTGGTTTGGAAGCAGTAATACAGGCTATGCAAGCATATGCAATCTATCAGGGAGTAGGGAATTCGTTCCGTAATCCCCGATTTTCAACAGTTTTGAGTAAAGTGGCCTGGAAATATCGTGGTCAAATAATTCCTTCAACCAAGTACATGCAGCTTGACCTTCATGTTAAAAACATAATTAAAAATGAAAAACAGGTGGTCCTGACTGCAGACGCAAATTTATGGAGGGAGAATTTAAGGATTTATGAAATTTCTGACATTGTTGTAGGTATTTCAGAAACCGAGCAATAATCACAATTGTAAAAAAAGTCTATCAATTTAACTGAGGGAAAATACATCAGAGTTCTCTTATCTGGAGAGACTTCCTTGTCAGAGGATATCATACACCTCCCTCCCAACACCCTTGGTATGCGACTTCAAGTATCCCCATTGTAATTCCACTTATTTTGGGTGAAATCTGTAAAGTTGTCTCCATCACATTGTGATAAACCTCGTTTAAGCCAAAAAATTCGTCAAACTTTACTGCGGCAGGAGGAAAATTAACATCATTAATGTAAAAATCACTGCTGCTGAAAATGAATTTTTCCTTGTACAAATAGTAGTTTTCCGATATTTGCCAGCGAACAATTACTTCATTGGGACCTGTCACCATGTGATCAATCACGAAGGCCTTATCAGCCTCAAGCGGAACTGCATCCGTGAAAACTTCTTCCGCATTTGCTGAAAAAGCAGCAGCGTAAAAAATAATCACTACTAAATAAAATTTAACTGGTTCCATCAGAAACATACTTATACATTCGATTTAATTACGTAATTTTCAGCTGGACAGCAACATTTAAATATCGTTCATTCATCGTGATCTGTTGTACTGAAAGTAAAAGATGATACTTTACCTTGATCATCGAACTGAACTAACAGATCCTTTGCTTTTCTCTTACCAAACAGTGAATAGTCATAGATGCCATATGTCCATGCCGGCTGCCCGTCCTGAACTCCAGAAAGCCATGGGGACCCGAATAACCTGCGAACTTCATTTTTCGTAGTCACTCCAATAGTGATACTGGATACATTTGCTTCCGAAAAATCTTTGCCCAATGTTATGCATCCGGAAACAAAAATGATCATCGCTGATATTAAAATCAGTGCTAGAACATAATTTGGCTTTACAGGCTTTATATCAGATTGTACTTCAATCATCTTGAATTTCATGTTGTCCTCGTTTTTGTAAAGGTTTATTATTTCAGTGTTTCAGACTGCCCTTAGGAAAAGTACCTTAGCTATTGCCTACAAGTTTTTGACTCATTTAAACAAGATCTTTAAACTCCGCTTCTTTCCCTGCTAAATATTGACTTTCTGTAGATTAATGTAAATTACCCAGACTGCCATCTTGATAGCGAAGAACTTCAATTTCCCCATGTTCACTAACTCGGAGCACTGTCCTTTGTGAAAGCCAGTCTGGAAGCACTCGCAAAACACTCTTACATCCATCAACCTCAATAAATTTATCAAGATGGAAGTGCCCCACAAAATACTGATCTACATCTGGAAGTACAGAGTCCGCAAATTCCTTCATTTCTTTTTCAGGGAAATGGATTTTAAACTCCTTATTGGTATCTGCCAGCTTTGCTTCTAACGACTCCGCAATCCATGCAGCCAACTTTGCAGGCATAAGCCGAAAAAATGCTTCAAAGACCCAGTTACGAGACAGGGTTCTCCAGCGCAGATACTGATGATCGTTATAGTTTATTGTGTCTCCATGTATAAAGCCGAAACGTTTTTGTCCCCAGT
>PVBE012074401.1_pt1 | contig 10496 bp, 9 predicted proteins | sample 1631181 | NCBI WGS metagenome assembly PVBE01 (sample SAMN08397723, study PRJNA350692) | Marine metagenome, whole genome shotgun sequencing project. | isolation source: water | place: Pacific Ocean | collected 2012-04 | reverse complement strand
TATGTATCCCGCCCCTCCAAAGCACTCGAGAGCCTCGCTTGTCTGCGCGACGACCTGCTTTCCGAGGGTCAGTTTCGCGACCGGGACGAGTCCTCGAAGGCGTTTGCGTTCCTCTTCGCTCTCCGCTCCCGCTTCCGCCTTGCCGAGCAGGTCGGCCACTTCGAAGACAAGCGCGAGCCCCGCCGCGGCGGTGCATTCGAGATCCTCGAGCGTTCGTCGGTGAAGCGGATGGTCGATCAGCGGCTTTCCGAATGCTTTCCGTTTTTGAGAATAGTCTCCCGCGAGGAGTTTTGCGTAACTCATCGCCGAGGTGGATGCGACTGCGTTGTAGTAACGGGTGACGTTGAGCATGCCGGAAATGTTGGCAACCCCGCGTCCTTCTTCCCCGATGAGTGTTGCGGGTGTCTCTTTCAGGGTGAGTTCCGCCGTCGGAAGGGCGTGGGTGCCGAGTTTCTCTTTAAGCCGGTTGACCTCGATTCCCCCGTCGGCCACTTCCACGCAGAAGAGGGATAGCTTCTCCGAACCTTCGATCTTCGCAAGCGTCAAAGCCATCTCGGAGGTGACCGAAGAGGTGAACCATTTGACCCCCGAGAGGGCGTATCGATGTCCGTCGACTTTCCGCGCGAGGGTGGAAGTTCCGCTTACGTCCGATCCGCCGGTCCGTTCGGTCATCCATTGGCCGGAAGTGATCTCCGTGGAAATCAATTGCGGTGCGAGCCCGTCCCTCAAGGGGGGTGGGGCAATGTCGAGGAGGACCCGGGCGGCTGCATCGGTCATGGCCAGTGGGCATGAATAGGTGGCCGAAACGGCGGAGAAGAGGTGAAGAAGGGCGGCCTGAACCACTCGTCGCCGGTCTCCGAGAGATTCGTCGTACCCGGTCGCTACGAGGTTCTGTTTCGCCGAGAACTCCTTGAGCCGGTTCCAGGCCCCGGAAACGCGGATTTCGTCGATCCTCTTTCCCCAAGGGTCATACGGAACATGTACGGGGGGATGCGCTTCCGCTTCGTCCCCGAGCGGCTTGACCTCTTCCAGCGCCAGGCGTCCCATTTCTTCGAAGACGGGGCGGTACCGTTCCATGAGCTCTGCCGGCAGGCGCCGCGCGAGTTCCCGCTGCAGGGCGGTATCCTGTTCGAACAGATTCTTTAGTTGGGGGGGGGGCTGGTAGAAGTCCATGCGGGTTCCTTACTGGCTCGGGCTGGTCACGACCCAGCGGCCTTTCTGCAGTTCCAGGGTAATGGGAAGGGGCATGCCGATCTGGCCGCCTTTTTCATTGAGCCGCCGGAAAAAGAGTTTTCGTGTCTTCTCGTCCGACTGTCCCTCATCGACGTGGGAGAAGACATATTTTCGCACCCCTTCCTTGAGGACCCATCCCCGTCCCGCCCTCCAATGGAGTCTGCAGTTCGCGTTCCTGTCGGAAGCTCCCTGGTCATAGGTGTTGTAGCACGAAACGAACCCCTCCCAGTCGTTTGTCACGATTGACCGGTAGTATTTCAGGGCCACCACCCGCCAGGGAATCAGTTGATCATTGTTCAGGAGGTAGAGGGCTCCTCCTCCGCACTTTGCCAGGGGGGGCAGGGAGAGAAGGTCAAGGGTGTTTACCCGGACGCCACCGGCCGTGGAAAGGGTCAGTTTTTCCACCGGTTCCGTCTCCCATTTTCCTTTTCCGGAATCGAAGAGGGAGATGACCGCAACACTTTTCCCGGAAAGGGATCTCCATGCGGCTTTGCAGATGCGGGTCGAGCCGGGAACGATTTTCAGTACGATGCGCAGTTTCAGTGACGGGTGGACAATCACGATTTCATTCCGGTCTCCTCCGGTGCGAACATTTTTGATCTCGTAGGTTCCGGGGGATTTCAACGGAGTGGGCTTTCCCCCCCCGGACCAGGTGATCCGGAATCCTTCGACCTTGAAGCGGGAAAGGTCGATCGTGACTGTTCCTCCTTCCGCGGGAATGCGCAATGTTCCGGACACTTCCTCCCGGGGAAGGGAGGGGGAAAGGAGGGTTGCGAGCAGCATCAGGGTCAGGTTCATCCCCCCACTATATATCAACCGGCAACGGGGGGGAATAAATCGCATCCACCAAAGCATGGACCCCTGTTTGCCGATATACTCTTGGATGAAACGTGGGGGCAAGTTCTGGAAAAAGTTCAAGGCTCCCCGTCTGCCCCGGCTTCCTGTAAAAGAGTGGGTTGTGGAGCACAGGGAAGGTCTTTTCAAGGCCGGCAAGGTAACCCTGGGAGTCGGCACCATCACTCTCATTGTTCTTCTCGTTCACAGCGAGGTATACAGCCTGATCCGGGGAAAACCGGAATTTTCCATCGATTCGGAAAAATTCCGCGTGACTCTCGCACCCGAATGGGCCTCGGGGGAAAACCAGGTGGTTATCTCCCTGGATGAGTCCCAGCGGGGAATGCTTGATGAAGAGACAACCACGTGGATTGGCCGGGCTTTCCAGGAGAATCCCTGGGTGAAAGAGGTCCTGTCGGTGGAGAGGGTCTATCCCGACCAGATCCGGGTCCGGTTTGATTACCGGGTGCCGGTGGCGGCGGTCAAGACCTCCCGCGGATGGATCGTGGTGGATGAAGACCGTGTGCGTCTTCCGGGGATCTGGGAAAAGCGTCCTCCCTGTGTTCTGGAAACCGATATTGTCGGGTTGCATCGTGCCCCGGAAGCGGGAATGGTCTGGGATGATCCAGCCCTCGATGCCGGAATGGAACTCGCCCGCTTCGCTGCGAATGAGCCGGTTCTTGCTTCCGTACAGGTGGCCGCGATCGATGTCTCCAATTTTGACGGAAGAATCGATGCGCTTCGAAGTGAGATGGCCCTCTCGACGAAATCGGGCTGTGTGATCTACTGGGGGAGGCCGCCCTCCACGGACAAGTATGGCGAACTTACCCAGGATGAGAAGGTTCAGAATCTGCGCCTGGTATTGAAAGATTTTCCCCGGCTGAAAAATCTCGTCTATGTGAAGGTATACTATAAGAAAGGTGAAGCGGCGATTCTGGAGCGGAACAGCCAGCTCGGAACACGCCGGTAGCTGGAAGAAGTATGGTTGCCAGTAGGGAACCTGGGAGGACTGGATGTCGCGGGTCAAACTTCATCAGACGATCGTGTTGTATCTCTCGTGGCTGGCCATGATCACCGGGGCCATGCTGATCACCCTTGAGGGGTGGGTTCCGTTCACCTCGATCATGGTCAACCCGGCCGATTCCTTCCAGTACCTGATCTACGCGCAACTCTTCTTCGTCCTGGTGTTGTGGCCCAATTTCATTCCAAGGATCCTGGCCGAAGATGCGGTCCGTCCAATGGAGAAGGACGCCTCCCCACAGGCAGGTTCGGTCAACGTTCTTTTTCTCCAGGTGGTTGTGCTCTCGATTTTCATGCTTCCGGTGGCGATGATCTGTCTGAACCTGTCCACCCTCGGATTCTGGATCTTTTTCAAGGGGCAACTCCTGGTGATCGTAATGGCTGCCTTCGTCGCGGCGCTCTTCGCCGCGGGGGTGGAGCGCAAATGGAAGATGCGGACCCTCTATTACTGTGCGTTCTTTGTTGTTTCAGTCGGTTTTCCCTTTGCTGCATTCCTGTCGTGGGATGCCTTTGGGACCTCCCTGGGATTCCTTGCCGCGCTTTCCCCATTCTGGGCGGCATCCCATCTCGAATCCGGATCGACCCCCCTGGTCCAGTCCGCGATTTACGGAGCCGGAACCGTGGGACTCCTTCTTGGTCCTGCATTTCTGCGCAGGACACAGCGCACCGCGGCCTAGTCTTTAGTAAGATAGCGGCATGTTGGTTCTTCTCGGATTCCTCTGCCTTCAGATCTCTCCTGAGATCGAGCGTGCGGAGATCCTGACGGGGGGAGCATTCCGTCCCGGCCACTGGGCTCCCCTCGAAGTCCAGGTTAAATCGGCGGAAGCCCTGGAGGGGGAACTGGTTGTTCGGACCGATTTCGGGTTTTCGATTGTCAAACCGGTCCGGCTTGCCCCGGGCATTTCCCGCCACCTTCTGCCCTCCGTTGCACTCTCCATCGATGCCCCGCTGGAGGTGGTATTCCGGCGTGGGGACGAGGTCCTTGCCCGTCTGAAACGAAACCGGTTCGGGAAGGGACTCTACCAGAGTGACCGGTTGATTCGAGCCGTGGGAGAGGCCCCCGTGGAGGGCGCGGTTGTCTTTGACTGGGTTCCGGAAAATCCCCGGTTGGAATGGTTCGAGTCGGTGGACGCCGTGGTCGGCCGCGCCCCTGCCGGATACGAGGAAATGGGGGGGATTGTTGCGAATGACATGGTGGAAGCCATGGCCCGGATCCAGGCCCGTGGGAAATTCGAGACGCACTGGTTTGAGCCGGTGGACCAGGGGATGAATGAACTGGTTCCAACCGGGGGGTGGATCCTGGGCCAGCGCAATTTCCTGATCTGGTTTTCAATACTGTATCTCTTCTCGGCAATCGTGGTGTTGGGAGGAACAGCCTTGTGGTTCCCCCGGAAGGTATGGATCGCCGTTCTTCTTCTTCCGGTTACCGCTTGCGCGGCCGTCTATTTTGGATTTCCAGGCGGATCGGTGGTCGTGGTTCGCCAGTCCTGTGAAATCGGGGCTGTGCGTGCAGATCTCTACTTTGTCCAGGGAAAGACGGAGGTCGTCTTTCCCGGTCTCGTGAAGCCGGTTTTCTCCTCCTACCGGGAAGCAAAAGAGGAAAGGTTCGAGTTGATCGTGGAAGACAACCTTACGAAAGTACGGAGAACGGGGGAGGGCTGGCTCGTATATTCCCGCGTGCGGGGGGATGTTGACCGGAAATTATGGCAGGCCCGGCTTGCAGGTACGAAACTCGAGATTTCCGGTGATCTTCTGGATGGGGAAGCCCTGGTCGGGGGCGTTACCGTATTGGTGGGGGATGTGAACGGACGCGGGCAGGTGCAGGTGGAGGGAGAGAAGGAGTCGCGGGATCCTGTCTACCGCTATTTCCGCCGTAAAATTATCCGGGAAGGGGATTTTCTCTATGGCAGGCTGACGCGAGACGTCAAAATGGGGGGGGATGTTCAGGCGCAGGATCTTGCAGAGATTCGGGAGGAACCCGGAGTGATCGTTCTTAGAATCGGGGGAGATTGATGGATCCGGTAACCCAGATCGGAGGCGGTGGCGCCTTTCCCTCAACATTGTGGACCATGGTTTTGCAGGCGGGTGATCCCGATGCGCCCAATGCGCGCCCCCACCTGGAGCGGCTTTGTGAAATGTATTGGAAGCCGGTTTACTGGCTGACACGTCTGCGTTGGAACAAGTCAAACGAGGCCTCCAAGGATCTGACGCAGGAATTCTTCGCGCGTCTTGTGGAAAAGGATGTCCTTCAATCCGTCTCCCCGGAGCGGGGCCGGTTACGCTCGTTCATTCGTGCTGCGCTTGAGAATTTCATGCGGAATTACACCCGGGACCAGAATCGCCAGAAACGGGGTGGAAACCTTGTACACATCTCGATCGATCGGGAAGACGAATCGATCTTTGAACTTCCTTCGACCGACGAATCGATTGAAACCATGTTCGACCGCCTCTGGGCGCAGTCGCTGATGCAGGATTCCCTCAAAACGCTCCGGGACCAGTACGGTGGAGCTGGAAAGAAATCGGTTTTCCGGATCTTTGAGGATTACACCTTCGTGGAGGATACTCCGCCGACCTACCGGGATCTCGCGAAAAAGTTCAAGGTGACGGAGGATGCCGTCCGGGGCGCGCTTCGGAGGGTACGGGCCGATCTTCGCAGCCTGCTTCGCGACCGGGTCCTTCAATCGCTGACGGACCAGGACGACCTCGAGGGGGAGATGTCGTTTCTCTTTGGAGAGGACCCCGCCTGATCAGGCGACAATCAGTGGCACCGTCATTTCCGCCCTGGTCAGTCCGCCGTGGTATCCGTTCATCTTTGCCTCTCCTGATCTTGGTTCGAGCGGACCATGGAAAAGGGCGGATCGATCGTCGGTGACGGTGATGAAATCTCCAATCCGGCTCTTCGTCTGGGCGGAAATTTCCGGGCCCATCAGCTTGAGTTCCTCCACCTCATCCGCACTCAGGAGAAGGAAGTTTTCGGAGAAGCGTTCCCGGAAGGCGGATGCAAACGCGTCCTGCTTGCCTTCCTTGACGTGGAACATGGAGACGCGCGGCTCTCCCGCGGGAGGATTCTTGAGGTACGACATCAATTCGTCTTCGGGTGTGATGTGATGCTTGTTTTCGTCCTGGATACGGATCTGCCCGTGGTCGGCGCTGATCACGATCCGGCTGGAGCCTGGAAGTCCGTCACGAAGGCGGCCGAGTTCTTTTTCCGCCAGGGCAACCTGTCCCCGTGCTTCCACCGAGTCGGGGCCGAAATCATGCGAGGCCGCGTCCACACCGGGGTAATACAGGTAGTGAAAAGTCGGGCCTTCCAGCCTGGAAGCCTCTTCCAGTACCAGGTCGATCGCTTCGGGAAGGGACGTGTATCCGGTCACCGGGGTCTTCCCCCGGACGTAGCGCGAATAGGTGCTCTCCGTGATGTGGGCCGGCAGGTAGGATCGAACGTTCCGTTTGAAACGTGCGGAGAGGGATGTTTGCGGAAAAGCTTTCTCCATCGTAACGTTTTTCTTTGCCAGATCCTCCCCGGTCCATCGGTCAACGAAGGGAAGAATCGTGGCGGTGAGGTTGAACTCCGGAAGGTGAGTCCACCAGGAGGTTACCCCGTGGGCTCCCGGCCAGGCGGCCGTCGCGAGGGAGGTCAGTGCGGGCGCGGTGCTCGAGGGATAAACCGACAGGATCCCTCTCTTCAGATGGCTCCGGAGGAAGGAATCCTCGGGGAGTTCGTCCACGAAGTGAACGCCCAGCGCATCCACGAGGACGAAGACGAGGTGGTCTGTCTGGCCAATCGTTTCCGAAATGGCCCGGGCCTGGGGGCGGTCTCCGCCGTTTTCGATGCCATTCATGGAGGCCAGCACCTGTGCCAGGTCGACGAAGGTGGTTTCCTCCACTCCGGGCCGGACCAGGCCCTTGGCGGAAACCCATTCTTCAAAGGTGGAAGAGATCCCCATATCGTGTGCTTCCCTGAGACAGAACCGCGACAATCTACCCGGTTGCGTCTGGTAAGAAAAGTCCTGATTTGTCTGCTTGACAATTCCGGCGGGGGGGACAGGATAGTGATCTGATGGATGGCCAACAGGAAAAGTTGTTCAAAGAGATGGAAGCCGGGAGGGTGAAGCGGGTTCTCCTGGTCCGCTTTGGCCGGATCGGGGAGAACATGTTCTGGACCTCCGTTCCCCAGGCGATCCGGGCGGTTCATCCTGGAACCGGGATCCGGGTCCTCACCAATCAGCCGGCCCTGTGGGAAGGTCATCCGGGTGTGGAAGAGGTCCTTTCCTTCCCCCTGGGAATGACCCGGAAAGGCTCGCTGAAAGAGATGGAGCCCATCCTGCAGGAACTCCGCCAGAGGGATCTCGATGCGATTGTCGTGGGAAAGGAGCCTCCCGCGGTACTGGAGATGCTTCGGCAGGTCGGCGTCCCCTTCCTGGTTGACCGGGAATGGCGGGACAAGGCGGGGGAGCGCCCCTCTTTTCCTTCCGCACATAATGGTGGAAGCGGAGAGCGGTACCACGTGGCGGAGCGGGCCGTTCTGGATGCCTGGCCTCTCGGAATCGGGAAGCCTCCCTGGCCGATGGTTCTTCATGTTCCCGAAGAGGCGAAACAGGATGCGGAGAAGATCCTTCCCCGGAACTGGGGGAAGTTCGGTATTCTCAATGTGGGGACCAATCAGACGACCCGGAAATGGCCCTTCCGACGGCATGACCGGACCTGGCCGATCGGGAACTTCATCGACTGTGCCCGCTCTCTTGCGGAGACGGAGGACCTTCATTTCCTTTTGAGTGCCCATTCTCCCCGGGAAAGAAGCCGGGCGAGGAAGTTCGTGAAAGCCTTTCCCGGTGGGAGAGCCCACCTTCCGGAAAATCCCCCTCCCCTGAAGACCCTGGCGGCTCTCCTTCAGAAATGCGCTTTCCTGGTCACCTGTGACACCGGGATCCTGCATATCGCCTCCAGTCTTGGTGTGCCGGTTGTGGCGATATTCGGGCCGAGAGCGACGCCCGAAAGCACCGGTCCCTATCTCCTGGGAGAGCGTGCGAAGGTGATCGTTTCGGGAACCCGGGAGGACTCCACACCCGTCTCCACCATCCCGGGCGAACGCGTTGCGGAGGCGGTGAAGGATCTCCTCGCACTTTCCTAGAATTCTTCCAACTATTTGCCACTTCATTCGTACTAAATGTGCCATACTGAAAGTGGAGGACGTATGTGGGTTTCATCGAGTGCAATGATTTTGGCTCTCTTTTTTCAGCAGGATGTGAGCTGGCTTGAAGAGAGGAACAAGACGCTCCTTTCTGCCACGTACGGCAATGAAGAGGGGCTCGATGTTTCCATTAAAATGGTTCAGAGCGAATTAAGCCGCCTGGAGAGCCTTTCCGAAAAACAATCCGGCCCCCGGTATTTCGCGGCGGTGTCCCATGCGTGGGACCTGCTCGGGGAGGAAGGGAAGGCCGGGATATCCGCCCTGAAATGGCACGAGGCCGAGCCGGGGAGCGGTGCTTGTGCGCTTCTGCTCTCCCGGATCTATCTCGACCGGGCCAAAGAGGCGGAACTCCGGATTTATGCCATGCGGAGACCCGATCTGGCAGCGGCCTGGAAGAAAAAGGCGTTTTCCTTCCTGGACCGGGAACTGGACTGGGATTCTTCCCGCCCGATGGATTCCATCCTTGCGAAGGTTTATACCCTGGTAGCGAAGGGCGAAGATCCCTCAGGCACATGCAGAAAGGCCATCCGGAAGTGGGGCTCCGATCCCGGGGTGGAGGAATTCTGGCTCGTGCTCGGATGGGTCACGCGGGGGGAGGAACGGATCCGGGCGTGTGATGAAGCGCTGAAGATCCGTCCCGGATTCGGCCGTGCGCTTTTCCTTAGAGGGTGTGGGAAAACATTCAAAGGGGACAAGGCCGGTGCCGTGGCGGATTTCGCGGAAGCGCTGAAATACCAGCCCCTGATGAAGGTTGCGGATCGATACCGGAAGTCCGAACTGAAGAGAAACCTGTCCGTTCCCGCCACGAAACCGAAACCGAAACCGGTCGTACCAAAGAAATACCAGACCCGGAAAATCCATTCCTCCGCCTCCCGCGAGGTCTGGATGATGGATCCCAACGAAATTCAATGGGCGATGCAGAACTTCGAATCGGAAATGAAAAGCAAAGTTACCGTGACTCCCACGGCCAACGGTCTCCGGATCACCAGCATCAATTCCAAAAGGATCGGCATTTTCCGGGGATTGAAGGCCAACGACGTTCTCCGGAGTGTGAACGGCCATTCCATGAAAAGCCTCGCTGATATCAAGAAGATACAGAATGATCCCCGAAACCGGCGGCGACCTTCGATGACCCTTGTTGTCCATCGGGACGGCCGGAACATGGTTCTGGAATACCGGTCTCTTCCGAAACAGAAATAGAAGGAGTTTGAAAATGAAGACGGCTCTTCTTGTTGCCCTGGTTTGTGTTTTCACCAGTTCCCCCGTTTCCGCCGCATCCCTTCCCCAGGAAGAGGAAACCCGGGAGTTCCACGTTTTTGAAAGGGAAGATCTCCATTCGATTACCCTGCTCGTCTCTCGGCTGACGGGGCGGAGGATGATGTGGACGGAGGATCTCGGCCTGACAAACAAGAGGATTAATTTCTCCCTGGCCAGCCCTCTGAAGGATCCGGCAAAGATCTTCCGGGTATACCAGTCGTTCCTGAACATGAATGACCTGGTCCTTGTCCCGGTCCGTGGATCCGAAGAAGGGGAGCAATATTACAAGATCTCCCTTGCATCCACGGCTCCGAAGCGGGCGATTCCGGTCGTGGATGGAACGGAAAAGCCGGAGGACCGTTTCGTATCCCGGGTGTTCCGTCTTCAGTATGTGAGTCCCACTGAAGTCCACGCCGCGCTCATCAATATGGCCACCTTTCCGCAGGGAATCCTGCGAATTGAATCCGCGGGAGTGGTGGTTATTTCCGATTACGACTACAATCTCCAGAGGTTTGAACGGATCATCTCTGAAATGGACCGCCCGGAAGGTCGGGAGAGGATTGAGGTGATCTCCCTGGAAAACCGGAAGGTGGAGGAGGTTCATGCCCTTCTGGAGGAATTGGTGGCCACGCGCGGAAAAAATCCGGATTCGAAGGGAAGAATGACGGGAACCTCTTCCGCTCCCCGGGTCATTCCCGACGAGGAGAGCAATTCCCTGGTGATCCGGGCAACCGCGGAATGGCTTGAAAAGATCCGCCGCGTGGTGGAGATCCTCGACCGGAAGAGGTAGTCCGGCTCAGCGGAAAATCGTGTAGAGGGTGTCCCGGGGGAGGGACGCCTCCAGTCGGGATCCCTTTGGCTTCACCGGGGAGGTGGTCCTTGCGTGGCCGTGCCCGTCGAGTGCCACCATTTCCCGGAACCGCCGGCCCTTCTGGAAGGTGATCTTTACCCGGGTATCCCG
>PVBE011897472.1_pt1 | contig 10496 bp, 11 predicted proteins | sample 1631181 | NCBI WGS metagenome assembly PVBE01 (sample SAMN08397723, study PRJNA350692) | Marine metagenome, whole genome shotgun sequencing project. | isolation source: water | place: Pacific Ocean | collected 2012-04 | reverse complement strand
CTTTTCGTATCCATTTGGTCCGTCCATCCACATTTCAGTAATCATGTGAGATACACGGTCCAAATTAATTTTTAAATCGTCTGGAGGATCTACTTCACCTAATACAGAATAGCCTGAACTGATCTGGTCATTAAGTGTTTTCACTGCTTTACCAATTTCGTTTACAGGGTAAACTCTTTGGTTAGCATTTTTGATTCCACCTTGAATACAGATACCTTTCATGTACAAATCTTTATTATCTTGGCCTTCGTGTAAGATCTGTACCCTCGCCTGATCGTATGTTAGGTGTTCTCTTAGATAAAGTGACATCTAAACTCTCCTTTTTTCAACAACTAGCAATTATTTGCCAGATATTGGTGATTTTGCAGATTTTTCAGAACCATCAGCAGTTTGAGGTTTAACTTCTTTTTTCATTGAAGTTCCCTTGTCCTTGCCTGGTGAGTTCTCAAAGTCGCTCATCTTTTGTGCAGTTGGTGCCGGTCTTCCTTTGTCTTCAGCGCCTGATCCAGTTTTAACTGGAGAGCCACCCATTTTTGCACCACCTTTGCCTGCAACTGGTGAACCTTTGCTGTCCGAATGGTCGGCATTGTCTGCACTTTTCTGGATTTTGTACTCATCCATTTTTTTCTTATCTTTGTGCATAGCCTCCATTGGAACTTCTGCAGGAGTTTCTTCTGCTGGCATTTCAACGGCTTCGTCTTTGTCTTCATCGTCGCCATCTTTTTTGTCAGCCATCATTGCGTCAAATTCTGCTTTTAGTTCGTCTAAAGCGTCTTCTAGATCAACAACTCTGTCTTCCATATCTTCAGCATCTTTATCACCGTCCATGTCTTTATCCATGTCCATGTCTTTGCCCATGTCGTCAGCGGCTTTATCGCCCATGCCTTCGTCATCAGCAGTGATATCTTTAATCAATTCATCAGTTGCGTCTCCGCCTACTTCTTCAATTGACTCTTCTTCTGTTTTTTCTGATTCGTCAGTTTTGTCGTCTTCGATTTCTACTACTTCGTCGACTTGTTCGTCTTCTTTAGACTCTTCTGAAGTTTCTTCAACTGCTTCTTCTGTAGTTTCTTCTACTTTTTCTTCTTCAGTAGTTTCTTCTACTTTTTCTTCTGAAGATGCTTCTGTTTCTTTAACTTCTTCTTTTGTTTCTTCTGCTTTCTCTTCCGCTAAACCTTCGTAGATATCTCTTGATTTTTCTACTACGATTTCATGGAAAAGTGCTTCTGCTTTTTCGTTTTCTTCGTTGATTAGTAATTCTAATAACGATTCAAATTTATTTGTCATTACACGTGCTCCTTTTATGCGATTTGTACTTATAAGCAGTATTATTTACATCAAATCGACAAAAACGGCGGTATAATTGGCGTAAAAAGGTGTCTTTTATGAAGATTTTTTTTCGAGCGTGAATTTTGCCAAGAATTGTTCAATGGTCATGTGTTTTATGTTTTCATTCCAGGTGAGATCCTTTGGAGTAAACCAATCTTTTGGAATCACACGATAGAACTGTGTATCTTTGAAATCTGCAAGACATTTTTTAGTCTGATTCAGCCAATTTCCATAGAAAGTCGCTTCGTCTGAGCCTCTTTTGTAGTTTCTTGTGTCTTTGAAAACATTGTTGAACTTGTATCTATTGTGCTTTGGATCATTTGAAACACCCTGATAGTCAAAACCAAGTATGTAAATTTCCTTGTGTTTCCGGTCACACGCCATTCTCAATGCAGTTGGCCCACTGCTCCAACCTAAACTAGGTTGAAACCACTTTACATTATCTAACACTTTTTGGTGTTTATTGTACTGTGCATTGAAGTTTGACCACACTTGGTTCTCAATAACATAGTTGCTTTCGGCAATTTCCAGTATCATTTTAGGATCAACTGCTATAAGGAAGTCAGGCTTATCCTCTCTGTAGACCCCATTACAGGCAAATACTGTGCCATGCTGTTTGAGATCTTCGATTTGGATGCCTTTTCGCGACTCTCCATTTCCGAGAACGAACGCTATCCCGTGATCAGTTCTATCTGGTTTTGCCATTATAACTCTATGTTATCGTCTGGTGCTGGTTGTCCGTACATTTTTTGGACAAATACTGCTTCTTCCTTCTGTTGTGCATCGTGTTCTTCAGATGCAAGTCTCATAGAGTTGATATCTTTGAGGGTAAGTCTAGTTTTTCTAGTATCATCTTTGTCTAAAACAGAAATATCGTTCTCAGGCTGGTAGGTATTGTCTTCTTTTGCCCCTTCTGGTCCGTATGTGAAAAATTCTACTAGTTTCATATTGGTATTTAACCTTATGCTGGCGTTCCTCCACCCGTTCCGCCTGGTATAGTTCCGCCACCGCCTGGTGTTTGTCCTGGTGCTCCTTGGCCTGGTGTGCCTGGTTCTGGTGCATCTGGCTCTGCCGTTGGCTCCGTGAATTGATCTAGATCCGAAGTGATGCCTGCCTGAGATACTCCGCCTGTTCTAAGTTGAGCATTTTTGCTTTGTTTCCTTTGTGGCACATTGTTTTCTTCTGCCCAAAGGTCAGCATTTCTTGCCATTTCTTCTTCAGTAAGTCCAAGATATCTTTTTAGAGCAAATCTTTTGGACATATAAGGTAATTCAGCAACCTGTGTGAATGATTGTATTCTTGTTTGGTCCATTTCAGTCTGCCTGTATTGTGCAAAGTTTTGTGGTGGGTTAAGTTTTAGTTCAAACATACCGCTATCTATGTTATAACCTTTGCTTCTGATCCACATTTTAAATTCTTCATCAAATGTTGGGTTCAACATTGATTGTAATCTCGCACAATATTTGTTGAATCTTAATTCTTGGATGTATGCGGTACCTACTCTGCCATCATTGTACTGTTGTTGTGAATCATCTGGTCCAGTAGGCAAATAAGAACTAGGTATTCGCAAACCTCTGAACAGTTTGTTTGTAAAAAATTTAAGATCATCGATCTCTCCCAAGTTAGTACCACCCGGTAGTGTGTCAACTTTTGATCCTCTTCCTTCTGCTGTCTGCGGAAAGAAATAATCTTCGTTTATACTCATCGGATTATATGTAGCATCAATATAGTTGACACCACCTGATGTGCTTGGAATTCTTCTTTGATTTATTTCGTTTTTCACTCTTTCAACAAATTGCATAGCCAAGTGTGTTGGCATATTACCCACGTCGATGTAAAATACTCTTCTTTCAGGTGCTCTTTGTACCCTGTAAATTATAATTGCGTCTTCTAATAATTCTTTTTGTTTGTAAACTTTGAAAACTTGTTCTAAAACTGATTGTCCAAAAGGAAATAAGTTATCAAGACCGTCCGACATTGACATATGCACCACGTGTTCTGCATTAATGTTGTAGGCATTCATTGTTCTGTAGAATCTACCACCGGAAGATCCAGCAAATCCGGACATATTAGCAGTTGCACCTGCGTTTGCATAACTTTGACCGTATGCCGCTGTGCCACCACCTGTTGTTCCGCCACCACCGTAAGTTTGATTAGGTGTTATTTGTGTTGCTGACAATCTTTGTAGGTTAGGATTGATATCTCTCACAACATATTGTTCAGGTTTTTTACCTTCTGATTCGTTAACAACTATTCTGTCAACTTTTGCGTTGTCGATATACAACCATTTGTACGTTTCAGGATCTCTAACAAAGAAACAGTCTCCATATTTCAATGCATTCCTAAATATTCGAAAAATTCTTTTGTTTAACTTGTTTGATTTTGTCCATTGTTGAAGTGCCTTCTTCAAAAGTTTAACTTCGTGTTCTGTTGTCTCATCTTTGAACACAATATCAAATGGAGTTTCGTTTTCTTTGTTTTGTTGTGTTGAAAATTCTGCAAGTATGTCTAGTGCCGCATTGATTTCTGAATCAGAATCCATTTGGTCATATTGAAAATATCTCTGTATCCTGTTTGGATGTCCTGTGTACACATCAGGCAAATAAGATGAGTAGTTTCTCTTCGCAAAATTAGGAACTTTTTCTCCGGAAATTGGAGAAAGATTCGCGTCCTTAAAATATTTTTTCCAAGCCATACTTTATTATACTAGAGAAGTACCTACATTTGCAAGATTATTTTTAGTATCTTTGGTATTTTTCTCTGTCATTGCCCCTATCGTTATTAATTTATTTAAGTGATTTGCCACCATTTGGTTACTTTCGTTAAGTTTGACTAGTTCTGCTAGACTGTTTGAAAGTATGGTTTGATCCGGTGCTTGTTCAACCGACTGTGTGCTTGTAGTTGTGGCCACGGACTTATTTTTCAGTTCAGACAACATAGCCAAAGCGGCGCCAAACATACTGTCTTTTGGAACCACTGCTTCTTCGCCGTGCAACATCGCCGGAGTGCCTGAGCCAAAATCCTGGAATCCGTTTGTTCCACGTTGGAAGTTGTTTGGTCTATACATTTCTACCATTGACTCTAAAAACGCATCATGTTCCGGAGACCCTACCGGGGCGTCTGATGCCGTTCCGAAGTAACCAAAATTAGTTCCTGTAACACTTTTTCCGGTGGACGAAGTGTTGTCTCCACCAAAAAACTTTTGTATTCCATCAACGAATGATCTTAATTTTGGCATGGCATCTTCGTTGAGGCTTCTCATACCTTTTTCTAGTCCACCCACCACATCGATCAACTTTGGTCCATCCTCGTATATCAACGGTTTTAAAATGTCAAATCTTAAATCTTCAAAATCGGTTTTCAGTAAATCTGTTGTATCTCTCAATGACACCAATGTCTCAATGTTGTCACCTCGTGCGGTCATTTCTTTGTCTAAGTCTTCCTGATCGACCGCCGTTCCAATCGCCGCCACAATCGCGTTCATCGCCTCACCAAAACCACCACCGGCAATTGCCGCGTCCGCAAAAGCCTCACCATTTTTCATCACATCAGCGGAGATGGTTTTTATTGCATTGGAGAATGCAACAGGATCCAGGTCTCTCTGGAACGCAAGTATGGCATCACCAAATCTTCCGCCCGATATTGCCTGCAATTCTCTGCTGGTGTCACTGATAGGTGCACCAAGACCCACGAACTCTTTTGCCAACTGTTGCAGTCCCGGAGGTAAAGTGGCAAGTGACTGTTGTAATGTCGCGGCATCCTTGGCGGTCATCTGTGTCAACTGTGCCTGGAACACACCGTCCGCGGCCAGTGCCTTGTTTTGGTTGTCTAGTTGCTCCACACTTTGTCCTGTCAGTTTGCTCAGCACAATTAAATTCTTTGTGTATTCCTGGGTGCCAGACAATAATTGTGCCTGTGTCAATCTTTCAACATTACCTCTTGCTCTTTGCAATTCAAGGAACGTTGTTAGGAAACCTGACGTGTCGTCAAGTGTCAACCCAAATTTGGCAAATTCCTGCTGTGTCAGTGATCTGAGGTTTCTAGTAAGGCCTTGTATCTGTGGCACACCCTGGTCCACTGATCCAAAAAGTTTTGCTAGTAACTCTGTGTTACTGCCTACAAGGTCTGTGAATTTTGCCAACGGCATTCCTGCCTCAAAAGCGGCCTTTCTCAGTGTCACTATCGATGATCCGAATGATGCTCCTGATTTTGCCAGTTGCATGAACACCTCGGTGTTTGCATCCACTTCTTTTCCAAATTCTCTTATGAACGGTCCGACACCTTTGATGCTTTCAAATTCTCCTAGAACATCCTGAACACCATCAACTGACTTTGTGATGTCAGATAGATTAAGTGCTGTCTTCAGCATCGCCGTTCCAACGGCCACTACTGCATCTTTCAAGAATCCCAAAGCACCCGACACTATGCCTAATGGCGTGGCACGTAATGACATTCCAAATTCCTTTACATCTTTTTTACCGGCTTCTAATGCGTCTCCAAACTCGTGTAGACGACCGCCCCCTTCTTCCAATCTTTTCTCGTAATCTTCGTAGGTTCGGTTTAACACCTCCTGCAGTTTGTTAAAAGTTTTTTTGTCTTTTGAATCTTTCAGAAGGATTTTCGAAGAACCTTTTAATACTTTAATGTATCCCTCGGTTACTTTCGCTAATTCTTCAAGTTGTATTCTTAGTTTTTCTTCATCCATACGGGTTTATTTCACCTATTAATATACGCATATAAATATTGACATACATACGCAATTAATGTATATTTATAGAATAAAAAATGACTGAAAATATCAACCCTTTACAAAAGTATTATAGACAGCCAGCGATCTATATCAAACTGCCTTCAGCGGGTAGGTACTATGACAGGAACGTGTACACGCCGTCAGAAACAGGTGAAATACCAATACTGCCCATGACTGCAAAGGACGAACTGGCATTCAAGACACCGGACGCCATGATCAACGGCCAGGCCACTGTGGATGTTATAAAATCCTGTGTGCCCAACTTGTTGGATCCATGGAAAATGGTCAACTACGATACCGACACTGTGTTGTTGGCCATCAGGATAGCCACTTACGGAGAAACAATGAACATCAGGTTCGCCGTGCCAGTGACGGGAGCCGAACAGGAACACACAGTAAACCTGCCGGCCATATTGGATGACCTCGGCAAGGTCAAGATAGAGGATTACGCAACCACTTCCAAAGGGTTCAAGATCAAGATCATGCCACTGACTTATGACACACTCACAAAGATACAGATAGCAAGATTCGAACAACAGAAGATCTACGGCACGATCAATTCTAGCACACTGACTGAGGAACAGAAACAGACAGCATTCGCCAAAAGTTTCGAGACCCTGAACACAGTGAACTTCAGCCTGTTGCTGGACAGCATCGGTGAGATCACAACACCGGACGGAATCACAGTGACGGACAGGCAACAGATCATCGAATTCTGCAACAAGGCGGATTCGAAAACCATCAAAGAGATAGAAGACAAACTTTCGCAGTTGCGGGTGCAGGCACAGACGCCGGCATTGAAGATCAAAGCAACAGACGAGCAGATAAAGGCAGGTGTCCCGGCAACTTACGAAGTGCCAATGACATTTGACAACTCAAATTTTTTCGGATAACCTTGCTGACAAAGTCGGATTCTGACATTGTGTCATACCTAAAGGATTTTGACAATCAACAGAAAAATCTCAAACTGGAACTGATGAAGGTGTGTTGGTTCATGAGGGGCGGTATTACCTGGCAGGAATCATTGAATTTGGCGCCGCAGGAACGTGAGATAGTGGCACAGTTGGTAAAAGAAAACATGGCAACTACCAAAAAAACCGGTCAACCTTTCTTCTAAATCATTATATAATACTTTAATGGAAACCCAAAATCCGTATAATTACAAAAACTTATGTCCGAACGAGATCTAGTCAAAGAACTCAAAACCCAAATCGCAGACCTAACACAAGATCGCGACGAGGCACTAGCGAAAGTCAAAACCAAAGAGGCGAGACTGAAGCAAGTCATGATCAAATTGGAACACGCCACGGGCGATGTGCAGAGTGTGGGTCATAGAGTTGCGGAAAGAGACAAAGAAATTTCCACACTGAAAGCCAAACTAGCCACCAAAGAAGAATTACTGGAAGAAGCGTTAACAAAAATCAAGGCCCTGAAACTTGGACCCTACGATCCAGACGATTCCACAATCAAATCCAATTAACAAAGATGGTTTGCAACCATCTGAAACTCGCTTACGCTCGTTTCTTTTTTTAATTACGCACTGTGTAAAAAAACGTTGACGCAGTTTGCGTCCTATGTGGCAGATGAGCAGTCACAATACGGCTATTTCTAGCCGTACTGACTTGAACCCCATGTGGCGAGTTCGCAGTCACCATACATCGTTACCAAATTGGCCGGGCGGTTGTGCTGTACCCGTTAACTCATACTTCCAACGCGAGCCTACTATGCCTTTGTATGATAATTCATAATAGACTTGAGGTTGCTGTTTCTCAGAGCCTCATCTTTTTTGCTGTCTGCATCAAGGGATTCACCTGTCACTTTTCAGCCGCATTTCCCTGCTCACTGGTTGCGATGCTATGTTTGCCTGATTGAAATTGTGATGTGCCTATCGCATATGTTTATACTAGTTTTATTTTAAGGTCAATCTTTTTGGCTTTAAATATGTTTATGCATTGGACTTACAAGGGCAAAGAGGTAAAAGAATTACCAGATTGGGTAGCCGGTTTTGTGTATGAAATCACCAACACCAAGAATGGCAGAAAGTATGTGGGCAAAAAATTGGCAAAATTCCGTAGGTCACGTAGGCCACTGAAGGGCCGAATCAACAAAAGAAGATACACAGTCCCGAGTGATTGGCAGGATTACTTTGGTTCCAGCAACGCATTGTTGGAGGATGTTGAAAAGATTGGTAAACAACATTTCAAAAGAGAGATTCTTTTTTATTGTAAAAATAGAGGAGAATGCAATTACATAGAAGCAAGAGAACAATTTGCACGTAAGGTTCTAGAAACAGACAGATACTATAACGGACATATAAGAGTCAGAGTCCACAAACAAGTACTCCCAAAAGAAAAAGCCTCCGACTAGATTATAGCCGAAGGCTTTAATTGAATTAATTCAAGTAAAATTCTTTACGCCGCCTTGGCCGCGTTTTTCGACTCTTGAATTTCTTTTCTTCTTGCTTTGATCAGTTTAGAAAGATTTGCTAGTGCTTTTCTGGCTCTTGTTGCAGAAGCCTTTACACCCTTCTCCGTGAACTTACCGTTCTCTTCAGAGTAAGTTTGGATCTCTGTCATGATCTGTTCGTGTGTTTGAGACATATGTTTTTTCTCCTTCTTATTGTCGTACGATATAATTAATTAACATATGTTTAATTTAAGCACACAAGAAGTGGTTTTGTCAATAGAAAAATCACCTTTAAAAATTGTTCGTGGCATACTTTACCAAGAATATTCAAACTTTTTTGGTAATACTATCAATTTAAATTTTGGTAAAAAAGAAAATTTTGAAAAATTAGAAAATCAAACACAATTGAACAGACTCAAACTTCGTGATGATGATATAGATTTGAAAAAACTTAAAATATTTTTTATGAACTCTAACATAACTCAGGCATTGGAAAAAAAATTTAAATCCAAATTTAAATTTGATTCTGTAGATGTTTGGATTGATGGGAAAGGTTATAAACTATCTCCGCACGTTGATGATCCAAGAATAAAGTTACATTTACAAATATATCTAAGCAATGACAATGAAGGTACATCTTTGTATGATTCAGATGGCGAATTATTGTATACTTTTCCGTTCAAAGCAAATTATGGTTATGCATTGTACAACAATATCTATAGCAAACATGGTGTAGAAGAAATTGAAAAGGATGGCAGAATAAGTCTGTACGTGAGATATAGTTAATATCCTATGTAACCATTTTGGGATAAATCGTAAATCATATTTTTTTCAAATTTCCAATTCTTATACAATTCACTAAATTTTTTAGCAACAGCATCATAATGTTCTATTGATTCCATGTGTCCTGGCTCAAACAATTGAGCATTACGGTTTTGTAAATTGTGTCTGTAGGTTATGAAATTTAAATTTAATTTTTCTATGCCGTATTCTAAATGATCTGCTTGTTTCCAATTTAAAAAGGTCCCTCGTTTGCTTGTAAATGCAAAAATTTTTTTTGCTTTCGAATATAGCAACTTTAAGTTTTTATTAATATTTTTTCCTGTTGCTGTATGGATCAGTATGTCGTATTCCGGCAGATTCTCAATACAATTTTTATCAGTAAGATCTAACATATCTTTGCCATAGTAATCTCCGTCTACATATTTTTTTAAACTGTTTGCTAGATTGCCGTGACCACCTGTGATTAATATCGTCATACTATTATTTCAACATCATTAGCATAGTTTGTAAATCCATTTTCTTTTACAACTTTTAGTACTGAATTTACTCTGCTTACCAATTCGTCTTTGTGAGATATTAAAAATATATTTTTTTGTTGTGTTCTGCTCATGTCTTTTAGCACTGCCATTGAACTTTCAACACCCGATATATCCATACCAGCATCTACAAGTTCATCAATAAACAACAAGTTGATCTGTTGATAAAGTGATTCCCATACATCTCTGAATGCCCAACTTAAACTTAATATCAGTCTGTTTCTCTCACCTCTACTTAAATTATCAAAGTCTAGTTCTCTGCCTAACTCTTCAATACGCACAGACAAATCTGATTGGAAAGTAACAGTATGCGGAAGTTTCACTTTACCCAAGAACCATGCTAATCTTTGATTCAAGTATGTTAAGTTTTGTTCTATAATCCTTGTTCTTATAAACGAATCTTTTGCTGTTAACAGTTTGTACAAAAACTCTTGGTGTCTGTGCAAATCTTCCAATTCATTTGCTTTTTCAAAGTCAATTTTTTGTATTGCTGTTTTGGTTAATTCTTCAACTTGTTCGGCATAAGGATCTTGTTTCTTTTCGTTTTGTTCTAATTGACGTTTTAGGTCTTTTAATGATCCTTTGTGATTGTATGCTTCATCCATAGAGTCATAGTACGTGTCTGGCGTATTACCTAAGTCGCCAATTTCGTCTATACCCTGTTGTATTTTTGCAAGATCACTTTGAAGTTT
>PVBE011721319.1_pt1 | contig 10496 bp, 12 predicted proteins | sample 1631181 | NCBI WGS metagenome assembly PVBE01 (sample SAMN08397723, study PRJNA350692) | Marine metagenome, whole genome shotgun sequencing project. | isolation source: water | place: Pacific Ocean | collected 2012-04 | reverse complement strand
AGCAACCATGCCCCGCTCCAGTTTGTTGACCCAGTCCGCACGCAAGAAACCTACCATGCGGCAAAAGCCCAATGCCAACCGATTATGCGCCGGCCTTTGGAGTGCCGTCGGCCTTCCAGTTGTTCAGCGTTTTCTGGTCACCCTTGGCTGTCCACTCGCGCCGCTTGATTTCTGTGCCAGCAGCGAACACACGTTCGCTGCGTTTGCTACCGTCCTCGTACCAAGTAGTGTATTTACCTTCCAGCTTTTCGCCATTGAAGTAGGCCTCGGAACGGACCTGGCCATTCTCGTAATACACCGCGTGTCGACCATCGCGCTTGCCGTGGGTATAGCACACATCGATCTGCAGTTGCCCGCTCTCGTACCACACCAGATGCGGCCCGTGCCGCACGCCTTCCAAAAATGTCACTAGCGAGTTCCGTTGCTCGTTCTCATACCACCACGTTTCCTCACCGTGCGCCTTGCCATTCAAAAATTCGCCCTCCAACGAGACCTTGCCGTTCTCGTACAACTCCACCGCTTTGCCGGTGTACGGTTCCGCCTCTTCTTTCAGATAGCACAGGGTGCCTTCCTGGATGGCCTCAAATTTCTCACCCTGCGCATTGCGCCACTCCAAGGCGGCATATTTTACTGGTCTATTCAAAACTTCCGTGGTCATGCGTGCGGAAAGCTACCTTAACGGCAAGGAATTGACAACCCGCACTTCAAACCGCCAAATCCCCCCATGGATACCGCTTCCCCGCGCATTGTCGTGCTCGACGGCCACACCTTGAACCCCGGCGATTTGACGTGGGGCGCTCTGGACGAGCTCGGCGACTTGACCGTGCACGATCGCACATCGGCCGCGCAGGTGGCCGAACGGGCGGCCGGCGCGGAAATTGTGTTCACTAATAAATCACTCGTACCCGCCGAGGCTATCGAGGCCCTGCCCGAGTTGCGCTATATCGGTGTGCTCGCCACCGGTTATAATGTCGTGGACACCAGCGCAGCGGCCGCCCGCAATATTCCGGTGACCAATATCCCTAATTACGGCACCGAGTCTGTGGCGCAGATGACCTTTGCACTATTGCTCGAGCTGGCCTCGCAACCGGCCCTGCACAACGCCAGTGTTCGAGACGGCGACTGGAGTGCTTGCCCCGATTTTTGTTACTGGAAAAAACCGCTCGTGGAATTGCACGGGCTCACACTGGGGCTGGTGGGCTACGGTGCGATTGGTCAAGCGGTGGCTCGACTTGGCCGAGCCCTTGGCATGAAGATTCTTGTACACACGCGGACTGCTCGGGAAGAAGCGAATACAGAATTTGTTGATTGCGAAACGTTGTTTCGTGAGTCCGACGCTGTGAGCCTGCATTGCCCGCTGACCGATAAGAACCAAGGCTTTGTTAATGCGCAGCTTTTTTCTCAGATGAAACCCACAGCTTTCCTGATTAATACAGCACGCGGCCCACTGGTAGATGAAGCGGCGTTGGCAAAGGCGCTTAATGAAGAACAAATTGCTGGAGCAGCCACGGATGTGCTTTCAGTGGAGCCACCGCCTGCGGATAATCCGCTTTTTGGAGCAAAAAATATAATCATTACCCCCCACATTGGCTGGGCCACGCGCGCGGCGAGAGAGAGGTTGATGAATATTGCGGTGGACAACCTGCGCGCATTTCTGAAGGGCACACCGCAGAATGTGGTGAATTAGAAGTTAAGTATGTGTGATAAATGATTCGGATGAGTTTTTGACAAGCAACAACTTCATTTTTTAAGTAACTACGCAACAACAATAACAAAAATCTATATGGATGTTCATATTTATAGAAAAGGGGAACGATACGGGCCATACAACCAAGAGGATATAAATACCCACTTAAAAAACGGCGCACTACTTCTCACCGATCTAGCTTGGCACGAAGGACTTCCAGATTGGGTTCCCCTGAGTCAGATTCCAGGAGCAGGGCAGGCAGTTCTCCATGTTGAATATGAAAATGGCAAGCCAAAGACCGTTCGTGCTTTTACTGGCAAGCTTCTGCTATTTTGGATAGTCGGTTCAATTATTTCAGCCCCTGTATTTTTTTTGCTACTCAATTTAATAGGGGTAGGTCCAACTGACGGTTCAATCTCAGAGACTCTGAAGTTTAGTGGTGTGATGTCAGTTTTGATGATCATATTTAGCTTGGGTGTAAGGATGCCATCCAACTGCATCGGAGGCTTTAAAGGTTTTGCCCTTAATAAAAAGAATTACACTTTTTTTGGCATGCGAATCTGGAAAGAGTAGTATTGAGATATCGGACCTATTTTTTGAATCTCCCCGTAATTTCTAATGCTTTTGAATCCTATGAATTCGTTGCAATTTGTCGCAAGAAATACTCAGGAACTTGTAGGAAGCCTCTTATCTTATCGGAACTATTGAGGGTCCACCCTTTTTCGATATATCAGCGCTTATATCGATAGGCGTGGGCTAATGTTTACTTCTTATCTTTTGGGTTCGATTCCCAAAACACGTCCTACTCTTTATTTGCTAAACTAAAAGACTCCTGACCGCCCGCACCAATGCCTCTGTTCGCACCTGCATCTGAAAATCCGAGGGTGCCTCACAAGTATAACTGAGCTGAGTTTTATTCATCACCAGCCAAAAAGCTTCAGGCCATAATTCCCGAAGCTGCGGGTCAAGTTCCGGAAGTATCAGCCCACGATCATTCTTGCGCCCGTCGATTTCTGCCGATTCGTCAATCGGACAAACGGTTTTCACCGCTTCCAACACCCGCCGTGGCTCAGTAGGTTCGTCACCCATCTTGAGTTCATAAAAATAGAATCCCTTCGCTTCCCAATCTTCATGAAGCTGAATGGTGAAATCCATATCAGGTAATGTCTGAAGCCACTGTGTATGCGCACGAATTTCCGGTGTATTTAGATGTTTATAATCACGGTTGAGATCGTCGCCCGCGGCGTTCTCGCGTGTATTAGCAGGAAAGCCGGTGGGGTTCAGGCAAGGGCTGATCCACAGAGCCGTGTCTTCAGGCCAAACATTTTCGGTAATGAGCCGGCACATGGCCAAAGGTGCCGCCGGTTCATCACCATGAATACCACTGGAAAGATAGATTTTGCGATGAGCACTTGCCGGGGCGCGATGCAGTGCCAGAAGGCGAATATTGTTTTCTGTTTCCAGCCAGTTGACCGTCCACCCGTGAGCTTGGGCTGCAGCGAGACAATCATCGAGAACATCCTCAATAACGATGGTCTCGCCGCGATAACAGCCATCATTCAGACCACGCGGATTCACGGGCTAGGCCGTTACCGTCTCGGAAGCTTCAGTGGGGACACAGGATTCCTTCTCGTCACAACCGCACCCGCCCGCGTCATTCGGATCAAACTCCGTCCAATCCGGATCGAGCCCGAGATCGCGAAGCATTTGCAGATCCTTTTCCACCGGCTGATTTAGCGTGGTGAGATAGTTACCCACCATCAACGCGCTGGCGCCGGCCTGAAACACCATGCATTGCAGGTCGCGCAAATTCACCGTGCGCCCGCCGGCAATCATGATTTCCTTGCGCGGTAAAATGAATCGGAAACAGGCGATTGTCTTAAGAATTTCCAACGGCGGCAGCGATTCCTGTTCCGCCAGCGGCGTGCCTTCGATCGGATTCAAGATATTGACCGGAACCACGCTGGCATCAATCTCGCGCAGGCTCATGGCCAGATCACACCGATCCTCGCGTGTCTCGCCCATGCCGATAATGCCGCCGCTGCAAATCTTGATGCCCGCCTTTTTCAGAAACCCAATCGTGCGCAGGCGATCTTCAAACGTGTGTGTCGTACAATGCTCGGGGAAAAACCGTTCCGAACTTTCGAGGTTATGCCCGTAACACTCCAGACCGGCTTCCTTCAGGCGATTGGCCACCTCTTGAGATTCAATCAAACCCAGCGACGCATCCGGCCGAGTCTGCCCCTGCTCTTTCATTTCGCGAATGCGATCACACACCTCATCGAGCATCGGGCCTTCTTTCAACCCGCGCCAGGCCGCCACTAGGCCGACTGCCGTCACGCCATTACGATTGGCCTCCTCGCCCGCCTCAGCAACCGGCTCGGGATCCACAAACCCGTACCGAGGTGATCCGGTTTGGTACGCGGCAGATTGTGAACAGAACGAACAATTCTCCGAGCACGCACCGGCTTTGGCGTTAACAATGGAACACAGGTGAATCTTGTTCCCCTTAAAATGCTCACGAATGCGATTGCCCCACGACAGCAGCGTGTGGATATCCGCGCTGTCCTCCAGCGCAAACAACTCCAGCGCTTCGTCACGCGTGACCTGCCCGCCGTTCAGGACTCGCTGCCCCAGCTCCGCAATTCGAGCCGGTATTTCCGAAACATTCGCGTCAACCTCCGCTGCACTCATGGTTGACGAGACTATGAGTGATGGCCCTCGCGGGCAAGCTTGAGTTGTTCCTGCTGCCGACGCCCCGCCGGCAGATGGGGGTGCTAGATTCTGCCGGCGGTGTGCCATCAGCACAATTGGCCTCGATCAATCAGAAGGTGTTTTTAGATGCGGAGGGGGCTCCGAACCCAGAGGGTTTGTTTGAAAATCGGCCTGTTCGATTTGCCTACGCCAATGATCGATCAGCCGAATAACCTCCGGCAAGACAAGGCCATGGTTAGAAGCAGGATATTTTTCGAGATACCCGCGGGCCATGCCCATGAGCTTGTGCGCGGGCCGTAAACGTGGGCCCGCGGCGGGCCATTTTGGGTTTTCGTGCATGGTCAGGTGCACAAATCCACCGGCCAGCTGAATAAGGGCCTTGTAAAAGTCCGCATCATCTCGGCCGCGCGTCTCCAGCCACAAATCCTCCAACACATCATGCGCCTCGTAAAACTCCCCGGCATTAAAGCACTCAAAATAGCCGAGGTAACGCGGATCATGCGTCCGGTCTGCCAAATGCGCCACGCGTTTTGAAATCCATCCGCTCTTGTGCGTCACGCCGGCAGAATACTGTGAATATCCGGCTTTTGACATCCCAATGTCCCTTGCCCACAAATCCCACATGGCAAAGACCGGATTAGGTCGCGGACTCGGAGCGTTGTTGGGCGGGCAAAACTCGCCTGAAACAACGCAGGCTCCCACGGATTCACCGTCTGAGACTCAATCGCCCCCCCCCGAAACTGTACGGCAAGTCTCCATTGATTCGGTACAGCCTTGCCCTTCCCAACCGCGTAAAGATTTCGAACGTCAACCGTTGGAGGAATTAGCCGAATCCATCAAGGTGAACGGCATCCTGCAACCGATGGTGGTCCGCACAACCGAGGGCGGCCAGCTCGAACTCATCGCTGGCGAACGCCGCTGGCGCGCCGCACAGATTGCTGGACTGGAAACGGTGCCGGTCATTGTTCGCGAAGCGTCCGATTCGCAAGTCCTTGAACTGGCCTTGGTGGAAAACCTGCAGCGTGAAGATCTTAATCCAATAGAGGAAGCTCAAGGTTACGCGCTGTTGATGGAAGCATTCAACCTTACACAAGAAGCTACCGCGCACCGCGTCGGCAAGAGCCGTGCAGCGGTGGCCAATGCCGTACGACTTTTAAACCTTTCGGAGCCACTGCAAACCCATTTGCGACAGGGCCGCTTGAGTGTGGGACACGCCAAGGTGATACTTGGGCTAGATGATGCCCAGCAGCAAACGTTGGTGGCCAATCGGGTAATCAAGGAATCCTTGAGTGTCCGGGAAACTGAAGACTTGGTCGACAAGCTGCAAGGCGCATCCACCAGCAAGACCTCCCCCCAGCCCACGTCGCAAACTCGCGGAGTGCACGTAACCTCCCTTGAACACCGGCTTAAAGAAAAACTCGGGACCAAGGTCAGCCTCACCTATCGCGACGGTAAGGGCGCGCTGACCATTAAATATTTTTCCGACGACGACTTGGAGCGCATTCTCAACATCCTTGACGTAGAGGCCTGACACATGGTTCTTCCGCTCACCTACTTCGGTAATCCGATCCTCCGCCAAAAAGGCGACCCCGTTCCCAAGATCACGCCTGAGCTGGAACAATTCATTGAGGATATGTTCGACACGATGGAAAAACATCGTGGAATTGGCCTAGCCTCCCAACAGGTCGGGCGGGCGATCCAGTTGACGGTGATTGATATCAGGCCGGTTGAAGACCGCCCTTCCACGTTGGAACTGGATGGCAAGGAAGCCGACCCGCATTCCATCATGCCTCTGGTATTGTTGAACCCTGAAATCAAACCGTTGGCGGCGGAAGTAAACGGACCGGAAGGTTGCCTGAGTTTTCCTGAAATTTACGGGGACGTTTCGCGACCGGGAAAAATCCAAGTGAAAGCTCAGAACGAACACAATGAACCGGTTGAGTTTGTTTGCGGTGGATTACTGGCGCGCTGTGTGCAACACGAAACCGATCATCTACACGGCATTCTATTTACCGATCGGATGGATCGTGAAGCTAAAGCGGATTTACGTGAGGAACTGGATGCCCTTCAGAAAGCCACCAAGGCCGCTCTGGTTGAGGCTGATCCGGATCAATAAACGCGCCGCATACTCGAAGGCAGAATGCCGAGTTCACCGCGGTATTTGGCGACCGTGCGCCGGGCGATTTTCACTTTCTTTTCGCCCATCAACTTTACCACCGCTTCATCGGAAAGCGGCTTGGATTTGTTCTCGTTATCCACCAGCTCTTGGAGCAGCTGCTTCACACTGGTGTTGCTCACCCCTTCGCCACCGTCGGAAGTCTGAATCGCGCTGGTAAAAAAATACCGCATCTCAAACAATCCCTGCGGGGTCTCCATATACTTACCGGAAACCGCACGGCTCACGGTGGTCTCGTGCACCTCCACCTTGTCGGCCACCTCAGACATGGTCAAGGGTTTCAAATGGCTCACTCCGTGCTCGAGGAACTCCGATTGGCGAGCTACAATTTCCTTGGCAATATTCAAGATCGTATCCTGCCGTTGATGGATACTCTTGATCAGGAAATTGCCGTCCCGAATTTTCCCGCGGATGTATTCGCGCACATCCTTGGAATCGCGCGCCTGCGTCATCAAATCTTTGTAGGCATTGCTAATGCGCAATTGCGGCATCTCTTCACGATTAGAGGTAACTTCCCAATTGTCGTCTTTCCAATTCACAAACACTTCGGGCACGACATATTGGTCGGGGGTTTCCTCAAAGGCACCGCCAGGTCGTGGATCCAAGTGGCCGATTTTTTCGGCAATATCCTGCACCTCATCAATCCCCACTCCCAAAGCGCGGGCAATCTCCGGAAACCGGCGACGGCCCAGAGCTTCCATGTGCTTCTCCACAACCTGGTACTCCAACGATTCCACCCGACCGAGGCGTTCCAATTGCAGCAGCAAACATTCGCGTAAATCCGCCGCCGCCACGCCGGCCGGCTCAAAGGAGCGGATCACGGAGAGAACTTCCTCGACCGTATCCTGATCCGAATTCGCCGCATCAATCAGCTCGGCCACATTGGATTGCAGGAATCCGTTTTCATCAACGTTCCCGATGATCACCTCGGCCACCTCCATTTCCTGTTCATCCAGATCGCTCATGTGCGCCTGTTCCAAGAGATGGGCGGACAACGTACCGCGGGCCGTCAGGGAATCGAAAATAAAATCGCGTCGCTCCTCATCCTCCGCACTGGCCGCGGCGCCCACGGGGGCGGTTTGAGAGGCATTAAAGTGATCGCGCCACTCCTCACTCAGCTCGGCCAAGCGCTCCATCTCGGCCTGAAAATCATCAAAAGGCTCCGCACTCGATTCATCGGTGGGATCCACCTTGGTATCACTGGGGGGTTCGGCGGCTTCATTTTGATCCGGCGCGCCGATGAGTTCCCCGGTGCCCTCAAGATCCGGCGATTTCTGATCCTCAATCGGCACTTCCTCCAGCACCGGATTCTCCTGCAGCTCCTTGTTCACCATGCCTTGCAAATCCAGCATTGGCGCCTGCAAAAATGCCAGCGATTGCTGCATTTGCGGGGACATCACCTGGACTTGCGCCAGTTTCTGTCCGAGATGCATTCTGGGTTCAAAAGCCATGGTTGGGCGGCTGACTTTATTTACCGTTAAACCGTCCGGACTTCAAGCTCAATGGCACGCAAGTTGCTTGTTCGGCTAGTTTGGCATTACCTCCATAGAAACTACATGCATGGCATTGAGCAATGTGAATGGAAAGCTTTTGAGCCCGAACCGGTCACCGGCTACAGTGCCCCCCGTGGAGGAGGTTCAATTCACCGTGTTGGCTAGTGGCTCCAGTGGCAATGCTGCTTATCTGGAAACGCCCAACAGCCGCGTGCTCATCGATTGCGGTATCAGCGCCAAACGAATCCGGGAAGCGTTACTGAATTTGAACCGCACCCCGGAACGCTTGGATGGCATTCTGATTACGCATGAGCATTCCGACCACGTCAGCGGTCTGAAGGTGCTTGCCGCCAAGCTCGGCATCCCTGTGTACTGCAATCGCCATACCGCGGAGGAAATCCGCCGCATCCACGACTCCGAATTCGACTTTCGCCTCGTGGAAACCGGAAACGCCTTTGAGATCGGCGACCTAAATGTGGATACCTTCCCCATCCCGCATGATGCCATCGATCCCATGGGTTTTGTGTTGCATACGCCCGAAGGTCGGATTGGTTTTCTCACCGACATGGGCCACGGCACCCGACTGGTCGCCGACAGGGTCCGCGATGCGGAAGTGTTGCTGCTGGAAACCAACCACGACGTCGACCTGTTGAACAACGATCCGCGAAGGCCGTGGAGTCTCAAGCAACGCATCCTCAGCCGACACGGCCATCTTTCGAATGAAGGCGCCGCCCAATTCCTAGAACAGCTGATTCATCCCGAACTACAGCACATTTACTGCGCGCACCTCAGCAGCGAATGCAACACCCCCGATCTCGCCCATACCGAGATCCATACCCAGCTCGGCCAACTCGGCGCTTCGTTTGTAGATGTGACTGTCACTTCTCCCCGTCAACCCTGTCAAACATTGGGGCTTTCTGGGAAAAAAGTGAGATTTAATGCTGAAAAAACCGTTGCCACACCTTCGAACGCCCTTTAGGGTCCATCTTCAACCAACCTAACTTGCGTTTTCTTGCGCAATAAACAGAACACAACTGTATCCTCCTCAAATCATGTCTGAACGAATTGGAATCGTCGGAGTAGGCCGAATGGGCGCCAACATGGCTCGCCGGTTAAACGACCAACACTTCACCGTTACCGCCATCTCTGATGTGAACGCCGAAGCCGCCAAATCCATGGCGGATGAACTTGGCTCCACCTACTACGAGAAACTATCACACGTCACCAAAAACGCGGACGTCATCATCACTGTCGTCACCGACGACAAATCCATGAAAGGCATTTTCCACGGCACCGGCTCCCTGCTGGCCAGAGCCCACGGCAAGCTTTTCATTAACTGTGCCACCGTCTCCCCATCCACTCACGTCAAGGTTGAGGAATGGGCCAACAAACATGAAGCCCAAACCCTCGAAGCCTGCATGGCCAGCTCCATTACACAGGCTCGCGAAGGCACACTCTACCTCATGTGCGGCGGCAAACAGGAAGCCTTCGACCGCGCCAAGCCGATCCTTGACGCCCTTTCCGTCACCAACAAATACATTGGGGACACCGGCAGCGCCGCCAAGCTCAAGGCGTTGGTGAACATGGTGATGAATATCAACACGGCCGGCCTCGCCGAAGGCCTCGGCCTCGCCGATGCCATGGGGCTCGACCTTACCACCGTACGCGAAGTCTTCAGCCAAACCGGTGCCAATAGCCGCGTGCTGGAGACCGACGGTGAAGACATGGTCATCAAGGATCACGAATGTTACTTCAGCGCCGATCACGCCGCCAAGGATAGCGGCATCGCCCTGAAGCTCGCCGAAGGCGAAGGCCTGAAACTGCCACTGGCCAAGTCCACCTGGAAACAGTATGAGAAAATGAAGGAGCTCGGCTTGGGCGAACTGGATAAGTCCGGTGTGGCTGAACTCACCTTCAAAGGCCGGACCCTCCATTCTTAAGCGGACGAATTGAATCACCACCGGGAACGGGAAACCGTTCCCTTTTTTTATGTCGCCGGCACCCAACGCTGTGCGGCCACAGCCAGAATGAACAATCCGAAAAACACCATCGCCACCTCCGGAGCCACATTCTGTACTGCCAACAAATCCACCAGCACAATCCCCGCCAACAAGCCGCCGACTGTTTTCCCGATGTTCCGTTTCTCCGCCCAAAACGTGTGCTGCAAACAACGCAACACCCACAGCCCCAAAATTGCGCTGACCAGCAGCGCATCTTTGCGATCCTCTCCACCCGGATTCACAAACATCGCCAGCAGCACCGGCGCGCCCAGCAACAGACACGGCCAAAACCGCACCAAGCCCGGCTCACTTTCCACCTTGGCTAGGCAACTCAGCCCCACCACATAGAGGCACAATACCGAGGCCACCCAGGCCGCCATGCCACTGTTGGAATCACCAAAAAAACTCATCTCCGGCTTGATCGT
>PVBE011791487.1_pt1 | contig 10497 bp, 13 predicted proteins | sample 1631181 | NCBI WGS metagenome assembly PVBE01 (sample SAMN08397723, study PRJNA350692) | Marine metagenome, whole genome shotgun sequencing project. | isolation source: water | place: Pacific Ocean | collected 2012-04 | reverse complement strand
TACTTGGAGTTATTAGTAAGGGTCTGCATTCCCGGGATGTCGCCCACTGTCTTGATGATGACTCCCCCAGCGCCGTAATCTATACATTTTTTAATGTTGCCCAGACTATTGCCGGTCTCAGCCGAAGCAACAACGATCGGATTCTTGAATTCAAGTCCACAAAATTCGGTTTTAAGATTAGCCATAGATACGATATCCTCTAATTTCTATCACTCCTGTATCAATTTTCCTACCACCAACTAAGAGAAATATTGAAAGTTTTTAAACCCAGAACCAAGATCCATAAAAGCTTTTTCATAAACCAATACTACACCCAATTTCTTTGTGTGTCAGTCGTATAGAATTATAGAATTTTAAGGGATCAAACTAGTAGATAAGACACATAAAAATAATTGTAATAGTATGAAATTAACAAAAACGTTGGATTTATTGGCGCGCCCTAGAGAATTCGAACCTCTGACCCTCGGTTTAGAAATGCGAGGGATTGGGTATACGAATGATCTCGTTTTACATCGTTTTGTTATTTTACAATAGTTATTTTACTACGGGCTTACGGAAATGGCTTAAAGACTCACTTACTTATTCTTAAAAACTGTGTACAAGACTGTAACAAAAGAGGATAAATTTTTATCTCAATTTTGTCTTTGATAAATGATAAGGTTTCAACATAAAGCGTTGAAAGAGACTAATGATCTTAAACTTCCACAAATAATAACCTGGCTTTCCAGGTAAAATGGAAAAATCCATGAATCGTAGGTGATCAATGCCTCGTTTTATAAGATAAAGCGTACGAACAAGCGCAAATAAAATTGGATAATGAGGTTGTTTAGTATGAACTGGATAAATCTTCTTGCGTAAGTATTTATATAACCACCTTGGCATTTTAAAAACCGTAAGAAAAAATACTAGAATGTTTCCCATTGTTCGATGAAAACCGATTTGATAATCTGCATCAATTGGGAGAATATCAAATCCTCTTTTTTCTACATCTTTTGCTAGTTGGGTATTTGGTATTATTCTTAAAGCATAAATATTTAGAGTAAAGGGGCGTGGCATTTCATTTATTAGATCAACATTTGCTCGTGTATCTTCAGGAGTTTCTATTGGATTCTCAAGAATAATATCATATGCAGGAGGAATCATATATTTTCGGAATTTATTTAGTATTTCTGTTGCTCCTTTAATTCGATGTAATTTTGTTGGCCTTTTATAAAACTCAAGAATATTATCACTACCAGATTGGATACCCATACGGACTCTATTCATGCCGGCATCTAAAAGTAAGGCTATCTTATCCTCACGCACATAATTTGGAATTAATCCGTATATTGCAAAAGGTATTTTTATTTCTGTCTTCCATAATTTACAAAATTCCTCAAGCACTTCATAACGCAAAGCCATAAAACTATCATCATGGAAGATAACTGTGGATATGTATGGATGCTTAGATTTTGTTCTTTTTATTTCTTCAATGATAGTACGTGGAGAAGAGTGACGTAGTCTTCGGTAAGCATTATCATATTCAATAAATTTTGTATTGCCACAGTATGTGCAATGCAAAGGACAAGCGATGCTCCACACCGTATTATACGAAAGTCCTGTAAAATTAATAAAGTCATTATAATTAATTTTTTTAAAATCTTTACTTCGATAATAGATTAATTCATCATCTTCATACAAAAGAGGTGGTAGTTCATCCATATCTTTAGGTGTCATCAATGGGAGGTTACGGTTTTTAATTATATTGTTATCTTTGCGGAACCAAAAACTAGGTGCTGTTGTATAATCTTTTCCATTTTTAAAAAGTTCCAAAAAAGTTTTAAATGCAAATTCTCCTTCACCTGTACAAACAGCATCAGCATGTTTGATTGCATCTTCGGGATGGATAATGGGATGTATGCCACCCCATACTATATATGCACTAGGATTGAGTTGTCGGATTTTAGCGATGATTTTAGAAACAGTGATAGAGTACTGGGTCATTGAAGATAATCCAACTAAATCACCTTCTGCCAAAAATTGTGAAACATTATGGATATCTTTACCTTTAAACTCACCTGAACCTTCTTCTTTTAAAAGCTTGATAGGGCTACGTAAGTTTCCAGTAGGTACATAGGCCACTTTGGTATTCGAATGAATTGATTTAATGTATGCAGAAATTTTCCGAAAACCGACATTATCTAGTCCATCCTCAACACAAGCTAAACGAATTTTTAAAGGTATGGAAATAGTTTTTTGGTTAATTATTTTCACTACTCAACTACGAGAAATATTGATGCTGAAAAGCTTTTTCATAAACTAATGGTACACCCAATTTCTTTGTGTGACAGTCGTGTAGAATTGTAGGATTTTAAGGGATAAAACTGTAACGAAACTGTAACGAAACAGGGATAAATAACAATTGTAGTTATGTGAAATTGATAAAAACATTGAATTTATTGGCGCGCCCTAGAGGATTCGAACCTCTGACCCTCGGTTTAGAAATGCGAGGGATTCACATATCACCTTACATCGTTTAATATACAAACGGTCCCAAACACTTAGGACTTGCTTGATAGAATTTAATTAAATGTTACCTATCAATCAAAGGAGTCTAGGCAGAACTTGCTTAATGACTTGACGATAAGGAGATAACACGGACTTGACGATATGAGAAAGCAGATAAAATTTACTGATAAAGGAATAGCAAATTTAAGACACTCTGATTATGATTTTACCTATGTTGGAAAAGGTGGATCTGCCAAAACTCGGAAGCAAATAGAAATTACTTTCCAAGATTTAAGGCACACTAGATTAAGAGGATTAAAAATTAGAATATTTAAAAATGGAGGACTGCATTTTTGCCTATCATATTGGTTTAATAAAAAAAGCAAACGGCATCCCTTAGGTGAATATATACCAGGGGTTTTTGGAAAAAAAGAAGTTGAAGAAAAATTATATAAACTTACTGAAACACATCTTAATGATCAGGGTCAATGGATTAAAGATCCAGCTATTACAGAAAGAAATAGGACTCGAGTAATTACAGATACACAATTCAAGAATAGTCAGAAAAAAACAATCAATGAAATTATAATTGCATGTTGCAAGGCTGACTTCCCAAAAGGTAAGAGAGCGGGCTCGCTAAGGGCAAGATCTGCACAAGATCTTTCTCGATATTTGATTGGTTATAACTGGCGCCATAAGCATTTAGTATTTAGAGACGATATAGATGGAAATGGTTACATAACTTTTAAACCGAACTGGCATAAAAGAACTGCGCGCCCTGATGGGTGGTTGGATCTGTTTAATAAATATGAACCTGGAATCGGTAACATAACCAGCACAAAATTAAATCCTTTCAAAGCTAGATCTATTTATGATTCGGCTTTAGGTAAAACAATTATCGATGATCTAAATGAGGGTATCATTAAAAGATACCTGGCTGACAAATCCTCTTATGGTACTCGTAAAGGTATAATCGCATCACTTAAAATTATATGGTATTTTGCAAAAGATAATGGCTATCTCGGGGATAAGCCTGGCAAAGATCCAACATTAACAATTAATCTGAAAAAACCATTTGAATCTAAAAGTTTGGGATCTATTCATAATGACGGACAATACACACCTGAGGAGATTGATCGTATTATATCTGCTTCTGAGCAAGAATCGGAAAACCATCCTTTTGCAGCTGAATCAATTTTATTTCAAACTTATAGCGGACAACGTAAAGCGCAGATTCTCAAATTAAGACCACACCATATAAAAGTAATTGATGTCAACGGTGTGCCAAGAAAGGTTGCTGAATTCCCAGCTGGCATTACAAAAAAGGGTAAAAAAGAATATGTTGTTATTACTGAACCTCTACAAGAGGTCCTTAATCAAATAGAAAAAATCAAGGAAAGACCTGGTTACGAAAAATACAGATTCGTGCCGTGGTTATTCCCATCGACACGTTCTAACAAAAAAAGAATTGATGAACCTGGGTATCTACAATCGGATGCTACTAGATTAAAAGACAACAAAACTTGCTGGAATGCAGTTAAGAAATTAGCCGCGGTTGGTGGTGCAAGAAAATTGCTCAGAAAATATTATAGCACTCATGCCGTTGAAGTGATTGGGGACCAGGCAATTAAGTTAACTGGTCATGATCTAAGATCTACTCTTGATAAACATTACTGGAAACAACAAATTAATAAGGTCGTTCCTAATGCTGATAAGGTCGCTCAATTATTTAAGAAAAAAGTTAGTTGAGTTATAGAATCCACCCACTATATTTCAATACATGGTGGCTACCAAAAAAGGACGTAAGGCTTTAAATTTTCACATGTGCGAGACAGTTTATACGGCAATCGTTATGAACTTGAGTAAGCATAAGTCCACTAGAGACGCAATAATCCATTTCATAGAAAATTCAGAAACATTCAAAAGCCTCCAAGAGGGTAAGTTATATGATGATTTTATTAATAGTTGTTTAAGGAATACTCCTGATAAATTATTAGATTACCAAGACAGATCTATGCATGATCCCGATCAAATGCGAAAGGAAATGACTGAGTATGGTTATGATTGTGTTGAACCTGAGACTGGAGAATTCTTTACAAAAGAAGATCTTGATAACGCAAGAAAAGATAGGGACAGAATTAAATTAGAGATCGGTAGAGTTGCAGATCCACGCGAAATATCCCAAACTAGATCAACGGGATTATCCGATCGCGCTTATTACCAGGTGCGCCGCATGTGCGAGACTTATGAAAAATATTGCATCGAAACTAATCAACCAGGTCCGCTACCGTTAAATATTATCCCAAAGTAAAAACGAATACATTATCCTATTAACGAATACCTAGTTAATTGTCTTATAAATTATACCCACTATGTATATTTTATGGCTACCGAAAAAAAAATAACTGGTTACCCACAAAAATATTTCCTCGAGTTCGAGGCATGTAAGCATTTCGGAATTAAGTATCGCTCTTTCAGAAGATTAATAGATGACGGAACCAATATACCTGGCAGATTTAAAGTTAAAGGTACGAACTACTATGTTATTGAACCAGTCGAATTTCATACATGGTACTCAGCAAATATCCTAGAACCAGCCACTAATAAAAACAAATTTCATAACCGTAAAATCAAATCAAAGAATTCCAAACGGGGCTCATCAACCCCGTGGAATAAAAAATCCTCCGCTAGTTTATCTATTTCCATTGCGGAGGACCTTTCTAAAACTAATGGCGGTGTTATGGGCACTGCCATTACTACTCAAGGAGGCACAACAACATGAATAAAAACAAAGCTAAAAATATGAATGGTTACATGCTTACAGTTAAAGAAGATAATACACGCGAATATTATGTTGATGGAACTTCCGAAGACAATGCTATTTCAAACTATCATCAAGACCTGGAGGATGGCATTGAATATACCTCTAATGGAAATGATGATTGTATGGAGACAATTGTTGCGGTCGAAAAAATACTTACAAATGTCAAAAGAGATAAAAAAGGCAAAATAATTAGTTGTGATGAAGATAAAGAAGCTCGTCCACCAACCGACTTAAAAAAGTGGAGATCTTTTTGGGGTAAAAAATAATGACGTTCGCGTATCACCATCCAAATTATTATAAGAAGATGAAACCAAAGGAGACAGGTTTTTTATTTGGTAAAAAAGTTTCAATAGATATTTCCAAAGATCTTAAAAATCAAACTTGGTTTAAAAGCGATTTGTTCACTGAGAATGAAAAATCCGCACTTATAGGCTATTGGGAAAAAACGAATAAAATTCCAACAGGTCTAGAACACATTGAGGAGGAAAAAGCATGAGCAGAAAATTTATATACAATCCAGTCGATAATGAAATGGAAGTTACACCAGGTCATGAAAATGATCCAAAAACTCTAGGGGAAAAAATTCTTGAAAAAGGATTTAAAGAAAAACCTGTAACAAATGCTGAAATGGGAATTAAACCAAAAAAGCAAGGAGTGGGATCTATGTTTAAGAAGAAAAATGATTCTGCTGGTGGTTATGTAGATTGGTGGGACAGAATCGAGACTAAAGAACCTCCAGCAACGGCCAAAGATTGGAAAGAAGATAATCTCCGTTGGAAAAAGCATTTGGCGGACTTATTTGCTCAGGATCACCAAACTATATTTTATAATAAAACTACGGGTAAGTGGATGGATAAATGGGGCGAGGATAGAACGGCCAAGGATGCAGTCAAAGAGCAACAAGAGATTCAACAAACGTATGATGGGGTGTTCACACCTCAAGAGCAGAAACAATATCAGGAGGGCCTAATTACCCCAGTACAACGTAAAAGGAATGAGTTTCAAAAGAAGAAAATAGACAATCTTAATAAGCAACAAATAAAAAATACTAAGATAGGCACCATTAAAAACTTAGATCAACCGAATAAACCGCTAGTGAAAGAATTTAGGAACGATGATCCAACAACTTATTTATCAAACATTGACCAAACCAAGGGCATGCTTATTGAAACTCTTGCAGATGCTAGAGCAACGAAAAAATCGCCGACAACTTTTGATGCCATGGTTAAGACTGCGAACAAGGATGAACTTAAGGAATTAAAAAAAGATTACCCTAATTATCCAGGTTTCGAACTTGAGCGATTACAGAAAAAAACTTCAAGTGAAATGAAAGATAACTCCGAATTGATGAATAGCCTTGAAGAAATTTCAAAAATGAAATTAAGAGGACAAATCATGGATAAGAAATTTGAGCAAATAATGACCACACCTGACGATCCTGATCTCAAAAAAGGTATTAATTCTATTACTGGCAATGAATCTATAAGGGAAGAATTTAACAAATTACCTAAATTTAAAAGCAGATCCGACGGTTATGAGGGAATCGGACTGCATCTAACGGGAGAAAAAGACTCATGACTGATATAACAAGATACCGCAATATCTCACTTAATCACAAAACATATTCCAGGCTAGATAAATTATCTAAGTCCATAACACCAGGAATTCAGCTAAGTATTTCAAAAACTGTTGAAGCCTTGGTCAGCGATAGAGAATGTAACCCACATAAACAATGCACTAATGGCTATGACAAAAAAAATTAAATTTAAAATACATCGCAAGGCAAAAACAATATCAGTCTCCAGTAGTGGTTTAATAAAGATCCTTGATGAATTTAGTCGCAAACTGGACCATCTACATGAGGACAGTATTATTACAGATAGCCACTGGAAAGCTGAACAAAAAGTTAGTGATAACAGATACAGAATTCTTAGAGCAAGGTATGAGGAATTGAACGACGATTACAGATTGCTAGCAAAGCATCTAATTTCAAAGACAGAACTATTTATTAAATCAACTACTGAACACGAGGTTTTTAAAAAACAATTCAAGAATCTAAGATCCAGCCACCGATCCGATTTAAGACTAATTGAGAATAAAAAAGCTGAGATAGAGGATAATCTTAGTCAAATTGAGTATTTAGAGTCCCGTACAGGCTATTTAAGAGACGAATTAAAAAATTGTAACCCTAAGCACCCTGAGTTTGAAAATGACTCGGAAAAGACTCCTAAGGACGTTAAGGACCTAGCAAAATGGTTTTATGGTAGGAGGATCCATTGAAAGATCTAGCCAAAGAATTTGATTCTCACTTTTGGTCAGCAAGAGGATATCTAGCAGTACCCACAAAGAAAAAAAGCTCTAATGGTAAAGTTAGGTTTGATTATAGGGCAATCTCAGAAGAAATAAGTAAGAAACATTGGGAGGACCATTTCAAAACTGACCATGGATTAACACCGAGCCCGATTGTCAAAGGCAACATGTGCTGGTGGGGCGCTATTGATATTGACGTTTATAATTTAGATGAAAAAAGGAAATATGATATTTGCAATAAGTGCAAACAACTACATTTAATTCCAACAAAATCTAAAAGTGGTGGGCTTCAATTATATGCTTTTGCAAGTGTGGAAGTCCCTACTCGTCTTATGAAAGGTAGGTTGATACATGCAAGGAATGTACTTGAACTAGATCCTAAAACTGAAATCTTTCCAAAACAACTTGAGGTCAATGGGAAAAATTATGGAAACGGAATCACAGTACCTTATAGATCATATCTAAAAAATCCTGATTCAGTTGCGACATACGGATTGAACGCACACATGGGGAAACTATATCAATTAGGTCCCGAACCGTTCCTCGGATTTATTGAAAAAAATTGTAAGGATCTGGAATATCACCAGCAGTTTAAAATCTTAGATAAGGCTGGCAGTGAGAAAAAAATTTTTGGTCCTGGTGATATTAAATATTCAAAAAAAGAAATAATCAGAAAAATTAAGGAACAATCTGAACACCCTAGGGGCGGAACTTTCGATAACTGGATCCTTGATTATGTTGCAAAGTCAGTAGTAGGTTTAATGACCGATGATTTTATTCATTTAGTACTTGAGCCATTATGGGAATTCGCAGATCGAGACGAGGAGGATCGGTACCAGGGTCAAGAGAGAGAGGAATATTTTGACAATAAGATTGCCAATGTAAGGAAGCATTTCGGGATTGAGGATCCTAAAATAAGTAGGGAAAAATTCTTTAAAAACATAGTTTATATTAAGCAAAAAGATAAATTTTTTGACCTCAGTACGAACGAGGAATACTCCGATAAAGCAATTAATTTTACCTATGCTAAATTCTTTGATAAGACCCCCAGCCTATACTTAAAGCGGTATGCGTCGAGACTTGTGGTCGAGGATTGGATCTATAATCCAAAAGAATTTGATCCTGAGAACCGAATACTAACTTATAATAATAAACTCTATCTAAACTCTTATTCGCCCAACGACCTCGAACCTGAGCAAGGAGACACCAGTTTATTACATGAATTATTAGATCATTATTTCCAAGGCCAGGACCAATATAAGGATCACTTTCTAAACTGGTGGGCCTATCAGTTACAATATCCAGGTGAGAAGATAAGGCATGCAATCATATTACATTCTACACATTTCCAAACTGGAAAAGGATCGATATGGTTAGCAATGAAAAAAACGTTTGGCATTCAGAATGCGAAAGAGATTGATGTCCAACAAGCGGTCGATAAAGGAAAATCTTACCTGACCAATTCGCAAGTTGTCATGATTGACGAGATTCAAAGTGCTGGCAAACAAGATAAAAAAATTGAACTACTTAATAATCTAAAAAGAATAATAACTGAGGAGAATATTAGCAGTCGCCAGTTATATATTGATTACAAAGTTGTTTATTCGTGTACGAACTATATTCTACTTACCAATCACAAAAATGCATTATCACTTCCGCCTGGTGAGGTACGTTACTGGGTTTATATGTGCGAGAAAAAACGTAAGGACACAGATTTTTATAAGCGCTATCATAAGTGGCTGGATAATGGAGGCCCAAAAGCTATTTTATTTGAACTCTTAGAGAGGATCATTCCTGAATCATTCGAACCTAAAGGAGTTGCACCCGAGACTCCTTTCACTAAAGTTATGTCCGAAAAAGGTGCTCATCCATTATCTAAGCAAGTCAAAACTATGTACGACGAAGAAATAGAGCCATTTACATTGGATCGAGATATTATTGGATCCACCGAATTATTTAATTGGTTACAAAATCATAGAGTACTAGGAAGATCACGAATTAACGATGTTGTAAATGCGCTAGAATTTATAGGTGCGATACCACTAGGACAGATTAGAGTTACCATAAATGAAATAAATAATACGATCACCGAATCCAAAACTATGCGCCCCAGTCTATACATTGTTAGGAACCATGAAAAATATGAGGGCATGGATAAACAAAAAGTAGGTGAAAGCTGGCGACCGATTCTGCCAGGTGAATTAGATCCACGAGGTAAAAAATAATGAATAAAGTTTGGGGAATAAAGATCTATACGAAAACAAAATTTGAAAAAATGAACGGAAAATATATTCCAAAGATGCTGGGAGTGATTGAGGCACCAATTACCAAGATGATGAAAGCATATCCCAGTGAATTTAGTTTTATGCGACACCGAACCAAAAGAGATAAAAATGAATAACAAATCAAGGAAAGCAAAAGGCAGATTGTTACAGAATCTAGTTAGAGACAAAATTGTCAAATTATTTCCAGCACTTACCAGCGATGATATTAGAACCTCGATGATGAGCGAAGCTGGTGCCGATGTTAAACTAATCAGTGTTATGGCACGCAAACTTTTTCCGTACGACGTGGAATGCAAAAACCGCGAGGAATACAAGACGATCTATAAGCATTTTAAGCATGCAATTAAGCACGGGAACCTGGAACCGATTTTAGCAATCAAGATGAATCGTGAAAGACCGCTTGCAGTTATCGATCTTGATCATTTTTTTGAGATGTTAAGCAAGGTGCATTGACTACCCTACTAAGCTGGATAACCACTTTTACCCTATGTAGATCTTAAAGCATCCCGCTCAAATTCAAGAATATTAATATAAAAAATCAAAATATTATTAACTTAGATCCAGTCTTAGCTTAGTTAGGTTAGTTAGCTT
>PVBE011684635.1_pt1 | contig 10497 bp, 7 predicted proteins | sample 1631181 | NCBI WGS metagenome assembly PVBE01 (sample SAMN08397723, study PRJNA350692) | Marine metagenome, whole genome shotgun sequencing project. | isolation source: water | place: Pacific Ocean | collected 2012-04 | reverse complement strand
GGGGGCCTTCGACGAAGTCCTCGGTCGCGTCGGGAGGACCCACTGGCGCAACGTCACCTTCGAGGGTGGTCGCCCCATCGGCCTGGTCCTGTCCGGCACGACGGTCTCCAACCTGCGCTTCATCCGCGACGACGCTGGAGGCGGAGCGCTGGTCGAGGCCCTGAATCTGCGCGACGCCCAGGTCGACGGGCTGGTCTTCCAAGGTGCGTGGGCCGGTCGGATCGCCATCAGCGGCGTGGTCACGTCCCTGCGCGCCACCGACACGAGCTTCACGCGCGCGTCGATTCGGGGTGGCGAGCTCGAAGGAGAGATCCGCGGCGGCGACGCCAACGCGTGGATCGTGATGGACTCCGCCGTCCGCCTCGGCCTCGCCACCGACCTCGGCGTCTTGCGCGCCACCAACTCTGATCTCCAGCTCCGCGTCCTGACCGAGGCCGTCGAAAGGGCCAATAGCGAGAACGCGAAGATCGCCCAGTGGACACACATGGACCTCGAGGGTTGTCGCCTTCATCACCCCCCGATCGGCCCGGAGTCGGACCACATGGGGTTGCAGCGATTGGAGATGGCAGACTCCAGCTTCAGGCGCTGCATCATGCGTGACCTCGATCTGTCGAACACCACGCTTCTCCGCGCCCGGTTTCACGAGACCGACATCGCCGGCAGCCGCTTCGTGGGCGCAAACCTCGTCGCCGCTGATCTCACGACGGCCTGCGGTGTCACCGAGGCTGTGTTCACCGACGCGAACATGCAGATCGCACGGGCTTGCAGGGAGGACGCGGCGGCCTTCGCCGACGTCGACCCCAGGTTTCCGCCGTCCCTGGTCAACTGCGCACCCCGCGAGTGCCCCCTGGGCTGCCCGAAGGCGGGGCTGGTCGACGTCGAGGCGTGCGGCGAGCGCGGTCGCCGCACGCGCACGTGCCTGGAGGCCGTGGGAGAGGGATGGGGCGAGTGGTCAGCGTGCGTCGAGGACGTGAGCTGTGCGCGCGCTCGCGAGCGTCTCATGCTCCGGGGCGACGCTGCGCCCATCGAGCTGGAGGTCGGGCTGTCGGCGGAGTCCGATGACTATCGAGCGGGCTGCGGGGACGCGCGCGGACCCGAGGCCATCTACTCCCTCGAGGTGGCCCATCGCCTCATCCTCGATGTGCAAGACTCCGTGGCCGGAGCCACCATCTCGCTGCGGCGGAGCTGTGACGACGCGGACTCCGAGGTCGCGTGCGCCGTCGGCGGACTGCACGAACGGCTGGAACCCGGGCACTACGACCTCTTCATCGAGCAACGCGAGCTCGACAGCTTCCCGCTGCACCGGATCAGGCTGAGCGCCGAGCCCGTCGAGGCGTGCGCCCCGGGCGGGCTCGAGGAGGAGGCCTGCGATGGGGATCCTTCGGTCATTCGGAGCCGCACCTGCGTGGACGATGGGAGCTGGGGAGACTGGATCGATTGCGCGCAACGGCCGTGCCTCCCAGGCGAGACCATCGAGCAGGTCTGCGAAGACGGCGAGGCCAGAAGACGCGCGTGCCGGCCGGCAGATCGCGGAGTCGGGGAGTGGGGCCCGTGGGGGCCGTGCGGCGGCTGCGCGCCCGGCGAGGTCGTCGTGGACCGATGCGACGGGCTCGGTTCGGAGCGCACCGCCGTCTGCGACGCGAACGGCGCTCTCGGCGCGTGGGGCGTCTGCGTTCCGTTGTTGGGGGTTGGCCTGATCGAAGCGTCGCTCGAGTTGGAGACGGGCCAGATCATCGAGCACGTACTCGACCTCTCGCAGGGCTCGCGGGAAAGGGACGGCGAGCCAGACGCCGATGGCGCCGAGATGGTCTTGGAGCTGGTCGCGACCGAGCCCTTGACGCTCCACGTCGAGTTGGAGCGGGGGGGGCGGCGGGGCTTCATGGAGATATCCAAGTTGGAGGCGGGCGGACCGGCGAGACTGGTGAGCGAGGGTCGGGGTTGCACCGACTCTTGTGACTCGGCCCGCGACGGCAGGTGCGCGGAGCCGCACTTCGGGTGCAGGGAGGGCACCGATTGCAGCGATTGCGGCTCACGGCGACTCAATGGCCTGGAGCGGGTCATGAACCTCGATCTCGACCCGGGCGAGCGCTACTACCTGCGGGTCGACAGCGCGGCGGGGGACGAGGGCGAGGTGACGTTGACGCTGCGCACACAGTGCCGGCGCTACGAGCGGCGGCTGGAGGTCTGTGGTGAGGCCGGAGACCGCGTCCGGAATCGGGAGTGTGCCTTCAAAGCCGCGTACGACGGGGCCCTCGGGCTGTACCAGAGCGCCTGGTCCGGGTGGTATCCATGCCCGCCCTGCCTCGACGGCGACGAGCGACTTCGGGCGTGCCCCGACCCCGAGGAGACGCAGGTCCAGCGCTGCGAGGGCAACGAGTGGCAGGAAGCCCCCTGCCGGGTCGCCGAGTGCGAGGCCGCGGAGCTAGGACCGCTCGACTGCGGCGAGAATCGGGAGGAGATCAGGTGGTGCCAGCAGGGGCAGTTCGTCGCCGGGCCGGAATGCGTCGAGTTGGATCCGCTGTGCGCAGCGCCCGCCGCGCACTTGCAGATATCACCCGACGCCGGACGGCAGCAGGTCTTGGTCGACCTCTCCGGACCGAGTGAAGACGGGGCGAGCTGTGGGGGGCTCGGGCCAGAGCGCCTCGTCGTGTTGGACGTGCTGGAACCCTCCATCATCACCCTGGAGCTGATCCCACACGACCTGGATCTTTCGCCCACCTTGTCTTTCCGTACGTCTTGCAGCCTGGCCGACGAGCGGGTCTGCGTGGTCGATGAGATGCGCCACCGCCCGTTCCTGATCGGTAGCGCGAGCCCCGGCAGGAAGCACTTCTTCATCGACAGCAGGGCGGACTGGATGCAAGGCCTCGTCACGTTCCGGGTAGACAGCTACCCGCCCGACCCGGAATGCGGTAACGGCGTCGTCGACGCGGGCGAGGAGTGCGACTACCTCAACCGCAACGGCGCGTCCCAATGCGACGAGAACTGCAGGATCCAGCGCATCCTCGAGCCAGGCGTCTATCGCGGATACTACGATGGGCTCGAGTACGTGAACTGGATAGCTCCGCTTCCCGAGGGCGAGCTGAGCGTTCGCCTCACCGATGGCGCTGGCGGCTGCCCAGAGCTGCTCTATCTCGAGATCGCGGTCTGGACCCCGGAACACGGGTCCTACGTCATCGTTGACGGCGGGCGCCACGACAACGTCTGGGGGGGCTGCCTCGAGGCGACAGTCAATCTGCCACGCGCGGGCGACTACCTGATCCATCTCGAGCCCCAGTTCATGGAGACGGAGATAGATCCGCTCATCCTCGAGGTCGACTGGGAGTGAGGCCACGGTGGGTCGATTACGACGTCACCGACTCTGGCTGGCGCCGGAAGTCACGCTCTGGTGGAAGCCATCCGCGGCGACTCGACCACGCGACGAGACGTGGGCATGCGACTTCCTCCAGCTGTACGACGTGCTCTTCCGACCCATCTTCGCGCTCTTCATTGTGAAGCACGCAACGCGTGAGCTCGTGCACGTCGGAACGACGGGAAGTACGGGCGGCACTTCGCTGCGGTTGTGGAGGGCGGGATCCACCGGGCGCGAGGTGGCAGCCCAATCTCGATCGGACTCCTCAGGCGTCAGTCGTCGCGCTGCAGGCGGTCGAGTCGCAGCCGGTGCTCGTCGTCGAAGAGCGCGCGCATCGTGAGCATCACCGCGCCCACCACGCCCATCGCCGTCGCGCCCGCGATCATGAAGAGGATCAGAATCTGGTAGCGCGCCGCCTGCTCCGGTGAGGTGCCGCCGAGGATCTGCCCGGTCATCATCCCCGGGATGCTCACCAGCCCGACGACGCTCATCGTGTTGATGATCGGGACCATGCCCGTCCGCACGGCCTCTTGCGCGACGGGGCGCGCGGCCTCCCATCGGGTGGCCCCGAAGGCGAGCAGCGACTCGACCCGGTCGCGCCCGTCGTCGAGCAGCGACAGGCTGCGGTCGAGCCCCAGGCTGATACCGGTGAGCCCGTTGCCGAGGATCATCCCGAGCAGCGGGATCACGTAGCGCGGCTGCCACCACGGCTCGACACCGATGATGAGGCGCGCCCCGATGAAGGTGGTGACCGAGGCGCTGACGAAGAGCGCGATGAACGCGTTGCCGAGCACGCCGGCATAGCGCCGGGAGGAGCGCCGCACGGCCTCACGCGAGGCGAGCACGATCATCACCAGCGCCATCGCGCCGACGGCCGCCGGATGCGCCCATTGGAAGACGGGGACGAGCAGATAGCCGAGCAGGGTGAGCTGGACCACCGTGCGCACCGCCGCCACCGCGAGCCGCTTCTCGAGCCCGAGGCGCAGCCAGATCGAAAGGGCGCCGTTGACCAGCAGCAGACACGCCGCGAGCGCGAGCGCCCCATAGCCGAGCTCGATCGGGCCCTGGTTCATGCCAGCGCGACCTCGACCGCGCCCACCCGCTCGGCCTGGGCGGCGTCGTGGGTCACCCACACCGTCGCGAATCGGGCCAGGTCGCGCTCGACCGCGGCCACCGTCTCGGGGTCGAGGGCGCTGGTCGGCTCGTCGAGCAGCAACACCGCGGGGCGCCGCGACATCATCACCGCGAGGTAGGCCCGCTGCTGCTCGCCGCCCGACAGCTCGACCCATGGCCGCGCCCAGGCGTCACGGGGCAGCCCCCAGGCCTCGGCGATCACCACCGGGTCGTCCGTCTTCCGGTCCGCCTGCGCGATGACGCCCGAGACCACCGTGACGTAGTCGAGCGGGGTCCCCGGGAGCGCCGGCGCCTTCTGCGCGACGTACGCCACCTCGGCGCGCCATCCGGGCACGCCCCACTCGCGCAGGCCCCGTCCATCGAGGGTCAGCGCCCCCTCCTCGAGCGGCCCGAGCCACGCGAGCCCCCGCAGCAGCTGGGTCTTCCCCGAGCCCGATGGCCCGTGCACCCAGAGCGCCTCGCCGGGACCCACCCGCAGATCGAGCCCGGTGAAGAGCGCGCGGTCGTCGATGCGCCGCGTCAACCCGCGCCCTTCGAGGATCACGTGGCCGGCTCGCCCTGCAGCTTCTTGTAGATGGTGTCGCCGATCCACACGAGCAAGCGCGTCGGCACGAGGCGGAAGAGGAAGACCTGCGCCACGTTCATGAACCCGGTGACGATCGAGCGACGACCGCGCGCGGCAGCGACGAGTCCGATCTTCGCGACCTGCGCGGACGTCATCATCGTCTTCGATATGGCGTCCGGGAGCTGCATCCCCGCCGTCTCCGAGAACTCCGACTTCGTGCCGCCAGGGTGGATCGTCGTCACGCCGACCGGCGAGCCGCGGAGCTCGTAGGCCAGCGCTTCGCCGTACGCCCCGATGAAGTGCTTCGTCGCCGCATACGTCGCCATCCGCGGCACCGGAAGGAAGGCGGCCATCGACCCCACCTGCACCACGTGCCCGCGACCGCGCTCCACCATGCGGCAAGCGAGCACATGGGTGAGCTCGACCACCGCCATCACGTTGAGCTGCACCATCCTCAGCTCGGCCTCGGAGGTGTTGTCGAGCATGGGCCCCACCAGGCCGACGCCGGCGTTGTTGACCAGCACGTCCACCGCCAGTTCGCGCGCGTCGAGCTCGGCCATCAGCTTCTTCGGCCCGTCGAGCGCGGCGAGGTCGGAGGCGATGACCTCTGCCTTCACGCCGTGCTTCTCGCTCAGCTCGCCCGCGAGCACTTGCAGCCTCTCCTCGCGCCGCGCGGTCAGCACCACGTCGCACCCCGCCGCCGCGAGCAGTCGCGCCATCTCCGCGCCGATGCCCGCGCTCGCTCCGGTGACCAGGGCCGTCCAGCCGCGCCAGCGTGTCAAATCACTCATCGTCGTCCCTTCGCAGCGCGGCGAGGTCTCCCGCCGCCGTCTGCACCGTCCCTGCGTCCATCCCGTCGAGCGCGGCCGTCCACCGCGCGTCGTCTCCGAGCTCGACCACCGCCTGGGCGTGGTCGCATAACCGCAACAGACGCTCGACCTGCGCCTCCACGAACCCCTTCGCCAGCTCAGCGTCCGCGCTCAGCGCCCAGATCGAAGCGGGCGCCCCAGGCACCGGCTCCGCGCCGCGCGCTTCCATCCGCTGCGCCCACGCATCGACTCGCTCGTCGCCACGCCGGGCCGTCCACAGGTAGACGCCAGGCGGGCGTCCCAGCGCCACGCCGACGCGCAGCGCCCCGCCGTTCGCCTCGAAGCGGACCTGGTAGTCGGCGGTGCGCAGCGTCGGCAGGCCGGCGCGCCAGTCGACGACCGGGTCATCCACCTCGCCCACCAGCGCCTCGACCAACCGCGTCGCCGGCGCCCGCCGCCCACGCGCGTCGCGGCGCACCCCGACCTCGAGCAACGCGAACAGCAGAACCGCGGCGCCGATGATCCAACCAATGTGCACTTCGAACCCCAGCCACCACACGGCGGCCCGACCGAGCACGGAGGCGACCGCGGCGCCCATGAGCACACCGAGCACGGAGGAGTCGAGACGTCGGGTGGCGAGCGCGGCGCGCGCGGTGTCTGCGTTTCCGGCCATCGGCGCAGGGTGCGGGAGCCCTGCGCGCAGGTCAATCCAGCACGAGCGGGCGCCTCACGGATCCCAATCCACGCCGACGCGGCTCCCGACGCGCACGATGTGCAGGTCGCCGCCGCCGCCCGGCAGGTACTCGTAGCCAGCCCACGCCACCACGTACGGCTGCAGCCCGGCGATGCGCAGCGCGGCCACGCCGATCCCCTGCGAGATGCGTCCGCCCCAGCGCGCCCTGTCGAGGTCCGCGTCCGGCGCGCGGAAGGTGGCGGCGATGTCGGTGTCGTAGCGCCACGTCCCGTCGACCACCCGAAACAGGAGCGGCAGGCCACCGACCCAGGCTGCCGCGAGCGACCGCGTGTCACCGTCGCGTGGGAAGGTGCTCGACCCGCCAGCCTCGATACCGGACGCGATGGTGAAGCGGTCGCTGAGCCCTACGGCGGGCAGGATGCGCAACAGGCCGTGGCCGCCGAGGTTGAAGTCCTCCGAGCGTAGGACGAGCTGAGCGCTGCCCATGCTCTCGGCCATCAGCACGAAGCGCCCGGTGGCGGCGTGCACCCCCGAAAAGCCAGTGTCCGGCTCCAACCAGAAGGGGCAATCGGCGGCCGCGTGCTCGTCGGTGTAGTCGAGCAGCGCGCGCACCCGCTCGAGGGTCAGGATCGTGCGCGCCGCACGCAGGTCCTCGCCTGCCGCGCGCCAGACCGCCTCTCCGCTCCCGCCCTCTTCGGCGACGCGCCCGTCGAGCCAGGTCCGCAGGGCCCGGCGCCGCTCGGGCGCCACCGCGCACGTGCTGCGCATCGCCGCGCTCGCGAGGTTCTCGACCTCGAAGCGGTCGGCCACCCAGGCGATGCGCTGGCGCGTCGAGACCAACGTGTCGAGATCGCTGTAAAGCGCGCGCTCAACCGGGTGCTCGGGGAGCGTGGCGCAACCGCACAACAGAAGGGGGAACAGCAGGCGCCGCGACACGCCGTACGATACGCTACGGCGCCTCGGCAGAGTACTCGGTCTGGGTGGCCGTGGATCGCGCCGGCCAGCGCGGCGAGGCCAAGGAGAGACGAAGAAGGCGTGCCGGCGGCACGTCGAGGAGGAGCGACGCCGGCATCGGCGTGCTGGACAAGCGAGCCGTGGTCGACCGGGCCAGAGGACTCTGCCAGGAGATACACGCTGCGTAAGGTCGACCCCAGCCTCTACCACGCTGCCGAGACGTCCGGAGACGCACGCCTTCGCTGGCTCGGGACCGCGGGTTTCACCCTCGAGCTGCCGTCCCGAACGCTGGTGATCGACCCGTACGTCAGCCGCGTGAGCCTGGCCGCACACCTGCGACCGATGGTGGCCGACGAGGCGCTGATCGCCGAGGTCATCCCGCACGCCGACGACGTGCTCATCGGCCACTCGCATTACGACCACATCCTCGACGCCCCCGCGCTCTGCATGCAGACCGGCGCGCGCCTCGTCGGCTCGCCATCCACCTGCAATGTCGGGCGCGCCGCGGGGGTCCCCGAGTCGCAGCTCGTCGAGACGATGGGCGGCGAGGACATCGCCTGCGGCGACGAGGTGGTGGCGTGTGGACTGAAGAGCGAGCACGGCCGCGCCTACCTCAACCGGGTGCCGCTCCCGGGCGTGATCCCCACACCACCCCGCTGGCCAGCCCGCTTCTGGGATCTGCGCCACGGCCAGGTCTTCAACTGGTGGATCCGCGGTCACGGCCTGAGCGTGGTGCACATCGACTCCGCGGAGTTCTACGCGGACGTGCTGCGCGACGTGCCCTGCGACGTGCTCTGCCTGTGCGCCATCGGCCGGCGCTACCGGCCGCGCTACGTCGAGGAGGCCGTCGAACTCCTGAAGCCGCGCTACGTCGTGCCGTGTCATTGGGACTGGTTCTTCCGCCCGTACCGCGCGGACGTGCGCCAGCTGCCGGGGGTCGACCTGGAGGGCTTCCTCGATGAGATTCGGGCCGCGGGGAGCGAGCCTCTACTGCTCCCCATCGGCGGTCAGGTCTGCTTGAGCCTCAACCGCGCGCCGTAGAGCAGGGCGCTCATCTCTTCGCGGTTGAAGGTGTAGACGGTGCCGCAGAACTGGCAGGCCGCCTCGGTCACCTCCTGCTCGGCGATGAGCTGCTCGAGCTCCTCCACGCCGAGCGACACCAGCACCCGCGCGTATCGCTCCCTCTGGCACGTGCAACGCATGCTCGCGGGGTAGCGGACCATCACCTCGACGTCGTCGCCGAACAGCCGCGTCAGCAAGGCGTCCGGCCCCTCCGCGATGATCTCGCCGAGCGGCGGCAACGTCGAGATCTTCGCCTCGACCGCCTCGAGGGACGCGTCGTCCGCGTCCGGGAGCGCCTGCAGGAGGAAGCCGCCCGCGGCCCCGAAGCCGTCCGGTCCGATCTGCTCTCCGACCGCCACCACGCTCGGGATCTGCTCGCTCGACAGCAGATACTCCGCGAGGTCGCGCCCGATCTCGCCGTGCACGATGGGGATCACCCCGCGGTACGCATCGGACTCCGCGTCGAGGCGCTTGATGACCGTGAAGCGCCCCATGCCGATGGCCGGCTCGAGTCCGCTCTCGAGCGTCCCCTCCACGCGCGGATCGCCGATGGTGGCGCGCACGTGCCCCTTCGGGTCGGCGATCGCGTAGAGCTCTCCGATGGGGCCGTCGCCGTTGATCTGGATGCCCACCTGCTGGCGGCCCTTCGCCGTGGCACCGAGCAGGAGCGTCGCCGTGGCCAGCCGCGACAGCGCGACGGCGCCGAGCGGGCCGGGGTCGTGGGCACACCGCAGCGCGCGCGCAACTTCGGTGGTTCGCGCGGCGACCACGCGCAGAGTGCCGTCCAAAGCGACGGCCCGCACCACCTCGTCCTGTTCGCTCACGGCGCGGGACTCTACCATGCGCGCCATGCGATTCATCCTGCTGACCCTGACGCTGCTCGGCGCCGCCCACGCCGCCGAGCCGATTCGCTACACGCTGAGCTTCCCAGCGCCGCACACGCACTACGTCGACGTCGAGGCGAGCTTCCCCACCGGCGGCGCAGAGACGGTCGAGCTCATGCTGGCCGTGTGGACGCCCGGCTCCTACCTCGTGCGCGAGTACGCGCGCCATCTGGAGGACGTGAAGCTCGGCGACGGGGCGCGCGCACAGAAGGTGCGGAAGAACCGGTGGCGCGTGCCGACCAACGGCAACAAGCGGGTGACCGTGCGCTACCGCGTCTACGGGCGCTTGATGACCGTGCGCACCAATTGGGTCGACGCCGACTTCGCGTTGCTCAACGGCGCGCCGACGTTCCTCACCCTCGCCGAGGGCCGCGAGCGCCCGCACGACGTGCTGCTGAAGCCCGCGAAGGGGTGGAAGCAGTCCGTGACGGCGTTGCCGAAGCACCCGTCGCGCAAGCGACACCACTATCGAGCACGCGACTACGACCACCTGGTCGACTCACCGCTGCTGGTCGGAAACCCCACCGTGCGTTCGTTTCGCGCAGGCGGGAAGGAGCACATCCTGGCGACCGTCGGCGAAGGCGACGTCTGGGACGTGAAGCGCGCCACCGACGAGGTCGCGAAGATCGTGGCCGCGCAGCACGCCTTCTGGAAGACCGTGCCGTACGAGCGCTACGTCTTCATGAACCTGCTGGTCGAGAACGGCGGCGGCCTCGAGCACCTCGACTCGACCGTCATGCTGGGCAGCCGCTGGGCACAGAGAAAGCCGAAGGCGCACCGCGGCTGGCTCGGCCTGGTCAGCCACGAGTTCTTCCACACCTGGAACGTCAAGCGTCTGCGCCCCGTCGAGCTGGGCCCGTTCGACTACGAGCACGAGGTGCACACCAAGATGCTGTGGGTCGCCGAAGGCGTGACCAGCTACTACGACGACCTGCTGCTCCACCGCGCCGAGCTGCTCGACGAGGCGAAGTATCTGGAGGCCCTCTCGAAGCAGATCGAGACCGTGCAGAAGACGCCGGGCCGCTTCGTGCGCTCCCTCGAGGACG
>PVBE010067213.1_pt1 | contig 10497 bp, 8 predicted proteins | sample 1631181 | NCBI WGS metagenome assembly PVBE01 (sample SAMN08397723, study PRJNA350692) | Marine metagenome, whole genome shotgun sequencing project. | isolation source: water | place: Pacific Ocean | collected 2012-04 | reverse complement strand
TGCCCTGGTGGAACAACTGACAGCAGGCCCATTGCCCAGACCCCATTCTATTGAATGGCCTGCGAAGTTCCTTTTCTAGACGAGGATCGGAATTTCCATTCGGCCAGTACGGCAGTAAATCCTTCAAAGTTGGGACGACCAAGGTACATACCCTCAGTGCTTGCACCACCTGCCCTGGCATGCGATTTTTTGAAATGATCCGATGTGCTCCAGTCGTTAAAGTATTGCTCGGTTTCCCATATGACGTGGGTGGCAAACAGGGTGAAATCCTCATTGCTTTCACCACGCAAGAGGTGAAACTGCTGGAAACCGGGTACCTCTGCCAAGTTTGACTGTCTGTTGCGCCAAATAGCCTCAAACGCTTCTTCTTTTCCTGGTGCTATTTTAAATCGGTTCATTGCTACATACATTATTTTCTGGTCCTCAAATCTGACTTGGCCTTATTTAGATGTTATTGCCTTCTTGTAAAAAGCAATTCTCGTTCGGATGATAATTTCTTGTTGAAATGATAGCCATCAACATCAAATGTTTTCAGTTCCCCTGCTTCCAAAATTTTGTTTTTTATTATGTAGCAGCCCATAAGGCCCCTCGCTTTTTTGGCGGAAAAGCTAACGATTTTGTAATCACCATTCCTATAGTCTTTGAATACTGGCGTAACAACATCGGCCTCAAGAAATTTTGGCTTAACAGCCTTAAAGTATTCGTTGGAAGCAAGGTTTACAATCGTTTTCGATTTAAGTAGACGAAGCTGTTTGTTTAGCTCATTCGCTATCTTATCACCCCAAAACCCATAGAGATTCTTGCCTCTATCATTATCAAACTTGAAAGCCATCTCCAGACGATAGGGTTGGATAAGGTCCATAGGACGCAACAAACCGTAAAGACCAGACAGTATTCTAAGGTGTGCTTGTGCAAATTTGATATCAGAAGCTTTATAGCTCTCAACATCCATAGCATTGTAAACATCCCCCTTGAATGCCATCAAAGCCTGCTTAGCATTGCTGCTTGTTACTTCGCTCTGCCATAGCTTGTAACGCTCTGCGTTTACCTCGCCCAGCTGTTCGCTGACACCCATTAGGCGTGAAATTTCGTTGGGTGAAAGTTTTCTCAGCTCCCCAGCTAGAAAATTTGAATCCACGATAAACTCAGGCAGGGTATGAACATTGGAGCTGGCTGCCTTCGCAAAATCCAGCGTCTTAGCGGAAGATATCAGGGTCAACATCAGTATTCAGAGTTAGCCGATCAGGGTCAGCTCAAGGGATTTGACCCTATTGTAGATAAAGCGATAGGGAATCGCTAGGAGCGGCCCTCTCCTTTCACATCTTTTGCATTCAACTGCAGGTATTTACGCAGAAAGCGATACTGTTCCTTACTCAGGTGCCGGACATTTCGCTTCATATCATTCATGACACCAATCCATTGATTAGCCAGGAAGTTCTTGGCTGGAATCGCCATATGGCACTGACCGCAACTCGCACTGTGAAGCTTTGCGCCATAGTCCCATAGTTTACTCTTGTCCTCGACCATACCATTGCTTGTGACCCAGGTCTCATAGCTCACCCTATGCCAGGTTTGCTCAGTGTCTGGATCTAACATTGTGCTATGAACGACCGGCCTTTTCCTTGCTTGCTTTTCAAGTGCTACCGCAAAAATTCTTTTCCCTTGCAACTCGTAAATCATTGCATCAACATCCTGTTGCTGCCAGCCATCTACTCGAACTCTGAGCCAATCTCCCGCATTATCCAAAATAGTTAATTCTGTCGCTGCCAGGATTCGACTTTCAACTTCACCATGTTTGTTTGAATAGCTATAAACCGTCTCCAGCGGATAGACCTTATCAGCATCAATATCCGGATCAGAAGTCTCCGCCAACAATTTCTCCAGCAGCTTTTTATAGCCACTGCTCCGATCCGGCATTTTATGTACAAGGCCCTTGTGACAGTCTATGCAGGTCTTGCCTTCTGCCAGGCCCTTAGACATACGCAAACCTTCGCTGTGACTAGAAAATTTCTCAAAGACAAAGGCATCCTCATTGTGGCATGAACGACACTCTCGACTATCGTTGCCTTCCATATTGCGCCATACTTTTTCTGCCATTCGCAAACGCGCACCTTCATATTTCTCGTCCGTGCTTAAGCGACCAACCATGTGACCAAAAACATGCCTCAGGGCATCTACCTTCGCGACCAATTTATTCGCCATGTCGTTCGGCAGATGACAGGATGAACACTCAGCCCGGACGCCGGAAGCATTCTTGAAATGAGCAGATTCTGCATATTCCTGATCCGGCATTCCCATTTCATGACAGGACTGACAAAACGCTGTGCTTGATAAAGATGGGTTCAAGGCAACAGCAGACAATACTAATCCACTCGTAACCAGAACAGCAGCGAGTAAAAGCGCAATTTTTGTGTACTTATTCAACACGCTGGCCCCGGTGAAATGTAACAAAGCGCTTCACTATGATTATGGTATCGCTCATGCGCCCCTCGGGGGCTCAAAAGCGGTCACGGGAGGAGTCTTGCCATTGAATTTTTCAATTTGAACCAATGCCGTATTGGCGTTACAGGACTGGGAAAGGCTGGAAGTTGGCTTGTCCTTTATCAGCGTGTTTGCATGGCCGTACTTACATAGGCTGCCAGGCTCACCACGAGTCTCCGGGTCATACCAGCCACCTTCACAAATTGAAATGACGCCAGGGCGAATATCATCCGTTACCTTTGCGCCGGCAAGGGTCTGCCCCCGATCATTAAAAATCCGCACCACATCGCCGTCTACAATATTTCTCGCCTTGGCATCTTGCACGCTGAGAGCCACTGGCTCACGGCCTGCAACACTGTAAAGAGCCCTTAAAGAGTCGGATTGATTGTACTGGGAGTGCATTCGGTATCTTGGATGCGGGCTTACCATATGAAGCGGGAATTTCTCAACAAGGGGAGAACGCAGCCACTCAAATGGCTCGTACCATCGAGGGTGAGGGCCGCAATCTTCATAACCCATCTTCTCAATATTCTTGCAATAGATTTCGATCTTGCCGGATGCGGTACCCAAGGGTTCCAGTAGTGGATCTTCGCGAAAATCTCCATGCTGAACAAAATCAATGTCATTTTCATCAACGGGAAATTCAATAGGTTCAGCCTTTTCCCAGAACGCCTGGAACTCGGGCATTTTGAAACCACTGTCTTTTGCTCTCTTGCGTGCCACATTGTATGAGTCTTCGATCAATTCCATAGTAGTTTTGCCCATAGTGAATTCTTCCTCAATACCAAGCGCCCTGGCGATTTCAGAAAAAACTGCAAAGGGCTCTCTCGACTCATACAGAGGATCAATCGCAGCCTTAATTGGTACTATCGCCACACCGAGCGGATCGCTGTCAAGATCATTGCGCTCCAGGGCTGTGCAGACGGGTAACACGATATCTGCCATCCAGGCAGATGCAGTCCAGGCAATTTCATGGGTAACGATGGTATCCGGCTTCTTCCAGGCTTCAATCATCTTTGCCCGCTCCTGATGCCGGCTTTGTGGGTTGCCGTATTCATTAAAGATCATTTTGATATCAGGGTAGGTAACCTTTGAGCCATTAAAATCGATGACCTTGCCCGGGTTCAGGATCGCATCGGTGGTTCTTGGTGCTGGAATCAATTCCGGCGCATTCTCAGGATAGGTGCCATAGTCGATGTAGGGCAGGGTTGGTGCCATGCCAAGGGATGATCCGCTATCGGGGTAGTTATGCCCCATGCTATAGCCACGCCCCGGCAATCCAATCTGACCGATCATGGCTGCCAGAGTCACTAGCATCCAGGGAGGTTGTTCTCCATGGTCCGCTCGCTGCAATGACCAGCCAGTGAGTATAAGGCTGGGCTGCTTAGCCACGAGATGAGCGATTTCCCGAATCTTTACTGCCCCGACATCACAAATTGATTCAGCCCACTCCGGTGTTTTAGGTGTGCCGTCAGTCTTGCCAAGAAGATAGGGCAGAAATTTATCATAGCCGGTTGTATATTCATCTAGAAACTCCTTATTCACCAAATTGGCTTCTTGGAGCGCATATGCCATCCCAAGCATCATTGCGACGTCGGTATTAGGCATGGGTGCAATCCATTCAGCATTAAACTGAGCCGCAGTTGCAGATCGCTGTGGATCAATAGCGATAATTTTCTTGCCGCTCTTTGACAGCTTTTTCATCCAATCGAGCCCGAAACCCAGGTTCGTTGACTCGCCTGAGTGCAGTGTCTTAACCGGATCAATTCCCCAGAAAACCAGCACCTCGGCATTTTCCATCACCGTCTTCCAGGATGTTTGCTGCGAATAGACATCGGTGCCGCCGGTTATGTGCGGCATAATCGTCTGTGCCGCCCCAGTACTGTAATCCGTTGTGCAGTCAGTGAAGCCACCTAGTAGATAGGCAAGCCGGGACATGCATCCACCCTCGTAGTTGATGCGACCCGAAGTCAGGTATGCCGTTGAGGTGTTCGTCAGTATGGATGCATTTCCGTGCTCTTTGATAACACGCCTGATTTCTGCAGCAATCAGGTCAGTGGCCTTCTCCCAGCTGACGCGTACAAATTCTTCACTTCCACGCGCTTCCCGGTTGGCACCCGGTCCCTTCTCCAAATAACTTTTTCGCACCATCGGATACTTGACGCGTGATGGTGAGTAGACATATTCAGGCAGGCTGGCCGCTACAGCATTGTCATGAAATGATTCCCGGTAGCCGCGTGTGGAAACCAGCTGCCCATTCACTGTCTTCGTATGGACCGGGCCATGCCAGGAAAAACTAAAGGCGGTCGATTCTATGTCATGGGCACGGGCATTGGGCGCCATCATCGGTGACAGGGCGCCACCAATACCTGCAGCACCAGTGAGTTCCATGAATCTGCGACGCGAAATACGATTTGGAACCAGGCGTTTCTTCTTAGCCACGATACCCTCCTCTGGAATGGACCTGGCAATATTTGCTTTCTTACCGAAAAAATTGGTTCAGGAAATATGAAATCGATAAGACCGCTATAGATGCTAGCGTCTTTTATCACCTTCAAACAGCAAATAATACTCTGCGTATAGGTCGAAAATAATGCTGCGGCAGTCGCACTGCGGCAGCCACACCGTGGAACAATAGCAAGATCAGTTAGCCGCTACGTAAGGAGCTAGAGGGCTGGCAGAATGTTCTGCCGGCCACAAGGCCGCATCAGTTATTCATTCCAGTTGAGAGCAATACCTCTCCCCCAGTAAATATGTCAATGATATGATGAATACTTACCGGATCAGACAGCAGCCTGCTAGTCCTCAAGGTAGAAAGGTCTAGCCCGGCTCTTTGCTTATAGGGTCCACCACAAGGAGAATTACTTGAATTTTGATTTTTCAGACGAAGAGAAGCTGATTCGCGATCAGACCGGACGCTTTCTGGATGACCACTGCAAGCCAGATGCAGTCCGCGGCGTGCTTGAAGGAAAGGATTCCTATTCCAGAGAACTATGGAAGGGGTTAGCTGATATGGGGTTAATGGCGACGGCGATACCGGAAGCCTATGGTGGAGTTGGCAGTGGCTATCTCAGCCTTTGTGTCATCGCAGAGCAACTGGGTGCCCACCTTGCGCCTGTTCCAATGTCTTCATCAATTTATCTCGCGGCTGAAGCAATTACGCTGTTCGGCGATGAAACCCAGAAAGAAGCCTGGCTGCCTAGATTGGCAACTGGAGACACGATCGGTACGCTCGCCGCCATCGAGACCCTAGAGGAAATGACACCTGAATCCATTGCCACCGAATCGGATGGGAAAACAATTTCCGGCACTAAATTGATCGTGCCTGATGGTGGAATTGCCGATATCGCCGTCGCACTTGCCAGGTCCACCGGCGGCCTTAGTCTGTTTATCGTTGATCTGAACGATAGCGCTGTCAGCAGAACTAACGTCGATACGGTCGACCCAAGCAAAAATTCAGCCTCAATCACATTCAACGGTGCCACGGCGGAGCTTCTGGGTGAGGCAGGAAGAGGCTGGGACATGGTTCAGGACATCTACAGTCGTGCAGCTGTATTGTTTGCATTTGAACAGATAGGTGGTGCACAGAAAGCACTGGATATGGCCGTCGATTATGCAAAGCAGAGATTCGCGTTTGGACGTCCAATCGGTTCTTTTCAGGGACTGAAACACATGATGGCAGACATGTACGTTGCCTTGAAACTTGCTGAATCAAACTGTTACTACGCCGCATGGGCCCTCGCAAATGATGCCCAGGACTTGAATACGGCCGCCGCGACGGCAAGAGTTTCAGCGACCCAGGCGTTCCAGCTCTGTTCCAGAGACAATATTCAGGTTCATGGCGGTGTGGGATTTACCTGGGAAGTCGATTGTCACTTGTTCTATCGTCGTTCCAACTATTTAACACTGGTGCTGGGTGGTTTAAGCGTGTGGGAAAACAGACTTATCGAAAGCTTGGCTATCGGCAATGCCGCCTAGGAGGCAACATGGATTTTAGTGATACTAGAGAGGAAGCAGAATTCCGCCAGGAAGCTCGGCAGTGGCTCGCAGAAAATGCGCCGATCTACCTGGAAGAGAGCTTGTCATCAAGCGGCTTTGGCCGAACGAATACCGGTGAAAATGATCCCCTTACAGAAGCCAAGAAGTGGCAAAAGAAAAAATCAGAAGCTGGCTGGGCATGCATTCAATGGCCCAGGGAATACGGTGGTCGTGGTGCGACGCCCATTCAAAGTGTCATCTGGAACCAGGAGGAAGGCATTTACGGAAGGCTATCGGCTACTTTTATCATCGGCCAGGGCATGTGTGGTCCAACGCTTATGGCCTATGCTTCAGAAGAATTGAAACGGAAGTATCTGCCCAAATTGTCCAGCGGGGAAGAAGTCTGGTGCCAGCTATTCTCAGAACCCGCCAGTGGTTCAGATCTGGCTGGTTTACGTACCAAGGCCGAAAGGGATGGTGATGACTGGGTCATCAATGGCCAGAAGATTTGGACCTCCGGTGCACAGCACAGTGACTACGGTATCTTGATTACCAGGACGGACCCGGAGGTACCCAAACACCAGGGACTGACGATGTTTATCCTCAATATGAAGGCTGAAGGTGTCGACGTACGACCGATCAAACAGGCCAATGGTGATAGTGGTTTCAATGAAGTCTATTTTGACAATGTTCGAATTACAGATGATCACCGCCTTGGGGAGGTCGGTGGCGGATGGCAGGTCTCACTCACAACCCTAATGAACGAGAGATTGGCCATCGGCGGAGGCATAGCGACCGGCTATCCCGAAATGAAGGAACTACTCGAATCATTGCCCCTCGGCGCAGGCAAAGCCATCGACAACCCCGCAGTTCGATCAAAGCTGGCGGACTGGCACTGTAAGGCTGCGGGTTTAAAAAATACCGCATCAAGGGCTATTACGGCCTTATCCAAGGGTGAGACCCCGGGGCCTGAAAACTCAATCGGCAAGCTTGTTGCTGGCAGCATGATGCAGGATGTCGCGAAATTTGCACTTGATCTCCAGGGACTGGGGGGAATCATGATGGACCCGGAAGTGGCGGAAGGGACAGCTCGCTTCCAGGCGATGCTCATGCGATCGCCTGCGGTGCGAATAGAGGGTGGTACTGACCAGATCCTGCGCAATATTATTTCCGAGCGGGTGCTGGGCTTACCGGCAGATATGAGAGCCGACAAGGGATTGCCATTCAATAAAATTCCAAGTGGCAACTAACAGTTTTCCCAAGCCATAGGTTTGGCCACACAGGAGTTCTGCCTTACAGGGTTTGGCTGGCCTGCGCGTCTAGAACAAGTTACAGGTCGAATTGAACCCCCTGTGCAAGTGGCAGTTTAGATGAATAGTTGATTGTGCAGGTACTTCTGCGCATATAGCCTTTCCATGCATCAGAACCAGATTCCCTTCCTCCACCTGTGTCCTTTTCACCACCAAAGGCGCCGCCAATTTCTGCTCCACTGGTTCCAATATTGACATTTGCGATTCCGCAGTCGCTGCCCACCGATGAGGTGAATAACTCAGCCTCACGAATATCGTTGGTAAATATTGAAGAAGACAGCCCCTGCGCCACATCATTGTTCGCATGGATTGCGTCTTGTAATTCAGCGTACTTGAACAGGTACAAAATGGGGGCAAATGTTTCCTCCTGAATATTCAGCATACTCTTAGGCATTTCTACCAGCGCTGGCTGAACGTAGTGGCCTTCAGCACAACCATCTACCGTAACCCTTTCACCACCATGAATTGTGGCGCCGATAGAGATGGCCTCGGCAAGGGCATCCTGCATATTCGAAAAGGCCCGGGCATCGATGAGCGGACCAACAAGTATATCTTCGTCCAGGGGGTTTCCAATTGTCACACTGGCATAGGCCTTCTTCAGCCGCGATACAAGCTCATCATAAATTGATTCGTGAATAAAGAGACGCCGGGTTGTTGTACAGCGTTGCCCCGCCGTGCCGACGGCACCGAAAACAATGCCAGTCACTGCCATATTCAGGTCAGCAGTTGGACAGACCGTGATCGCATTATTCCCGCCCAGCTCCAAAATTGAGCGCCCCATTCTTGCTGCCACCTTGGGTGCAACAATTCGACCCATGGCACAACTACCGGTCGCACTGATAACGGGGATTCGATTATCTTCAACCAGTTGTGTTCCTGTTGCGGCATCCCCAAGCAGAACCTGCACCAGGTATTCAGGTGCCTCAGCAAATTCCGCTACGGCCTCCTCAAAAATACTTTCACAGGCAAGTGCGGTTAGGGGCGTTTTTTCAGATGGTTTCCATATCACTGAGTCACCGCAGACGATGGCCAGCGCTGTATTCCAGGCCCATACTGCCACCGGAAAATTGAATGCAGAAACTATCCCTACGGGACCGATGGGGTGCCAGTTTTCCAGCATCTTATGCCCGGGGCGTTCGGAGGCGATCGTAAGCCCGTATAGCTGGCGATAGAGACCAACGGCAAAGTCACAGATATCAATCATCTCCTGAACTTCACCCTGCCCTTCCTGCAGGATCTTGCCACACTCGAGTGTTACCAGCTGACCCAGATCATCTTTGCGTTGCCGGAGTTTTTCACCAAATATTCGAATCAACTCGCCTCTCTTTGGCGCAGGCACCGACCGCCAGGCCCTGAACGCAGTGACTGAGTTGTCGATGAAACTATCAACTTCCGTACCCGTATGATTCTGAACAGAACCAAGTGTGCTGCCGTCCACCGGGCTGGTAACCTTCAGGTTTCCAGAAGCGAGTCTTGCTGGATCAAGTCCAAGCCTACTAAGGCATGCAAGCGTTTGATGATTCATCGTCATGGCATACTCCTGAGTGTCTGGGGTCGAGACACCGATATCAATTCATCCCTGGGTTCAAGGCATGCCTTCTCGGCAATTCCTCTAACCTCGCACACTTTACCAAATCGGTTGGCCAGAAATTCCTTCAGTGAAATTTCCTCCTGGCGAATGAACCTCTTTGAAGGAATTCTGTTCTGCTTGAGCAGGTCAACCATAGCGCAGATACTGCTGGCGGTTGTAATCTGGATTGCGCTTCGCGCTATCCCTCCCACGCTGCCACCATAGTAGCTTGAGAATAAGGCAAATAAACCACATTTTCAGAAGAACTGGCAAGTATGGTTGTTGCTAACGATCATTCAAATTTAAGCCCCCTGAGCTGTGATCTTTTTGATGGTCAATGACCGTAATGGTGCTGGCCTAATGTCTTACAGGCTTGTTTGTCAAAGCGTCTTTTGTTAGGGTGAAACTAGCCGCGTGACATGATGTCCGGGGCCAAAGTATAGAATTATGAGGTATTACGTAATAAAAAAATAATCAGGAGTCCTTATGAGCTTTAATCAAATTATGCCCGCACTCGCTGTTCTAGCGGCAATTATCTCTGCATTCGTTCCTCTGGAATGGTGGCCCTTAATACTGTTAGCCATCGGTCTAGTACACGGTTTCGGAGCAGCAGAAAAAGATCCGACAATTATTGTCATGGTGATTGTTTCCGCAGTCGCTTTCCCCACCATTGCAAATAGCCTAAACGCCATTCCTATGGTCGGCGAATATCTAGATACCATTATTGACAATTTTGCGATCGCCATCTGCGGTTTTGCTATAGCCCATTTAGTTTGGGATCTGAAAAACAGGATCATACCAACAGCTGCTTGATTCAAAACAGGGTTGGGCGCTGACCAGGCGCTCAATCCTGTGTTTTGCAGGCCGGTTTAGCTCGTCGGCACAACACTAAAACCGCCCAAGAAACTAACACTTACTGCAGCGCTCGATTTTTTGCTTATGCTTCCTTTGACGTTGCAATCAAGTGCAATTGTTCTTCGTTATTCAAGCCTCCAAGAAACAACAACCCGCGCGCATTCACGCCAGTTCTTCCAACAATTGCTAAGGTAGAGAGAATAAGGCAAATAAACCACATTTTCAGAAGAACTGGCAAGTATGGTTGTTGCTAACGATCATTCAAATTTAAGCCCCCTAAGTGTATGTCGTCAGAACCTTTTG
>PVBE012987337.1_pt1 | contig 10498 bp, 6 predicted proteins | sample 1631181 | NCBI WGS metagenome assembly PVBE01 (sample SAMN08397723, study PRJNA350692) | Marine metagenome, whole genome shotgun sequencing project. | isolation source: water | place: Pacific Ocean | collected 2012-04 | reverse complement strand
TGTAGAGATTGTTCCAAATACGGAATCAGATGCATGTTGTGCGGAAGTGGATGAATACCCGCAAAACCACGATCCGTTACGGGATTGCGGAATTTGCTTCATCGAAGTGGAAGGTATTCTCACTTTTGCGTCAGGGAGATTTCTATGCTTCGAAGAAATTCCATCAAATTGCGAAAGTTCACGGGTCTATTTAGCTTCTAACTCCTCAAAGACGACGAGGCTCATTGCGGACCGTTCCCCTCCAGATCTAGCATCTTGGCATTTTAAAAATCGAAACGCACTTCTCGGGCGTTCTCCATCAAATCTTCTTTAAAGAGCCTTAAAAGGTTCTGCTCCACGTTCGAATAAAGGCACAATTGTGTCTTGGTATTTATTATAATTAAGTTTTGAAAGGTTTTTAGATGAAAATTTTAAGTAGAATAACAGTAATAATTATGACCTTGGTTTTTGGGGGTCATATCGGTTTTGTTAACGCTGCGGATGGCGTGCCAGAAGTGAGCCGCGATGTTCGCGCCAAGGCGGCTTTGGTTAAGTTGAAGACAGAAAAACAGGTAGCCTTGCTGTATGTGAAGGGGATGACGTGCCCCTCCTGCGCGATCGGCATCCGTGTGAAGGTGAGTAAGCTGGATTTCGTGGACGGTAGCCGTTACAAGCGAGGCGTGGACATGGATGTGAATAATCAACTGCTGACCGTCGCCTTGAAACAGGGTGCGCAACCAAATTGGCAGTTGATTGATCAAGAGATTGATGATGCTGGCTATCTGGCTATGGAATGGTTCTCTATGGAAAAGAATGGATTGAAAACGTATCCTTTCCTCAAGGTGGCTGAATGAGGCATTCCATTTTCATGGCGTTGGCCGGCTGTTGTCTGACGACTTCCCTTTCGGCGGATGAACCGATCATGAACATGATGCCCCGCTGGGATGACGGCTGGGGATATCAGTTCATCGAAGAATATCGACACGAGAGCGATCTGTTGCTCGGCAGCCGCGCCCTACATCCGGGCTACACCGAGGATGTGCACCTGCTGCATTTCCAATCCGTCTACACTTGGGATAAATCCATTCGCCTTACGGCCAAGCTGCCTTATGTGCTCGATGCCCGGCGGGAGATGCCCGATGGCTCCGGGGGGAAACGCATTGAGCATGATAATGGCATCGGCGATGCCACATTGGCGTTGCCGTTGAAAAAATATTTCAATCTCGACGGCAAAAGCGGGTCGTGGACCTTCAAACCGATGTTGCGCGTGCCGTTTTCGGGCACGGATGATTATGAGATTTACGACAACGAATGGGGCAACGGTCTCGGCTTGGGGTACGAATACGAGACCGCTAAGTTTCACGTGCACGTTAGCACTAGTGGTTGGGTGTATCACGGGAACGAACCCTTCGAATCCTGGTCCACGCTCGATCTCGGCTACAACTTCAACGCCTGGGGCTCCAACGGCGCGCTTATGTGGGAGACGGATTTTCACTACGAGGATGACGGTTCGGAAACGTTGTTGGCCGGTCCTGCCCTGTACTGGAATATCAACGACACAGCGCACTTTCGAATCGAGTGGAAACACGATTTCTACGATCGCCAAGGCGTGCTGGATCACGGTAATGGAGACGTCTTCAAGTTCAGCCTCGGCTTCGTTTTTTAATCGTTAATTTGGAGTTAAGCCATTGCGCTTCCGAGCCGGTGGCTTAGAATCTCACTCGGGTGAAGCTCTTTCTATTCATTGCGTGCATGACCGGCCTCAGTATGGCCGGATTGGCCGCCGATTATTTGCACGATATCAAGCCGGTCTTGAAGGCGCGGTGTTATGCGTGTCACGGGGCGCTCAAGCAGAAGGCCGGGTTGCGAGTGGATACGGCGGCGAACATCCGCAAGGGCGCGAAGGGCGAGGCAGTGGTGGTGCTCGGTAAGCCGGCGGAGAGTGAATTGCTGGCGCGGTTGACGGCTCACGATGGGGAGGACCGTATGCCGCCGGAAGGCGCGCCCTTGAAGCCGTCGGAGATTACGGCCATTCGGGAATGGATCGCTGCCGGCGCGCCGATGCCGGCCAATGAACTGGCCGAGGCGGACCCACGAAATCACTGGGCGTTTCAGGTGCCCAAACGCGTGCCGTTGCCGGGCGATGCTGGCAATGCGATTGATGTGCTGCTGGAGGATCGCCGGCAATTGCGCGGGCTCAAGGCACAACCACCAGCAGAACAGACGATTCTGTTGCGCCGTTTGTATCTCGATCTCGTTGGGTTACCGCCCACGCGTGAGCAGTTGGTGGACACGCGGCCTTGGGAGGTGATTGTCGATGAACTGCTCAAGAGCCCGCATCACGGCGAACGCTGGGCGCGGCACTGGATGGATGTCTGGCGCTACACCGATTGGTACGGCCTCGGCGCGCAACTGCGCAACAGCCAGAAGCACATTTGGCGTTGGCGCGATTGGATCGTCGAATCCCTCAACGACGACAAGCGGTTTGACCGGATGATTCAGGAAATGCTCGCCGCGGATGAACTGGCGCCGACTGATCCGGATGCCCTGCGCGCCACGGGTTTTCTCGCGCGCAATTATTATCTCTTCAACCGCACCACCTGGCTCGACGCCACCATCGAGCATACCGGCAAGGCGTTCGTTGGCCTCACGCTCAACTGCGCCAAGTGTCACGATCACAAGTACGATCCCATCACGCACGAGGATTACTATCGCTTCCGCGCCATCTTCGAGCCTCATCAGGTGCGGCTCGATCCCGTGCCCGGCGTGACCGATTTTGAAAAGGATGGGTTACCGCGCGTATTCGATAATCATCTCGAGATCAAAACGCACCTCCATTTGCGCGGCGATCCCAAGAGCCCCGACACCACACGCGTGATGCACGCCGGCGTGCCCGCAGTGTTGGCCAGTTTCGCGCCGGAGATCAAACCGGTGAATTTGCCGATCTACGCCTACGCCCCCGCCGCGCGCAAATATGTGCGCAGCGATCACCTCGCCGCCGCCCGGTCCGCGGTGGCGGCCGTACAAAAGGAATTGGCCGAGACTCGCGCGCAAGCCGCAAACCAACCGAAGGAACAGTCGAAGCCAAAACCCAAGCCGCCTGCGCCCACACCGGAGTTCGCGGTGAAAGATGATTTCAGCAAACTGAACGCCAAACTCTGGGAGGTGATCGGCAAGGGCTGGACATTCAAGGACGGCGCCGCGCATCAAACTACCGCCACGCGCGAGACCGAGCGACTGGTCTTGCGGCCAAAGCTGCCGCGCGATTTTGAACTAATCTGCCGCTACACGCACACCGGCGGGGCGCTGTACAAGTCGGTGACCTTCCGCTTCGATGTCTCCGCCGATCGCAAGTACGCGAACTACGTTTACACCAGTGCCCACGCGCCCGGGCCCAAGCTGCACGTCGCCTACACGCGCGGCGGCACGAGCACTTACCCGCCCGACGGCATCGTGGCTCAGCCCATTACGGTCGGCAAATCCTACACGCTGCGCCTAGCGGTGCGCGATCGGCTGGTGAATGTCTGGTTGAATGACAAATTTCAGATCGCTTACACGCTGCCCGATCGCCGTCCGGATGGCCGACTGGAGTTGTCCGGCTTCGACGCGACGGTGGCGTTTGATGATATCCAAATCCGTTCACTGCCGGTGGAGGTGAAACTGGCCGAGTCCAAGAATAGCGCGCCGGATGCGAAACCCGCCAGCTCGGTGGAGATTGTTACCGCCAAGCTCGCTGCCGCCGAGGCTAAGGTGGCATCCTTGGAGGCGATGTTCGCCGCCGAACGCGCCCGCGGCGATGAAGATGCCTTTCAAAAAGCCAGCCAACTGGCCGCTCAACGCGCCGCCGAATCCGCCAAGGCGGCGGGCGAGTATGAACTAAAAGCTTTTGCCAAGGACGGCAAAAAGGTGAATGCCGCCCGCACGAAAATTGCCAATGCCGAAAAACAACTGGCGGCGGTGGCACAAGGGAAGGGCACCTTCACGCCGTTGCGCGCGGCCAAGAAGGCGCTGGAAACGCCCGCGCATAAGGAGAGCCAATATCCCGCCGTCTATCCCGCCACCAGCACGGGCCGCCGCACGGCCTTGGCGCAATGGATCACTTCGCCCAAGAACCCACTCACCGCGCGCGTGGCGGTGAACCACGTGTGGTTGCGGCATTTCGGCGAGCCGCTGGTGGAGACGATGGATGACTTCGGCCTGCGCGCCAAGCCGCCGGTGCAGCAGCAACTGCTCGATCATCTCGCCGCGGATTTCATGGAGCACGGCTGGAGCTTCCGACGGCTGCATCGCCAGATCACAACCTCGCGCACCTACCGCCTGAGCAGCAGCACCGCGGGCGCGGATGCGAACACTTTGGCCGCCGATCCGAACAATCATTTTTACTGGCGCATGAACGCCCGCCGCATGGAGGCGCAGGTGGTGCGCGACAGCCTGCTGCATTTCGCCGGCGCGCTCGATCTCCAGCGCGGTGGGCCGTCGCTCAATCCCGGCGATGCCGTGCGCCGCCGCAGTTTGTACTTCAAGCACTCGCGCGATCAGCAGGATAAGCTGCTGAAAATGTTCAACGACGCCGATCACCTGAACTGTTATCGCCGCACCGAGAGCATCGTGCCCCAACAGGCGCTCGCGCTCTCCAACAGCAAACTCGCCATCGAAATGGCCGGGGCGATTGCCGGTAAGATTGAGGATGCTGAGTTTATCGATATCGCCTTCGAATGGCTCTTGGGGCGCCGGCCGGATGCTGCCGAGCGGGAAGCCTGTGTGTCTTCGCTCGCCGAATTGGAAGAGGCTGCCCGCGCTGCAAACAAAGCAAACCCCGTGCAACGCGCCCGCCGCGGACTTGTTCATGCGTTGCTGAATCACAACGATTTTGTTTCAATCCGCTAAATGATGGATCTCAACCGCAGAATGTTTCTGGGCCGCACCGGATTGGGCTTTGGTAGTCTGGCGCTGGGCTCGATGTTGCGCGGTGGGGATAGTGGTGTGAATGGCCTGCCGCATTTTGCGCCCAAGGCGAAGAGTGTGATTTGGCTCTTTATGCGCGGTGGCGTGAGCCACATGGAGAGTTTTGATCCGAAGCCGATGCTCAATCAGCTGGCCGGCAAATCGATCGGCGAGACGCAGTTCAAGTATGTGCAGGATCTTGATCGGTTGAAGAAGGTGCGCGTGGTGGTGGTGAACGATGCCAACGGCCAGCAACGCAAAAAGCTGTATCCGCTGCAGGTCGGCTACAAAAAGCACGGCCAAAGCGGCATTGAGGTGAGTGATTGGTTCCCACACATCGGCAGCTGTATCGATGAAATTGCTGTGATCCGCTCGATGTGGACCACCGATGACAATCACGGTGCGCAGGTGCAGTTTCATTCCGGCCGGCACATGCTTGATCCGCGTGTGCCGACCATCGGCGCTTGGGTGAACTGGGGCCTCGGCACGTTGAACGAAAACCTCCCGCAATTCATCGGGATGGGCCCGCGGCATTTTGACCGGAGCGACGGCCATTACCTTGGGCCGGCATATGATGAGGTGAAGCTGAAGATCGATCCGCGCAATCCGCTGGACTACGCCAAGCCCGAAGGCGATCTCACTGGCGAGGAGCAACGACTTGGCTTCGGCTTGGTCAATCGCCTGAACCGCCTGAGCCGCACACGCTATCCGAATGACGCCAAGCTAGAGGCGCGCATCAAGGCCTACGAACTGGCGTATCGTATGCAGACGAGTGTGCCAGGTGTGGTGAATTTCGATGCCGAGTCTGAGGCGACGAAGAAGCTGTATGGCTTCGACCAAAACCAGACTCGCTCCTTTGGTCAGCAACTGCTAGCGGCGCGGCGTTTTGTGGAACGCGGCGTGCGGTTCATCCAAATCATGCACGGCGCCGGCGCGGCGGGTGCGTGGGATCAGCATTCCAACCTGAAGGCTAAGCACTCTGAACTCGCCATGCAGGTGGACCGTCCCGTGGCCGGTTTGCTAAAAGACCTCAAGGCCCGCGGGCTGCTCGACGAAACGCTGGTTGTCTTTGCTACCGAGTTCGGTCGCACCCCCGGCTCGCAAGGTGCCAACGGACGCGACCATCATCCGTACGGCTTCAGCGTGTGGATGGCCGGCGGCGGCATCCGAGGCGGCGTGACCCACGGCACCACCGACGAGATCGGCTTTCACACCGAGGAACATCCCCACTACGTCACCGATGTGCATGCCACTCTCCTGCACCAACTCGGCCTCGAGCCTGAACGCATGGAAGTGCCCGCCCATAAGCGCCTCGAAATGGACTTCGGCCACGTGATCAAGGATATCCTCGCCTGAAATGGCGTTGGCCGAAAAATTCTCCAAACTCACCTGGACCCATTTCAAATGGGGCTGGTTATAGTGGCTTTTCAGATTTCATGCGTGCTGCTGCAAATTCCATCCGGCTACTAAAGACCGCCGAGGGGCGCGGTCTCTCTGAGACCAGTCGAAGTTGATCGGCTTGACCTGAGCTTGCTGCGGCGAGAGACTTTGGGAATGCGATACCTATTTCTTTGCCTCGCGGTGGCGTGGGGGGTTGCCGAAACACTTTCGGCAGCCAAGCCGAAACAGCCTAATATCGTGATCATCATGGCCGATGACATGGGGTTTTCAGATATCGGGTGTTATGGTAGCGAGATCAAAACACCGATTCTCGACAAGCTTGCAGCGAACGGGCTGCGATTTACACAGTTTTACAATACCTCACGCTGTTGCCCGACACGGGCGTCCTTACTCACGGGGATGTACCAGCATCAGGCGGGCATCGGGTTGATGACCGGCGATAACAAGCTACCAGGATATCGCGGTGAGTTAGGTCGCGATGTGGTGACCATTGCCGAGGCACTGGGAACGGGTGGGTATCGGCGGTACATGAGTGGTAAATGGCATGTGACCAAGCATACGCGGCCGCAGGGGCCGAAGGATAACTGGCCGTTGCAGCGGGGCTTTGAAAAATTTTATGGAACGATCATTGGCGCGGGTAGCTTTTTTGATCCAGCGACGTTGTGCCGCGCCAATCAGTTCATCACTCCGGTGAACGATGAGAAGTATCAGCCGAAGACTTATTATTACACCGACGCCATCAGCGACAATGCGGTGACTTTTTTGCAGGAGCACGCGAAAGAGGCCCCGGACAAACCGGTGTTTCTCTACGTGTCCTATACCACGGCGCATTGGCCGATGCATGCCTTGCCGGAAGATATCGCGCGCTATAAGGGCGTGTACGACGGCGGCTTTCAAAAGATCCGCGCCGCGCGGTTTGCACGGCTGAAGGAGCTGGGGTTGATTCGCAAGGACCTGAAGCTGTCGCCGCAATCTGATGACTGGGAGAAGGCGCCCAACAAGGAATGGGACATCCGCAATATGGAAGTGTACGCGGCGATGGTCGACAACATGGACCGCGGCATCGGCCGGATTGTGGCGGAGTTCGAGCGGCAGGGCACGCTCGACAACACGCTGATTATGTATCTGCAGGACAACGGCGCCTGCGCCGAGGGTTTTGGCCGGTACAAACCGAAAAAACCGTACCGCACCGATTACAAACCGCTCGGCAAGGACGGTTTCCAAACCAAGATTTGGCCGCCGATGCAGACACGTGATGGTCGTCCCGTGAAGAACGGCCCCGACGCAATGGCCGGGCCTGAGGATACTTTTACCGGCGTGGGCCGCGGTTGGGCGAATGTGTCGAACACGCCGTTTCGCGAGTACAAACACTTCGCGCACGAAGGCGGCATTTCCTCGCCGTTCATTGTCTCGTGGCCCAAGGGTATTGATCCCAAAAACAACGGGCGCATCGAACGTCAGCCGGGGCATCTTATCGATCTCATGTCTACCTGTCTGGATGCGGCGGGCGTGAAGCATCCGCGCAAGTTTGGCGATCATGGCATTCAGCCGGTGGAAGGTGTGAGCCTATTACCAGCCTTCCGTGGCGGTAAACTGGCTCGCAAGGATGCGTTATATTTCGATCATCACCTCAATGGCGCTGTACGGGATGGCAAATGGAAGCTCGTGCGTTACGGTGATTCCGGCCGCAACGCCAAGCTGCATGCGTGGCAGCTTTACGACATGGAGATCGACCGTAGCGAACAAAACGATCTGGCTAAAAAATATCCTGACAAAGTTAATGCTCTCGCCGAGAAATGGGAAAAGTGGGCCGTACGCGCACGAGTTAAACCATGGCCTTGGAACCTCGACTGATTTTTTATGACAAAAAAATTGAACCAGAACCTGTTCTTATTGGTCGGACTGCTTTTCGTGGTTACCGGTTTAAGGGGCGCGACACCTAACATCCTTTTTTGTATCTCGGATGATCAATCGTATGCTCATACAGGGGCGAACGGAGATCCTGTGGTTCGAACACCAGCTTTTGATCGTGTGTCGCGTGAAGGTATTCGTTTCACCCGTGCCTTTTGTGATGCGCCTACGTGCGGCCCGTCACGTAGTTCCATCCTTACCGGCCAACCCATTTGGCGGCTGGAAGAGGCGGGAAACATTCACAGTACGTTGCCAAAAAAATTCCTGACCTACGCTGAGTTACTGAAGGGCGCGGGTTACGCTACGGGATTTACTGGCAAGGGGTGGAGTCCGGGGCGGCTCGCGGTTGGCGGTCGTGAGGCAAACCCGGCGGGTCAGGAGTTCAATAAGCGCTACCTCAAGCCGCCTTACCGGAGCATGTCCAACCGGGATTACGCCACCAACTTTGAGGAGTTTCTAGATCAGGTGAACGAGGGGCAGCCATTTTGTTTTTGGCTGGGTACACATGAACCGCATCGGGGCTTTGAAGCCGGTGCGGGAAAGAAATCCGGCAAGGATCCTTCAAAGGTCATTGTGCCGCCAATGTTTCCGGATCACTCGGTGGTGCGAAGTGATTTGCTCGATTACTATGTGGAGATCGAGCACTTCGACCAGATGATCGCCCGGGCCATGGAGACTTTGGAAAAAGCGGGGCAGCTGAACAACACCATCGTGGTTATCACGAGTGATCACGGCATGCCGTTTCCCCGCGCAAAGGCAAGTCTATACGATGCCGGTGCCCACGTGCCTTTGGCGATTCGATGGCCAAACGGGATTGTAAAAGCGGGTCGGGTGTTTGAAGGGCTGATCAACTTGAGCGATATGGCACCGACATTTTTGCAGGCTGCAGGGGTGGAGGTGCCGGCGATGATGACCGCTAACAGTTTGATGGGTGTGCTAAAAAACAGAGCCACGGCCAAACGCGATAGCGCCTATATCGCGATGGAACGCCACGACGGTTGTCGCAAGGGCGGGAAGGGATATCCCTCCCGAGCCATTCGTACTCAGGACTATCTTTATATCCGTAACCTAGAGTCCACGCGCTGGCCGGCGGGCAATCCCGATCGCGAGTTTTGTGCCCGGTACATTCCCTTTGGTGAGGTGGACACCTCGCCGACCAAAACCTTGCTCATGGACAACGCAAATAAGGCCGGTTTCAAGCGCTTCTTTGATTTAGCCTTTTCTAAAAGACCGGCTGAGGAACTGTATTACGTGTCCGAGGATCCTGGGCAGTTGGTTAATCTCGCTGGAAATAGAAAGTACGCAGCTATCCAAAAGAAATTAGCTTCACAATTGCAGGAGCATCTTGTTCGCACCAAGGACCCTCGTGCATTAGGCTTGGATGCCCCGTGGGATCACTACCCATATTATGGTTTGCGTCGAAATAAAAACTGGCAGGTCGATCCAAAACCTTAACGCCTTATGAAACGTTTTTTCCTATATTGTAGTATCTTGGTGACCCTAATGGCGGGCATAGTTGTCACAGCGCAACCGCCCAACGTGATTATCGTGATGACCGATGATCAGGGTTATCCGGAGTTGTCTGTTCACGGAAATCCAATTCTGCAAACGCCCAACCTAGACCGGCTCCACGGACAAAGCCTGCGGTTGGTGGATTATCACGTTTCGCCCATGTGTACGCCGACGCGTGGGCAATTGTTAACGGGTATGGATGCCGCCCGCAACGGAGCCGTCAACGTCAGTAGTGGCCGCGCCTTGTTACGGCCTGAAAACCCAACTATGGCAAATTATTTTGGAGACGCGGGTTATTCGACCGGAGTATTTGGTAAATGGCATCTGGGGGCCAACTATCCCTACCGTCCGCAGGATCGCGGGTTTCAGGAGAGCGTCTGGTATCCATCCTCATCCATCCCTTCCGTTCCCGCTTATTGGGGGAACGATTACTTTGATGATGTTTATATGCATAACGGGAAAGAGAAACAGTTCAAGGGCTATTGCGCCGATGTTTTTTTCAACGAGGCGAAGCGCTTCATTCGCGAATCGGTTCAAAAGAAAAAACCTTTCTTGTGCTATCTTGCCACCAATACTCCACATGGTCCCTTCTGGCCCAAGGATGAGGACCGCAAGGCGATTGCCGAAGTTCTCGCCGATCCTAAGTTCGATCATTTGAACGGTGGTCTCAAAAATCGGCTCAGCCTTTACCTGGGCATGATCCGAAACATCGACTGGAACATGGGCAAGCTGATGAAGTTCCTCGATGACG
>PVBE012293521.1_pt1 | contig 10498 bp, 8 predicted proteins | sample 1631181 | NCBI WGS metagenome assembly PVBE01 (sample SAMN08397723, study PRJNA350692) | Marine metagenome, whole genome shotgun sequencing project. | isolation source: water | place: Pacific Ocean | collected 2012-04 | reverse complement strand
GCGGAGATTTTCCGCGCCGGCATCCAGGGCGTCCCCCCCGGACAGCGCGAAGCCGCCGAGGCGCTCGGCCTGCGCGGCGGGACGATCTTCCGCAAGATCGTCTTCCCGCAGGCCATGCGGCTCATCATCCCGCCCACGGGAAACCAGTTCATCGCCATGCTCAAGGACAGCTCGCTGGTCGCCTTCATGGGCGTTTGGGAGCTCTTCTATCTGGCCAAGACCCAGGCCAAAGCCGGGTTCAAGAACTTCGAGATGTTCATCACAGTGGCCATCATCTATTGGATCCTGTCCATCGTCTTCGAGCTGCTGCAGGCGCGCATCGAGGCTCATTACGGCAAGGGCGTGAGGGCGCGATAGCCGGCGGAGGGACCTTAACAGCATAGAGTCTTGTTGAACGATGGAAAATTATTTAATTTAAATGGGTTATGATAGTTTCTTGAGGAAAATTCGGTTCTGAATCTTGACAAACCTTAACAGCTCCTCGGGTGGCGTATCGTCCGCGAAGGGGATATAAGTCCTATTCAGGGGATATAAAGGGCGCGGTGGGAAATCGGTGATAAGGGGAGCGATGCCATGGATGCCTATCTCACGGAGAAGCTCTCGGGCGAGATCGAGCGCTATCAGAGCAAGGACTTCCTCAAAGCCGCCATGGCCGTTTACGTGCTGACGGCCTACGCGGACGGCCATATGGGGCTGCTCGAGCGCTCGCGCATCGACCGCACCCTCATGACCGAGCCGGGCCTCAAGGAATTCGATTTCAGGAAGGCGACCGAGATCCTCGAGGGCTATGCCGCCGCACTCGTCCAGGAGGGCTCCTCGGCCGAGCGCATCCTGCGCAACAAGGTGGCGCGCATGGCGGGCAACCACCAAGGTGGCGCGCATGGCGGGCAACCACAAAGTGGCGCGGACGCTGATGCGCCTCAGCTACCTCATCATCACGGCCGACCGCCGCATCGACGATGGCGAGGTGCGGGAATTCCACCGCCTGTGCGCGCTCCTCGACCTCGAGCCGGGCCAGGTCTGGGAGGAGCTGGAGCTGACGGCCGATTGAGCATCGGGGCGCCGGCCCCTACCCCGCAATCCTTCTTCGCCTGAAGTCCCGCGCGATCTCACGCGCCGCGTTGTGGCCGGGCATGCCGGTGACGCCGCCGCCGGGATGGGCGCCCGAGCCGCACAAGTAGAGGCCCGGAACAGGCATGCGGTAATCGGCGTGGCCGGCGGCGGGGCGCAGGCTGTAGAGCTGGTCGAGGTGGAGGGCGCCGTGGAAGATGTCCCCGCCCGTCAAGCCGAACTCGCGCTCCAGGTCCAAGGGGCTCAATGACTGCCGGCCCAGCACCGAGGCGCGGAAGTTGGGGGCATGGCCGTCGATCGTGTCGATGATGAGGTCGGCGACCTCCTCCCGCGCCTCGTCCCAGGTGCGCCCGCCCGAGAGCTCGGGGTGGAAGTGCTGGCAGAAGAGGCTCATGACATGGCAGCCGGGGGGCGCCAGCGAATCGTCGATCAGGCTCGGCATGCACATGGAGATCACGGGCTCGCGTGCCCAGGCGCCGCGCTTGGCGTCGTCGTAGGCGCGTTCGAGGTAGTCGAGCGACGGCGTGATGTTGATGGTGCCCGAGAGGTGCCGACCCGGGTCCTCGACACCATCGAGGCCGGGGAAGCGCGGCATCTCGGAGAGCGCCACGTTCATGCGGAAGGTGCCCGACCGGCAGCGCCAGGCGCGCATCTCCTCGAGGAAGTCGGCCGGCAGCGCGGCGGGGTCGACGAGCTTCAGGAACAGGCGCTTGGGATCGCAATTGGACGCGACGGCGCGGGCACGGATGGCGGTGCCGTCCTCCAGCACCACGCCGCGCACCACGCCACCTTCGACGATGACCTCGGTCACGCCCGAATCGATCGCGATATGGACACCCCGCGCTTCGGCCGAGCGGGCCATCGCCTGGGTGACGGCGCCCATGCCGCCCCGCGCGTGGGCCCAGACGCCCTTCTTGCCGAGCGCCTCGCCGAAGGCGTGGTGGAGCAGGACGTAAGCGGTGCCGGCGGCATAGGGGCTGACCATGTTGCCGACGATGGCCTCGTAACCGAAATCGCCCTTGAGCGCGTCGTTCTCGAACCAGCGGTCGAGATAGTCGCCGATGCTCATGGTCATGAGGTCGGCGAGGTCGCGCTGGGCCTTGGTGCCGATGCCGCGCAGGCGGTTGCCGAGCCGGAGTGCCGAGAACAGGTCGCGATAACCGCCGCCCAGGTTGGGCGGCGTCTCCAGGAGCACAGTGCGGACCACGTCGGCCGCGCCCTGGATGGTGTTGTCGAAATCGGCGAAGCGGGCGGCGTCGTGCTGGGAGAATCGGGCGATGGCGGCTTCCGCCTCCTGGAAATCGCGGGGCACGGTCATGCCCCGGCCGTCGGGAAGCGGTAGGTAGGTCGAGACCGGGCGGGGGATGAGGTCGAGGCCGTGATCCGCGAGCGCCAGGTCCCGGATCACCTTGGGGTGAAGGAGGCCGACGATATAGGAGCAGACGGAGTTGCGAAAACCGGGATGGAACTCCTCCGTCACGGCGGCGCCGCCGACGACGCCGCGGCGCTCGACCACACGCACTGTGAGGCCCGCCGCAGCCAGATAGCCGGCGCAGACGAGCCCGTTGTGGCCGGCGCCGATAATGACGACATCGCAGTCCGTAGCCATTCGCCTTTCCCGTTCCTAGAGCGGGGCAAGACTGATTTGACCCACTCTAGCCTTTTTGTCGCTCGCGGCAGCGGGCCAAGTGGTCCGCGCCTGCGCGGGCGCGCCAGACGACCGGCGGGCCGCCTTGCGGCCTGGAGCGATTCCAAACAAATTGGAATCGCTCTAGTCCTGGTTCCCCGACCCAAAGTCGCACTGCTTCCCAATGAGGCCGCGCGGGGCCAAGATAGCGGCCACGCCACAGAAGCAAAGGGGTTTCGAGGGTCATCATGCAGCTCACTGGAAAGACAGCACTCGTGACGGGCGCCAGCTCGGGCATCGGCGCCGCCATCGCCGAGACCTTCGCCGAGGCGGGTGCGAGCCTACTGCTCACCGGCCGCGACCAGGTGCGCGGCCAGGCCGTCGCGGAGAGGGCCGCGGCCAGGGGTGCGGAGGCCCACTTCATCGCCGGCGACCTGACCGACAGCGCCTTCTGCGACGGCCTCGTGGCCGAGGCCGGGACGCGCCTTGGCGGGCTCGACGTGCTGGTCAACAATGCCGGCATTTTCGAGCCGGGCCTCGCGGAGAACACCACCGACGAGGCCTGGCGCCGGACCATGGCGATCAACGTGGACGCCCTCTTCTTCATGAGCCGTGCGGCCCTCCCCGCCATGCGCGCGCGGGGCGGTGGGTCGATCGTCAACATCTCCTCTGAATGGGGACTCGTGGGCGCCAAGGAAGGCTCGTCCTACTGCGCCAGCAAGGGTGCGGTGGTGCTGCTCACCCGCGCCATGGCCCTCGACCACGCGCGCGAGGGCATCCGCGTCAACGCCATCTGCCCCGCCGACGTGGACACGCCCATGATCGACGAGATGCTGGCGGCCGAGGGGCTGGACCCCGAGGAGGGCCGGCGCGCCCTCGGCGACGCCATCCCCATGGGCCGCATCGGCCGGCCCGAGGAAGTGGGCCAGATGGCCCTCTACCTGGCCTCGGACGCCTCGTCCTTCGTGACCGGCACCGCGATCCCCATCGACGGCGGCAACTGCGCGGATTAGGCGCGGCGGCGAATCCTCCCCTCGGCCCTCATACTTCGACAAGCTCAGCATGAGGACCTCACCCTGAGCCTGTCGAAGGGGGAGGACCGTGGAGGGCTGTCCGCGAACGGCACCCTAAATTTTCAACCACCCGCTGGCCGCGGGTCCCCCTATCCCGGATGGAGGCCCATCATGTCGCGGCGGATGCGGCGCTGGATGGGCTCGCGTCGGATCAGGAGCGGCAGCAGGTGGTCGCGGAGGGCGCGGACGAACGGATTGGTCGTGGTGCCCATGCGGGTCAGCCGGTCGGTGTCGCGCAAGACGCGCTCGCCGGCCCGGTGGCGGTCGTCGGCGTAAGCCTCGAGGCCGCCACTCACCACACGGCGGGCGAACTCGGTCGCGTCCTCGATGCCGAGGTTCATGCCCCGGCCGCCCGCGGGCGAGTGGATATGGGCGGCGTCGCCGGCAAGGAAGGCGCGGCCCTCGGCATAACGCTCGACGAGACGGTGATTGATGGTGAACTCCGACACCCACAGGCTGTCGAGGACCTTGCTGCCGGGCGGCAAGCGCTCGGCGGCGGCGCCCGTCGCGTTCGAGCCGTTGCGATGCGGTAGAGTCCCTCCCCCGGCAGCGGGATCACGAAGAAGATGCCACCACCGGCAAGGAAGTAGATGTTGACCTCGTCCTTGGCCAGCGGCGTGTCGAGCGAAAGGTCGGCGACCTCCCACCTGTCGGGATAGACCCCGCCCGGGAATTCGAAGCCGAGGCCGTGGCGCACGGTGCTGCGCGCGCCGTCGGCGCCGAGCAGATAGGGGGTCGATACGCTCTCCTGTTGGCCGTCGCGCACGAGGGTGGCGCGCACCGTGTCCCCGTCCTGATCGAACCGGGTCAGCTCGGTGCGCCGTTCGACCTTCACGCCGCGCGCGGCGAGGGCGTCTTCGAGAATGGCCTCGGTGTCGCTCTGGGGCAGGGCGAGCACGTAGTTGCGCGGATGGTCGAGGCGCGAGAGGTCGATTGTGAACAGCCGCCGGTAGCCCGAATGCATGCTGACGCGGTTGACGCGGATGCTCTCGGCCATGACGCGCTCTAGCACGCCCGAGGGCTCCAAGAAATCCATGCTGCGCGGGTTGATGGCGATGGCCTTGGAGTAGACCGAGCGCCCCTCCTCCTTGTCGACGATGCGCACCGGATGCCCGAGCCGCGCGAGCTCCAATGCGCCCGCGAGGCCCACAGGGCCGGCGCCCGCGATCAGCACGGGCGCGTGCTCGCCTTCCGCCATCGTCGTACCCCCGACTGGTGACGGTGCCACCATAGCACGAATTGGAGCGGGGGAGCCTATGGGCTCAAACCGCCATCGCCGATTTGCAGGGCGGGCGGAATGGGATATCTACTGATGGAACACCCTTCCAGCGACCCCGGGGCCGATAGACATGAGCGTGACGACGAACATCTACGACACCGACCTCGACAAGAACGCGGCCAACCACGCGCCGCTCACCCCGCTCGGATTTCTCGACCGAACAGCGGCCGTCTTCCCGGACCGCACGGCCGTCATCCACGGCCCCCTGCGGCGAAGCTGGGCCGAGACGGCAGCGCGGTGCCGGCGGCTCGCCTCGGCCCTGGCGGCGCGGGGAATCGGCGAGGGCGATACGGTGGCCGTCATGGCGCCCAACATCCCGGAGCTTCTCGAGGCCCATTTTGGTGTACCCATGACGGGCGGGGTCCTGAACGCCCTCAACACCCGGCTCGACGCAGCCACCATTGCCTTCATCCTCGAGCACGGCGAAGCCAAGGTGCTGATCGCGGACAAGGAATTCTCGGGCGTCGTCGACGCGGCGCTGGAGGGGCTCGCGGAGACGCCGCTCGTCATCGATATCGACGATCCGCTGGGGGCGGGCGGCGAGCTTCTGGGTGAGACGGATTACGAGAGCTTCATCGCCGGCGGCGACCCGGATTACGCCTGGGAACCGCCCGCGGACGAATGGCGGGCCATCTCGCTCAACTACACCTCGGGCACCACGGGCAACCCCAAGGGCGTCGTCTACCATCATAGGGGCGCCTACCTGAACGCCGTGGGCAACATCCTCACCTGGTCCATGCCGAGCCATCCGGTCTACCTCTGGACCCTGCCCATGTTCCATTGCAACGGCTGGACATTCCCCTGGGCAGTGACGGCGCTCGGCGGCACCCACGTCTGCCTGCGCAAGGTGGAGGCGGGCGGCATCTTCCGCGCCATCGCCGAAGACGGGGTGACCCACATGTGCGGGGCACCCGTCGTCTTGGGCATGATCATCAACGCAAGCGAGCAGGAGAAGCGCCCCGTGCCGCGCACGGTCGAGGTCATGACGGCCGCGGCCCCGCCGCCCCCCGCCGTCCTGGAAGCGGTCGAGAAGATGGGCTTCCACGTGACCCACGTCTATGGCCTGACGGAAGTGTATGGCCCCGCAACGGTGTGCGCCTGGCACGGCGAGTGGGACGCGTTGCCGGCTGCGGAGCAGGCGGCCAAGAAGTCGCGCCAGGGGGTTCCCTACCCGGTGCTCGATGGCCTCATGGTGGCCGACCCGGAGACGCTGGAGCCGGTACCGGCGGACGGCGAGACCATGGGCGAGGTCTTCATGCGCGGCAACATCGTCATGAAGGGGTACTTGAAGAACCCGGCGGCCACGGAGGAAGCTTTCGCAGGCGGCTGGTTCCACTCGGGCGATCTCGGCGTGTGGCACCCGGACGGCTATGTCGAGCTCAAGGACCGCTCGAAGGACATCATCATATCGGGCGGCGAGAACATCTCGTCGATCGAGATCGAGGGCACGTTGTACGGCCATCCGGCGGTGCTGGAAGCCGCGGTGGTCGCGCGGCCCGACGACACATGGGGTGAAACACCGTGCGCCTTCGTCACCCTGAAGGACGGCGCCGAGGCCAGCGAGGACGACGTCATCGCGTTCTGTCGCGACAACATGGCTCGGTTCAAGGTGCCGAAGACGGTGGTGTTCGGCCCGCTGCCCAAGACCTCGACCGGCAAGATCCAGAAATTCGTATTGCGCGAGCGGGTGCGGGATCTCTAACTGGACATCGCATGGTCGGGCGAGGCCGTGTGTTGGTGCACGAGCGGCACCGCCCACCTTCGGATAATGCGGATTCTAGAAGACAATAATCTCGATATATCAATGGCTTTCAAATCTATTCCAATTTTGAATATAAGATTAAATAAAACAACCCATTGATAGATGGGAATATAGGAGCAAGTACGCCATGTCGAACGAGCTGCCATTCCCGGCCCGGTCGCGTGAAGACATCGCGGCCATTCAAAGCTCTCGCAAGAAGATCGCGTTTCAACGGGCTCAACAGTCACGATATTTCAGGGACCGGCTGGACGGCATCGATGTCGAGCGGCTCGACGAGCCCGACGAATGGCGCCGCATCCCGATCTTAACCAAGGACGAGCTGCGCGAGGTGCCGGCCGAGAGCTTCCTCGATGAATTCTGCATTGCCGGTCAGGCCGACATCATCGAGTACTGGCGCTCGGGCGGCGCGACCGGACGGCCGCTGTTCTATCCCCGCTCGGCCGAGGACATGATTTACGGCATGGAGGGCTTTCGCCGGCTGTGGCTGAGCGCCGGCTGCACGGCGGACGACGTCGCCCACATCTCGTTCCCCTTGGGCATCCACCCGGTCGGCCATCTCTACGCCAGGACCGCCGAGGCCCTCGGCATCGGTACGGTGTGGTGCGGCGCCGGCAACAGCACGCCGTCGGAGATGCAGCTCGACCTGATCCGCACCCTCAAGCCCACCGTCTGGGCCGGCATGGCGAGCTACGGCCTGCAGCTCGCCCAGGTCGCCGAGCGCACCGGCTATGATCTCGCCGGCTCGACGGTCAAGAAGTTCCTGACCGCTGCCGATCCGGTCTCGCCCGGCAAACGCGAGCGCATCGAGCGCGCCTGGGGCGCCGAGCTCTACGACCAGTTCGGCTGTACCGAGGGCTCGGCCATGGGCAGCGAATCCGAGCACCACGACGGGCTTCATTTCTGGACCGACCTGTTCCACGTCGAGGTGGTCGACGAGGCGACCGGCGACCCCGTGCCCGACGGCGAGGTCGGCATTCTGGTCATGACGCCGCTGTGGAACAACACGATCACGCCGTTCCTGCGCTGGAATACCGGCGATTACGTCACCCGGGTCGATCGCGGCGCGACGGACGGGCCGCTCGCGGTGTTCCCCGTCATCCGTCACGCCGCGCGCACGGCGGGGTTCTTCAAGGTCAGCGGGATCAACGTCAACCAGGCCGACATCGAGGACTTCATGCACCGCCAGGAAGCCGTCACCGACTTCAAGATCGAGGCGGTCGAGACCGGCGCGCTCGATGCGCTCCGCGTCTCGATCGAGCTCCGGCGAGAGGCCGAGGCGACGCGCGAGACCGAACGCCTGTCACATGCGGTCAAGACCACCTTCGAGCTCACCCCGGAGATCGTGGTGCTCGAGCCCGGCACCCTCGAACGCGAGTTCGCCGGCCAAGTGAAACAGAACCGCTTCATCGACCGACGCGGTTAACCGCCATGATGAGCCAACGATGAACTTGGGATCGCCAACCGGTGAATATCAGCGGCTTAGGAATGTTCTTGCCTGTTAAAGAGGAGTTGTGTTTCGGCCGATTTCAGTGTTTCGACTGGGTCAAATTATCCCTACCATATTGATGAAACACGCTAAATCGGATCCAATGGCGTATTATTTAATATATTAGATTAAATATTTTATGTAATCCATTGTTCTATAATATTTATTGACCTTAAATTCGTTCGAATCATTCAATGTCGGATCTGTGTTAGGGTCTCGGTCGACGACGCTTCGGAGCCGACCGATGACGACCAACCGCCCACGGGTCACAGGGCGCGATCCCGAACCTCCCCTCGGGGCACCGGTCTGACCGGGCGCCCCCGGTATGATCCCCGGCACCCTCCTCGTCAGCGCGATCCTGACGCTTCTGATCGCCATCCCGGTCATGGCGACCGACGCCATGTTCGTCGCCGTGCCGGCGATCCGGGCGGCATTCGAGGCCGACCCCGGCGCCGTCCAGGTCGCGACGACGTCCTATATCCTGGCCTACGCGGTGGTCCAGCTGATCTATGGGCCGCTATCCGACCGGCACGGACGGCGCACGGTGCTGGTGGGGGCGCTGATCATATTCATCGCCGGCTCGGCGCTGTGCGCGGCGGCGTCCTCGCTCGGCTGGTTTGCCGTGGCCCGGGCGTTGCAGGGGATCGGCGCCGGATCCGGTCCGACGATGGCGCGCGCCATCCTGCGTGACCGCCACGGAGCCGAGCGCTCGATCCGGATTCTGAGTTACGTCATGGCGGCGTTCGGGGTGATCGCGGTGATCGCGCCGATGATCGGCGGCGTGCTGGTCGCCGAGATCGGTTGGCGCGCGGTGTTCGTGTTCGCGGCGCTCTATGGCGCGGTCTGCCTGGCGCTGGTGTGGTTCCGGCTCGACGAGACACGGCCCGCGGAATGGGCCACGGGCCATGGTATCTCGCGTTACTTCCGGAGCTATGTCGTGCTGGCGCGAAGCCGTAATTTCATGATGCTGGCCGGCGCCAATTCGGCGCTCTACGGCGCCATGTTCGTCTGGATCGCCGGCGCCGTGTTCGTCCTGATCGAGGGCATGGGGCAATCGGCGGACGCCGCCGGCGTCTACTACGCGGTCTCGATCGTCGGCTTCGTCGTCGGCTCGGTGCTGGCCGGGCGGATGCAGGCCCGGCTCTCCCCGCTGCAGGTGATCGCCGGCGGCCTGGTCCTCTGTCTCGCCGCCTCGATCGTCGGCTGGGCGATCGCCGACGTGCATGCGCCGTTCGCGGTCATCGCCCCGGGCTTCGCGATGATGATCGGTATCGGATGGGTCGTCGCGCCCGCGACGGCCTCGGGCATCGCCCCATTCCCCGAGATGGCGGGCGCGGCGTCGGCGCTGATCGGCTTCCTCCAGATGGCGGTGAGCTCGCTCACCGTGCTCGCCGTCGGATACCTCTACGACGGCACGGCGGGGCCGATGATGCTGCTCATGGCGGTGCTCAGCGCCATCGGATTGGCGTTTTACGTCCCGTTCCTCGGGCGGCTGCGGGACCGGATGATCTCGCGCTGAGCTTCACGCCGCTCCTTCGAAGCGGTGGTAATTGGCGAACCGCATCAACGGCTCGTCGAACATGGAAAACACCACCGCATCCGTCGTCGCCGCATGCTCGGTCCACTTCCAGCACGGCGCGACCGACTTGATCAATCGACGATGGTTGGGCGCGCGCTGGGAGGCCAAGAATTGCCTACAATTATCCGGATATTTTACCTAATTCATCGGCAATTAGGCGATGCCGATCTGGGTTCAATATCATCAGAGGCTTATCGACGAGACCTGGCACGCTACATCTATCAATGCGGCCTTTGGCGATGGATCACAACGACCTGGGATAGATTGGATTTTTCAAAATAATTGAAACAAGAAAAACCCGACACCGGCCCGGGCACTGTGCAAGAATCTCAAACGCCGGGGTGTCGAGTGCATCGTCGTCTCGACCAAGGATCACGCCGGCCTGGTCTACGAGCCGAGTGAATTCGTAAGCGTCGACACTCCGCCGCCGCCAGAGCCCCACGCCGCCGCGACGACCAAGACCAACCGGCAATTCGCCGAGGCGCGATGGCCGAAGCAGTTCGTCGCGTTTTAGCGAAGCTGCGCGACGTCCGGCGTATCACGCCGCGCGGAACACCCGCCAAGCGATCCCGCAAAGTGATCCCGCCCAGCGATCCCGTTTACCCGCTCGATCGGGTGTTT
>PVBE011435636.1_pt1 | contig 10498 bp, 2 predicted proteins | sample 1631181 | NCBI WGS metagenome assembly PVBE01 (sample SAMN08397723, study PRJNA350692) | Marine metagenome, whole genome shotgun sequencing project. | isolation source: water | place: Pacific Ocean | collected 2012-04 | reverse complement strand
CTCCAAGGTGCTGTTGTCGAGGATCAGGCTGCTACGCAGCACCCCCGGACCTTGCAGCTTGAAGCGGATGTTCTCCACCGAAACCGCATCCTCGACGATGACCTCGTTTTGCACCGCAAGCGTCATGTCCGCCACCAACGCCATGCGGCCAATCGTCATGCTTCCGGTATGGTTCAATCCCTTGCCCTCGTTGGAAACTGCCGCAACCTTGAGCGCCTGAACCCTGCCGCTCCCCTGCATGTTCAACAGGCTGTCGGCGTCATTCAGCACCACTGCCGAAGCGTTGTCTGAAAAAGCGTAAAGCCCCGCCCCCTGCAACGTGAGGGCATGGGGGCCGATCCTGTAGTCACCGGGCAAGATCAGCGATTTCCCCGAAGCCACGGTCACGGTGGCATCGCCCGACTGGGCCATTCCCCCGGAAAGAATCTGCGACTCTGCCACGTCAAGCGTTCCGCCGGACATGGTGAGGTCAGCGGCGAAAGTACCGTTGTCCGTAAGTTTCAAGGTGCCGCCGGAGTTGACCGTGATGCTCCCGGACAGGCTCGCGTCGGCGGCAATTTGCACGGGAGTGACGTGATTGAGGGAGAGGTTGCTGATCGTTGATTCGTTGTCCACATTCACTCCCATGCTTGTGGATTCGGTACTTAAGCGGTCAAGTTCCCCTCCCTGCATCACCAGCTGAGCGTTGGCACTGTTCAGGTTCATGGGGTTGGTGTTCTCAAAAGTGCCGCCTCCCGCAAAAGTGAGTGTGTGGTTCAGCGAAATTGCAGGTCCGTTGTAGGCAAGGGTGCTGCTGTTGTCAATTGCAAGGGTGGAGCGGGTTGCCGATTGACTGCTGGATTCCGGCAATGTGATTCCTGCGGCCAACGCAAAGGCTTGCGGTTGACCGCTACCGATTTCCAGTCGTCCCCCGTTGAGTGTGATCGCACTGGCAGAAAGTTCGGACGGGTGCCTCCAAGCAAGTACGCCATCGGGGTCGAGACGCAATCCCCCGTCAAAGGAGAGGGAGGTGTTGTCCCAAACCAGTTGTGCCTGCGGATGGTCCAACACCAGCAGTTCCGCCACGGAAAAACCGGACAGGGCTTGCAGGTTCAGCGTGTTCTGGTTGAGCCGCACTTCCCGGAAAGCCAGCTCGCTGTCGCTTTGAAGGCTGAGGTTGTCAAGCAAGTCGAGGTCCACGTTGTCGAGCGCAACTGCTCCCGCTGTATTGCTGAAATTGTCTCTGAGTGCCAGCGTGGTGTCCTGTAAATCCAGCGAACCACCCACGATGGAAATTCCTTCCGAGAAGGTCAGGATTCCCCCGGTGGAGGAAAGCGTGAAACCCGGATTGAGGGAGGGCGACAACCCCCGCACGGTAAGGTCGGCTTCCTGCGTGGCCAGTCCGTGTTGGGACACCGACGAGCTGTTGTCACCAGAATCCCCGGAAGTACTCCCGTTGTCCGCCTGACTGGCAGGCGGAACCTCCAGTGTCAGGTCGGTAGCGGCAGAACCCAGCGTGAGGGTGAACTCCGCGAAATCCACCGCTCCCACCACGAAGCCTTCATTGCGCGTGACGGTGGCATCCTCAAGCAGTTTGAGCTTCGTGAGGTTGTCGGTCTGCACTTGATCCAAGGGCAGGACACCGCCGAGTTCAAACGTGCCTCCGGAAAGGTCAAGGCTGGCCATGTCCGCATCGAGCGTGGCTTCGAGATGCATCTGCAAAGTGCCGGGAACCGCAAGGTTGCCTCCAAGCTTGAGCGTGGACCCTTGGGCATTGACGGTTCCGGAAACCGTGCCGCCCTGCTGGAATTCGAGAGTTCCTCCGGTCGAATCCAGCAAGCTGTGAATCTCAGTGGGGCTTGCCAGCGTGAGACTGCCGTTGTTGGTGTGCAACGTGCTGTTGTCCAGCGTGAAGGCGTTCTGAACGGTCAGGCTGGTGGTGGCCGTGGCAAGTTCCAGATTGGCACCGTTGAGGTCCAAGGTCTCCAACGTCACCGGAGTCGTGGTTGAGAGACTCGTATTGTCCAGCAGGCGCAGCGTGTCTCCCGTGGCGTTCCATGTGCCGCTGACGGTAAGGTTGTCGGCCAGCTCAAGGGTGGCTCCACTCGTTTCCAAGGTTCCTCCCGTGGAAACGCTGGCTCCGTTTGGCAACTGCAAGCTTCCCCCTTGGAGGTTCACCACGCCCTGCGCCGCAATCATGAGGTTGCCCATGGTCAAAGTGCCGCCCGTCGAAGCCAGCATTCCGGGGCCAACCGTCACCCCGCCCTGCAAGGAAAGATCGGCCTGTCCTCCCAGCAATTGTTCGGTTTCGTTGTCCAGCACCACGGGCGCCGTCACCGTCAATCCAGGCAGGGAGTTGTCGAGCGTGAGCGAAAAGTCGGCGAGATTGAGCGTACCCAGCGTAAGGGGGACGTTGTTTGTGCCGAGGGTGGTTTCGTCGGTCAGCGTGAGCACACTGGTGTTGTCCGGGACCACCCCGCTGAGGTTGAGCGTTCCCTCCACTTCAAGGGTGCTGCCGGAGAGGGCGAGGGAGTTTCCATTGGTCGAAAAAATGGTCTCTGCGTTGGCCGTCAGGGTCGAGTCCGTGAGCGTCAGATCCTCCTGCAAATTCAGCGTGGTTCCGGACAATTCGAGCTGGGTTCCTGTTGAGGCGGTTCCTCCTGCGTTGAGCGTGAGGGTTCCGCCGCTGGAGAGCAGTTGCGCCCCGTTGCTCAGGGTCAGCGTCCCGGAGAGGGTCAGGCTTCCGTTGTCGGTGTTGAGCGTGAGGTTGTCCAGCACAAACGGGTCCGCAAGCCGCAAGTGCGTCGTTGAGGAACCAAAGCTAAGCGGCTGTTCGTTGAGACTCACACTTTGGAAAGTGACGGGGGCACTGGTGGTCAAGACCGTTTGCTCCAGCAGGCTCAGGATGGAAGCCTCATCGCTTGTGAACGTTCCCGCGCTGAGGTCAAGGGTCTCGGATACCGACACGGTGCTGCCACTCACATCAAGGGTTCCACCCGTTCCTAGGGCAAGACCATCGGCAAACGTCAGCGTTCCTGCCGTGGAGGTGAGTGCCCCGGCGTCCAGTTGCAAGGGGCTTTCCAGCGTCAGGTCGGCACTCCCCGTGTCCAGTTGCGAGGCTGCGTTTTCCAGAACCAGCGGGTTCGGAAGCGTCAGGCCGCTGCTCTCCTCGCCAAGCTGGAGCGCGTGACCGTTGAGCGCGAGCGCACCGAGCGTGAAGGGGGAAGTGCTGGAAACTTCTGTGTCGCCCTCCAGTGTGAGTCTGGTCGCGTTGTCCGTGACAAAGTTGGCCCACTCAACAGTGGCTCCCTGCGATTCAATGGTCCCTCCAGAGAGGTCGAGCGCATGGTCATTGAGGTTGAAAGAGGTGGTGTTGTCCAACACCAGCCTTCCGGAAACCGCGAGGCGGCCCTGCAATTCCAAAATGGCACCCCCCACGTCGAGTCGGCCTGTGTCTGTGACGCTGCCTCCGGAGTTCAGGCGCAGGGTGGCGTTGTCGCTGTCGAGCGATTCGTTGTCCGCGATCGACAGGCTTCCTCGCACGACCAGTTCGGTCACCGACGTTTCCAAGCTCAGGGCATGGCCGTTGAGCCGCAAATCCGGCAGGTTGAACTCGCCGTTGCGGGCAAGAGTCGCATCTCCCTGCAACTCCAAGGCAGAGGCGTTGTCCAGTTGGAACTCCCCGGAACCCAGCGACAAATCGCCCGACAACTGGAGGGCGGTTGCACTGAGGGCCAGCGAAAGGTTATCGGCATTTGCGCCACCTTCCAAAATCAGGGTTCCGTTATTAACCTGTAGGGCGCTGTTGGCGGTCAGCGGATGCGTAAAGCTAAGGACTCCCTGAGTGAGCGAGAGTTTCCCCTCGTCCAGCGGAGTGGTTCCAGAAACGCTCAGGTTCAGGTTTTCCGCACTCAGCGCATGGCCATTGAGCTGGAGGGACACCGTAGCAAAAGTCACGTTGTCGCTCCTTGAGAGTTCGGCGGGGGAATGCAGGGCCAGGGTGGTGGCGTTGTCGGAGGTCAGGCCATCCAGCGACTGACGACCTCCCAGTTCCAGCCTCCCTCCGGAGAGGTCGAGGATCTGGTCCGCAAGATTCAGGTCGGCATTTTCCAAGCGCAAGGTTCCGGGCACGAGCAGGTCGGCTTGCAAGTCCAGACTGGCGTTGTCGAGCAACAGCCCTCCGGAAACTGTCATTGGGCTGGAAGCGGAGGCATTCGGGGTCACGCTCAGGCTAGCGTTGTCCTGCACCCACACCGTTCCTGCGGAACCGACCGTGCCCCCGGCAACGGTGGCACTGCCGCCAAGCAGAGTGAAGGAACCATTGTCAATCAGGATGCCGCCATTGAGTTCCACCACACCGCCGGAGGAGTCAAGGGATGCGTTGTCTTTCAGGGTGATGGTGCCCGTGATCGTCAAGCTGGCGTGGTTGGTGCCGATGCCGATGCCTCGACTCAGGCTGGCGTTGTTCCCGCCCCAGTCACTCGTGCTGGCATTGTCTCCAAACGCACTGGCATTGTCCGCCCCCACAAAGGCAAAGCCCATCGCCTGAGCTTCCGCGCTGGCTTGCAGTTGCACGTCGCTGTTGAGCGTCAGATGCGTAGTGTTGTCGCTGAGCAGCAAGCCCCAGCCGTCCGCAAGATAGGAGCCAAAGGCCACCGCGCCGCCCACCGCCCATTCTGCGTTTCCAGTCAGTTGCAGGGTCGCGCCTGTGGTGGTGAGCGTCCCCCCGTTGTTGTGCAGACGCTTGGAGAGTTGCAGGACGCTGTCGCTCAGGTCGAGTTCCGCAGTGTCTTCCAAAGTGGCTCCTGCGGCCAGATGGAGCGTGCCGCCTCCGAACACCACACGCATGTCCTCAAACTGTTGGGTTTCGGTGAAGGTCACGTCCGCGCCTTGCGCCAAGAAAACCCCCGTGCGTCCTCCGGCGTCAATGGAAGTGTTGTCCGGAGAATCCTCCTCGGGTTCCTCTTCCGGAACCGTCCCTCCAGTGGTGTTGTCCGGAACGTCCTCATCCTCGTCCTCGTCCGGTCCTGAACACACGCCCTCCTCGTCACAAACGAGGGGGCGCTGGTAGGCATAAGTCACCAATTCCAGATAGGTGCTGGTGGACGCCTCCTGCCCATAGGCGCAAGTGCCGATATGGTTGGTGGCCCCCTCGCAGACCGTGACGCGCAGGATGCCTGCATCGGTGTCCTGATAATCGCTCATCACCGCTTGAATGCGCCCATAACCTCCAAGCGACTGTTCGGGATCAGTAAGGTCGGTGTATTCCGGGTTTTCCAGAGTTCGGGAGTCTCCGGCGAGGTATTCCCAATGGGAACTCAGGTTGGCAAAGGTTCCATCGTCACTGACCCGCACCGTCCAACGCAACGTGCCATCGACCAGACGCTCCCCACTGAGGGATTCGATCACAGGGTCCAGTTGTACGGTGGTGGTGGCACTGTTCAGAGTGGTTTCTTCCTGATTGCTCAAGCCCCTGGCGGTCAGTTCCATCTCGGTGGAGCCGAGCGAGAGCGTGAAGCCGTTGGGCAAAACCAACCCCAAGCTCACCGGAACGTCACTGGTGAGGGTGACATCTCCCGTCAGCTTGAGATCGGTTTCATTGTCGGTGGTGAGGTCGGTCAAATCCAAATTGCTGCCGAGCTCCAAGCCGCCTCCGGAAAGGTCGAGGGCGTTGCCATTGAGTTGCAGGTCAAAGTCTCCGGTCAGGCTCAACAGCCCCGGCACCGCCAGTGGCACTTGCAGGTTCAGGGTGGAGTCCTGCAGGATCAATCCTGCGTTTTGCTCCGGGGAAAAAGTGGATTCCGCTCCAAAAGTGATGATGCCGCCGCTGGAAACGATCCTGCTGGAAAGCACGTTGACCGGGCCATTGAAGGTCAGGTCCGCCTCACCGGAGTTGAGTCCGTTTGCCCCAGGATAGTTGAGGGTGAGGCTCTCGCTGATGGTCAAGTCAGTCGTTGCGGAACCCAACAGCAAGCGGTGCGCTCCCAACTCCACCGTCTTGAGCGTGAGGGGTTGAGCGCTGGTGATGCTCGCATCGGCATTGAGGGCCAGCACGCTGGATTCGTCAAACGTCAGCCCGTCAAGCGTCAGCGCACCGCTGACCTCCAAGCGTCCTCCGGAGAGGTCAAGCGTGTTGCCGTTGAGCGTGAAGGTGGTGTTGTGGTTCGTGCCCAGCGTTCCGGTGGCGGCTAGGTTCGCCTCCAACTCCAAGATGCTGCCCATCAAGATCAGCCTGCCACTCGGCCCAACCGTGCTGGCACTGCCCAGCACCACCGTACCGCCCTCCGCCCCCACGCTGCCTGCCGTAAGCGTCAAGCCCCCGGAGAGCGTGAGCGTGGCAGTTCCGGCGTTGAGGCTGGAGTCAGCATCGTCCACGATGAGCGGGTCCGTGAGCGTCAGATCACTGCTGACGGAACCCAGCGTGAGGACATTTCCGTCCAGCATGAGCGACTGAAAGGCCAGCGGAGTCGCGCTCGTCAGCGTGGCGCGGTCGGCCAGTTGCAGCGTGACGGTGTCGGCGCTGACCGTGCCACCAGTCTGGGTGAGAGTGCCGCTCAGCGTCAGGGTGCTGCTGCCCAGCGTGAAGCTGCCCCCACTGAGCGTCGCGCCGCCTTGGAGCGTGACCGGGAGGTTGTCGGCAACGGAAAAATCCCCGCTGTTGAGCAGGGGCGTTGTCAGCGTGAGGGACGACGCGCCTGCGCCTGCGATCACCGCCAGCGATCCCGCATTGCTGACAGTGCCTTGCAGTTCTGCCGCCCCCGTGATTTGCAAGCTGCCGCCCGCCTGCGTTTCCAGACTGCCCTGCAACGGACCTCCGGACCCGTTCCACGACACTGTGGTTCCGGTGTTGACAATGTAGTTGAGCGTCAGGTCCGTGCCGCAGTCCTCGCTTTGCGTGCTGCCCTCGTATTCACCGTAAATGGCAGGGTCGGTGAGCGCTCCGTTGGTCGTGGAGACACAGGTGCTGGGCACCGCCTGCAAGATCGCAAAACCCACGACCCCAGCCAAGACGGCGACAATTCCCAAAACACGAGGAGTCAACAAGACCCGCCAACGCAACATAATTCTAACGTCTCCCAATCAAGGATTGGCTGAATCCGTGCACCGGTTCAGCCGTCATTTCCAATAAAAAACTCACCCCGTTACGGCCCGGTGCGGACACAGCGCACATAGGAGTTATAGGAGTTAGGAACGTTGCTCACGAAACCGTAGTCGAAGACCACGCTCCCAGCGTAGGACGTGCTCACATCGGACGTGGATGACCAATAGTTCGACGACTGCGTATTCAGGAAATAGGCTATGTCGATGGCGGGCGAGAATCCGGTGTCCACCAGGGTGAACAACTGATCCTTGCTGGGCAGCCACCAATCGCTGTATCCGGCAAGAGAAAGGCTGGAGCAATAAGCCGCCGCGTCAGACCAGTCCCGTCCAACCCCATCATCCTGCTGCTGCCACGTCAGGTGGTGCTGGTTGTCGGTGACGGTGCCGTTGCCGTTGTCCGTGTAGCGGGAACTGACGTTGTCCCTCGCAACCCGGAACAGTTCCAGATTGTTAGACGGATCGTCCACATCCGACGCATTGCTGCGCCAGTTGCTGATGCGCACCGAAAGGTTGTCGCTGGCCGCTTGATTGGACGAGGCGTTGTCGATGAGCCAGCGACTCCAGACGGGATAGCCCGCGCCGCCGAGGGTGCGGTACTCACCTGCAGTGATGTCCCCTTGCTCCACCCACGAACTCCAACCGGAGTAGTTGTTGTTGAGCCAGTCCGCGCCGCTGGCGGTGTTCAGGTAGAGGTGGTGATCCCCATGCAGGGCGGAAACGGAATAATCCCCGTTAGAGCCATTGTCCACGCTCACGTTGTCCCACACCCTGATTTCATACGCGATCAAACTGGAGCAGTTGTCGTTGGAGTAGAGGTACGTCTCATCCGACACCGACCCGTTGTCCACCACCATGGCCTTGCGGATCGCCTGCATGTCCGAGGGGCCGGAACTCCCCCAGTCCTGCGACACGCAGTACGAGGCGTAGGTGCCAGTAAGGTTTCCAAGGGTGTCGGATTCGTTGTCAAGGGTGCCGTATTCCACCATCACCTGACTGCTGAAGGGGGGGTATGATGAGGAGGAGGAGTGTTCTTCGCAAAGCGGCAGCGGATAGACCCCCTCTGAAGAAGGTCCGAACAGGTCGCACTCAAAGGAATCCGGATACGTCATGTTGTCCTGATACCACTTATCCGGTCCCTTCATGCTGTATTGCAGGGTTCCATTGTCTGAGTGCTTGAATAAGGTGCCGATCTTAAATCCGGGCTCAGGCAGGGTTCCATTGGGAGCATCCCACTCACAGCCAAGGATTTCATAGGCCATATTGGCCTCCCAATTGGAGATCCCGCAAAAGTATGTATCGTTATCGGACGTCATGTCGCTGACATACGAGTAATCGGGGGAGGATAGCGTTACGGAGTTGACCGTGATTTCCATCCGGGTTGCCGTAACGTTGTCCGAGGTCGACTCATCCCAAACCGAAGCCTCACCATCTTCACTGACTGTCCCTCGAATCACCCATGTTTGTCGGGCTTCCTCCGATCCCGAACAGGTGGCGTTATCCTGTAAATCTTCATGGGTGAAGGAGATCTGCCCTCCACTCAGTTCCATAGTTTGCCGTCTGTTCTGTGCAGCATTGCACTGCATCCATGAGCCATCAAATCGGGTAGAGCAGCTTGCTCCATCACACAGGATCGGTTGCAAGTAGGCTCCGGCAACCAACTCAAGGTCCACGCTGGTGGAGCCGTCCTGCCCGTGGACGCAGCTTCCGGTGTGGTTGGTGTAGTTGGACTCGCAGATGGTCACGCGCAGCATCCCGGCGTCGCTGTCCTGGTAGCCGTGCATGATCGAGGAAATCAGCCCGACCCCCACGTCACTGCGCGAACTGGAGTTGTCGGACACATAGGTCGAGTTGTCGAACGTCCGCGTTTCCCCCGTTTCCGGATCCTGATACGTCCACACTGCGACCAAGGTGTCGAAGGGATCGTCGTCGCTGACCAAGACGGTCCACTTGAGTTCATCGTCGCCCACGCGCTCCCCGCTGATGCTCTCGACCACCGGGTTCGTGTTGACCGTGGTCTCCGATTCAGTCGGACCCGTCACATAGGTCTTGAAGCTGACCGTGACTCCAATCTCCAAATCGTTGGAGACGCGCACCTGCAGGTTCTGGACGCTGATCAGGTCCGGGGCAGTGTAGGTGGTAGCGAGGTCCGGGTAGCTGGAGTTGTCCGCCGCATGAGAGCCTTTCTCCGGACTGAAGCTGCCGCCCTCGGCTGCGCTGATCGGCAGCGAGGTGTCGGCGTCCACCGAACGGAAGCGGTACTGGAGGGGTTGCAGGTCGCTGTTCGTGACCGCCACGGAGATCGAGGCGTTGTCCGTCTTCTCCAGCTGGAAGGGTCGGTTGATGCGCGTGATGCGTGGCACGCTCAGCTCACGATCGTCCAGCAGCGGCGTCAGCCGCAACGCGAGCGCGTTGGTCCCGGAGGTGACGGTGTGCTGCGTCTCACCACGGAAGATTTCGAGGTGGCTCTGGTTCTCGACCGCCACCGAGCCGTTGTCGCAGTTCGTGCACTTGTAGGCGTGCCCCGTGATGGTGTAGTCGAAGCTCACGATCAGGTTGTTGAGCGTCCCCGTCCAGCGGCCCGTCGCGTTGTCCCGCGCGAGCGCGAAGCCCGAGACGACCTCACGGTTGTCGAAGTTGCGCGTGAGGTCGAGCGTGAGTGTGCTGATCTCATCAAAGGTTCCGAGGAAGCGCTCGGCACGGGACTCCCCGCCGAGGCTGACCCTAAAGTCCACCGCCTCCGGAGTGCTGTCCGCTAGGCTCTTCTGCTCCTCCTGCACGGCGCAGCCCCACGCCAGCAGCAGGGCCAGCGTTGCCATCAGCAGGCTGGCAAGGACGGTTTTGGTGTTGTGGTGTGTTGCTGTTCTCATCGGAACCTTTTGGGTCCGGGTTTACAAAAGATGCTCATCCATTCAAAATCATCAACCGTGATTGCTCTTGAAACCAAGTCTGAAGACGGGTAGGCTGAGAGCCATTGGGAACCCTCTTCAAATCCTAAAACGCCCACTGAGGAACAGGTCATGCCCTTGTATCAAAGTGTCACCGTGGCCGAATCCCGGCAGGTGGTGTTGGAAAATCTGCCCTACGCTCCCGGTGAGCGTGTGGACGTTGTGGTGCTGCCCCAAAATCCTGAACGCGCGGCGGTGGAGTTGCAGCAGTTCTTCGAGCGCCTCCAAGCCCGCCCCGTCTCGGCGACGATCACCGAAAACACGATCACGGAAGAAATCCGGAACCACCGGGGCGGACGGTGATCCGGGTGGTGCTCGACACCAACGTCCTCATTTCCGCCGCCCTGAAGGGGGGCCTTCCCCAAGCGGTGGTGCGCTATGTGACGCAGGCTCCAGACTGCGAGTGGGTGGCCTCGCCTTCCATTCTCCGCGAGTACCGGGAGGTGCTGGCCCGACCCAAGTTTCACCTGACT
>PVBE011243305.1_pt1 | contig 10498 bp, 11 predicted proteins | sample 1631181 | NCBI WGS metagenome assembly PVBE01 (sample SAMN08397723, study PRJNA350692) | Marine metagenome, whole genome shotgun sequencing project. | isolation source: water | place: Pacific Ocean | collected 2012-04 | reverse complement strand
TTCGAATTTCATCCAGCCGCCTACGCTACATCAGGTCAGTGAACTTTTGTCGTTTCCTTGTTCGAGTAGAAGCCTGGTCTCGAGCGTAGCAAAGTTTCCCCGGGGAAACTTTTGAGAGCCGTGCATCGATTGACCCACGGGCACTTTAGGTGTTATTGTAGATGTGTGATTTTATTTTGTAATATCGTTTTATGTTTAAACTTCATTCTGTTGCAGGTCGGTTAGCTATTGGTATGCTGATCGGTCTTGTTGTAGGTGTGGCTGTCATGCTTCTTATGCCTAACTTTGACATCCCTATCCCCACTATGTTTGGCCTTGGCACCCTGCTCATGTTTGTTCTTATGGGTATGGTGACTGGATTTATTGGGATTTTTGATCGTCATCCGGTATTTGAATTCAAGATGCACTGGTGGATAAGTGGACCAGTGGCTGGGGCATTGTTCATGCTGATGTATGTATTGTTCACCTATGAGACTCTCAATTTCGTAATGCAGTCTTCGCTTGTCACGTGGACTGGTTTGTCCTCTCCTTTCTGGGCGCTTCTAGATGGGATTTTTATTGGTGGCGTGATGGGATTCTTTGAGACTAAATTTGCTGGCGAAGGACCAAAACTCCCTGTTAGATAGCAGGTGGATCGTTCTAGTGAAAATTGGCTTACATGCGAGGCTCTTCGAGACTTGGTTTTACCTCATTGCGTAACCTTCGTAGAGTCTGTCGCATTGCTGATCAAACGTATAGTAGTGATCGTCCTCAATATTTGGATGTTCCTCTCTATCGATGAAACTAGTCAAGAAATCTTGAGGTATTCCTGTGCCGCGGTGAGCCTCTTCACGCGTACATTGGTGATCTCTCATATATGCTGCTATGGTTCCGAAAGGCGCCCTGTGCGCTCCAAATTTGCAGTGCACTAGGAAGTTCTTACCGGGTCGTGCTTTGTCATATAATGCCTGCATTCTGTCTAGCAGTGGTAAGTTTCTAGTCAAATGGTCTGCTCCCCATCGTATTACTCCTCCGTCTTGCTCAATTTCTTGTAATCCCATATCTCTTAGGATGGGATTAACCTCGTTATATACAGCATCATGCATTTCTCTATTGTCTTGAAATGAGAATATATATCGGACGTTTTGCTCGAAATATACGTACGCGATGTCTTGAGCTGCCGCACTTACATCCGCGAATTCAGGGTGATTCCCTCTGAAGTAATCACTTCTTGCAGAAGCGTGCCTTTCCTTCCCTGGTAATCCACTGCTAAATATATCGGCTCCATTTGTGGTTTGCCCTCTTCTGCGGAGGTTGTCTAGTGGGGAACCTGAAACTCTGCTTTCTCGATTGTTTGACACTCGCCCTTCTGCTGCAGCTCCAATATTTGTGAAGGCTTGTGGGGATGTACTTCGAGCTGGAGCTGGGGCTTGGGTTGCTGCGGGAATATCTGTCATGTCTGGTGGATCAACCCCTTCGACCTCAAAGCTCTGATCAGCCCATTGGCTTAATGCAGCTATTGTACGCCAGCCAGGGATTCCATCAATCGTGTAATCATAATGCTCAGTGCCAACTATTCTCTGGAATGCTATCGCTGCGATTATTTTTGATCTTTGATCGTTGAAGTCCATATCTGAATTCGCTGCAAACTGTTCTAGTATTGCAAGTGAACGCGCATCTAGTTCGCGAAAATATCTAATAGCGACACTCATTCGATCAGGAGTAATCTGCTCATATGTACTAATAGCCTCGGTAGACGAATCAACTGCCAGACTCAATTCTGCTAAGGCCTCTTCCGTTTCCCCTATAACTGTCTCTGTAGTTTCTGGTGCCGTATCCGGCGCTTCTGAAGCTGCTGGTGTTGCATCAGGAGTTTCTGCTGCTGAGGTATCGGCATCTGGCGTCTCTACTGCTGCTGACGCAGCATCTGATGCCGCTTCTGCACCGTCTTGTTGCTCTACTGTCTCGCTCATTTTGCCTAAATTATATCCTCATATTATACCATGTTCAGGCTGTTGTGGCAATATGCGTCCTGCGATAGATCTGTGGCAATCCATGAGGCGTTTCTAACTAGTAGACTGCGTTGAATTTCATCAAAATTCCTAAACAGATAGACAAACTTTGGCCAAACGTCTAGAGTCTAGCCCTAATAGGTATAGTTCGAAGGTTGTAGCAATATATTCCTCGGTTCGATGCTTAGAGGAAATTATTATTAACCTTATCATTATGAAAGGTGTCGTAAAAAAGTTGGATGAGAGAAAGTTTGGTTTTATTTCAGTAGAGGGTGGGAACGACGTGTTCTTTCACGCGAACGAGTGTGAGGACGGAGTTTTCGATACTCTAAATGAGGGAGACACAGTAACTTTTGATACTGCTGACTCTGAAAAAGGCCCTAAGGCTGTTAACGTGAGACTTGACGCGGGAGGTGGCGAAGAAGCTGCTCCTGAAGCTGATGCAGCTCCAGCCGAGGCGGCGGAAGAAGCGCCTGAAGCTGAGGAGGCTGCGTAATTAGTTCTTCAAGAATGACCGACCATGCTCTACAGGTGGTCGGTTTTTTTGTGGATCATCATTGGCTCCCCTCACATCACCTCACTTTCACGAATAGGTGGCTGGTGTTTTCCATAGCATCGTTCCCGCCATATATGGAGTGGGATGAGGTTCTTTCCCAAATTTCTAATTCTGCTGGATCCCCCATCAGTTTGGTGAAAATATAGAGAGTTTCAGGTGAGTCCATTGCTGTTGCTATCTCTGTGTCCATTGATGTGCTTTTTTCGAGATCCAGGGTAGTTTGAAGTGTAATCTCTAAATCGGTATTGCTCCCCCATTCCTCCAGCCACTCGATCGTTCGCTCGTCGTTAGCGACTGCAGTTTCTTCTGTGACGTAATGGCTAAAGTCGATGCTGGCTATTACGAGTGCGCGGTCCATGTCGATCTCTTGCTGGAGAGCTTCAAATAAGTCATCTAACGTATTTTGGGGCGCCTTCCACTTCACCATTATGGGGATGACTTCAGCTTTTGGGAAATAATCTGGAATTCGCTCAGTGTGCACGGTGATGCCGTGCTCAAGCTCGAGCCCTGATCTTTCGATGGCTAGTAAATTATTTGCGCTAAACTCCTCGATCGTCTCGGTATCCAGCTTGATGTTGCTAACTTGATCGGTGCCTTGGAATACATGGTATCCAGTATCAAAATGGTTCGTACTAATCAGGATTATTGTGTCGACGGTGTCGCCTCTTTCCTCGGCCATGTCTGAGTAAAATTCGTCGATGTATTCTCCGACCAAATTATGATGCGGCAGAATAGCTCCACGTATTGCGGTTTGAGTATCGTCCGGGGAGTGATTGCTCCCCAGGACGATTAGTAGTGAGACCCCTATAAGGCTTCCAATAATCTTGATATGCGTGCCCATTATTCTGATAGTGTCAGGCTTGTGACCTCGGTTAGTGGGCTGTCCATTTCGCTTGCTCTTATGATTTCTTGAGAGATGGTATAGAAGTAGTCGCCGATGTATATGATTCTTTGAACGTCTTTCGGCGTCCAGTACCAGTAGCCTCCGTCTTCGTCGAGGCTTCCTTCATCATAGTGTGAAATCTGGCCCCGTAGATTGAATCCGTCAGCAACGTTAACGTCGTATACGTATGCTCCCTGGAACACGTAATCACCGTATGTGTTTGCTGGTGATTTTGGATCGTCTTTAACTGATTGAGGAATTTCGCTGACTGAGATTGGGAATGCCATTAATGCTCCCCCGTTAACTCCTCTCGAAGTGCTATACAGGAGCGATTTATGGTCTCGGCTGAGCGGACTAGATGTCCCTCTGTCACCGATAATCTCTCTATGAAGTTCCGTAGGCGCTGCGACGTTTGTTACATCGAACATTGCCAGCTTCACCCCTTGGAACCACGCGAAATCTAACCCTCTCGAGTCGATTTCATCTTCTGATGCCTCTTCGGTATCTAATCCGAATCCGATTATGTGGTTCTCGTCATACGGATGTAGGTAGTCACTGAATCCTGGAATCTTCAATTGCCCAAGAACAATAGGGTTGTATGGATTTGCTGCGTCGATTACAAATAGCGGATCGACTTTCTTAAACGTGACTATGTATGAGCGATCCCCTACGAATCTAGAAGAGTAAATCCTCTCGCCCGGTGCTAATCCCTCTATGCTACCGGTTAAGTTAAGGTTTTCATCGAGTATGTACAGATTGTTTGTAGATAGATTCTCTTCATCCCAAACGTTCCCGCGAGTCGTGACAACTCTGAAATAGCCTTTGTACTCGTCCATTGAGAACTGATTCAGAACAGTACCTGGGACAGGGCTCATTCCTCTGTAGTCAATATCGCTACCATCTAGTGCGAACTTGTGAATGAAGGTCTCTTCGTCTGTAGCGGTATCTTCATACCAACCCCAGTAAGTGTATTTCTCTTGAGCGATGTACATATTCTCAGTTGAAGAATAGATATCGCTGCTTGATCCCACTACAACTTGCGAAGAAGTGTCTTTGTTCGGATCTAGAGGTACGGCAGTGACAATCATGAAGTGTGCTTCATCGATAGCTCGTGGCATGTACATGATGTCTTCACATCCAACCAATTTATCTAGTGTTCCGCCTTCAGTTGCTAGAGGGACTAGGTCCTCTTCTTTCCAGTCACCATCTACTGCCCATGGCCATACGTAGTTCTTCTGAGAAGATACCATGTATACAACGTCACCGATTCGTCGCGATGAATCGTAATCACCCTCAACTGCAAGATCTCTGATTAGTTCCACGTTGCTACGGTCGCTGATGTCGTAAACGTATATTTTTGCAGCACCGTCTCTTGTGTAGATGTATGGGTCGACTAGGCTCTCTTCAAAGTCGTCGTAGTATTCGCCGACTTGTGTGTTCCCAACTACTACTAATTCGTTGTCGGTAACGTAGATTTCTGATGGGTAAAAATCGTCGTCGCTGTAGTCGATTCTGTCTAACTCATGCATTGTTGCAGCTGGATCTGCATCCACGATTCTGACTGAGTCGTCCTTTACAAAGTAGATGAATTCTCCGTCATTCTTTACAATGTCCGCCTCGTCTACACCTTGCACCTGTACGTTCGTTGCTGATGCGTCCCCTCCCTTATCGTTGTGTACGTAGAGGCCGTTTGCAATGTATGTGTGGTAGTCGTCGACTTCGAAGTTGTATACCCATGTGGATTCGTCTGATTCTTCTACTGAATATACTTCAACTTCTGATCCGTCTTCTCCTGCTAAGAAATCGCCTACCTCGACGCTTCCTGCTACGTCCCATTCGTTATTTACGAAAACTATGTGCTCTGGAGTTACCTCGAGGTTTCCGTTAATTATTAGGTATCCGTCAACGAAGTGCCTTACGGTGTCGTCGACTTTAGCTGGGACTAACTCAGCAGAGACTTCTTCTGCTCTTGTTAGGATTTCGTCGCCAACTTGAATGTCTCTGATTGATTTGTGCGATCCGTCTGCCATTAGAATCTGTGTCTTCTCGGTGAAGCATCCGCCCTTCTCTCCCATTTGCGGAGTAGTTGCGATTGCGTCTGCTGGAATTGATTCCTCAGAAACTGCATCTAGATAACCGCCGTACGGCTCATCCATATTGTCTTCGAAGAAGTCATGAAGCTCTTGGCACGAACCGAAATTCTTGAGCTCGTCTGATAGGTCTTGCCCTCGCTCAATATTTTCATACGTCTTTGAGAGCTTGTACGTTCTGTCGGCATCGATTCTCCAAATCATCTCAGACATCTGACCTCTGGTTAGGTCAGATCCAAATGTATCTATATCTGCAGGGATTGCTTCTTTTTCTTCAAGGCTCAGGATGAACTGCTTGAACCAAGTGTCTGCATCTGGCAAATCCTCGACTTCAATCTCTAGCATGTTCGCAACAATCTTACTCGCCTCCGCAATGTTAATATTCCGCTCTGGGTGGAATCTCCCGTTCGGATATCCTTCTACAAGCCCGTTGTCTTTGGCGCTACAAACGTACTTAGCGAACCACTGGTCCTGAACATCTGGGTAGCAGTAATCTCCGCGTGGCTCGAATTCTGATACCTCCATTACTATCTTCAAGAATTCTGCTCGGTTAATTGATGAGTCCGGTTGGAATGTTCCGTCTGAATATCCAATCAAAACCCCTCCTTCACGTAGGTAATCGATCGCTTTAACGTTGTCGTGCTTAGAGATCACATCGCTGAATCTGTCTGGGATCAAAGTGATTTCTTCAGCCCCCTCAAAGTTAATCTGGGCACTCGCTGGTATGAGCACAAACAGCGATGCTATTACAACGCTGAACAAAATTGGTAAAAGTGACTTATTGAACTTCATAGTTTACGGTTTAAATATGCGAATAATGTGCCCACAGCATATACCTTGGTTTTTGATAAAATCAAGGTATATGACTTGCGTTGGAGGGGGTCTAGATATGCCGCTCCTTGACCGTAATAGGGCCCCTGTAATAAAGTAGACGCAATACTTAGTTAATTTGTTCACATGAATGAAACTACTCTCTATCTAGCTCAAGTTATGGGCCCTGTGCTCCTTTTGGTAGGGGTTGCGTTTGGAGTCCATAATAAATTCTGTATGGAATGGCTCGGCAACCTCAAGGAGAATGGTCAGTTTCTATTCCTTGCTGCGATAGTTGAATTTGTAGCAGGGTTGTCTATTGTCCTTCACCACAATCTCTGGGAGACACCTGTTGAGATCATTATCACACTTATGGCTTACGGTATGATCCTTGAAGGAGCTTCACTGCTTCTTGGTGGCAAAGACTGGACCAAATATATAGTACGACTCGCTTCACATGCTGCACCTGCGTTTATGTTTGTAGCAGTATTATGCATTGCACTAGGAGGATACCTATCTTGGGTTGCGTATTTGGCGTAGCGTCTGATCTATTCGTGTCTAAAAGTAATCTCGAGGGTTCCGCTCCCGCCTCTGTCGAAGCGCCCCTCCATTACTCTTAGTACATATGGTTTTGCAGAAAGATACTTTCTTAAGTAGGGTTTTATTATTGGCATACCCTTCTTTGAATGCAGCCCTTTCCCCGTGATTATTATGACTTTTGATAATTTGCGATCTCTGCATTTCTCAATGAAATTGTCAGTCATTCCTCTAATCTCTCCCATCGTTAGCCTACCGAGTCCATGAAAATCTAGCTCGGCCTGAGGTTTGCTGAGATTCTCATACTTGTTGCTCTTCTTCTTGCGATCCTTTTTGCCCAGTTTCCCCATTTGTTGATAATTAGGACTTTCTTCGTGGTGACCTTCGGCGATTTCTGCTATTGCCTCCGCCTCTCCTGGTGCCAGGTCTAGGAGCGGTGTTTTTTGCTGAATGATGAATTGAGGCAAGCTCTTCGCCGCTCGGTGATTTAATTGGCAGTTTCATGTTTATTAGCTTCTGAATTTGAGCGATATCCCCTTTTTGCTCTGGTGACGCGAAAGAGATTGCCTTGCCTGCTCTTCCCGCTCGGCCGGTTCGGCCGATTCGGTGGGTATAGTCTTCGATCTGCATTGGTAGGTCGAAGTTGATTACCAATTCAATGTGCTCAACGTCGATTCCACGCGCAGCTATGTCGGTTGCGACCATGATTCTGTATCGACCTGATGTAAATCCCTTTAGTGCATTCTGCCTTTGATTCTGTGATCGATTTGAGTGGAGCTCGTCAGCAGTGTGGCCCATAGCTCTTATTTTGGCAGCAATCTTCTTTGCTCCGTGTTTAGTTCTACTGAAAACGAGGACTGTTCCTTTGTATTCGTTTAATAGGCGGCCGAGTAGCTTGAGCTTATCCTGTTTATGTACGATAAATACTTCTTGGTCGATCGTGTCTGCTGTTGTTCCGGGTCTAGCTACTTCGATTCGGAGTGGGCTTCGCATGTACTGTTGAGCAAGTTCGGTGATCCTGTCTGGCATAGTTGCTGAGAAAAGCATTGTTTGCCTCTCCTTTGGTATGAAAGATAAAATCTTTTTCAGTTGTGGTGCGAATCCCATATCTAACATTCGATCTGCTTCGTCTAATACGAGCATTCCAACGTTTGAGAGCGAGATGTTCTTTTGCTCAACGTGGTCAATCAATCGCCCTGGAGTTGCTACGACTATATGTGGATTGTTTCTCAGCTGTTTCCTTTGGGGCCCTGCGTTGGTTCCTCCAATCACTAAGGCCGTTCTTAGGCCGAATGGTCCGGCTACTTTAACGAGTGTTTCTTGAACCTGCACGGCGAGTTCGCGAGTTGGTAAGAGGATGAGCCCGAGCTTTTTCTCGGCACTCACGTGTTGAATCATAGGTACAGAAAACGCGAGGGTCTTGCCTGAACCAGTCTGCGCAATTCCAACAACGTCTTCCCCTGATGTTGCTATGGGGATGGCCTTGAATTGGATAGGGGTTGGTTCAACAAATCCCAGCTCGTTCATTCTTTCAAGCATTGCAGGAAGTATGCCTAATCCGTTGAAATCCTTTTTGTGTTCTTCTTGTGACATTGGAGTGCATCCTACCGTAATCCAGGGATATGTCAATGGGTGGTAGATTGCAGGTTTTTGCAATTACAACTTTGCTAATGTAGCCTTGGTTTCTCATTTAAAGATACTGTTACTATGAAAACTCTCAAATGCGACCTCTGCGACCACACTGCTCAAGGTGAAACTTTCGAAGACTGGATGAAGGCTCTAATGCCCCACTACATGGAGGCACATGCGGATGTGATGAAGGACTCAAGCAAAACTGAGGAAGATAAGGAAAGATGGATGGTTGAAAATAGGGCTAGGTTTGATGCGGCTTAAAAAAGAGCGACCCTTTCGAGCCGCCCTTTTATTGATTGAAAATTCTGGCCTTCCTACACGAAGTATCCGAAATAGCAGAACACTAGTCCGAGGATTAGTACTCCGAATCCGAGACCATTCATGTTCTTCATCATAGGCTTGCTGAAGTCTACGAGGAACTTAGGTGCAAGTAGTAGAAGTACTCCTTTAATTAGTGCTAGCCATCCAACTAGAGTTACTAGGACTGTCCAGTCTTGCTCCCAAACGTTGTGGTGAGTCACAATTAGGAAACCTACGAAAAGTGCTGCGATTCCTCCGTAGAGTATTCCTGCAGCGCTACCGAGCATCTCATCAAAGGCTTTCTTGTAGTGAGCGCCGTTGAAGAGGAGGCCGAGACCGACCAGTACGCAAATGAGTCCGTAGACTTGAGCGACAAAAAGTGCAACGTCCATATCAAATGTTGTTAAAAATATGCTTTAGTTTAGTTCTTTTTTGTCTGTGATGTCCAATTTATTGGCTCTTAGCCGATTGACAGAATCGTAGTTCTACTAAAATTCTACCCTGTAGCATTCGTCACTTTGTGCGAGTGCAGACTCTCAGGAATTGAGTTAACTTCCATATTGTATTCGTTAACAAACTTCAAATGCGAGCAAAGACTCTAGCAATAATAGTCGGTAGTATATTTGTAATTACTGGGTGTACTGGTGGCGTATCTCACGGGCAAGCCACTCTCCTAAATGATAGCGGCAACTATGTGACCTACACGGATGGGGCGCACTAGCCGATGGGAAAACTGTCTTCTTGAACTTTCATGCTTACTGGTGTTCGACTTGTCGAGCAAATGCCCCTCATATCAATAGCGCATTCAACCAGATCTCAGACAGCAATGTTATCGGGTTTGAGGTGGACTATGATCGAGAATTAGGGCTCAGTCCACGTTCGTTGTCATCCCTGGTGATGATGAAGAGAATTGGATTAAGTACGGTCCTGCATTTGTTGATGCGGGCCTAATCAGACAGCTCATTGGAGTTTAGGCGACTAGAGAAATTAAGTAATATGCTCTATATTTGTCTCGTATATATATGAGTAACCCTTATAGATGAAAAGATCACTCGCGATTTCGGTAATCCTGTCTCTGCTGCTTCCAATGCAAATTGTTGTTGCAGCGTCTCAGTTCAGCGATGTGAGTGATAGCTATATTTATGATACAGGCATCCAATACTTGTACGATAACGATGTCATTGACGGTTACCCAGACGGCTCGTTTAGACCTAGTGGTAATATTAACCGAGCTGAATTGACTAAGATTGTCATTGAGAGCTTGGGAATCACGCCTGAAGGAGGCAGCTGTTTCCCCGATGTTCCTGAGTCCCAGTGGTTTAATCCTTATGTTTGTAAGGCCAAGGAGCTGGGATGGGTTGAGGGATACGATGATGGAACTTTCCAGCCAGGTCGTCTAATTAATCGAGCGGAGGCTTTAAAGATCGTTGCGGTAGCTGAAGATTGGGCCGCTTCTACTCCGAATCAAAAGCCTTTTGTGGATACTCCTACCTCTCAGTGGTACACGCCTTACGTGGCTTATGCGAATGATAGGAACTTCCTCCCCTTCTCTTCTTCGTTCTCACCTGGGCAATTTACCAAGCGTGGTGAATTCTCAGAGATTTACTACAGAGTCTTGTACACGAGAGGTCAATCTTTAGAGTCTTTTGTGGAACTGGTCGAGGTCGAGATCGATATCGCTGTTGACCCAGAGCCTGAG
>PVBE010293937.1_pt1 | contig 10498 bp, 7 predicted proteins | sample 1631181 | NCBI WGS metagenome assembly PVBE01 (sample SAMN08397723, study PRJNA350692) | Marine metagenome, whole genome shotgun sequencing project. | isolation source: water | place: Pacific Ocean | collected 2012-04 | reverse complement strand
CCGCCAGCCCGGCCGCCAGGGCGAGGTTCGACGGATCCCCGGAGGACTCCCGCGCGGGGGCCCTCGGAGCTGGCTCCTTCGCGGGCGGAGGGGACTTGTCGGGCGGGATCCAGGCGGCGGTGCGCGCCTCGGGGTCCACCGCCGCGGGGGCCGCCGGGGCCTCACGCGGGCGCGGAGCCATCACCTTCGTCTCGGCCTGGTCCATCGGCAGCGCCGGGTCGAGCAGCCGGATCAACTGGTCGCAACTGGCCGCCCGGTCCTCCGGGTTCTTGGCCGTCGCCAACTCGATGAGCCGGCACGCCGACTCGGGCACTTCCGGCGCGAAGAGGCGGGGGGACGGGATCCCGCCGGCCTCCTTCAGCTTCATCACCACGTAGTCGGGGGACCGCGGAGCCCAGGGCAACCGGTCCGTGACCATCTTGTACAGCGTCATGCCCAGCGAGTAGATGTCGGCGCGCTGGTCCGGTGCGTGCTCCAAGGTGAAGCACTCCGGCGCCATGTACTCGATCGTGCCGAGCACCATCTTGGTGCGGGTCCCCGACGCCCCTTCGAGGTGCGCCACGCCGAAGTCCGCGATCTTGACGATCCCGTCGGGGGTGACCATCACGTTCGCCGGCTTGATGTCCCGGTGCACCACCCCTTCACCGTGTGCGTACGCCATGGCGGCCAGCATCTGTCGGAAGATCAGCGCAGCCTCGGGCCACGGGATCGGCCCCGGCACCCGCCGCAGCCGTTGGGCCAGGTTCTCGCCCTCGACGTACTCCATGATCAGCGCGAGGCGGCCCCCGTCGATGACGAAGTCGAGCACGTCGACGACGTTGGGGTGGTTCAACGTCACCCCCACCTTCGCCTCCCGCTCGAACCGCTTCCGGAAGCCGGGCTCGTCGGCGAGGGCGGGGCTGAGGACCTTGACCGCGAACAGGCCCGGCTTGACCCGGTGCCGGGCTCGATGGACCGACCCCATCCCCCCTTCCCGACCCGCTCCTCGAGCCGGTAGGCGCCGAGGTCGCGACGGACACGGCGGGCCGACCGTTGCACCTCCGTGGGCGCATCGGCGGGGTCATCCGGGAGCAGCTCCGACGCGGTCGACTCCTCGGTGGAGGCATCGTCGGATGGCTCGAGGTCAATCCCCAGGAGCGCGTCCCGTTGGACCTCGAACTGCTCCCAGCTGATCAGCCCCTGCTCGGCGAGCAGCGCGAGTCTCTCGACTTCGTCCGTGACGTCCATGTGATCGCGCTCTGCCCCCGCTTGGATTGCCGCCTCGTCCGCGCGGAGTATGGCACCCGCGCTCCGACCGGGCGAAGTCCGATACCCTTGCCCCGCGGCCCATGATGACCTCCCCTCGTCCCACGACCTCCCTGCTGCTCACCCTCGCTGTCATGGTGGCCGCCCTCGCCGCCTGCCCGCAGGAAGAGCCTCCCCTGTACGCCACCGAGTTCACGGTCGTGGAGCTCGATCCGGCGGCCTCGGCGCCGCTCCAGTTGGCCGTGCAGGCGTGCGCGGGGCTGAGCAACCGCAAGCTCGGCGGCTCGATCTACGTGCGGATGGAAGCGCACGACGGGGAGTGGCTCGAGGAGCTCGACCTGACGCCGAGCGAGGTGGTCGACGCCTCCGACTTCCTCGAGGCCTGCGCCGTCGAGTTCCCCGCCTGCGTGCGCTACTCCTACGCCGACCAGCAGGAGCTGCTCCCCAGCATCCTGACCGCCGCCTCGGCGCTCGAGGCGGTGCCGCTGGACGAGGGCTTGTCCGTCGCCTGCGAGGAGCCGGCGCTCGACGCCACGGCCGTGTTCGCCCAGCGGAACACCCCCTACCTCGCCACGCGCTACGTCTTCGAGAACTACCTCGACCAGACCACCGGCTTGGCGATGCTCAACCCCGGGTACCAACTGGACGCGCCGGACCTCGCCGATCCCGACCTGACGCGGGACATGCCGTCGCAGATGGTCGACTTCGTGTTCTCCCAGCAGCTGTTCGTCGTCTTCCTCGTCAACGGCTGCGAGAGCGGGGAGCCGGAGAGCTTCGTGCTGAACGACATCGTCAACAGCGGCCAGTGGCCGACCCCCGTCGGGGTCTACGGCTACAACAACTCGTGGCTCATCGGCGGCTACCTCCACGAGGCTCAAACGCGGTGCCTGGACTCCCGCAACATGGGCGCCATCCCCACCGAGACGGGCAACCTGTCCTTCTTCTCCACCCGGCGGGCGCCGATCGTGGAGCCGGGCGAGCTCCGACAGAACGAGTCCGACGAGGTCCCGTACGACCCGGACAAGACCTACGTCGCGTTCATCGTCGGGGACGGAGACAACGTCCGCTTCATCATGACCACGAGGAACGTCTGGCTGCGGCAGCGGCTGACGGACTGCGAGCAGACGGAGAACGCCTGCGCGCCCATCACGTGGAGCATCTCACCCCACCTCCCGACCCTCGCTCCCGACGTGATCGAGTGGTACTACGAGCTGAGTCACGAGACCGGGAAGGACTCCTTCATCCTCCCCCCCAGCGGGCACCTGTACGCCTACCCCACGTCCCTGACCGAGAAGGACCAGAACCGGTTCGTCTCCGCCACGGAGCAGGACGCCCGCCTCCTGGACCTCGCCAGCACGGTGCACTGGGACTGGATCGACACCTGGCAGGACGCCGAGGACCACGTCCTGCCGCTGTACGCCCACGCCGATGGCGTCGTCCAGGGGCTGTTCCCCGTCAACGTGCCGTACATGGCCGACGCCTTCCCGTGGTGGCCCCAGGACCAGTTCTTCAACGTGCTGTCTGGCGAAGACGGCGGCGAGGTGGTGGTGTTCCGACCCCGCCAGTGGAGGGGGATCGACGACGACGAGAATTCGTTCTTCCTGAGCCCGCAGGCCATGGCCGACGAGCTGGCGGCCTACCCCCTCGGCACGGTCACGGGTGTGTACATGACCAGCGACGGGGGACTGAGCCTCGAGAATTCGTTCATGGAGCTGGTCGGCCTGCTGCCGCCGCACGTCGAGCTGGTCAGCGCCGATGAGGCGGCCCGGCTCGCGCTCCTGGCCGCGCCCGACTGACGGGGCAATCCAGACGAGCTCTGGAGTAGGCTCGCTGCATGGTGGCCAAACCGACCACGAGATCCTCCGTCTGGGAGGCTGGGAACTGAACGAGTCGGGAGCGTTCCCTCAACTTCAGGGCGGGGAAGAAGTCTCGGGAACCTGCTTGCGATCCGCTGGTCCCTTCCCCTGAGCGCACCGTCCGCGCTCCAGGGAGGGAAAAGAAATGACCAGCGCCCGCTTCGTTCGACTCTGTGCCCCCGTTCTGTGCGCCACTATCGTGGCATCGCCCGTCGCCGCCGCGGACATGGGCGTCGGCCCCGCCGAGCCTGGCGTCGTCGGCGTCGAGGCCGGCTTCGACGCCCCCCTCGCCACCCAGCGCGTCGACCCCTTCGATCTCAGCCTGGGCGGCTCCGTCGACGACGAGTGGACCGCCGCCTACCACGTCGCTTCCGGCGCCACCTGGTACGAGCCGGTCGAGCGCGGCCCCGTCGCGTCGCGGCCCGGCTTCGTCGGCTCCCTCCCCTCCCCCGACGGCGAGCGCGCCAACGTCGGCGCCGCCGACTACGTGCCCCTGGACGCCGACGCCGCCCAGGCCTGGCCCTACCGCACCGCCGTCAAGCTCTTCCAGACCTACCCCGGCGGCGCCCAGTACGTCTGCTCGGGCGCCCTCATCGGCTCGTTCCACGTCCTCACCGCCGGCCACTGCATCTTCGACGTGGAGCACGGCTACGGCTTCGCGACCTCCGTGCAGGTCGTGCCTGCCTACGACCAGGGCTCCGCCCCCTTCGGCGTCGCGAACTCCACCCTGCTGCGCACCTACACCGGCTGGTCGGACAACGGCGACTTCGCCTACGACCTCGCCCTCATCACCCTGGACCGCCCGATCGGCGACCAGGTCGGCTGGCTCGGCATCGAGGTCGACGACGGCGCCGACTGGTCCGGCCGCTTCCTGCAGCTCAACCACTACCCCGCCGAGCGCTTCGCCAACGGCGAGGTCATGCACCACAGCGGCGACGTCGTGCACGCCTCGGACGGCCTGACCGTGCTGCACACCCTGGACACCGCCGGCGGCAGCAGCGGCGGCGTCCTGTACCGAGACGTCGACGGCACCCCCTCGGCCTCGGTCATCAACTCCTTCGAGTACGGCGACCTGAGCATGAACGGCGGCCCGCGCATCAACCCGAACCGCTTGCAGGACCTCTCCGCCTGGATCCGCGAGGACATCGACGCCGGCGCCCCCACCGACCCGACCGACCCCGATGACCCGACCGACCCCGATGACCCGGCCCCCGGGGCCCCCGCGGACCTCGCCGACGGCGGCGGCTACACCCAGCTGTCGTGGGACGGCGCCGTGGAGCTGTCCGCCACCATCAACAACCTCGGCCACACCGACGCACCGCCCTTCCGCATCGACATCGTCCTGACCCGCGACGGGGTCATCGACGGCGACGACGTCCTGCTCGCCTCCTTCTGGGCCGAGCAGGGGCTACCCGCCCTCAGCTCCTCCCCCTTCGGCGGAACCCAGCCGCTCCCGCCGGGCCTCGAAGCCGGCACCTGGTACGTCGGTTGGGTCTTCGATCCCACCGGCGACGTCGACGAGGACGACGAGGACAACAACATCGGCTTCGCCCAGGGCACCATCGAGATCACCCCGCCCGTCGACCAGGACCCCTGGACCGCGCCGGTCAGCGAGGTCGAAGAAGAGGAGCCGCGCCGCCCCGTGGACCCCTTCGGCTGCGGCTCCTGCGACCTGGGGACCGGCTCCTCCCGAGGCCTCGGCCTGGGCGCCCTGCTCCTCGTCGGCGCCGGCGTCTTCCGCCGTCGCCGCTCCGCCGTCGCCTAAGTCCGACAGGAGCGTTCCGTCAAACGTCTGCCCCAAGTTGTGCCGTGTAGAGGTAGCGCCGGGACCGTCCCTCGTCGTACCGGGCCAGGACGCAGGCGGTCTCCTTGTCCCGGGACCGCCAATCGGCCTCGTACCCCTCGTCCAGCCACGCCTGCTTCAGCGAGTCGGCCGCCACCCTGGCGCGGCGCCACAGCGCGTGCCCGAGCTCGGTGAACTCCTCGACTTCGTACGACACGCCGTGGTGGCGCAATGCGGCAGCCAGCAGGGAGTCGTCGGCTTCCAGGCTCTTTTCGGGCTGGTCCTCGTTCCGGCTGACCGAGAAGAAGGCCACGAGGCGCCCACCAGGCTTCAGGCACGCGAGGATGTCGCCCACGGTCTGGTCCAGATCGCGAGGGAAGTAGAGGGTGTCGATGCACAGCGCGGCGTCGAATCGGACCGCCGGCAGGTCCAGCTCCTCCAGGTCTCCCACCTCGAACGTGAGTCGGTCCGAACCGTGGACCCGTCGAGCGAACTCGACCACCGGATCCGCGAAGTCGAGGCCCAGCCCCCGGGCCCCCGTACGAGCCGCGATCGAGGCCGTCAGTCCGCCAACCGCGCACCCCAGATCGACGAACTCATGCTCCGGTCCGAACTCGGCGACTGCGAGCAGCCGCTCGAGCTGCGGGTTGTCCACCATGTTGAAGTGGAAGGTGCCATCCCCGTAGACGCGGCGGCAGTACTCGGCGTAGGTCGCGCTGTTGGCCTTGCGAACGAGCCCCTCCCCGAACGCCTTGCGCATGACGCCCTTGAGCTGTTCCTGGGCGAGCGGCACCCCGGGTTCAGTCAGGGTCCAGACCCCATCCACCTCCACGGCGAGCCCCGCATCCCCCAGCTCCGCCAACGCGGGTTCGATCTCGGCGCGCTGGCCGTCGGCGCCTGGGTGGTGTGGATGTTCGTGGCACAACCCTGGACCGTCGCCCGGAAGTCCCCCGCCCAAGGGTGCTAGCGTCCGCCGATGCGGGCGACATCGGCTCTTTTCACCTCGCTGCTCGCCGTCGCCTCCCTGGTGGTGCAAGGCGCATGCGTGCCCCCCGAGTCGGAGCCGGAGCTGCCCCCGCCCGGGGGTCTCGGCCCGCTGTCGGTGTCGGACGATCTGCGCATCGTTGACGATCGGGACCGCGAGGTGCTGCTCCGGGGAGCGAACATCACGTCGCTGGGCGAGTACTGGCAGGGCAACGCCGACCTGCCGCCGACCGTCGCGCTCACGGAGCAGGACTGGGACGACATGGAGGCGCGGGGCTTCTCAGTGATCCGGTTGGTGGTGCACTGGTCCCTCATCGAGCCCGAGCGGGGCCAGATCGACGACGGGTACCTCGACGAGATCGAAGCCGTGGTCGAGGACGCTTCCGAGCATGGGATCTACACGGTCATCGACATGCACCAGGACGCCTGGTCGGCCTTCATCTTCACGTCCGAAGAGGAAGCGTGTCCGCCCGACTCCTGGCCGGGCAAGGGGTGGGACGGAGCGCCCGAATGGGCCTGCATCACGGACGGCGCGAGCACCTGCGTGGTCGGGGATCGGAACAGCGCGCCGGCGGTGGTGAACGCCTGGAACCACTTCTACGACAACACCGACGGCATCCGGGACCGGTTCGTGGCCTCCTGGGCGGCGGTGGGCGAGCGATTCGCCGACCGCCCGGAGGTGGCAGGCTACGACCTGCTCAACGAAGCCGACGCAAGCCGTCCGGCGGACGAACTGGCCCCGATCTACAACGAGCTGCTGGGCGAACTGGTGACGGCGCTGCGGGGGGTCGGGGCGGACCAGCTCATCTTCATCGAGCCCGCGATCCCGGCGGGTGACCGCGACTTCGGGCTGGTCTTCCCCAACCCGGAGAGCATGGGCGTGGAGCCCCACAACCTGGTGGGCTCCACGCACAACTACGCCGAGTCGATCGACACCACCGGCCTGAGCATCGAGGCCACGAACGACTTCATCTGGGCCATGGCCCAGCAGCAGGGCACGGGCGTGTGGATCGGGGAGTACGGGTTCTGGGGCACCAGCCCGGAGACGCTGGACAAGGCCGCCCGCTACGGGGCCGACGAGGACGCCCACGTGCAGGGCGGGGCGTGGTGGCAGTGGCGCCAGCCTTGCGGAGATCCTCACAGCCTGCACCGCGTCGAGGGCGGATGGGAGCCGGGCGACACGATCGTGCACCTCAACTCCATGGACTGCGTCGAGGGCGTGGACCTGGGCCCCACCGAGGAGTTCTTCTCGATCCTGAGCCGGGCCTACCCCCGCGCCGCGCCCGGCCGGATCACGAGCCTGCAGAGCGACCCGGTGACCGGAGCGATGCGGCTGGACGCGGTGGCGGGCAGCGCCGGTGAGACCCTTGAGGTCTGGACGCCGACCCAGGCCGACAGCCACCGGGCCATCGGCGAAGGACTGGACGAGATCGAGGAGCAGGAGCTGGGCGGAGGCCGACGGTTGACGGTCACGGTCCCGGACCGGGGCCCCTACTCGCTGAGCGTCGAACCGATCTAGGACCTGGCCAAGGGGGCGCCTGTCAGCCGTCGCGGGCCTGCACCTTGTTAGGCTCGCGCGCGAGGGACCCCATGCGACATCTCCTGCTCCTGCCTCTGAGCACGGCCGCGCTGCTCGCCGCTGCTTGTTCTGCGCCCGAGGGCCCTGCCGACCTCGTGGAGTCCGAGGTGGTGGGCCACGTCGCCCTGCCGGCCCTCGACACGGTCGAGAGTTGGAGCACCGGCAACACGGACGCCTCCGACAGCTTCGCCAGCGCCTGGGGCGACGTGGACGGCGACGGCTGGCTGGATCTCGCGATCGCCATCCGGGATGAGCCAGACCGGCTCTACCTCAACACCGGCGGCACCCTCGCGGCCGCGCCGATCTGGACGTCCCCCACTCCGAGGCGAGCCGATCCCTGGCCTTTGGTGACTCCGACGGCGACGGGCTCCTCGATCTCGCCATCGGCACCGACTCCTCCGGCGGATTGAGGCGTGTCCGCCTGTTCGAGAACACCGGCTCCTCCCCCTACTTCTCCACCACGGCGGCGGACTGGTCGTCGACCCAGATGGACAACACCCAAGAGGTGCAGTGGGTCGACATCGAAGGGGACGGCGACCTCGACCTCGCCACCGCCAACAACAGCCACGAGGACCGCATCTACATCAACGACGGCAGCGGCGGCCTGACCCCGTCGGGGTTCCACCCCGGCTCGCAGACGTCGCTGGGCATGTCCTGGGGAGACTGGGGACAACGACGGAGTCCCCGAGGCCGCCTACGGTCGGTTCAACACCAAGGCCCGGGTCTGGGAGAGCACCGGCGGATCGATGTCGATCGCCTGGACGGAGGCCGCTGACAACCGCCAGATCTACGAGTTCGCGTGGGGAGACTGGGACGCGGACGGCGACCTCGACCTCGGCCTCGCCCGCCAGTCCGACTCCTGTCGGGTCTACGACAACTCCCTCGCCGTGGTGCCGCTGGCGACGTCGCCGGCGTGGTCCGACACCGACGCGGTCGGGTACCGCGGGATCGCCTGGATCGACGAGGACGGGGACGGAGACCTGGACCTCGCGGCCACCGCGAACAACAGCAACGATCGGATCTTCACCAACCTGGGGCCGACGGGCACGGGGCTGAGCACCACCGGGGGCTGGCTCTCGTCCGGCACCTCCCCGTCGTAGCACGTCGCCCCCGGCGACTGGGACAACGACGGCGACGAGGAACTGGCGTTCGCCCGCTTCGGAGCCCCCGACGCCGTCTACGAGAACAACAACTTCGGCCTCTCCGCGGACAGCACGCTCACCTCGAACGCGCTCTACGTCGCGCTCGGCGACGCCGACGGCGACGGGGACCTCGACCTCGCGACCGCCGCCAACATCCCGCCCACCACGGTGCACCTCAACCAGGGCGACGGCACCTTCGCCGCCGCCCCGGCGTGGTCGTTCGCCGCGACGGCCGGTGTGTCCGATACCTACGTCGCCTGGGGCGACGTCGATGGGGACGGGAACCAGGACCTCGCGCTGGCCCGCTTCCCGGGCGACCACGTCTACGTCTTCACCGCCCCCGGCGGCGGGCTGAGCGTGACCCCAACCTTCACGTCGGTTCAGACCGGCAGCTGGTGGTGCGCCGCGTTTGCCGACTGGGACGGCGACGGCGACCTCGACCTGGCCGGGACCCGCGACGCCGCGACCGCGGTCGTGTGGGAGAACGACGGGAACGGCAACTTCGCCCTGGCGTGGACGAGCTCGGGGCCGTTCCCCGGCCGCAGCAGCGCCTGGGGTGACATCGACGGGGACGGCGACCCTGACCTCGTCGCGGCCTCCTGGGGCGGGACGAACCGGCTGTTCGACAACCTCGGGGGCACGCTGTCGGCCGGGCCGATCTGGCAGGCCGCGGACAACCTCAAGACCCTCTACCTGTCGCTGGGGGACATGGACGGCGACGGCCGCCTCGAGGTGGCCGCGGGCAACGAGGCGGGCGACCCCGACGTCGTCTACGACAACGTCTCCGGCGCGCTCCAGTCGAGCGCCGTCTGGACCAACGCCGACGACCTGATCTACCGCAACCTCGCCTGGGGCGACTGGGACGGGGACGGCGACCTCGACCTGGGCGGAACGAGCAGCAGCGGGGACTTCTCCGTCTACGTCAACCAGCCCGCGGGGCTGGAGACGGCCGCGAGTTGGAGCGTCTCCACGACCAACGCGTCGGCCCGAGGCGTCGCCTGGGGCGACCTCGATCAGGACGGGGATCTCGAAGCCCTCGTGGGGGAGACGTCGGGATCGGCCCACAGCTTCATGAACCACGGGCTGCGCCCCCCGGACCTGCCCGAGAACGTCTCCCGCGCCACCGTCGAACTCCCGACGATCACGACGCCCCCGGCGGCCGGCTTCAGCACCGCCGAGACCGTCACCGGCGGGACACTGCAGGTGGACGTCGTGCTCGTCGACGAAGAATCCGATCCGGTCCCCGACGTGGAACTCCAGTACTCCACCGGAGGGGGCGGGATGTGGCAGGTGGCGACGGTCGACCCGGCGCTCGAGGACCTCACGTCGTCGCCCGCGGGGACCGTGCACTCGGTGACCTGGGACTACCTCAGCGACGGCGTCACGGGGGACCACGTGCAGCTCCGCGCGGTCGTCGTCCGCCAGCTCAGCATGTTCATCTCCCGCTCCTACCGGCGCGGCGCGATCGCCTCGGCGCCCACCGCCCCGGTGCGGCTGTACGACTGCTTCCCGCTCGACGGAGACGGAGACGGGAGCGACTGCAACGCCGACTGCGACGACGGTGACGGCGACAACTTCCCCGGCAACCCGGAGGTCTGCGACGGCGACGACAACGACTGCGACACGGCCGTGGACGAGGGTTTTGACACCGACGTGGACGGCTGGACGACGTGCGCGGGCGACTGCGATGACACCGACGACACGGTCAACCCCGCCGCCGCCGAGAACTGCGACGGGGTCGACACCGACTGCGACGGCACCATACCGCCCACGGAGATCGACTCCGACGTCGACGGCTGGTCGGACTGCGAGGGCGACTGCGACGACACCGACGACACGGTCAACCCCGACGCGTCGGAAGCCATCGGGGCGGAGTGCACCGACGGGGTCGACAACGACTGCGACGGGG
>PVBE010631325.1_pt1 | contig 10499 bp, 9 predicted proteins | sample 1631181 | NCBI WGS metagenome assembly PVBE01 (sample SAMN08397723, study PRJNA350692) | Marine metagenome, whole genome shotgun sequencing project. | isolation source: water | place: Pacific Ocean | collected 2012-04 | reverse complement strand
TCTCAATGCTACTAGATGGTAGAGCTTTTGCAGGTCCCGTATAGTAAAGCAATGTGAACCGTTTATTAGGGTTGTAGTAAGATCGCTGCCATCGAGTCTCTGGAAATCGCCAAGCACCGCATCGAGATCATGATCAAGAAGGGGATGGATAATGAGAAACAGGTGCTTCAAGGGCTGGTAGACAGCGCCGAAAAGCGCATCTTAGAAATTCGTTCTGGCGAAAAGCCGGCCCTCACTCCTGATGCTGATGCCAATTATTATGCGGAATTTACCGTGGACCTCGATCAGGTGGTCGAGCCGATGATTGCGGATCCGGATGTTCTTAATGAGGATGTATCCAAGCGCTACACCCACGACACGATTCGACCGCTCTCCTATTATAGAGGCGAGAAATCCGTCGACCTTGGATTCCTTGGATCCTGCATGGTTCACAAGGGCGACCTAAAGATTCTCTCCCAGATGTTGGTGAATTTGGAAAAACAGCAGGGTCACTTTGAGTTCAATGCGCCACTGATCGTGGCCGCACCGACCTATAACATCATTGATGAACTCAAAGAGGAGGGCGACTGGGATACACTGCAGAAATACTCCGGATTCGAGTTCAACGATGACGACCCCAAAGGGGCCGCGCGCCTGGAGTATGAAAACATGATGTACCTCGAGCGGCCGGGATGTAATCTGTGTATGGGCAATCAGGAGAAGGCCGCCAAAGGGGATACCGTCATGGCCACTTCCACGCGGTTGTTCCAAGGCCGCGTGGTGGAGGATTCCGAACAGAAAAAAGGCGAATCCTTGCTCTCCTCAACACCGGTCGTCGTGCTTTCGGCAATTTTGGGTAGAACCCCCAGCTTCGAGGAATATAAGGCTGCTGTGGAAGGAATCGATCTGACGACCTTTGCGCCGCCTGAGGAAGAAATGGTGGCTTAACCTCCTAACTACCCCTTCGACCCGGCAGAGAAAAGAGCGCGCGCAAGGCTTCTACCAGTACATAGCTGAATAGGAAGTAAGCAAACAGGTACACCGGAATCTTGATAGCCATCTTCAGCACGGAACCTTTATCCAGGTACTTTTTGGCCACGGGCAACGGGGATTCCTTAAAGTAGGAAATAGCATCGGTCAGCGTTTCCTTGGTGAGATTGCTCATCGATTTGAACAAGCCCACTTCGGTTGGTGCGACTTCCGTTGCAACTGCTTCAGCTGGGGAAGCGGCTGACTCGATATCGTCTTTCGCTACCAGATTCATCAGCGCAAACAAGAGGCAAAAGATGAGCGCCATGCCGTAAAGGATCGGCGCGATCTTGAGCATGGTTTTGGAGAACATGGCCATGATGCCCAAGGCTTCATCTCCGGCGGTGTTACCGGCGCCAATCTTGATGTTGAGTTGCGCTGGCTTAAGCCATAGGCGAGCCAAGGAAGCGCAAAAGAGGTAAAGCAACACGCCGCCGCCGATTTTCGCTAGGACACTCAGCCAGTTTTCGCTGAATCCATCCATAATCCCAAGGACGCCATACACAATCCCGGCTGCGGCTGCGGCAATACCGGAAAGCAGCACGACCAAGGCCATCGCCTTCATCAGCCCACTGGCCGAAAGTCGGCTGGGGGTGGACTTGATCAGGGAATCGCCGGCGTTAAAGAGTACGCCGGTGAGGTAGTGCAAAATCAAAATGAAGGCGATGGGAAGGATGCCCTTAAAGAGCATCGTGACGATCGAAACAATTTTATCCGAGTCAAAGGATGGTTCGGGTACCGGCGCACCGGCATCGATCCATTTGGCCAACTCATCAGCTTGCTCGGCAGTAAACATTTCGCCTTTACCCTCCGGCGGCATAGGGTCGTTGGTATCCTTGATGCGCTGAAGCAAGGTACTCTGTCCAGAGTTCCCTTTATTGATCGCGCTGAAAATTCCATTGAGCCCAGCTGCATCATCGTCTTCGAATAGGCTCAGATCGAGATTTGCCTTGGCACTTTCACCTTTGTGGCATTCGTAGCAACGTTCCTGGAAGAGTGGCTTGATGGTTTTGGCAAAGATAGCGGCGTTGGCGGCGTCCTCCTCCTTTTTCTTGGAGTCTTCCTCGGCCTTTTCTGCCATCTCGACGGCATCACCATCCCCGCTGCTTTCGGCTTCATCACCCTTGAATTCATCCCAAGCACTCGAGCCTAGCCATAACACCGCTACCACCAGTAGGCAAATATCGCCAACGAACTTATAGGTCTGCGAACTGATCCCCAGAAAGAAACTGTTCGTCGTGCCGCGCAGTTGAGCCATTTTGTTATCGATGGTCTGCGCAAGAAACCCTGCCGAATAACTGCCGTGCTCTGGTTCATCCATCACCGCATCTTCCGGTGCAAGCGCCTCGCCTTCGGCTGAAGGCGGAGGGAGCGTACTGCCACTGGGTGGGGGAGGCGCACTTCCACCGCTGCCGCTTGGTGGCGGTGGTGCTGCTGGTTTTCCGCTGGAGGAAGGCGGTGGCGGAGCAGCAGAGGATCGGCCAGCTGAAGAGGGCGGCGGTGGGGCGGCCGAAGAACGGCCGGCCATAGATGATGGCGGTGGGCCACTGGTGCGGGTGGGTTGGCTGGCCGGTACCACCACACTTCCTTGGCAGGCCGGGCAGGCAAAGGTCTGGCCGGCTGCGGTTTCATCCACAGTCAACTCAGTTCCGCACGTTGGGCATGGAAACTTTAAATCCATCCGGCCAGAGGGTCAGGACTGAGAAACCTACTGAATTATTGAGTGTAACTCAATACCGCAGTGCGGGATGGGCCGCTAATAGCCACCGTTGGCCGATTCGCCGGAGACGATGGCGACGCCGTTGCTGGTGCCGATGCGGGTGGCGCCGGCTTCAATCATAGCCCGCGCATCGTCTGCGTTGCGCACACCGCCGGCGGCTTTGACGCCGGCGAATTGGCCGACCGTTTCGCGCATCAGCCTTACATGCTCCAGCGTGGCGCCTGCGTTGCCGAAGCCTGTGGAGGTTTTCACAAAGTGCGCCTGCGCCTGCGTCACAAGTTTGCAGGCCTTGGCGATCTCGTCATTGGTAAGCAGGCAGGTTTCGAGGATGACTTTGACCACCCGGTCATCGGCCGCCTCAACCACGTCACGAATTTCGCGGACAATATAATCGTGTTCGCCGTCCTTGAAGCGCCCGACATTCATCACCATGTCAATTTCACTGGCGCCGAGATCGACCGCGACTTCGGTCTCATAACGCTTGGCATCGGCGTCCATTGCGCCGAGTGGGAAACCGACCACGGTGCACACCTGCACGTCGCTGTCTTCCAGAAGCGAATAGGCGAGCTCCACGCGGCTGCCATTGACGCAGACGGTGGAGAATTGATGCTCTGCGGCCTCTGCGCACAATTGTTCTAGCTGCGCCCGTGTGGCGTCGGGCTTGAGCAAGGTGTGATCAATGTAGCTTGCCAGTTCGGACATGACGTTAGCTCGGTAACAAATCGGCCACCAAGGTTTTCTCTTCCTTCAGCTCATTGGCTGTTGCATCAATTTTAGCCCGGCTGAAATCATCAATCGGCACGTCCTGCACAATGGTCAGTTCGCCGCCGGTATTGCGCATGGGAAAGGAGGAAATGAGGCCTTCCTCCACGCCGTAGCTGCCGTCGGAGCAAATGCGCAGGCTGTGCCAATCTCCCTCGGCGGTGGGCTCAGTGACCGAACGCACGCTGTCGATAATGGCATTGGCGGCGCTGGCGGCACTGGAGAGTCCGCGTGCCTTGATGATCGCCGCGCCGCGCTTCTGCACGGTGCTGATAAATTCGCCTTCGAGCCATTCCCGATCGCTGATGGCGTCGGTGATCGGGGCGTCATTGATCTTTGCATTGGTAAAATCCGGGTATTGCGTGGCGGAGTGATTTCCCCAGATGCAGAGGTTGGAAACGCTACTCACCGGCACGCCGGCCTTCTGGGCGAGTTGAGTCTTGGCACGGTTTTCATCAAGACGCGTCATCGCAAAGAACCGGTCGTTGGGTACGTCCGGCGCGTTGTTCATGGCGATCAGGCAGTTAGTGTTGCAGGGGTTGCCGACCACCAGCACGCGCGCATCGCTGGCGGCATGGTTGTTGATGGCTTGGCCTTGGCCGGTGAAAATCTTGCCATTGATGCCCAGTAGATCACCACGCTCCATGCCGTCCTTACGCGGTACACTGCCAACTAGCAGAGACCAGTTGGCGCCATTGAAGCCGGTGTCCAGATTGGAGGTGGCAACCACATCGGTGAGGAGCGGGAACGCGCAGTCATCGAGCTCCATGCACACACCTTCTAGCGCGGCCATGCCGGGTTCGATCTCAATCAGGTTCAGCGCCACCGGTTGATCCGGGCCGAACATTTGGCCGGATGCAATCCGGAAGAGGAGGGCATAACCGATCTGACCGGCCGCACCGGTCACCGCAACACGAATGGGTTCCTTACTCATGGAGGCGCGCAGTATGCCCGTGGGTTGCACGGCGTGCAAGCGTTAGCCCATGATAAAGCCAAACAGACCCAGATAAGCCGCCATCACGTTTTGCGCGATGCCAAAGGGGTTGTATTGGTAGGGCGCATTCCAAAGTACCATCAATAGAATGAAAAACATCCAGGTGGGGTTTCCCAAGGATTCGAGCCAACGCCGGTACGCCGGGACAAAATTGCCGAGCACGGTTGAGCCATCGAGTGGCGGCACGGGTATAAGGTTGAAAATGCCCAGAGCGATATTAGTCACTCCGAAGATGCGCAGCAGATATTGGCCGTTATGAGCAGGGCCTTCGTCAGCAATGCCGCCAAGGCGCATCCAAAACGCGAGGGCGGTGAGCGCTGCAAATGCTAACAGGAAATTCATCGCTGGACCGGCGGCAGATACCAGCGCATCTCCGAAGCGGCTGCGGAAGTTGCGTGGATTGACCGGCATGGCCCCGAAGGCCATCCCAACCAGCGCAAGCATGAGCAGCGACATGCCGCCCATATGGACCATGGGATCGGCCGTCATGTGGCCAGCCACCTTTGGGGTGTCATCGCCCTGCCAAATAGCGGCCCAGCCATGGGCAAGCTCATGCAGGACGATGGAAATGATCACCGTAACCATCACGCAACCGAAATAAAGTTGCGTCTCCGGTTCAAATGCCCTTTGGATGAACAGCGCTGCAACCATGCGCTGAGAATTGTATGAAGGCATTGGACGAAAACCAAACACAAAACCGCCGGGCGGTCATTGATGTGGGGAGTAACTCGGTGAAGCTCCTGGTGGCCGAGGTGGCTGCTGGCGACGTCACGCCGTTGGTGCATGAAGGCGAACAAACGCGGTTGGGCCGCGGAGTGTTTGATTCCGGCAAACTGGATCCGGAAGCGATTGCTCAAACCGCGTTTGTGGCCGGGCGATTTGCTGAGAAGGCCAGACGCATGGGTGCTGTGGAGGTGAAGGCGGTGGCGACCAGCGCTGCTCGCGAAGCGCGTAATGGAATGGATTTGATCGAGGCGTTTCGCGAGGTGAATGTGCCTCTAACGATTATTGAGGGCGACCGCGAGGCGGAATTGGTGCTGCGCGGTGTGCGGAGTCATTCCGATTTTTCTGATGGGCCGCTGGCGATTATCGACGTGGGCGGCGGCAGTACGGAATTGTTGGTGGCGGATGAAACCGGCCTGCGCGTGCAGCACAGTTTTCCTCTGGGAACAGTGCGTTTACTGGAACAACATCGGCCGAGCGATCTGCCGACGGCGCAGGAGCGTGCGAAACTGATCGAGGCGCTGGATGAATTTCTGGATGATCAGGTAACGCCACTGCTCGGCACGGTGGCCTTGCCCGGAATGCTGGTGGGTGCCGGGGGAACACCGGTTTTCCTCTCGCGAATCCTCAAGGAGACGGATGATCTGAGTGCGATGGAATTGGAGGCGCTGAGTTGGTTGCTGCCGGAGGTGCAGTCCTTGACGGATCGGCTGTGGATGATGAGCTTGGAACGGCGGCAGGCGCTGGCCGGATTACCGGCGGATCGGGCGGATGTAATTTTATTTGGCGCAGCGATCTATGAAGCGGTGATGATGCGGTGCGGATTTCATGAACTGAGACCCACCATGCGAGGCGTGCGGTATGGCTCGTTGCTCGGTTAAAGTCCAAGCCGTTCGTATTCTAGCGCCACGTAGCGGTCAGTCATGCCGGAGAGATAATCACAAATGGCGCGGTGCAATCCGTCGGTTTCAATGCGCGCGCGCGATTGGCTACCAATGTCTTCAGGGTGCTCAAAATAATGGCCGAATAACGCCTCGAGCAACTTAATGGCGCGCAGGTTGGGTTTATGGACGACAGGGTTGTAGTAAAGGTTTTCGTAGAGGTACTCACGTAGTTCCAGATTGGCCGTACGGCGGGCGTCGCTGTAGCGAATGAGGTTGCCGTCATGCAGGCGCACCTCATCGGCGGAATGCACGCCGGCCTCAGCGATGAGGCGTCCGCTGGTTTCCACCACATCATGCACCTGGCTATTGATGAGCCGCCGGATGATGGCGTAATGGCGTGTCTCGGAATCGAGCGTGCCGTGCTCCGTGCGCACCTCGGTATCGGTATCGCGCCAGATTTGAACATGGGTTTTGAGGGCTTCCTCGTCGAGAAGCTTTGAGTCTAGCCCATCATCGAGATCATGGCTGTAATAGGTAATCTCATCGGCAAGATTGGCGACCTGCGCTTCGAGTGAATTAGATTTGGCGTCGAACCCGTCACGTTTGCTGGGGTGGTCAGCTGGATTAAAATGTTTCACCAACCCTTCGCGTGTTTCCCAGGTGAGATTGAGCCCGGCGTGGTGGGGATATTTCTGCTCAAGTGTTTCCACGATGCGCAGGCTCTGGCGGTTGTGTTCAAACCCGCCGTGGGCTTTCATGAGATCGTTGAGCGCATATTCGCCCTTGTGGCCGAAGGGGGAATGCCCGAGGTCATGGGCCAGAGCAATGGCTTCGGCGAGGTCTTCATTGAGACCGAGGGCCCGGGCGATATTGCGCGAGACGGCCGCCACCTCAATGGTGTGGGTGAGGCGCGTGCGTAGGTGGTCGCCGGTGCCGTTTAGGAACACCTGCGTTTTGTATTCCAGCCGGCGAAAGGCTCGGGAATGGGTGATGCGATCGCGGTCACGCTGGTAATCAGTGCGCCATTCGTGGGGCGGCTCGGGAAAGGCGCGCCCGCGGGAATCGGCACTGCGTTGCGCGTACGGCGCGAGGGTTTGATGTTCGTTGGCCTCCAGCTGTTCGCGGGACTGGGGCATGGCTTAGTTGGCGAGGAATTCCTCGGCTGAAGTATTGCGTAGCTCCAGTAGATGGTTGATGACATCCTCAATCAGGTTGTTGGGGCAGGATGCCCCCGCGGTGATGCCAACGCGAATGGGACCTTCCGGAAGCCAATGGGGTGTTTCCTCCAACTGCTGCTTGTGTTGATTCCAATGGCGAATGGTTTGTGGGCCGTTGATCTCCTTAACGTTTTTGATAAAGTAAGTGGGTAACACGCGTTCACCCATTTCGGCCAGATGCGAGGTGTTGGAGGAATTGTATCCGCCAATTACCAGCAATAGATCTAACGGTTCCTCGAGCATCACTTCCAAAGCATCCTGACGATCTTGAGTGGCCCCACAGATTGTATCGAAAAAACGAAAGTGTGTATCGGTATTCTCGGTGCCGTATCGTTTCTGGATGGCGGCCTTGATGCGGCGCTGCACTTCCTCGGTTTCGCCGCGCATCATGGTGGTTTGATTGGCCACGCCGACTGCACGCAGATGGGTGTCTGGGTCAAATCCTTCCGAATAACAGCCATCGAACCGTTTCAGTAAAACCTCTTTGTCGCCGCCATTGATGATGTAATCACAAACCAGATCAGTTTCCTCAAACGTGTTGACCACCAGATAATGACCGTTCTTGGCGATCGCCTGGCTACTGGTGGCCATCGTTTCCTCATGTGAAGCTTTGCCGTGAATGATACTGGTGACCTCCTCCTTTGCGTAGGTGCGCACGCGTTTCCAGACGCTCATCACATCGCCGCAGGTGGTGTCCACAACCTGACAGCCCTTGGCTTCGAGTTTCTCCCGAATGGTTACTTCCGTGCCAAATGCCGGGATGATCACAATATCGCCTTCGCTCAGATCATCGATATCCGCCGACTGGTGGGGGCCGGACAGGAACTGAATGCCCATCTCCCGAATCTGGTCGTTTACCTCCGGGTTATGGATGATTTCACCCAAAATATAGAGCGGTTTGTCGGGGAATACTTTGCGGGCGGCGTACGCAAGATCGATGCAGCGATCGACGCCGTAGCAAAAGCCGAATTCCTTCGCGAGCTTGATGGTAATCTGGCCAGTAGGGCAGGTTACTTCGCCTTTGGCCCGTAGGCGATCGACCAAGTCACTGCGATAATGCGTTAGCACCTGCGCCTTGACCTGCTCCATAATATCCGGTCGGCGGAGGTTAATGCGCTTGGGCTTCGGCTTGGCAACCGGTTGATCAGGGGCTTCAGAGGCCATCGGCGTCAGCTTGGCACAGGGGCTTTGGTAGGGTCGAGATGAATCCCTTAACTCACCAACCAGTTCAAAATCGCCTTCTGGGCGTGCAAGCGGTTTTCGGCCTGGGTAAAGATGGTGTCGGCGTGGGCTTCGAGGGTGGGCTCGTCGATTTCCTTGCCGCGGTAGGCGGGGAGGCAGTGCATGACGAGGGCGTCCTCATTGGCGAGGGCAACGAGGGCTTCGTTGATTTGATAACCGGCAAAATCCCGCTCGCGTTGGGCGGCTTCCTCTTCCATGCCCATGGAGACCCAGACGTCGGTGTACAATAAATCGGCGCCTTCGGCGGCGGCTTGGCAATCTTCGGTAACGCTGATGTTGCCGCCGGCCTTGGCGATGAGGTCCGGGCACGGCTGGTGGGCTTTGGGCGCGGCGATGCGCAGCTCGAAGTCGAGTTTGCCGGCGGCCCAGATCCAGCTGATGGGCACGTTGCACGCGCCGTCGCCGATGAAAGTAACGACCTTACCGGCGATGGGGCCGCGTTGTTCCTGATACGTGAAAATATCGGTGATGATCTGGCAGGGATGCTCGGCATCGGTCAGCGCGTTGATGGTGGGAATGTCGGAGTGCTCGGCGAAATTCTCTACATCGCTCTGCGCGAAGGTGCGAATGACTGCGCCGTGCACCATGCGACCGAGCACGCGGGCGGTGTCCTGGATGGGTTCGCCACGGCCGAGCTGGAGGTCGTTCGCGTTGAGAAACATCACGCCGCCACCGAGTTCGCGGATGCCGGTCTCGAAGGACACTCGGGTTCGCGTGGAGGATTTGGTGAAAATCATCGCCCACGTCTGGCCGGCGAGCGGTTGGTGTTGGCTGTCGCCGCGCTGCGCCTTGATGACGGTGGCATTTTCCAGAATGGTCTTGATGGACGCCGTGTCCATCGCTTCGATACTTAACAGGTGCTTCATGAGCTGAGTTCCTTTATGACGCCCTCGATGATGGCTAGGCCTTCATCGGCGTCGGCTTGTGAAAGGTTTAATGGCGGCAACAGGCGAAACACCCGCGCGCCGGCCGGAATGGTGAGCAGACCAGCGTCATGCAGTCGCTCGACGATCTGTACGGAGGCCGGCCGGTTGCTTTCGGCGAAGGCGGGAATGTCCTCGGCCAGTTCAATGCCGATCATCAGGCCAAGCCCGCGTACTTCCTTAAGCACTGTGGGATGCGCCTCGATCAGTGTTTGGATTCGCCCGGTCAAATGGCTGCCTAACGCAACGGCGTGTTGCGCGAGCCCATCGCGTTCGATGATCTCTAGCGCCTTGAGCGCATGCGCGCTGACCAGCGGCGTGCCACCAAAGGTGGTGCCGTGCGTGCCCGGGCCAAGCAAATCCTGCAACGGTTCGTTGGCCCAGATCGCGCCCATCGGCAGACCGGCACCGAGACTCTTGGCCATGGAGAATGCGTCCGGTTGAAATCCATCTGAATTGGAATCACTAAGGATTGTTTCCCAACTCTGAAAATGACCAGTTCTGAAGAAGCCGCATTGAACTGAGTCCATCATCATGAGGATGTTTTTATCAGTGCAAAGTTTCCTTAATCCGAGCAAATATTCGGGTCTGGCTGGATATATGCCGCCTTCGCCTTGAATGCCTTCAATAAGGATCGCCGCAGTTTTTTTGGTGATAGCGGTATGCATTGCCTCAAGGTCATTAAACGGCACGTGTTTGAAACCCTCTACGGCTGGTTCAAACCCCTGCTTGACCTTGTTTTGTCCTGTGGCTGCGATGCCTGCCAAGGTTCGGCCGTGAAAAGAATTTTCAGTTGTAATAACCTCATAACGTTTATCGGTGTGACCGTGGAGTCGGGCGATTTTATACAAACCTTCGTTAGCCTCGGCTCCGCTATTACAAAAAAACATTTTCCCGTGTCCCCCTGCATGCTGAACGAGTTTTTCAGCCAGCAAACCCTGTGGCTCGGTATAGTAAAGATTGGAAATATGCGTGAGCTTCCCCGCTTGTTCTGTAAGTGCCGCAGCTAGTTCCGGATGTCCGTGG
>PVBE012071588.1_pt1 | contig 10500 bp, 8 predicted proteins | sample 1631181 | NCBI WGS metagenome assembly PVBE01 (sample SAMN08397723, study PRJNA350692) | Marine metagenome, whole genome shotgun sequencing project. | isolation source: water | place: Pacific Ocean | collected 2012-04 | reverse complement strand
CTCACCGCGCTCGCACTGCAATATCGTGACATTCAATACAGTCTTGGATTCGGCGTGCAACTGCTGATGTACGCATCGCCGGTGGTGTACCCGGTCAGCATGGTACCGGAGCGCTTTCGTGTGCTCTACAACCTGAATCCGATGGCGGGCGTAATCGAAGCCTTCCGGTCTATTCTGCTTGGCACCAACCCGATTCCATGGGACACGCTCGCAATCGGCGTAGGTATGGCACTACTGCTCGCGCTCAGCGGCGGAGCGTATTTCATGAGTATGGAGCGGAGGTTCGCCGATGTCGTTTAATGACGTTGCCGTCCGCGTGGAGAATCTCTCTAAACGTTATCGCATCGGGCTGGAGGACGAGCGTCATCACACCCTGGTGGGCACACTGCTCCAATTGGCCGGCCAGCCGGTCAAGAACTTGCGCCGGCTGCGCAGCCTGACCGCTTTCGGCGGTGACGAGCACGATGCGGAAGACGTCATCTGGGCGCTGAAGGATGTTTCCTTTGAGGTCAAGCGCGGCGAGGTGGTCGGCGTCATCGGACGAAACGGCGCGGGAAAAAGCACTATCCTGAAAATACTGTCGCGCATAACCTATCCCACGGCCGGTCGAGTGGAAATCAACGGCCGCGTGGGGTCGCTGTTGGAGGTGGGCACAGGTTTCCATCCCGAACTCACCGGCCGTGAAAACGTCTTTCTGAATGGCACCATTCTGGGCATGCGCAAAGCTGAAGTTGACCGGAAGTTCGATGAGATTGTTGAATTCTCAGGGGTGGGAAAATTCATCGACACTCCGGTGAAGCGCTATTCCAGTGGCATGAAAGTACGTTTGGCTTTCTCAGTGGCGGCGCATCTTGATCCTGAAATACTACTGGTTGACGAGGTTCTAGCGGTGGGTGATGCCAGCTTCCAGAAGAAGTGTCTGGGGAAGATGCATGATGTCGCCAAGGAGGGTCGCACAGTCTTGTTCGTCAGTCATGTGATGCAGGCAGTGCGAAACCTGTGTGACCGTACTCTACATGTGCATTCGGGAAAGATAGCGACCGATGGACCCACTCTTGCGGTGATACGTGATTACCTGACCGGAGGGGAGGTAAAGCGGTCGGAGAGGTCCTGGAATGACGCCGGGTCGCGACCTGGTGACGGACGCTTCAAGTTGAATGCGGTAAGAGTGCTGGACGCACAAGGGAAGCCGTCACCCATGTTTCGTACGTCTGACCCAATCAGAATCCAAATCGAGTTTGAGCTCAATGAACAGATACATGAGCTCGGAGTGGGTTTCGATTTGTTCTCGGCTGATGGTGCCATGTTGTTCCGGTCATACCAGTATGATGATGATCCGGACAAATGGCCTGAGCTTTCACTCGGAAGCAATTGCCTTGAGTGCGTTATACCGCCCGGCATGCTCAACGGCGGCGAATATGTGGTCCGGCTGTGCGTGCTGCAACAGGACGTGAAATGGATTCTAAACGGAACCCCTGAACTTGTTTTCGAGGTGGAATTCGACCACGCGCGCTCACCTTTTTTCTTCAAGTTACGGCGCGGGTTGATAGCGCCTGTGCTGCCGTGGCGCGCCGTTCGTGAACGGTGATCAGGTGCGGACTAGGCGCAGACGATGTGGTCCCCCATCTGCAAATAAATGACGGACACGGAATCAGTTTGAGAAACTTCGTATCGGCCCAGCAATATCCTGATATGGCGAAGTCACCGCCCGGTCTTTCCGTGGCATGATAGGTGATGCCTGGCGTATTACCCTGAGACTATTCAGGGGTCTAGTTCGTCGGTCAGCGCGTATTATAGACTCTGTGGTGCCGAAGCCATATCCAGTCACTCTCCGGCCTAGCACGAATCCACCACGCGGCCGGGTGTTGTTTAGTTATCTGGAGAGCCCGCTACAGTGGACAGAAAACCACAGAGGATTTGGCGGACACACCAATCATTGGGAGAGCAGGGAAATTGTGCGGATATTCACCGACCTCGGCTACGAGGTTGATGCCATCAATTGGAATGATCAGCAGTTTGTGCCGCAGAAGAGTTACGATGTGTGCTTTGATATCTCCACAAACCTGCAACGGCTAACCCCTCTCTTGAATAGTGGTACGCTGAAGATAATGCACCGTACAACCAGCGATCCTTTCTACCATAACCGGGCTGAGCTGGCGCGTGTAGCTGCTTTGGAATTGAGACGCCATGCTCATTACGCACCGAAACGGTTGATAGCATTCCCAGACCTTGAGCGTAAGTCATTGCAGATTGCTGATGTTTGCTTGCTGAAGGGTGGCAGCAATACGCTGGAGACATACCCACATGAGTTTCGGCGCAAAATGACCTTGGTGCCGATATCTGGCTGCAGCATCCCTGACAATTTGAAGAAAAACACCAATTACGTGCCAAAGAAGAGTGAATTCCTTTGGTTTTTTGGGTCGGGTGTGGTCCACAAAGGATTGGATCTCTTGCTTGAAGTGTTCTCCAAGTATGGTGAGTTCACGCTGCACGTCGTGGGAAAGGTTGATAGAGAACCAGACTTCATGAGTATCTATCGTCATGAGCTCACTGCACTGCCGAATATAAGGCTGCACGGGCCCTTGAGAATTGATAGTGAGCGCTTCCGGGAGATCATCAGGGACGTGTTTTGCTTCATTGCGCCATCGTGCAGTGAAGGCTTGTCCCCCGCAGTGGTGACTTGTATGCAGATTGGCCTTTATCCCGTCCTAAGCCGTGACACCGGTGTCACATTGCCATCAGGTTGTGGCGTGTACCTTGAGAATTGCAGCGTCGAGGAAATCGAGACTGCTGTTATCGGTGTGTCTCAGATGGAAACAGCGGATCTGAATGCCGAAATCACTCAATGTCAATCATATGCCCTTCATGAGTTGTCAAGAGCGAGATTCAGGGAAAGGATGGAGCTCTTTCTCTCAAACACCTTGGCGCGCCACTAATGAATGGCATTGTGGATGTTTCCGAGTTTGCACTCGGCAGCCTTTGCCACCAGTACGGCTAGAGGGAAACCTGGCTACGCGGAGTTGTCTCGCTGAGGGAACGGCATCCCGATGACGGGTCCGTTGGGCTGGAGTGGAGGAATCGCACGAATCTGTTTCTGGGAATAACGTGGCGCCAAATATGACCGTCTCACAGTTTCCACCCATTTGCCTGGTCACCCCCTGCTACAACCACGCCGATTTCATCGGTGACACCATTGAATCGGTGGTATCGCAGGACTACCCGAATCTTGAGTACATTGTGATTAACGACGGTAGCACGGATGAAAGCGAGGTGGTGATCAAACGGTATGCAGACCAATTGCACCACTGGGAGACTTGGCCGGGTTCCCGGCCGGGCCCGGCACCGGCGATCAACCGTGGTTTCTCGTTTTCCAGTGGCGAGATTATGGGCTGGCTCAACAGTGATGACCTTTTGATGGCCAAGAGCCTTTTCGTGGTTGCGGATGCCTTCTCGCAGTTTCCGCAGCTCGATTGGGTCACCGGCGTCGCCACCACAATGGACTCAGATGGGAGATACGTCCGCTCCCGCAAATACCGAACGAACAAGTACGATTATCTCATTGGGGACTGGGCTGTCATCCAGCAGGAGTCCACATTCTGGCGGCGGAGCCTGTGGGAGGCTGCTGGCGGTGGGCTGGATGCGAGCCTATCAGTTGCACACGATGCGGAACTGTGGTGCCGGTTTTTCCTGCATGCGGAGCACCACCATCTGGATTGCCCTCTCGGCGTTTATCGAAAGGTTCCGCAGAGCACCAGCATCAGAAAGGCGCGTGAGTATTCGCAGGTGACGGAAGCCGCTTTGCGCAGCTTCCGAGAGAACGCACCCGCACATGTGGCGCGGCGGCAGACACATTACCGGGTTTTCAAGTCACTCTTGCGTGTGTTCGGCAGCCCGGTTTTGAAGCCGCGCCTTGGAAGGCTCTTTGGCGTTCCCGATTTTCAGTACAAGGCAATTTCCTACGAGCCTGTGACCGGCAAGTGGCGCATGTATTCGGAGTGGTGAGATAGTCGCTGGCGACTTCGATTTGGAATGAGCCCGGTTTCCATTTCGGTGGTTATACCGGCACGCAATGCCTCCGAGACAATCGCGGTGGCGATTGAGTCCATTCTGTGGCAGACACACCGGAATCTTGAGCTAATCATCGTGGATGACAACAGCACAGATGACACTGTGGAAATTGCGCGAAAGTACGCCACGGCTGATGACCGCGTGCGCGTGTGCGCGCTGCCGCGTGACGATCCGCAACGCATTGATTGGAATGGCACTAACATCAACGCGGGCTGGACGGCCCGAAACTATGGCATGGAGCGAGCCGAGGGTGAATGGATTACGTTTCAGGATTCTGATGATGTCTCTTTGCTGAACCGCATCCGCGTGCAGCACGATTTTGCGGTCAAACATGAATCTTCGCACGTGTGCGTAGATTGGCAGAAATACGCCCCGCAGCATTTGGGAAAACGCCTTGATGTAGAGCGGATTCGCATAGAGCACGGCGAGGATTCATTGGTTAAGAAGCCCGCCGAAATCCTCGCGTTGGCGCGGCGTTCAAAAGGGTTCATCCCCAGGCATTTTCGCAGGCTCTATCAGAGCGTGCCGCACAGGATTAGAATTCGCCGTATTGCGCGTGACCTGTTTTTCGGGGACATGCACGCGCATTATCCCGGCGCCAGCAACTGCCCGCTGGTGAGGGCGGCGATAGCCCGAAAGGTTGGGTTCCGCCCATTGAGTCAACGCGTATGGCCATCGCGGCGGGGCCGCGGAGCTGACCGCGATTTCAATTTCGCTGTTGCCGAGAATGTTGGGGACAGCATATCCGTGCGTCTGCCACTGTATCTCTGGCGCCACAATGGCCCCAACCATCCGGCTTATTCCGGGGAGGAATATCAACCGGTGAGAAGCGCGGGCGCGTAGGCAGTGCCGACACAGTGTTTGTTCCTGTTTCGGCGGAACCGCGCAAAGCAGTTGCAGGCCTGGAGAAATGGTGATGGCCCAGCCGATTTTCTGTACGGTTTCCCTTTCATTGATTCCGATAAGATTACGTGTGACTTTGCTGAGGGCGATGATCGCTCAAGCAATTGGAGACGGAGGCTATGCTATCCACTCGAAAGTGCAATCAGTCGGGCAGTGGGGATTGGGTTCTCGCTGCACATTGCGTGGATCCACTGGAAGAAAATAAGAAAAGCGGATGTACTGGTCTCCACGGTGGACACCTGTGGTCTTCCGATTGCGATGCTGAAGTGGCTCGGGATTCTGTGTACGCCGGTGATTTATGTCAGTCAGGGCCTAGCGCATCGGTTGCATGCGCAGGTGGAAACCAGGTGGGCATGGGCATTTCGGTTTTGTTATTCCCGCTTGATGCAATCGGTTGAACGAGTGTTAGTGTTGGGCGAGGGCGCTGCGGCGCCGGTTGTGCGGGCGTTCGGTGTGGAACCGGAGCGGGTTTCTGTGTTGCCTTTTGGAGTGGATGATCGCTTCTGGACTCCGGCAGAGAACTCGCTGCAGGGCGATTTCATTCTCAGTGTTGGCACAGATGCAGCGCGGGATTACCCGACGCTTTTGCGGGCTGCTGGCCATCGCAAACTGCACATCGTGACTCGGCAGCGACTGCCCGCCAGCCTGCTCGGCCCTGGGGTACAGGTGAGCAGCGACCATACTTTTGCGCAGCTGCGCGAGCTGTATAGTGGCGCACGTTTTGTGGTAATACCGCTTCAGGACGTGGACCAGCCCTCCGGGCAGAGTGCGACATTGCAGGCAATGGCGTGTACAAAAGCGGTGGTTCTCACGCGCACGCAGGGGCTGTGGGAAGCGGAATACATGCGGCACATGGATACGTGCTACATCGTGGATCCGGGAGACGTGAAAGATCTGAGAGAGGCGATAGATTATCTGTGGGGAAACCCGCTGGAGGCCGAGAGAATCGGGTTGAACGCGCGCCGTCTCGTGCAACACCGCTATAGCGCGCGCTCTCTCGCCAGGAATCTGCAGCGGCATGTGTTGGAGGTGGTCGTGTCCAACCGGCGCCAATTGTGAATAGCACAGTGCAATCACGTTTTCTCAACACTCGGCGGCGCGGCTGAACAGCGGTGAGACAATTGCTGCAGCGGCTGACACGGTCTTTTCACGCCAACGCTGATATCGCCGTCTTCCACGATTTTCGACGCCCCCCGTTTGGGGGCGGCAACCAGTTCATGCTGGCATTGAGTGGTGAATTGGAGGGGCGCGGATATCGGGTTGAGCGAAACAGGCTCTCACCGGCGGCAAGGGCCTGTCTGTTCAACAGCTTCAATTTCGATTTCCGGAGCTTGCGCCACGCCGGTAAAGCCGAAAGCGCGCGCATGGTTCACCGGGTGGATGGCCCGGTGGACAGATACCGAGGCGACAGGCGTGGGGTCGACCGGCGGATTTGGCAAATCAACCGCGAAGTGGCCGATGTGACCATCTTTCAATCTCAATACAGTCTGGATGCGCACAGGGAGTTGGGGCTCGAATTCCGGGCGCCGGTGGTGATTCGCAATGCGGTGGATCCAGCGGTGTTCTTCCCCGTGGAATCCGCACTCTCCCCGGGTTCGCGGAAAACCCGACTGATATCCAGCAGCTGGTCAGACAATCCCAACAAGGGTGCAGCGGTGTACAAGTGGCTGGAAGAGAATCTGGATTGGGGCCGCTACGAGTACACCTTCGTTGGGCGCTCACCGGTTCGGTTTGACCGCATTCGCATGCAGCCGCCGGTCGCACCACGCCGGCTGGCAGCACTGCTTCGTGAACATGACATCTTCATCACTGCCAGCTTGCACGACCCATGCTCCAATGCGCTGCTGGAAGCACTGGCATGTGGCTTACCGGCAATTTTCGCGCGCAGCGGCGGCCACCCGGAATTAGTGGATGATGCCGGTTACGGCTTTGACCAGCGCGAGGAAATCCCCGATTTGCTGGGCCGTCTTGTCGGCATCCATGAGCAGGCGCGCGAGGCTATTAATGTGCCTCGATTGGCAAAAGTGGGAACCGCGTATCTGAAAGCGATGGGTCTTTCCGTCACGGCTGCTGAATGACTGCAAGGCATCTGTCTGCTTCACCACGTTTGCAGCACCCGTTTAGAATGCGATTGCGGTGCTTGAGCTGCCCCGGAGACCAGGTTTGAAAGCGTTTGCTAGAAGGCTGATAGCCAAGTTGATGCGCATCCCGGTGAGTGACGAGCCCATGATGTATCGGCGCGAATTGTTCAATGAACTAGTTGCGCTTGCAGGAAATGCAGAGTTTCAGGGAGAACGTGTGCTTGAGATTGGCCCGAAAGACGGGTTGGACAGCGCGCGGCTGGCCTCGTTGGATCCACGCGAGCTGGTGCTACTGGATCTGCCCGAAAAGAGCGCTGATGTCGTAAATTGGCTCGATGAGATTTGGTGCCCGCACAGCTACGTCGAAGCGAACATTATGTACATGGCGGCGAATGAGTTTTCTGCGCTTGGCCACTTTCAGCTTGTCTGGTGCACCGGCGTGCTGTATCACAACGCGGAACAATTGCGCTTTCTGAGGAAGATGTATCGCTTGCTGCAGCCGGGCGGGTATTTGGTGTTGGAAAGTGCCACACTGCGGCGACCGTGGTTTCTGCGGCGGGGTAGCTTAGTGCAGATTCACTATCCGCGGACCTACAAAGACACCGGCACCATCACCCATCTGCCCACTGTCGCCGCCATCAAGGCATGGCTGAATATGGTGGGTTTTGGTGAAATCCATGATTCGAAGTGCTATCGTGCCTCCGATTGGAGGCTGCTCTGGCAGCGCTATGCCTGCATCTGTCGCAGGGCAGCCGACGACACCGCGGGCGGCTACTACTCGAAATCGGGACGCAACCCCGCGTATCGTTTCGGCGAGAGTACATGAGATCCATTGTTCCTCGCCTGCTTGATTCTCCTGTCGCGTGAGATTCTCCCAGTCTGAAAACAAGGGTATCATCCTGATTGCGCTGGGGTTCGTGCTTCTTAATCTGGTTGGCTTGGACAGGAGTCCGGTGGTGTGGATGGATGAGGTCACGGTCAACGATCCGGCGAAAGAACTGGCGCTTCGCGGCCGCATGATCTCCTCCGTTTTCGCGGGCCGGAATGGATTTGGCGAGGCGTATTATTGGCAGCCGCCCGGTCAACCCGCGCTGATGGCGTTGGTCTACAAAGTGTTCGCTTTCGGCATCTGGCAGACCAGAATACCGGGGTTGTTGTTCGGGTCGGGAACGCTGCTGGTATTGTATCTTGTCGCCATGCGGTTGCTCCGGAGCCGGAGCGCGGCCCTGCTCAGTGCGGTGATTCTCGGCCTCGATCCAAAGTACATCGAGTCCGCTCGCTCAGGTCGCATGGACACGCAGAGCCTTTTTCTCGCCCTTTTGGGCGTGTTTTTTTTTGTGAGCGTGCTGCAGGATGACGACCACACGGGCGCTAGCGGTCGGAGGGTTTTGCTGGCTGGCGCGTGCCTTGGATTGGCGGGCATTACTCACCCGCTGGCAATCGTGTGGGTGGCGGCGCTCGGGGTAATTGTTGTCACATGGCAAAAGCCGGGGCAGCTACGCACCTTCCTTGTGGTGGCCGCATTGGCCGCGATTCCGGCGGCATTGTGGATTCTGTCCGCGGCTGCCGCGGGAGACCTGGAGATGCTCAGAACCCAGTTCCTCGAGCACGGCAGCAGCCGATTGTACGCAGGTGGTGTGTTTAAGCGGATTTTCGACGAAGTGCTCCGGTACGCGGAAGAGTACAGGTTTGCACCGGGGCTACTGACGCTGTACTGCGGAGGGGTGGCATGGGTACTGTGGCGTTGGCGTCACTTTCGGCGCGAAAGCATGTGGTTGGTGATTCTCTTTATGGTGCCGGCGCTTTTCAACGCTTTGCTCATGTCGAAAAAGGTCGGGTTTTATTTTCTGTACCCGGTGGCGATTCTGGCGATTGCGGCCGGGGCGATGACGGCTGAATTGTGGGAAGGCCCCTTTATCTCAAACGGCGGAAGAATAGCATCACGGGTGTTTCGAGGCGCTCTGATACTGGTGCTGGTCAATGTGCTTGCCGCGGGAATCATCGGCCGCTACGCCACGTTGGCCTATCAGTGGCGGCAGCGCGATTACCGGCCGGTGGCGCGCGCGCTGGCGGAAATCGTGCCGCACGACAGCGTCATCTGGGGGCCGCCGGATATCTGGTATGCGGTGGAGCAGGCCGGCGCCTCGCTGCGCATTCGTGGGGAACCCGACCCAACGAGACATGATTACCTTGTCACCAAAGTGGCTGGCAGTACAGTGCTGCCGCCAAATGTGCGCATGGTTGGCGAATTCGGGGATGCGCTGCCGCCGGTGTTTGGAGCGCTGCAGCTGCGCTCTGCTGATTACCGCATGCGCGTGTGGGAATGGGAACAGCGCTGAGTTCGTGCGGGGCTGCTGCTGGTCCCACTGTCGGTAGCCGACACTCCTTTCCGGGTCGCCTGCAGCGTGCCGCAGACCGCGTGAGCAGCTGCCTGCCCTGGCCACGCACCGCGCAGCCAGGATGTTTTTTTGGCCTGCGAGAAACTCCCGGCGGGCCGGGTGTTTTTTCGCGCAAGCTGGCGCGCGAGTTTGACAAACAGGGGATAATGATCACTCACAACCGGCTGCGAGCAGCGCGAGCCGCGCTGCTCTTCAGTGTTTCGTGGGGAGACTGGTTCTACCGGTTGTGCCACCTGTGGGGCGTGCGCACCGTGCTGCGCGTAGATGGGTTCATGCTGCCAAGCTACTTTGACAGCCGCGCGCAACCGTCCGGTTTTCAGGCGCGGGCGCTAACCACGAGCGACATGAGGTTGAATTATCGTATGCAGCGCGACTTGCTGCGTGCCGACCATGTAATCTATCAATCGGCTTTTAGCAAGGAGATGGCGGATGCTCATCTTTACAACCGGCGCGAACGCTATTCCATAGTTCACAACGGTGTCGACTTGGATTGGTTTCGGCCTAGTCAGGGACGCAGCGGGCGGGTGCGGCTGTTGGCCGCGGGTTCGTTGCGGCACGAGTATATGCTCGGTACGATTCTACCGGTGTTCGCGCGATTGTGGCGCAAGCACAATCTGGAACTGCACGTTTTGGGCACGCTGGGGCAGATATGCCGACAGCAGCTTGCTGATTTCGGTGAGAAGGACCCTGAAGCTAGTGAGCGCATAAAAGTAATTGGCGCGATTGATAATGACGACATGCCACAGCAGATGCGACAGGCCGACGTGCTGCTGCATCCGCGCTTGGGCGACTGGTGCCCAAACGTCGTGGTGGAGGCGTTGGCGTGCGGGCTGCCGGTTGTGTGCGGCTCATGGGGCGGGGCAGCCGAGCTTGTCGGGGCAGGCGGGATCGTGGTGCCCACTGAGAAGTGGAGCTACGGAGCGGATTTCGTGGTGGGGATGGCAACTGCAGCCGAGAGCGTGCTGGCCTCATTGGCTGGTTATCGAGAGAGCGCGCGGCAGCACGCCGAGTCAGAATTTGACATTCGTGGCGTTGCGGAGGAATACGCG
>PVBE011197292.1_pt1 | contig 10500 bp, 8 predicted proteins | sample 1631181 | NCBI WGS metagenome assembly PVBE01 (sample SAMN08397723, study PRJNA350692) | Marine metagenome, whole genome shotgun sequencing project. | isolation source: water | place: Pacific Ocean | collected 2012-04 | reverse complement strand
CTTGAAAAGACTGGTGGAACGGCTCGCCATACCGCCGCCGAGAGCTGTTGCCGCCTGATCAAGCGATCCAAAACCCACCGAAATCAAACAAAAAAGCCATCACTGCAATATCGAACAAGCTCAAATGAAAATGTCCGCTTCTAGAAACAGCGGACACCCGGAATCTCACCTAAATCAGAGTTCTTCAACAGCCTCGGCTACAAGGTGACGCGCTTCTCCAATGCCTGGGAGGCCATGCAGTTCGCCGCCAGCACCAGGCCCGACCTGGTCATCAGCGCCGCCGTCATGGACGTCATCGATGGCGTCAATCTGGTCCGCGCGCTGGCCGCCATGGAGCCCACCCGGCGCATACCGGTGGCTCTGATCACCAACCTCGATACCGCCAGCCGCGAACTTGAGAAACTGCCCACCGGCGTCGCCATCGTTCGCCACGGCCCTAATTTCAGCGACGAATTGGCGGCAATGCTGAGCGGCTTCGAAACCGGCGGCATGGGCCTGGCTGTCAACGGCTAAACCGCCTGTGCCAAGGGGCGCTTAGGCGCGCTCGCTCTCCTCGCGCGCCATTTCCAGCGTCAGCCACTGATCTTCCGCCGCCTTGAGCGCCGCCTCGGCCTCGCTCAAACCCGTTGCCGCCGCTTCGAAGGCTTGCGGGTCGCGGCCGAACAGCCCGCTATCCGCCAAGACCCGGTTGTGCGCCGCGATCTCGCCGTGCAGCGCCTCGATGCGCTTGGGCAAATTCTCGAGCGCATATTTGTCCTTGTAGGAGAGCTTGGCCGGCGCCGCAGTCGTCGCGGCCGCGGCCGCGGTGCCGCCCGGCGGCGCCTTGCGCCTGCTTTTGCGCGGCTCGCCGGCGTCGCGCGCCGGCGCCGGCTCGCCCCTGCGCTGGCGCATCATATCGCTGTAGCCGCCGGCATATTCGAGCCATTTCGTACCGCCTTTCCAGGCGATCACGGAGGTCGCGACGCGGTCGAGAAAATCGCGGTCGTGGCTCACCAGCAGCACCGTGCCGCGATATTCGGCGAGGGTTTCCTGCAACAGATCGAGGGTCTCCAAATCGAGATCGTTGGTCGGCTCGTCGAGCACCAGGAGATTGCTCGGGCGCGCCAGGGCGCGCGCCAGCATCAGCCGCCCGCGCTCGCCGCCCGACAGCACGCCGAGGGGCGTGCGCGCCTGTTCGGGCAGGAACAGAAAATCCTTCATATAGCCGACCACGTGGCGCGCCTTGCCGTTGACCGAGACCATCTCGCCGCCGCCGCCGGTGAGCGCGTCCTGAAGGGTGGCGTCGGCGTCGAGCTGCTCGCGCTTTTGATCGAGGCTCGCCATGCTGAGATTGTGGCCGAGGCGGATGGTGCCTGAGTCCGGCGCCAATCCGCCGCTCAGGAGATTCAAGAGCGTGGTCTTGCCGGCGCCGTTGGGGCCGACGATGCCGACCCTGGCGCCGCGCGGGATGCGCACCGAGAAATCCTCAATCACCGGCGGCCCGGCGTAGGATTTGGCGATATGCTCGGCCTCGACCACCAGCTTGCCCGACTGCTCGGCCTGGCTCGCTTCGAGGTTTACGTTGGCCGGCGCGACGCGCTGCTCGCTGTGTTTTTTTCTGAGCGCGATCAGCGCCCTGAGGCGGCCCTGGTTGCGCTTTCGCCGCGCCGTGACGCCCTTGTGCAGCCATGCCGTCTCGCTGGCGATCTTGCGCTTGAGCTTGTGGCGCTCGCTTTCCCGATGCTCGACAAAATCGTCACGCCACGGCTCGAATTCGGCGAAGCCGCGCTCGAGGCGGTGGGTGGCGCCGTCCGACAGCCACAGCGTGGCGCGCGACAGATTTTCGAGGAACCTGCGGTCGTGGCTGACCAGCACCAAAGCGGCGCGCATTTCCTGCAATTCGCGCTCCAGCCATTCGATCGCCGTCAGATCGAGATGGTTGGTCGGCTCGTCGAGGAGCAGGATATCGGGCGCCGGCGCCAGGGCGCGGGCGAGCGCCGCGCGGCGCGCCTCGCCGCCGGAAAGATGCGCCGGGTTCTCGTCTCCGGTGAGGCCGAGGCGTTCCAGCAATGTGCGCGCGCGGTGCGCATCGCCGCCCGGCCCGAGCCCGTCTTCCACGGCTGCCAGGGTGCTCGGAAAACCCTTAAGGTCGGGCTCCTGCGGCAGGTAGCGCAGCGTCTTGCTGGGCTCGAGAAAGCGCTCGCCGCGATTCGCCTCGAGCACGCCGGCGGCGATCTTCAACAGGCTCGATTTGCCGCAGCCATTGCGCCCGACCAGGCAAAGGCGTTCGCCTTCGGATACAAACAGCTCGGCACCATGCAACAGCGGCGCGCCGCCGAAGCCAAGCTCGATATCGCGCAGGATGAGAAGGGGCGGGGCCATGGCCGGCGCGTATACAGCGCTTTACCCCGCCGGAGCAAGGCTTCTCGGAAAGCGCGACAAGCCATGCGCCGGATCACATTAAGACTCTTCCAAGCGGCACACCCCCCGGAATGCGTCTCTTGCATTCCGGCAAGCGCGACTGCGCGTCCGAGTTAATACGAGGTAGCCAAGGGGGCGGACGCCCCCGCCCGGCGCTTGAGGGGCCAAACAAAAACACGCGGATGCCCCACCGACCTCCGCCCAGAAAGCTCCGGAACCGAGAAAGACTCATCCAAAACGGCACCAACGCTCTGGCGCCATGAGCGCGCTCTGCGCGCTTTTTCCCCCTTCTTCCCAACCCTTCTTCCCCTCGGGGAAGAAGGGCTTATTCATGTTCCTGCCGCTGCTTTACTTTCACTCGGTGGTGCCACACTTACTTTCTTGCGTGGCTTCCGCGCGAGGACCGTCATCATTGGCGGAATGATCAACAGGGTGAGGATGGCGGAGAGCGCCAGGCCGCCGACCACTACCGAGCCGAGGCCGCGGTATAGCTCGGAGCCGGCGCCCGGGAACAGCACCAGCGGCAACATGCCGACGACGCTGGTGACGGTCGACATGAATATCGGCCGGATGCGGTTCTTCGTCGCTTCGAGGATGGCTTCCTGCACCTCCATATCGTCACTGCGCATGTGATAGAGGGTCTGATGCACCAGCAGAATCGCATTGTTGACGACGATGCCGACAAGGATGACGAAGCCCAGCACCGTCAGCATGTCGAGCGGCTGAAAGCGGCCCATGTTGAGGAGAATCAGGCCGAGCACGCCGCCGGCCGCCGCCGTCGGCACCGAGAGCATGATGATGAAGGGGTAGATGAAGCTCTCGAACAACACCGCCATGATCAGATAGACGATAACGATGGCGAGCAGCAGATTGAGCACCATGGCGTCCCAGGTCTTGGTCAATTGATCGGCGGTGCCGGAGAGATGCATGGAAACGCCGGGCGGCAGACCGTCATTCTCGAGCGCGCCGATGACGTCTTTTTTCAGGGTTTCCATCGCCACTTCGAGGGGCACCGCCGCGGCCGGGCGGATTTCCAGGGTAACGGTGCGTTCGCGCTCGACATGGCGAATCAGGGTCGGTCCCTCGGTGACCAGGATATCGGCCAGGGCGCCGACCGGCAGGATGGTGCCGTCGCGCGTCACCACCGGCAGTGAATCGATGTCCTGGGTCTGGCCGACGGCTTGCTCGGGGCCGGTCAACATCAGATCGAAGCGCTTGCCGCCGATGGTGATCTCATCGACCCTGAGGCCGTCATTGAAGGCATCCACGGTAAGGCCGAGTTCGAGAGCGGTTAGGCCGTTGTCGCCGAGCAGGATCTGGTTCGGCGTGATGCGCACTTCGGGCGCGCCCAACTCGAGCCCCGGAACCGGGCGCATCTGGTTGCCCTCGGAGAACGGCATCGCCATGAAGAGGCGCCCGACGGCGCTGACCGCGACTTCGAGAATGGTTTCCAGATCGGGGCCGGAGATGTCGAGATCGATCTTGCGCCCGCCGCCGATGGCGCGGCCAAAGAGGCTGGTCTGGCTGACGAATCCAAACGTGCCGGGCTCTTTGAAAACCGGAATGCGGATCGGATCGATCAACTCTCCGGCACGCTGAGGCTCCATCGAAACGGCGCCGACAAAAGCGCGCGAGCGCAAGGTGACGAAAAAGAAGCGCTCCATCTTGGGCGGCCCGCCGGGCTCGGATTCGGGGCCGGTCTCGGTCGCCCATAGCGGGCGCACCGCGTTTTCGATGCGCTCGGCGATGCCGCTGGTGGTGTCGAGATTGTAGCCCGGCGGCGGCACCACGACGCCAAAAACCAGATTGCGGTTGCCCTCCGGCAGATAATCGAGCTTGGGTAAAAGCTGCCACGCAACAACCAAGGCGCCGCCGCACACCACCACCACCACGGCTATGGCGCGCAGCCGCCCGCGCACGACCCAGCGCGTGAAACCCATCATCACGGCGACAAAGGCGCGCGCGAAATGATCGACGATCGGAATCGGAAAGCGGCGCGGGGTGTCGGCGTCGGTATCGGCGCCGGCCGAGGCGCGCGAGCGGCTCAAAATACGGCTGGCGAGCGACGGGATGAGGGTGATGGCGATCACCAGGGACAACAGCACCGAGACCGAAATGGCGACCGCGATATCGCGGAACAGCTGGCCGGCCTCGAGCTCCATCACCAGGATGGGTACAAACACAAGAACCGTCGTCAGCGCCGAGACGAACACCGCGCCCCACACCTGGCTGGCGCCCTGATAGGCGGCTTCGGTTCGCGACAGGCCGCGCTGGCGCAGGCGGTAGATGTTCTCCAGCACGACGATGGCGGCATCGACCACCATGCCGACGGCGAAGGCGAAGCCGGCCAGGGACACCACATTGATCGAGCGCCCGAGGAGCGCCATGGCGACGAACGAGCCGATCACCGAAACCGGAATCGCGATGGCGATGATCACCGTGGCGCCGAGCGAGCGCAGAAACAGCATCAGGACGATGACCGCGAAGGTCCCGCCCATCCAGATATTCTGCTGCACCAGCTCGATCGCCGAATCGATATAGACGGTCTCGTCATAGACATGCTCAAGCGTCAGCATCGCCTCGGGCAACGAGATTTCGTTGAGTTCGGCGACCGCCAGGCGCACGCCTTTCATGGTCTCCATCACGTTGGCGCCGGTCTCGCGGATGGCGTTGACCGCCATCGCCGGCTCGCCGAGCGTTCGGATGCGCGCCACCGGATCCTTGTGGCCGAAACGCACATCGCCGATATCGCCCAGGGTGACGCGCCCCAAACGGCCGGTGGCGCGGTCCTCGGCGCTGCGCAGCAGGACCGCGCGCACGCGCTCGGGCGTTTTCAGCTCGGCGTCGGTGCGCACGATGTAGCGGCGCTTGCCCTCGGTAAGGTCGCCGGCCGATATCGACGTGTTGGCGCCGCGCAACGCCGCCACCACATCGGGCACGGTGAGGCTGTAGCGCGCCATCTTTTTCGGGTCCACCGTGACGCGCAATTCGCGCTCGGAGCCGCCGAACACATTGACCCGGGCCACGCCCGGCACGCGCTCCAGGCGATCCTTGATGGTGTCTTCGATAAAATCGCCATATTCGTGAATCGGGCGATTGTTGCCTTCCAAGCGTTGAATGATGAACCAGGCGATGGCCTGGTCTTCGGCGCTGGCCGTACGTATCGAGGGTTCGTCGGTTTCCTCCGGATAGCCCGACACCCGGTCGAGACTGTTGGCCACCAGCAGCAGCGCCCGGTCCATGTTGTGGCCGACCTTGAATTCCAGCGTGATCTCGGATCTGTTGTCCTGCGACTGGCTGACCATGCGGGCCAGGCCTTCGAGCCCCTTGAGCACGTCCTCCTGGCGGTTGGTCACCTCGCGCTCGACCTCGGCCGGCGCCGCGCCCAACCAGTCGGTGGTGATGGTGAGCACCGGCTTGCGCACATCGGGCGTGAGCTGAATGGGGATCGTTTGCAGGGCGACGAGGCCGAACAGGATAATCATCAGAACCGCCGCGATCATGGCGATCGGCCGTCCGATGGCGCCGCGGATAAGGTTCATTTAAGAGGCGCCGGCAATGGTGACGTCCTGGTCGGGCCTGAGCCGCTCATTGCCGCGAATGACGGCGAGCTCGCCGGGTGCGACGCCGCTCAGCACTTCGAAGCGCCCACCCACCGCGGCGCCGGTCTGAACCGGCCGTATATTCGCCTTGCCGTCGGCGGCGATGTAAACGAATGTCTGCCCCTGGCGCGTGATCACCGCGTCTTTATGGACTGTGACGACTTCGCGGTACGGCCCGGCCGGCAGATGCACCACCACCGACTGGTTGACGGCGAGAATACGGCCGGTCATTTCCTTGTCGGGCGTGAAACGCACCTGGCGGGTGCGGGTCAGCGGATTCTCCTCCGGCACGATGGCGCGCACCACCGCGTCATGTTCGCTGCCGTCATCGAAGGCGATCGACACCACCACGCCGGTCTCCAGCGCCGGCATCCGCGCCGCCGGCACATCGGCCTCGATTTCCAGCTTGCGGTCGCCCACCATCGACACCACCGGGCCGCCGATATTCACGTATGAGCCGGTTGCGGTATGCTCAAGCGTTATGACACCGGCATAGGGCGCGCGCACCAGGGCGTCGTCCAAATCGATCTCGGCCAGCGCCAGGTTGGCCAGCGCGCGCTCGTGGCGCGCCATGGCGGCGCCGACCGAGGTCTGCGCGACGACGACCTGTTGGCTGCTGTCCTCGTGGCGCCCCTTGGAGAAGGCCGCCGAATTGCGCAGGCCTTCGAGGCGCGCCAATTCCTGGCGGCGCAATGTGAGCTGCGCTTCGGCGAGTTTGATTTGCGCCGCGGTTTCCGCCGCCTCCGCGGCCAGCAAAGCGCGCTGACGCTGCAGGCGGGTGCTGTCCAAAACGGCCAGCACGTCGCCTTCCTTGACGCGAGCGCCGACCGAGACGCGCATATCGGCGACCGGGCCGCCGATGCGCGCCGCGACGATGCCGGATTGCTTCGCCACCAGCCGCCCGATGACCGGAACCGTCTGCACCAGCGGCTCAAGGCGCACTTCATCGACGCCGACCGCCGCCGACTGCTGGGCCATGGCGTCCGGCGCGCCGGGCGGCGCCAGCATGGCGAGCGCCGCCAGTGCCGCAACCAGGATCAGGCGCAACGGCGCTCTGCCGTGCGCCTTCACGATGCGTCGGCGCCATTCAGCGCGCGCTTGAGGGCGAGGATTTCGGGGGCGGCCATGCGGCCGCTCTCTATCGCTTGCTTGGGTTCCATGAATATCAACTCGCCGGTTTCGTGGTCCGGTGTGCGCGGCGCCCCTTGGCCCCGCACCCGGTAATAGATGGGCGTGTATTCGCCGTGAGTCCAGGGGCTGAACAAGGTGCCCGGAACGTGTAGCAGATAAGCCGGCGTCACGGCGAGATTTCCTTCCTCGATGAATTCGCGCACCAGCGCCGCTTCCGGCGTCTCGCCGGCCTCCACCGCGCCGCCGGGAAATTTGAGAATGTCGCGGCCCATGACGTTTTCGGCCGACATCAGCACCTTCCCGGCGCGCAACAGCACGCCGTATACCCGCACGTTATTTGGCCGCGATCTTTCCATTGGGGCCTGTTATTACACTATCGCCGCGCTCCGGTCAGCATCGGGCAGGGCGGCGAAAGAAGCGCTGGGCTAATGGGGTGCGATAGTTCATTATTCGCCGCCCCAATGGTACTGAAATTGAGCGTAACGATATGAGCCTGGACGATCACACGCCTTCGGTTGGCATTCTCGCCAACCCCGCGGCGGGACGCGATATCCGTCGCTTGGTGGCGCAGGCATCCGTGTTTCCCATCGCCGAAAAGCGCAACATGATTACCCGCCTGTTTACCTCGCTCGGCGCCCTCGGCGTGGCCACCGTCTATATGATGTCCGACGAGATCGGCATCGCAAATCGCATTCGCCATGCCCTGGAGACTCCGCCGCCGGCCGGCCAGACTTGGCCTGAGGTCGTCTTTCTCGACATGGTGGTCGAGGGCAGCGCCGCCGATACGCTGGTTGCGGTTGAAATGATGGCGGCGCTGGGCGTCGGCGGCATCATCGTACTCGGCGGCGACGGCACCCACCGCCTGGTCGCCTCGCGCGCCGGAGATATCCCGCTAACCGCGCTCTCGACCGGCACCAATAATGTGTTTCCGGCGATGCGCGAGGCGACCATCGCCGGGCTCGCCGCCGGCCTGGTGGCGACCGGGCAGGTTCCGGCTGCCGAGGTATCGGAGCGCAACAAAGTCCTTCGCATCGACGTCAACGGCGTCGAGAGCGATCTGGCGCTGATCGATCTCTGTACCAGCACCGCGCTCTGGATCGGCTCGCGCGCCTTGTGGCGGGCCGAGGGCCTGGATCAGCTGTTCCTGTCGTTTGCCGAGGCCGACGCCATCGGCCTCTCCTCCATCGGCGGGCTGACGCGCCCGGTGGCGCGCGGCGCCGAAAACGGCGTGTGGCTGAATTTGGCCGAACCGCAAGCGGCGGCGATGGTCATCACGACGCCGCTCGCACCCGGCCTGATGGTCGATATCGGCATCGAGGCGGTCAATGATTTGCGCCCCGGCGAAGCGGTACCGCTGCGCGCTGAGCGCGGAGTCGTTGCACTCGACGGCGAGAGGGAGATAGAATTTTCGCCAACCGACAAACTGGCCGTGCGGCTGGAGTGGGACGGCCCGTTTACGCTCGACATTTCGAAGGTCATGACGTATGCCGCAGAGCAGGGATTATTGACGCGCGTGGACGAAACTTCGCGCCACGCGAACCAACAGGGAGAATAAGCATGCAACTCAGCAAGGACGATTTGCTCAGAGCCTACCGGATAATGAAAACCGTCCGCGAATTCGAGGAACGCCTGCACGTAGAATTCGCCACCGGCGAAATTCCCGGCTTCGTTCATCTTTACGCCGGCGAGGAAGCCAGTGCGGCAGGTATCTGCATGCATCTCGACGGGCGCGACAAGATCGCCAGCAATCACAGGGGCCATGGCCACTCGATCGCCAAGGGCTGCGACGTCCATGCCATGATGGCCGAGATTTATGGCCGCGAAACGGGTCTGTGCGCCGGCAAGGGCGGTTCCATGCATATCGCCGATCTGAGCATGGGCATGATGGGCGCCAACGGCATCGTCGGCGGCGGACCGCCGCTCGCCTGCGGCGCCGCACTCGCGGCCAAGAAGCTCGGCACCGGCGGCATCGCCCTCGCCTTTTTCGGCGACGGCGCCTCCAACCAGGGCACCGTCATGGAAAGCCTCAACCTGGCGACGGTGTGGAATTTGCCATGCATCTTCGTGGTCGAGAATAACGGCTATGCTGAAGCCACATCGTCGAAATATTCAGTGTCCTGCGACGACGCGGCCGACCGCGCCGGCGCTTTCAACATGCCGGGCGTGGTGGTCGACGGCCATGATTTCTTCGCCATTCACGAAGCCGGCGGCGAAGCCGTCAGGCGCGCCCGCGAGGACTCGGCGCCGACCCTGATCGAAGTCAAAACCAACCGTTACTACGGTCATTTCGAGGGTGACGCCCAGACCTATCGCGGCAAGGACGAGGTCAAGAATCTGCGCGCCAATCGCGATTGCCTCGACCTGTTCCGGGCAAGGGTCATTTCGGCCAATTTGGTCGAAGATGCCGAGCTCGATGCCATCGACGGCGAAGCGGGCGATCTCATCGAGGATGCGGTCGTCAAGGCGAAGGCCGCGTCGCGCCCGGCGGCATCCGAGCTGTTGACCGACGTCTATATTTCGTACTGAGCGGGAGAACAAGAAAATGGCACGTAAAATCACTTATCAGCAAGCCGTCAACGAGGCGCTGGCGCAGGAAATGGCGCGCGACGAAACGGTTATCGTCATGGGCGAGGATGTCGCCGGCGGCTCTGGCGCCGACGGCGAGATGGATGCCTGGGGCGGGCCGCTCGGCATTACCAAGGGCCTCTATTCGCAGTTCGGCGACCGCGTCATGGACACGCCGATCACCGAATCCGCCTTTATCGGCGCCGCCGTGGGTGCGGCGACCGCCGGCTTGCGCCCGGTCGCCGAGCTGATGTTCGTCGATTTCATGGGCGTCTGCTTCGACCAGATGTTCAATCAGGCGGCCAAATTCCGCTACATGTTCGGCGGCAAGGCGGAAACCCCGGTGGTGGTCCGCACCATGTATGGCGCGGGTCTCCGCGCCGCCGCCCAGCATTCGCAATGCCTCTATTCGGTTTTCACCCATATCCCCGGGCTCAAGGTGGTGGCGCCGGCCACGCCCTATGACGCCAAGGGCCTGTTGATCCAATCGATCCGCGACAACGACCCGGTGATCTTCTTTGAGCATAAGGCGCTCTACACCCTCGAAGGCGACGTGCCGGAAGAGGCCTATACGATCCCCTTCGGCGAAGCCAACGTCACCCGCGAGGGCGATGACGTCAGCATCGTGACGCTGGGCCGCATGGTGCATGTCGCGCATGAAGCGGCCGATGCGCTGGCCAAGGACGGCATCAATTGCGAAATCGTCGATCTGCGCACGACCTCGCCGATGGATACCGACACCATCATCGAGAGCGTCGAGAATACCGGGCGCCTGGTGGTGCTCGACGAATCGCACCCCAGG
>PVBE011027485.1_pt1 | contig 10500 bp, 8 predicted proteins | sample 1631181 | NCBI WGS metagenome assembly PVBE01 (sample SAMN08397723, study PRJNA350692) | Marine metagenome, whole genome shotgun sequencing project. | isolation source: water | place: Pacific Ocean | collected 2012-04 | reverse complement strand
TGAATTTGTTCGCAAGTGGTTATTTGCCACTCGATCAGCGAGCAATTGTGGAACAAGTTTATTGGTCGATTTGCCAAAAGATTAACAAGCTTGCGAAACAGCTTGAATATATTCCAGAAGAAATTGAGGCAATTTCACCGAGTCTTTGTGATACGTACTTCTGTAATTTTTCATTGTTTCAGTCAATTCCTGATTCGTGGGCCATAAAACAACTTTTCCCTCTGATGCCGATTCACCGGCTGCATGAACGTCCCGATTGCTCGGCAGTGCTTGGAGACGTGACCTGCGATTCTGATGGCAAGATTGAGCAGTTTATAGATCGTCGTGATGTGAAGCGGTCGCTCCCTTTGCACTCAGTCAGGAATGAGCCGTACTATCTTGGTGCTTTTCTTGTTGGTGCGTACCAAGAGATTCTCGGAGATCTGCATAACCTCTTTGGGGATACACACGCTGTTCATATTAGCTCGGACGAACACGGAAGAGTCGCCGTTGATACAGTTGTGAAAGGAGATACCGTGAGTCAGGTGCTCCAGTATGTCGAGTTTAATCCTGAAGAACTGGCAAAAAATCTTCGATGTTCAATTGAAGAGGCCGTTCGTGATGGCTTGATAAGCGATGGGCAGGCAGGTCGTTTTATTCGGTTTTATGAAGATGGCCTGGGAGGCTATACCTATCTTGAGGAGTCGACTGTGCCAGAGAGCAGTTGAGCAAAACGTGCAACTCATTCGTCTTGGGGCGGCTGCCCTGAATCAAACACCATTGGACTGGGATGGCAATTTCAGCCGGATCGCATCAGCGTGCGAGGAGGCTCGTCGTCGTCAGATTTCAATTCTTTGTTGTCCAGAACTTTGTATCAGTGGCTATGGTTGCGAAGATGCGTTCCATTCATCTGGTGTCCTTTCAACGGCTATGGATATATTGCTCGAGCTCGAGCCGGTCAGCCAAGGGCTTGTTCTGGCGGTTGGTTTGCCAGTGCGGTGGGCTAGTGGTGTATACGACGGGGTTGCTCTGCTCGTCGACGGTGAACTTCTTGGGATTTCTGCGAAGCAGCACCTGGCTGGTGACGGTCTCCATTATGAGCCTCGTTGGTTTCGTCGCTGGCCATCGGGACGTCAGGATGTGGTCGCGGTGGCTGGGCGTCAATTGCCTTTTGGTGATCTGCGATTTAGTTGCGGTGGAGTTCGAATTGGTTTTGAGATATGTGAAGATGCATGGGTTGCAGATCGGCCAGGTGCCCGGCTTGCTGCCCGTGGGGTTGATGTTATTTTGAATCCATCTGCCAGTCATTTTGCTTTTGGTAAGGATGAGATTCGTGGACGATTTGTCTTAGAAGGGGCCCGTGCTTTCGCTTCTGCGTACGTACTGGCTAATCTACTAGGTAACGAGTCCGGCCGAATTGTCTACGATGGTAGTACGCTTATTGCTGATCCTTCTGGTCTGGTGGCTCGTGGTGAACGGTTCTCGTTCGCAGATGTTTCCATTGTTGATGGTGATGTTGATGTTGATGCCATACGTCTTATTCAGTCGAGAAATATTTCCCACACAAGTCTTCCAGATCATTGTGAGGTGATATCGCACGATTTCACGATTCCTACTCGTTCTCTCCGCGACCCATCGCATGGTAGAGATAGTCGAGATGAGTGGGAGCGTAGCCAGGATTTAGGTGTTCGCAAGAAAGAGGAATTTACCCGGGCGGTATCCCTTGGGTTGATGGACAGCTTAAGGAAAAGTAAAAGTCGCGGTTTTGTTGTAAGTGCAAGCGGCGGTGCGGATTCCTCGGCAGTTATTTGCCTCATTGCAATCGGGGTTGCAATGATTGCTCGGGAATACGGCCTCAATGCTGTAAAGAGGCTCGGTCTTGGTGATTCCTCGCGCGGCAATCTTTGCGAGCAGCCAGTAAGTCGCTATTCAGATCCAAGTGTTCAAGCTATTGTTGCTGAAGTACTTACGTGCGTTTACCAATCAACGGTAAATTCCAGTACAACAACCAGAGAGGCGGCTCGCGGGATTGCGTCTGCCGTTGGAGCAAAGTTCCATGAATTCGATGTCGAATTACTGGTGCAGAAATACGAAGAACTCGCAGAAGCAGCCATTGGTAGAAAACTTAGTTGGGAGAGCGACGATATTGCCCGGCAGAACATCCAAGCCAGGGTGCGAGCGCCTGGAGTTTGGTTGGTAGCAAACCTTTTTAATGCGATGCTTGTTGCAACAAGTAATCGATCGGAAGCTGCTGTCGGCTATGCAACCATGGACGGAGACACCGCTGGCGGAATTGCCCCAATCGCAGGTATAGATAAAGCTTTTCTTCGAGAATGGCTTACGTGGATTGAGCATGTGGGGCCTCAGGAAATTGGGCCGCTTTCTGCTATGGGAGCAATCAACAAGCAACAGCCAACCGCTGAATTGAGGCCAGCCTATGATGGACAGACTGATGAGTCTGATCTAATGCCTTATGATGTGCTCGATCGAATTGAGAGATTCGCGATTCGCGATCAACAGATGCCCGTTGTGATTTGGGAGCAATTGATACATGAATTTCCTCAGTACGATGCTGAGAGATTAGGGTATTGGACGGAACGTTTTTTTCTGTTGTGGTCACGGAATCAGTGGAAACGTGAGCGATTAGCGCCGTCTTTTCATCTTGACGATGAAAGCCTTGATCCGAAATCCTGGTGCCGATTTCCAATACTTTCTGGCGGCTTTTCCCGCGAGTTACAAGAATTACGGATGAAAGCGTCTGCCCGCGACATTCATTGGTGAAATCTATCGATCAGGACGATTTGTACCTTGAAAAAGGCCTCGCGATTACTTGGGCAGAATGCTACTGTCCCAGAAATCATTGAGGAGTTTGATGTGCATGTAATCCGGGCTGGCCATTCTGATCAACGACGTTACACCATCCGTAGAGTGAGGTCAGGCACGCTGTATCGCTGGGTATTTGTAGTTACGGTTTTAGTCTTTGGTCAACCAGAAATCTTTTCTCAGCAACAAGCTGCCCAGCCATTGAGTCAGAATCAGGCTACAGCATTGAGTCCTGAGCAACGAGCGGCACTCGAACAATTATTGGCAGGATGGGAGGCTCGAAACGAGAAGGTGACGACCTGGTCATGCACTTTTTATAAATGGGAATACAACGCCTGGAGCCCAGCTGATGCTTCAGGCGAGCGACTAGCGTTTTCTGAAAGTACTGGGGAAATTAAATATGCTGCTCCTGATAAAGGTCTTTTTCGGGTGAAGTCATCAAAGCAGTGGAATCCGGAAAAAAGAACATACGATACTCGGCCCTCAAATTCTGGTGAGCACTGGGTCTGCAACGGTACGAGTATCTATGAGTTTCGGCACAGGGAGCGTCAGCTCCGTGAAACAAAGCTACCGCCCGAAATGCGAGGACGGGCAATTAGTGAAGGTCCACTTCCATTTGTTTTTGGCGCAAAGGCAGACACTCTGAAGAAGCGGTATTCAATGCGAATTATTACGCCACCATCAGTAACTGACCAAATATGGCTCGAAGCTTTACCTAAATTTCAGGTCGATGCAGCTAATTTCTCAAAAGTCGAACTTATTCTCAGGTCTTCAGATCTGATGCCATTTGCCATTCAGGTATTTAAGCCAGGTGGCCAAGACCGAGATGTCTATCAGTTTGATCCGCGGACAAGCCTCATAGATCGTGGTCTTGATTTGATTCGTGATTTTTCCAGGCCTCTTACTCCGCTGGGATACACATTTATAGAAGAACAAGCTCCTGGGAGTTGATTGTATCTGGAGTGTTTTGCCGGATGACTCCAGGGTTTATGTGCTATACTCGTTGAGCTTAATACCTCGAGACGAGAAACACATGCCTCTTATTGATCCGAATCATCCGCTGGCAGACTTGCTCGAACGAGATCAGAGATATTCTCTGGATGCATACCTGTTCGTTCTTGAAGCTCTTTCTTTTGCTCAAGAGTCGCTTGGCATGGGTGAGCAGGAAAAGTCGGGAGATGTGCAGTCATCTCGAGAAAAAAAGAAAAGTGAAAAGCACGTGAGTGGCCAAGATCTTTGTGAAGCTGCTCGGCAATATGCACAGCAGCAATATGGATATTTAGCAACAAAGGTTCTGTCGTCTTGGGGTGTTCGTGCTACTGCTGACATTGGTGAGATTGTGTTCAACATGATCGACATGGGCCAAATGAGGAAAACCAGCGACGACCGTCGTGAAGACTTTCACAATGTGTATAGCTTCGAAGACGCGTTTGTTAGAGACATTGTTTTTGCCTCACCTGATTCACTTTGATGAAAGAGCAAAATTGGTGCTAGCAACTCAACGAAAGTATGCCTTCTTCATTGCGATGGTTGTCATTGAGATAGTGTGGTTGCTTGTCATGTGTGGCATGGCTTTCTTTAGCAGGTAACAAAATTGCTCTTCCTGCTTCCAACGAGGATGCGTCATGAGTTTTTGGCTTGAAAGCCTTCCCTTTTGGATCGCGTTGGTGCCATTGGGTGTTTACTGCTGCATAATGGGTGGGCTACAACTTCGTCATCGGCCTCTTGTTATGTCTGCAGCATGGGATAGTGCACTGCTCGGTATTGCCCTTTCAGGTCTTGTGGCAGTAGGTCCACTCGCCGCAATTCAACCGTTATTGGGTGGGTCGCCTTGGGGAGAGGTCATCTTGCTTCTCCTGTATGCCCTAGTTGTTGCTGTATGTATCCTTTTTGCGAGGCCACGATTGCTGATTTACAACGCAACAGTTGAGCAGGTTCGACCTCTTGTTGCACAGAATGCGGCTGCGGTTGATCCGGCAGTTCGATGGGCAGGAGAGAGTGTTGCCTTACCGACGCTTGGGCTGCAGGCGCATGTGGAGGGGAACGGTCCGTTGCGTACCGTGAGTGTAGTGGTTCTACAATCAGGTGAAGCAGGTGAGGCGTGGACTGATCTGAGCCGTCGATTAAGGAGAATGTCTCGGCGTTTACGAGTGCAGCCAAGCCCAGTAGGGATGGTCATACTTACTGCAGGATGCGGTATCCTTCTTGTGTCTTTTATTTTGGCTGTTGGCATTATCTAAGCAGGTAGACTGACCGGCTCGAATGTGAGGAGAAATTCACATCTGGTTTCTGGAATAAACGGACTGTCCTTGGAGTGAAGCGTGCCAATTCACGTAGATTTAAGCCCGCAAGAAATCACCGTACCTGTTGTGGTACGGAATGCGTCGCCCGCACGATTGTATGAAGATGCTCTCACTCGAGAGCAGGCGGGCGTTGTCTCAAGCGGTGCAATTGCAATACGATCCGGTGCAAAAACTGGAAGAAGTCCAAAGGACAAGCATATCGTTCGTCATGAAGATTCAGAGAAGGATGTGTGGTGGGGTAGTACGAATCATCCCATTGACGAGCATACATTCCTTTTGAATCGTCAGCGTGCAATTGACTATCTCAACACACGGGATCAAATCTATGTTTTTGATGGGTTCGCGGGTTGGAGTCCAGACCATCAGATTAAAGTCCGAGTAATCTGTGCGAGGGCTTACCATGCCCTCTTTATGCATAACATGCTGATCCGTCCTACACGTGAGGAACTCGAGAACTTCGGGAGTCCTGATTGTGTCATCTACAATGCGGGACAATTTCCTGCAAATTCTTTTACGGCACAGATGACAAGTCGCACCAGCGTAGATATTTCACTCGAACGGAAAGAACAGGTCATTCTCGGTACTGAGTATGCCGGAGAAATGAAAAAAGGGGTGTTCACACTCATGCATTGGTTATTGCCACCCAAAGGTGTGCTTTCCATGCATTGTGCAGCGAATGAGGGAAAGTCGGGAGACGTGTCTCTTTTTTTTGGTCTGTCGGGAACAGGGAAAACAACTCTATCAGCTGATCCAGCTAGAAGGCTTCTTGGTGATGATGAGCACGGATGGAGTGACGACGGTATTTTTAATATTGAAGGAGGATGTTACGCAAAGTGTATTGGTCTTGCTTTGAACAAAGAACCTGATATTTACCGAGCAATTCGATTCGGTACAGTTCTAGAAAATGTTGTTTACGATGAGATCACTCGTGAAGTAAATTACAAATCTAATGCAATAACAGAAAATACGAGAGCGGCATATCCTCTCGAATTTATCAAAAACACCAGAATGCCATCTCTTGCGGGTCATCCAAACCATGTGATTTTTTTAACCTGTGATGCTTCTGGAGTACTGCCGCCAGTGAGTCGGCTTACGCCCGAGCAAGCGATGTATCAGTTTCTGTCAGGATATACAGCTCGGGTTGCAGGAACAGAGATGGGCGTCTTTCAGCCCCAACTTGCTTTCTCGCCATGCTACAGCGCTGCGTTTCTAGTTCGCCATCCAGCAGTCTATGCACGCCTACTGTCAGAAAAAATTCGCCGTCACGGGGCTCAGGCATGGTTAGTGAATACCGGTTGGACTGGAGGGGGGCTGGGGGTCGGCCGACGAATTGATCTATCAAGCACTCGGTGTATCATCGATGCGATTCATTCTGGCTCACTTACCAATGAGCAAACTCAGAGAGATCCTGTTTTCGGGCTCGAGGCGGTCTGTCGGGTGCCGGGTGTCTCTGAGCGTCTCCTAGTACCACGGGATGCCTGGTCAGATGCGACAGCCTGGGAAGAGGCAGCCCGAACTCTTGCAGAGAAGTTCCGGAAAAATTTTGTTCTGTTCGGTGATAAAACTGATGAGGCGGTGGTACAGGCTGGTCCATGTGAATAAATAGATTTTCATGAGGCCATTTCCTCTCTTTCAGTTAAGATAAAGGTGTTGGAGTTGTTTTTGAATTGAATTTTGGCCCTATTGATTTTTCATCGGCTTTGAGCGGTGAAATCAACCCTGTAAGGAGTTGTACATGATTTCCTTTTCCGTAATGAGACTCACTGTTGGAGTGCTTTTGGTTATTGGAATGGTTGCGATGTCTGCATCAGGAAATGCAGCGTCTCCACTTGTTGGTTCGATGAAGAAAATTGACGGGACAGACCAAGACTTAAACGATTATAGCGGCAAGGTTGTACTGATAGTTAACGTGGCGAGTCAGTGTGGCTACACACGGCAGTACGCTGGTTTGCAAAAACTGTATGACACGTATAAGGACAAAGGGTTTGTTATTCTAGGTTTTCCTGCGAATGACTTCGGTGCCCAAGAGCCTGGAAGTGACAGTGAGATCGCATCATTTTGTTCAAAGAACTACGGCGTTACATTTGATATGTTTTCAAAAATAACAGTGAAGGGTGCAGGCAAGGCGAATCTCTACAAGACGCTAACGGAATCTGCTGAGCCATCAGGTGATGTTGGGTGGAATTTTGAGAAGTTCCTGATTGATCGCAATGGAGAAATTGTTGGGCGTTTCAAGTCAGGCGTGGCGCCAGACGATCCCGCATTAATTCAAGCGATTGAATCATCGCTTTAGCGTATACGTAAAGTGGTCGAATTTGGAGAATCGAAGTCACCCGTCGCGTGGTTTTACGGCACGTTTTTAGTCCGTATTGCATGCTTTGTCGATCGGATTCGCTGGTGATTGGTGGTTGAAGCAGTTCTACCTCGGATGACAAACGATGGTCGTGCTTGTGCCTCTCGATAACAGCGGACAACATATTCGCCTACGATAGCAATTGCTGCAGTTTGCGTTGCCGATAGAAATCCGAGAAGAGCGAGAATGATGGGAAGAGAGATATTCCCTCCTGAAGGAAAAATAAGCTCTGTTACAAGTCCAGATGTGCCCACAAAAGCAAACAGGGTAGCGAGAAACCAGATAAATCGAACGGGTTTATCTGATGAGAGAAGTACCGCATCTGCCGCTAGGGAGAGTAGCCGAAAGGCGGAGTATTTCGTCTCTCCGGCGGTTCTGGCGTCTCGATCATAGTCGACAGGAGCATGATGAAAGCCTGCCCATGGTACAAGGCTTCGAAGGTATCGACGTTTCTCAGGAAGTGCACAGACGGTATCAACGACCGCACGATCGCATAACTTGAAATCACCAGTGTCGACAGGCACAGGGTACGGAATAAGCATAGCGAAAAATCTGTAAAAAAGACTCGCAGTTACGAGTTTGAAGGTGCTTTCCCCCTCACGCGATTTTCGACGTCCATAAGCAACGTCAACACCGGTTCGCCATTTGGCGATCATTTCAAGAATCACTTCCGGTGGGTCTTGGAGATCAGCGTCAATAATAACAACAGCATCTCCTTGCGCTGCTTCGAGCCCAGCAGACATAGCGGCCTGTTGGCCAAAGTTTCGAGAAAACTCGATGACAACTATGCGTGAGTCTTCGACTGCAAGTTGCTGTAGTTTTTTGAGAGTGCTGTCTTGACTACCGTCGTCAACGTAAAGAACTTCCAGTTCCATGCCTAAATGAGTTGCAATGCTACAGATCCGGTCATGAGTTGCCTCAATGACAGCTTCTTCGTTGTAGCAAGGAATGACAATCGACAGGAGGCCAGGGTACGGACGTTCTATCGACTGGACAGGTGTTGTTGGGGCGTGGCGTTCCGGCTGGTTCATTTTTTTATGCTCCGAACCGATGCGGTGCGTTCTGGAATTGTTTGCATGGAAGTCTCCGTGGTGCCGACCAGAAGAAAGTCCTGATTTTTGAACAAGGGGCGGGCACGGCCTACAACTCCAGCGGTTTCCGGCAGGAAAGAGGATAATTCATCAAATTGATCCTCCGGGATAACGAGGACGGCATCTGGGCCAGTTGATAGAAAGGTGGCAGCGTGTTCAGCTCGAGCGGAATCAGGAGCCCAGCGTTGGACGATGCCTTTGGCGTAATACACAAGATTAGGTGTGATTTGAGAATACGCCCCTATTCGTGCGTGTCCGCCGGCGTGTGCGTGGGCTTCACGGATTAAGGCTGGAAGTGTATTGGCACGACTAATCCATGCCGCAGTAGGGCCGACTGCCAAAGAAGAGTAGAGAAGACTAAGGAAGACCATGGTGCCTACAGCATAGGCTGGTCGTTGTCGTGAACCCCACACAAGCCAAAAAGCACCGGCGAGTGGAATTAAGCCGATGATTGCGGCAGGTTCGCTACCAGTTAAACCGTAAAACGAGCCGACTAAAATCGTGGCACTTGTCGCAATGCCGCCGAAAGCAATTCCACCAACACCAATACCCATCCATCGCGGGTACAGCCAGGCGGAGCGTTTTACTGCTTCCATGGCGAGTGCAGCAACCAGGAGAGCGGCAGCAGGATATGCCGGCATTATGTAGTTAGGAAGTTTGGTAGCTGCAAGTGAAAAGCCACCGACCCAGACACTCATCCAAAACAGAAGGAGACTCAATGCTGGAGTATGTGAGTTTTCAATTTGTGGGGTCTGTCCCTGTCGCCAAGTTTTCCAGAGTTGCCCTACGGTTGCCCAGATAGCAAGTGGAAGAAAGCAGCTCCAAGGAAAGAAGCCAACAAGCATTGTCAGAGGATGGAACAAAAAGCCACCTGAATGACGCTCCATAGGGGCTACGAATCGGCCAACGTTATGAACAAAGAAGAAGCCTTTTGTCCACTCCCAATCAGTTTGAACACCAACGCTTACATACCAAGGTGCGGCCACGAGGATGGCAGCGGTAGTGACGATAAGGAGTCGAGTTTGCTGGACGGTGCGAAAAGCGGCTGGAATACCATTGGAAAAGACATGTCGGAGGGTTGAGAACACCTGCTCTTTGAACTGGATACCAGCAAGGTGCTCTTTTGTGGCAGATAGGCATTGAACAAGCCAGACCCAACCCATGACGACAACGAGTGGTCCAATGTAGCCGATTGGTCCTTTGCAGAGGACTCCCAAGCCGAGCAAACTACCTGCAAGGCCAGCATGCCACATGCTGACGGAGGCAGCAATGTTCACCTGAGCAGGCTGCTTTGTGCTTTCGAGCGAATGACGTCTGTCCGGGAGAAAAGGTTCAATCAGAAGGAGCGTCGCCCATGTCGACAGAGCGACAAGAATCGAGTCGGGAGTCGCGGCATGAGCTTCAATTGCAACAAGTAAACAGCCGAGGTAGGCAAGGGCCGCAACAATGCCCGTTGCAACACTAAAGCAGCGAGTTCCAAGCCGAAGAAGAGCAAGAGATGTCAACAGGGCTGCAAGTGCTGCCGGAAGACGGGCAGCAATTTCATTCATGCCAAAAACTGAAAAACATGCCGCCATGCACCAGTGCATCAGCACGGGCTTGTCTACTGCGAGTTCGCCATTGAATAACGGAACCGTCCAGTTGCCTGTTTCAACCATGGTCTGAGCGATAGCAGCAAATCGTGGTTCATCTTCATCCCAAAATGGCATCCCGATAAAACCCGAGGCAAGTACAACGATTGCCACCGCAGTAACAAACAGCTGGGAGTGGCGTGTGATAAAAGAGATAAACCGATTCATGAATGTGGCTCCAGGCAAGACAGTGTTTTAGTCAGTACGGATAGGCACTTTGAGCGAGTGAACGTGAGTTTTTATGGTGAGTCTTTCCAATGACAACGAGGCCGGAATCAAAGGAACGGGGTTTCTCGCTGAGAATTTCAAACCCAGGAGGA
>PVBE010528025.1_pt1 | contig 10501 bp, 8 predicted proteins | sample 1631181 | NCBI WGS metagenome assembly PVBE01 (sample SAMN08397723, study PRJNA350692) | Marine metagenome, whole genome shotgun sequencing project. | isolation source: water | place: Pacific Ocean | collected 2012-04 | reverse complement strand
TGGTTGTCCTCGTACTCGATGTACTGGTTGCGCCCGGTCACACCATTCCAACAATTCCGTCCGACTGGCATGCACGTAATCAGCACGCAGTTACCGTTTTCCCGGCTGAATCATCAGGAGAATGGCGAATATTTTCGTATCGCGGTCTAGCGCAAAAATTCGAGCTGTCAACAGCTGTGGGAACCACCCTGAATCGATCACATCGAGATTTACTTGAGTACATTTTTCTGAACGAAACGGTATCCCCAAACCTACCGCTGGCGATACAGCACGCCTCCATCGACGGGTACGAAAATTTGATGTCTCATGCTGCCGCTGAGTATCTCGCGTATATCGGTAGCGAGCGTTCCACGATCCCTGGGTTTGCTTCAGACGCCGGTCTTGACGCTGTCGGAAGGTCTAACCTGCTGCATGAAAGACTATCGCTGCTTGCCGCCGCGAACGTCCGGTACATCACTTCCGGCGTCGAGCTCGAGGATTCCCTGCTGCTGAAATTGCGGTCAGGTCCGATTGACCTGCCATCGTGGTCTCCTGTCGACCAGAATCTTTTTGTGTACGAGGTGCACGACTGGGCGCCCCGCGCCTGGATCACGCGCAATTGGCAGACCGTCGATCACACCATGACACCTACCGCTGTTCTGGATGCTATGGCATCCCAGTCTGATCCACACATGGTCATTGTGAATCGAGATCCTGGAATAGTCGCAGCCACACCGACCGCACCCGACATCGTGCACAAAGCCGACCGGGGTCCCAAGCACGTCACATTACGAATTGTTTCGAGTACACCGGGACTCCTCGTGTTCAACGAAGCTATGTACCCAGGCTGGACAGCGACCGTCGACCAAAAGCCAACAGACCTTCTCACCGTAAACACCATCATGCGAGGAATCCCCATTGATCAGGCGGGGCCACACACCGTAGTCATGTCGTACAACCCACCCGGATTTGGTCTCGGCCTAACACTCACCGTAGGTGGCCTCATTGCGCTGTTATTGCTGGCGGTAACCAGCTGGCGGAGCGATCGCACGTGAAGCTCGCGCTCGTCAGCGATGCACTCGATCCCACGACAGGTTGGGGACGCTACGCAGGGGAACTCGCCAGCGAGCTGATCAAGCTCGGCGTGGATGTCCGCCTGATAAGCCCACGAGCCCGAGCGACCATATCAGAGCTCCGCGATTACCCCGATCACCATGTAATCCCATCCTTCCAGCATGGAAGTCGGCACCCCCTTCGCGTGTTCTTCAGAACGGCTCCACCGCTTATTCGCGCATTGCATGGGGCTGACGTAATTCACTGCATGATTGAACCGTTTGCACCAGCCGTTGCCGTCGCCGCTGGCCTGCGTCCGTACTTCGTTTCACTCGTTGGAACCTACGGTCTACCGTCGGGACGGCCTCGCATTGAGCACATTCCGCTTCGCTGGGCTCTCCAGCGCGCGCGTGGCCTTCCAGCAATTAGTGGCTACACCCGCCGACGAATCGAGGCCGATACGGGTTTCAGCCACGCCAGCGTCGTACCGCTCGCTGTGCGAACCGAGGATTTCACGCACAATAATCCGCCCGATCGCGAAAACGGTCTCATCCTCTCAGTCGGCGAATGTAAGCCACGTAAGGGCTATGACCTGGTAGTCGAAGCCTTCGCTCATCTCAAATCCGTTGGAATAGCCAAGCGTTATGTCATCGTCGGGCCTTGCGATCCATCATCACCATACGTGCAACGACTTAGATCCAGAATCTCCGAGCTCAGCCTAACCAATTCTGTCACGTTTGCTGGGGTAGTAAGCCAGCAACAACTCGTGGATTGGTATCACCGCGCCCGCGTGGTTGTAATGCCATACCGGACTTGGAAGAGTGACTTTGAAGGGTTCGGTCTTGTCCTGCTAGAGGCCAATGCATGCGGCACACCCGTAATCAGCACACACGAGAGCGGAGCCGAGGAACCTGTCGCTCACAACGAGAACGGCGTCCTAATCCCACCCGAGAATGTGGCCGTGTTGTCACAAGCTGTTCGCACGCTGTTGAGCGACACGCCGCAGTGGAAAGCGCTTGCAGATGGTGCCTACCGCAGGGCGAAGAAAATGACCTGGCGCCGATCGGCCAACCTGCTCCTTGATGTATACGCCGACGCGCTCGGAAAACACCTAGTACAAACCTGATGAGCAGTGGACCCGATGCGGACATACGTGCTGGCGATCTAGGAGACCGCGCTGTCCGTAGCGTCGTAACACTGGGCCTTCGTGAAGGCAGCATGAAAATCGTCGCCTTTACCGGCAACGTTGTGCTCTTCCGGTTACTCACACCAGCCGATTTCGGCATCATAGTTCCAATCGCTTTTCTAGCTGGTCTGATCAAACAATTTGCTGACATTGGCCTGCAACCAAGTTTGATCCAGAGGGGGCCTGAACCCCAAGCACAGGAACTGCGGGCCGTCTTTACCGGACAACTACTGCTCGTGTCGGTAGGTGCAACCGCAGTGTTTGTAGCAGGACCCCTAATTGTCAATGGTCTCTTGAATTTGGAAATCGATCCCTGGATGACCCGAGTGTTCGCGTTGTCAATCCTTCTTTCTGTGTTCCGCGTCGTCCCAGCAGCCTTGCTCGAACGGCATCTCCAATTCGGCCGCCTCGCTGCGGCAGACATTGTGGGCAGTCTGTTCTATTTCAGTGCCGGAATTGGCTTCGCGATCGGTGCCGCCGGCGTGTGGAGCCTTGTAATTGCACATGTTGGAGCGAGCATTGTGTCGACGTTAGTTGTCGTCGTCGCTCGGCCTTGGTGGCCGATACCGACAACGAGCCTCGGTGTACTCCGATCCCACATCGATTTCGGAGCACGGTTCCAGGGCACTCGTATCGCTTTGACCCTTAAGGACTCTCTGATTCCCCTATTTGCGCCACGTGCTTTTGGCGCGTCGGCTACGGGACTCTTGAACTGGGCAAATCGCGTGTCAGCGCAACCTCTCGTCATGACACAGCTTGTAGCACGGGTCAGTCTGCCAGCATTCGCCCGAATCCAAGCCAACCCAAATCAGGTTCGGCGTGGGGCCGAGTTAACGCTCAAGTGGAATGCGATCGTTACCCTCCCAGCGTTCGCCGCTCTCGTTGCATTCGGACCCGAGATCGCAAGCTTGATTTATGGCGACCATTGGCTGCCCGCGGTTCCCGCCCTGTATATCCTTGCAATCAACTCCGTTCTCGTGCCGATAAACGGCTTGATCACACCAATTCTGAACGCGATCGGAAAGACACGCATCGTGCTCGGTGTAGCGGTCGGATGGGCAGGTACCGCATGGGTTATCGCCGCCGGACTTACCGCGGCTGGGGTCGGGTTTATTTCAGTCCCCATAGCTCTAGCAATATCGCAAGGCCTTGCAACGCTTGTCCTGATGCCCATTGGGCGCCGCGAGTTCGACCTACGCCTTTTCCATCACCTGGTCCGGCCGCTTGCTGCCGCTGTTGTCGCTGGGCTCATTGGTAGATTCCTCTTACTCCCGATGCTTACAAACGCCGTGCTGCTGGTCCAAGGAGGCGTTGTGGTCATCCTTCTTTACATCGCCTTGTTGTATGCCATTGACCGTCGAGCCCTACGCGCAGAACTCGGTGCGTTAAGACGTCGACATCTCACCACAGCCTGAATTTGCATGCGTATTGGTATAAACATCCGCAGTGCGAACCTCGGCATCCCCGACGGTCATGGTGAGAGCATGCGCGGGCTAATCAGTGCCTTGGCAGAAACATCAATCAACCACAAACTTGACCTTCTGTCAGACGCCAAGCTTCGATTCGACCTTTCGCCAAGCGCCACGAGCCAAATCCGAGTACTCCGACCATTTCCAGTAGGTAACCGGATGCTTCAAAGAATCCTTGTGGCTGATCCCTGGTACCGTGCACGAGTCGCTGCCGAAGCGCTATGGCGTCGATGGGATGTGTATGTGCAAAGCGCTCATGAACCACCGCCCGCTTTCGGTGTTCGTGCTCGGGTCGCTATTGTTCACGATCTTGCATTCATCCACCCACAAGCTGCGGTGAATTTTGATCCAGCGACTATTAGCACGCTCGACCGCTGGACCGCGCAAAATGTACATGCCGCAACTGCACTCGTTGCTGTGTCTAATACCGTTGCACGGGACATCATCCACACCTATGGAATACCGCCCACAACTGTGACAACCGCCCATCACGGCGTGGACCACACTCGCTTTCACCCGAATCACGATAAAGCTGCCGTCGCCGCGTGCCGGGAACGCCACAAGATCAATTGCGACTATGTGCTGTTCGTTGGCACGGTGCAACCACGAAAGAATCTTCCCTGCCTCGTCGAGGCAACGGAGAAAGCGCGAGTACGTGGCCTCGGTGCCACACTTGTAGTCGTAGGGGCAGACGGATGGCGCTCAACACAGTCGTTTGAGTCCATCGAGCGTTCCGGGTCTGAGGTCGCACGATACATCGGTCAAGTGGGGGTCACGGACCTCCCGTTGCTCATCGCCGGAGCACGCGCGTTCGTTAGTGTTGCCCAAGATGAGGGCTTCGGGATGCCCGCCCTCGAGGCCATGGCGTCCGGTGTGCCAGTCGTCGTTGCGAATGAGGCAGGACTCGCAGAGATTGTTAATGACGCTGGCCTGATGGTCGATACGAGCGATACTGGCGCAATCGCCGATGCCCTATTACGCATAACCAAAGATGAAACCCTGCGTGCAGATATGATTGCCCGTGGGCTCGAGCGAGCCCGGAACTTCACCTGGAAAGCCGCGGCCGGGAACGTGTGGGCCGCAATTGAGCAAGCATGCGCATCTTTCTGATCGGACCCTCCTGGGACACTGGTCGCTGGACCGAGTACTGCGCTGATGGTCTTAGATCCAACGGGTATGCGGTGGCTATGTACCGATATAGCCACGGTCTTGCACGTCCACCAGGACTAAAAGCCCGACTGAGGCGACGTTTGCTTGGTGCAGACCAATTTCACCTTGAGCGCGTGTTTGACCAATTAGCGCGCGACAATTTGGGTGTCTTAAAGGCGGCGGTTCATCATCGTCCCGAACTTACAATTGTGCTAAAGGGGGAGGTTCTGCTCCCAGAGACGATCGACCGACTTGGCCGAGTAACAGATGGCCCAATCGTCCAGTGGAGCGGCGACGATCCAACCTGGTTTCCACATATCGTCGCAGCGGCGCACCTCTATGACCAGTTCTTTCTCGCCGATCCAAGCTACGGAAACGATCTCAAACGGCACGGCGTCACAGCCGCATTTCTTCCACACGCCGCACACCTCGCAACTTGGCGTGAGTCTGGTGTCGCAAACGAGCCCGCCGACGTGGTCTTCGTCGGCGACGCACGGCACAACATGGGACACCTGCCAATTGATCGATCGCGGGTTGACATTGTGGAGGCTGTCGCTCGGACCGATGTAAATCTCGCCATCTGGGGACGAGGCTGGGAGAAGCTCGAATCCAGATACCGGGCACGGGCAGCCCACCGCGGACTCACCCTCCTACCCGCAGCCACGGTCGCAACCGTATATCGCAGCGCAAAAATCGTTCTGAACATTCACCACGCCCAAATGCATGACGGCCCAAACATGCGCACGTTCGAAATTCCAGCTGCGGGCGCATTCCAGCTAACAGACTATAAGACCCGCATGGATCAGCTTTTTAATCTCCCAACCGAACTCGCCGTGTACCACGACAGCAACGATCTGCTTGCTTCAATTCAGCGATTCCTCCATGACTCAGAAGCCCGGCGTGAGATCACAGAAGCAAGCCGAAAGCGGGTTGAACGAGACCACACATATGCCATCCGAATGCAACAGCTTGTCGAGGCTGCCTTTGGCGGCTAACGGATCTTTTCCAACGGCCCTAGTTGCGCGTAGCGACCTAGAGATTCTCAAGCTCGCGCTACGCTCGCACCTGCATCAACCAGCTATTGCACTCTGGCGGGCCACCGAGTTTGTGATGCTGCGCAACGTGACCTTTCCCAGTCCGGTTCTGGACCTCGGGTGTGGGAATGGAGAAGTAGCACGATCGGTCCTTCGGTCACATTGGCCTCTTGATGGGCTCGAGTTCGTGCTGGACGAAGCACACCTTGCACACACATCCAACGTATACCGTTTCGTAATCCGCGCAAGCGCCATTGGGTCCCCGATCCTCTCTGGATCATATGGCTCCGTTTACAGCCACAGCGTCCTGGAACACATCCCCGATGACCTAGCCGCCATTGCCGAAGCGGCCCGTGTACTTCGGCCTGGCGGCCGTCTCATTTTCACAATTCCAGCTCCTGCGTTCGCTTCGCGCATCCGAATCGATCGCGGAGAACAAGCACTCACCGACATCAACCGTCGGTTGGGTCACTATCACTACAGATCAATCGATGAATGGACAAAGCAGTTGGACCAACACGGATTGGAAGTGGTGACAACCGATGGCCACCTACCAGCTGCCACCCAAGAGGCGTGGATTCGTCTTGATGCCCTCATGGCGCAACGCGTTAGAGGACGACGGGTACTCGACTGGCTTCGCACCGTTCATCGCCGCCAGCTCATGCCGGTGCCGTTATGGGTCACGCTGTGGTCCGGGTTGCTCTGGCGATCCTTCCGCCATCCCGTAGACGAACCAGGTGGTTACCTAATCGTGGCGGAGCTTCGTTCGTGAGACAGCTACGCGTGATCCATCTTTCCCCAACCTGGTTTGGCGACACCTCAGTTCGTGGTGGTGGTGAGCGTTATCCACTCGAACTTGCACGAGCAATGGCCCGACAAACACCAACTCGTCTCATTTCTTTTGGACAACATTCTGCTATCGAGATGGTCGACGGATTCGAAATTGAAATTCATCGCACGTGGCGAAATCTCCGCAGCAAGCAAAGTGATCCTATTGGGCCCGGATTCATCACCCCGCTCATGTGGGCTGACGTCGTCCACTGCCATCAAGTTCGTACCGGGCTCACCGCGTTGGCAACAGTTCTCGCACGAACATTTCGCAAACGGGTATTTGTCACTGACCACGGTGGTGGTGGTGTCAATTGGGTGCGTCGACTTCGGATAGGTCAGTGGATCGACGGTCAGCTCGCGCAGAGCGCCTTTGCGGCCGGCACCCTTCCATATATTGGCCACCGAACGAAGATCATCTTTGCAGGCGTAGATGAAGATAAGTACAGCCCGCGATCCACCAAGGTTCTTGGCCGTGTTGTCTTCGTGGGACGTCTACTTCCGCACAAAGGCATTGAATTCGCGATCCGCGGACTTCCACCAGCCGCCTCGCTTGAGATTTATGGACGACCCTATGACGCCGACTACCTTCAATTCCTAAAGACGGAGGCCTCATCCCGTGCCGTGACCTTCCACACACAAGCATCCGACAACGATGTAATAGCTGCCCTGACCTCGGCCTGCGCATTCGTCATGCCCTCCGTTTATGACGACTATCGAGGACGCCATCAATCACTGCCAGAACTCGTTGGGCTCGCTCCGATTGAAGCAATGTCATGCGGAACAGCAGTTGTGGTCTCCGATGTCGCCGGAATGCCAGAGATCATGCCTCCTGATTCAGGGGTGACCGTACCGCCTGGCGATCCCGATGCCATCCAACGCGCAGTCGAACCGCTCACAACATCGATCAAGCACGCAACGAGTCAGGGGGTAGCTGCCCGAGCACACGTCCTAAACAGCTTTACGTGGTCAGCTGTTGCTGATCGCTGCCTTGAGGCGTATAGGGCCTAGAATTCACACCACCGTTAGGGTCACCTCGTATGCGAATAGCCTTTCTGGCCGACACCTATCCTCCCGATAACCGGGGGGGCGCCGGTGTTGTTGTTGAACGCCTAGCAACCGCGCTTACCGCGATTGGCCACACTGTGCAGGTCATTGCAACCACCACAAAGAGTCCCGGAGTCTCCGAGCAACAAGGTGTCACTGTCCATCGGCTTCGCTCACGTTATCCGGAGCGGTTCCGTAACACCGTCGCGATGGCCAACCCTATGGTCTCAAACGGCCTTCACACCGCGTTGAAGGCATTTCGACCCGATGTTGTGCACGCTCACAATGTGCATCAACATCTGTCCTTTGCTGCTCTCGGAATCGCCGCTCGTATTGGCGCACCCGTCCTATACACGGCGCACGACTACCTAGTGTTCTGTTGCATCAAATTCATATGCACAGGCGGATCGGTCGACTTTCGTCAACGCTGGTTTAACTGTGCAAAGTGCCAGCGTTTCCGCTGGAATCCTGCTCGTAATTCCGTGATCCGCCACCACATCACAGAACACGTGGATCACCTCTTTGCAATCAGCCATGCCCTACAGACCGCGCTTCGAGCGAACGGGTACGGCAGTGCCGAGGTCGTGTACAACGGAGTTGACCTTAACTGGTGGGGCAAAGGCGATGAGTCGAGGTTTCGGACTGTTCACGATCTCGGTGACGTGCCATTCGCTCTGCTAGCAGCACGCGTATCACGGGAAAAGGGAGCTGAGGCAGCGTTAGCCGCAGTGGCCAGATCACGGAGCTCAGATCTTCACCTAGTAATTGCCGGTGAGAATCAGCGATATATACCCAAACTCCGGCAGATGGCCAACCATTTAGGCATCAGTGATCGCCTTCATCTTCCAGGTTGGCTTGACCCCGACACTCTACGTGACGCCTACGCCGCAGCCAGCCTTACACTTGCCCCGTCAACCTATCCGGACCCTTTCAATCTCACGCTTATCGAGTCAATGGCAGCACACTGTCCCGTCATCGCGTCAAGCCTCGGTGCAGGACCCGAACTTGTTGACGATAGCGAAAATGGCTACGTCGTCGACCCAACCGATGTCGCTGCGCTCGCCGATAGGATTGACCTGATAGTCAATGATTCAGCGCATGCGAAGCATCTGAGCAAAGCCGGGTACCAGCACGCTCAGAGATCATTTTCGTTGGACCGACAAGTAGCACACACTTTCGCCCGCTACGAAGCTATCCAATTGGGTGCACGGTGACCTTTCGTCCGCGCATCCTTCAAGTCATCACGTCACTGGCAGTCGGTGGAGCTCAGCATCACCTCTTGAGTCTCATCCCCGCCATCACCAAATCTGCCGATGTTGATCTACTGTATTTTCGTGACCATGACCTGCGGCCTGAGTTCGAATCCATAGTCAAGAACATTACACATCTCCCCATGGCGGGTCCGGCTGGTGCCATACATCTTCCGGAGCTCGCTGCCTGCATCCGAAACCGGAAGTACTCGCTCGTCCACACGCACCTGCTACGAGCCGACATGTACGGAGCACTCGCGGCTCGCGTAGCTGGTGTCAACGCCATTGTTTCAACTAAACACAATGTTGAAGCGCGGCTAGCTTCAGCACCGGCCCGACTCCTGCACCGCGTCACGACAAAGCCAACTACTCGAACCATCGCGATATCCTCGGCTGTATCACGCTGGACCGTCGAACGACTTAGAGTGGACGCTCGGACTGTCCGCGTCATCCGCTACGGACTTGAACCGAACCCCTTTAACACGAGCGACCGAACCGCGGCACGTATGGATCTCGGAATCGATATGGACACCCCGGTGCTGCTGTGTCCCGCCCGTCTGGATCCGCAAAAACGACACGATCTCTTATTACGTTCTTTTGCACGAATGCGGGCAAAGGTGCCCAGAGCTCTTCTTCTCTGCGCAGGCGAGACCCAGTTGGGTGGAACCACCTATCGTGCCGGTCTACAGCATCTTTCTGTCGAGCTTGGAATCGACAATGCAGTCCGTTGGCTCGGCGTGCGGTCAGACATTCCAAGCCTTATGGCGGCTGCAGATATCATTGTGCTGGCTTCGGATTGGGAAGGGCTTGGCCTAGTTCTCATGGAGGCAGCCATGGCTCGACGCGCGGTGGTAGCCACGTCAGTCGGTGGCGTGCCTGAGATCGTGAAACACGGTAAAACCGGAATTCTTGTACCACCGAATAATGTAGAAGCTCTGTCCTCGGCGCTAATCTCACTGTTCTCCAACCACAGTGGCCGATCGCGTATGGCGTCGACAGCCGGCAAGTACGCAAGGAGAGTTTTTAATCTCAATGTCATGCAAGACACCACAACTGCACTGTATAGCGAACTGTTGGACCAACGCCCGGCATAACGTTCGGCAGCTACCACCGATATACTTTCCGGAGCGCGCAGGTTGCGCGTGTTTTTCGCGCGGATAATCGATGTCGGAGCACAGTCACGGCCCTGTTTCGTTGGTCACCGGTGCGGCTGGATTTATCGCCTCACACCTCTGCGAAGCCTTACTCGCACGCGGGCATCGCGTAATCGGTATTGATGGTTTCACTGATAGCTACGACGTGGCACAAAAGCGGGCCAACGCGACCGTTTTACATGAACACCAGAATTTCCAGTTGGTCGAAGGGCATCTCCTTGATCTGGATCTCGATCCGATCCTTGATGGCGTTGATCATGTGTTTCATCTCGCAGCCCGAGCTGGCGTGCGCGAAGGCTGGACTCCAACCAATTTCGATCGGTACATGCGCGACAACAGTCGCTCGACCCAG
>PVBE010317518.1_pt1 | contig 10501 bp, 10 predicted proteins | sample 1631181 | NCBI WGS metagenome assembly PVBE01 (sample SAMN08397723, study PRJNA350692) | Marine metagenome, whole genome shotgun sequencing project. | isolation source: water | place: Pacific Ocean | collected 2012-04 | reverse complement strand
GTGGGCGAACGACCCGCCGCGTCGCGCCGCTTGCCCGATATGCCGTATCGCGCCGCGCGGCGCTCCTAACGGGTCGATCGCCCACGGCCATGAAATAGGTCGATATCATTGCAGGTTGGTATTAGGCGGCCTGCGTTCGTGGGCGACACGGTCCGCCGAGGAGCCGCTCCGCCGGAAAACGGATCGTCACCGTGGTTCCGATCCCGATCTCGCTTTGAAGATCGAGCGAGCCGCCATGCATCTCAACGAAGGATTTCGCCAGCGGTATCCCGAGGCCGGTGCCCTCGTACTTGCGGCTCAGCTTGCTGTCGATCTGCCCGAACGGCGCCATCGCCCTCGGTATGTCCTCGAGCGCGATGCCGATGCCGGTATCGACGATCTGGATCACGTAGCCGCTGTCGGGCCGGGCCCACGCCTTGATCGTGACCGTGCCGCCGCTTGGCGTGAACTTCACGGCGTTGGACAACAGACTGAGAACGACCTGCTTCAGCTTGCGTTTGTCGGCGTTGAGTCTGGGCAAGTCATTTGGCAGGTCTCGGATGATCTTTATCGATGCATTGAGCGCCTGTGTCCCGACAACGCTTGTGCAGTGGGCCAGGGTCTCGACGAGATCAACGGGCTCGAACACCAATTCCTCCTTGCCCGCCTCGACCCTCGAGAGATCGAGGATGTCGTCGATTAGGCTCAGGAGGTGATGGCCAGCTTCGTTCGAGTGGTTCACGTATGTCATGTACTCGGATTCGCCGAGGGGCCCGTGCACCTCGTTCTTCATGAGCTCCGAGAAACCGATGATCCCGTTCAGCGGCGTGCGCAGCTCGTGGCTCATGTTGGCGAGAAACTCGGATTTCGCGCGATTTGCGGCTTCGGCCGCCAAAATCGCCTCTCGCAATGTCTCCGCCGCACGCTTCTGCTCGGTGATGACGCGGTGGATGGAGGACAGCCCGATGATGTTGCCGGCGGCATCCTTGATCGGCGAAATGGACATCGAGACGTCGATCAGCGTCCCATTCTTGTGCCGGCGGACGGTCTCGTATCCCTCTATGGCCTCGCCACGGCACGCAGCCTTCGTGTTCTCCATGCATTCCGGTAGCATTTCATCGGCGCATATGAGCGCGACCGGCTGCCCGACGGCTTCCTCGGCGGTATACCCGTAGGCATCTTCCGCCGCCGCGTTCCAATCGGTAATGATCCCGCCGGTCGTCGTGGCGATGATGACGTCGGCCGAGGATTCCACGATCGCCGCCAATCGCCGGTCGACGATCTCGCTCCGCTTGCGATCGGTAACGTCGCGAACAAGGACGAGGACCGCGTCCTGGCCGTTCCACGTGATCGGCGTACCCGCCGCCTCCCCGAAGAACTCTCCACCGTCCAAGCGCATGTGCCGGAATTCGGCCATGGACTGAGATGTTCCAACGGTGCTCGTGTGCTTACGCCGTTCTTGAACGTGCTCGTGGCAAGCCGGATGAAACAACGAAAGAGACGAAAGTCCGATCAGTTGATCCGGGCCGCTCGTGCCGAATAATTCCGCCGCCCTCGCGTTGGCATAAACGACGGACCCCGCGACCTGCACGTAGATCGCGTACGGACACCCGTCGAGAAACCGGCGATAGCTCTCATCGCTCTCGCGAAGACCGGAGTTTTCGGACGCCAGGATCTCGATCTCTTGATCCTCGATGTCCCGCATGCTGACGATGCCGACCAATGCCTCGTTCGAGACCACCGGCAAATGTCGGATCCGGTGTGTGGCCATCAGTGCCCTGGCGGTCTCGATGTCGTCCTCGGAGTCGCATGTCTGGACGTCGGACGACGCCAGGTTGCCGATCGGGGTCGAAAAGTACGCGGCGCCTGCTCCGACCAGCCCGTGGACGATGTCGCGCTCCGAGACAATGCCGGCAAGCCGCGAATCGGCGTCGGTAACGACCAGGGCGCCGACGTATTCGGTCTTCAAAACCGCGGCCGTCTCGGCCACGGTCGCGTCCGATCGAATGGTTACGACCCGGTCGCCTTTGCGGCTAAGGATTTCGTGGACTCGCATGGCCTCCGGTCCCGGGCGCGTGCAAAAAAATTCGCAAGCAATCACGCTCCGGCTCGCCGTATCAATGATCTAGAATCCCAGTCTATTCGCCATTGATTTTAGTTTAGGTTAATTTTTCGAAGCGGATTCCATCCGTGCCTGCTCTGGGATCCGTCGGGCTCGGAATCCGCCGGATTAGTGCCCGGCGCGCTTGCGGCTCGATACTGCGATTCCGGTCGCGATCAGGGCGATGCCGGCGACGTGGAAAAGCTCCATCTCCTCGCCGAGCAGAACGATGGCGAGCACGATGGTGTAGGCCGGGATCAGGTGGATGTATATCCCCGCCCGGCCGGGGCCGAGCGCGGTCACCGCGCGATTCCACATCAAGAGCCCGAGCAGCGACGACAATACCGCGAGGATGACCATGCTGATCAGCGCCGTCCAGGTGAAATAGGTCGGGCGGAAGGCGAACTCCTCTATCAGATAGACCGGAAACAGTGCCAGGCTGCCGAAGCCGAGAATGAGAGCCAGGGTGGTCAGATGGTCGAGCTCGCGCGGTGCGCGGCGGAGCAATACGGCATAGAACGACCAGCTGACATAGGCGCCCATCACGATCAGGTCGCCCTTGTTGAAGTCGAGCCGGGCGAGGACGTCGACGTCGCCTTGCCCGATCAGCGTCAAGACGCCGATCAGCGAAAGCGTGATCCCGGCCGCCTGCGGCCAACCGACCGGGTCGCGGAACAGCAGCCAGGCGATGATGATGATGATCATGGGCTCGGTCGAGTTGAGGACCGCGGCATTGATCGCGATCGTGTATTGCAGCGCGAGGAACAGCATCGCGTTGCCGCCGAGGATCAGCAAAGCGCCGAGCGCGAAGAGGATCTTCCAATGGCGCAAGATGATCTCGGCGTGGGTCCGGAGGCGGCCGGCGACGAACGGCAGCAGGATCACGAACGCGAGCGCGGTGCGCCAGAACGACAGCCCCATCGGTGGCACGTCGTCGCGCACGTAGCGGGCGACGATGGTCGAGAACGCCCACAGCAGCATCGCGACCGCCGCCGTCAGGTGGGGCGACGTCGCGATCTGCAAGAAGCGCGCGAACGGACGTCTCGTCTCGTCGGGGGCCGGATCGGAATTCAATTGGGGTATCCAGCACGAAAACGGCCGGTGGCATTATGCCACCGGCCAATGGAGTCCTAACCCGTTCGCGGGGCGCGGTCTAGGTGCCTCAGACGATGATGTCCTCGACCGTGACGTTGGCGCCGTTGAGGCGAAGCGTGCTGAAGGAGTCGGGCGACGCGGCGTAACCCGAGAGGCGCACGATCAGACGCATGTTCGATCGGTCGCGCGAGCGCTGGGCGTCGTGGGCGAACACCTCGAGCGTGCCGTCGTCCTGGACCAGGGCGAACAGCTCGGTCGCTTCGGTGAACCCCTTGAGCAGGGCGCGGCTGGTGGACAGCTCCGCGACCGTGGTGTCGAGCGCCACGTCGTCATGACGCACCATGTAGAAGCTGTCGTACGATTCGTCGACCGCGGCGAATTCCGCGACTACGCCGGACGACGCGACGGCCCGGGCCGGGCGCTCGTCGCTGACCGTCTCGCGGCAGATCTCGTTGTTGGTGATGATGCGGAAGACGGCGCAGTCCTTGTCGGTCATGGCCGACAGCGCGACATCGGAGAAGCTCTTGCCGGTGGCGATGAACGAGAAGCCGTCGGCGGCCGAGGACATGATCGCCACCGCCGGCGGCAAGCCGCAGCCGGCGAGCCACGCGCCCAGCATGGAGATGAAAGCGATCCTGAGGCAGATACCGAAATTACGCGAGGCCATGATTCGATCCCTTCATCGAGACGACAAGTTGCTGGGGGCGGCGCGTCGGCGATGGTAGAACACCATTCAACACGCAGCCTAAGATCTGTTTAACCATGATCGACGGGGTGATTGCGCGAACACGCCGTGCGACCGTCGCGAGACACCCGAGGAGGCACCGATGAGCAAGATCGAGCGCATCCGAAGCGACCAGGTCAGCGAGCCGCCGGCCGAGACCTGGTCCAACTGCCTGCGCATCGGCAACCAGGTCTTCATCGCCGGCATGACGGCGCGCGGCGCCGAGTTCGATTCGATCGATGGCGCGGGCGTCTACCACCAGGCACGCATCATATTCACCAAGGTCCAGAACCTGATTGAGGCCGCCGGCGGCGCCATGGGCGATATCGTCAAGGTCAACATCTTCGTCACCGACATCGGCCAGCGCCAAGAGGTGTGGCGTGCGCGGCGAGAGTTCTTCAGCGGCGATTTTCCAGTCTCGACCCTGGTCGAGGTAAGCGCCCTCGCGCTGCCCGAGATGGAGGTCGAGGTCGAGGCGGTCGCGATATTGGGCGCCGGAAAGGGCTGAACGCCGGGAAACCCGGTTGACCGCCCAAATGCCGATCACGACCAGTACGACCATCTCTTCCCTCCAACCCAATTTCCCCACATCGGTGGCCCGGCACCCCTGCCCGATGGCCACGGCGGAAACGATGCAATTGCCGTGCCATTATCGAAAATCACATGATTTCAATGGGTTGGGGAGGCGTAGACGGCTTCGGTCGGCTAATGTGTAAGATTCGCCGACAGTGAGACCGCGCGGCGTGGCGACGGCAAATAATATCAGATGTTACTAAATGTCCATTTCAGTCGGCCAAATCCTTCGCTTGCCCGACGAGCTTGGTCAGGACGTTGGACAGAACGTCGAGCTCGTCCCGCGTCACCGCGGAGGTGATCTCTCGATAGCGAGCGTTGGCGGCGGGCATGACGCGCTCGAACACGCGCCGTCCTTCCCCGGTCATGGTCAGCGCGTAGCTTCGCCGGTCCTCCGGCTTGACGTCTCGCGCGATCCGCCCCATGCGCTCGAGCCGCCGGACGGCGCGGCTGACGGCCATCTTCTCCATCGCCCACATCTCGCGGATCTCATTGGCCGTCACGCCGGGCCGTTGGCTGAGGCTCAGCATGACGCGCCATTCGGCGATGGTGACGTCGAATTCGGCCGCGATCCGGGCGTGGAACGCGCGGCCGATCTGGCGCGACAGCACATGGATCAACGCCAGCAGGTTATCCGGAGCCCCCTCGGGCGCCGCCGCGCGGGACGTCTTGTCGTCCATCACTCTGCTGTTGATTTACGAGATATCGATTTTCTCATTCGAGCGCGGCGATCACCATGATCTCGATGCGGAGATCGGGCCGCGCCAGCTGGGCCTGGACGCAGGCGCGGACCGGCGGGTTGGCCGCGTCGATCCACGACGTCCAGACCTCGTTCATCGCATCGCGCTCGGTGATGTCCGTCAGCCAGATCTGCGTCCACAGCAGCTTTGACTTGCCGGTGCCGGCCTCGGCCAGACGGGCATCGATTTGATCGAGAACCTGTTGGGTCTGGCCCTGGATGTCGGCGGAAGTGTCATTCGCCACCAGTCCCTGGAGATAAACCGTTCCGTTGTGGATGACGGCGCCGCTCATCAGCGTACTGATGCCCTGACGGGTAATTGTCATATCGCTTGCCCCTCTGTAGCCATTTCCCGGTTGGAGACCATGTCTTCGACTGGGTCATTCTGGGTGCAGAGGGCCATCGGCGCAACTCATGTCCGCCGCGATAGGCCCGATCGGCCAGGTCAATGAGTCAGAACAACAGGAACGGCGCCAGGATGACGGCCCAACACAGCGCGCTTCCGCCCATGATGCACAGGAACTGCACCGGCCTCGGCCACCGTTCGCTGGGCGCTGCGTCGTTGTCCGGAGCCTTCCCGGCGGCCGGCTCGTCGAGCGCGGATCCGGCGCGTTCTTGCAGCTCGTGGACGAACGGCGTCTCTTCGCGCTGTCCCGGCGCGGGTATGGCGAGATCGTCGAAGCTCAGCTCGCCCGCTTCGGTATCGGGCGAGTCGTCGGCGCGGTCGACGCTGGCGTCGTCCCGCCCTGGCTGCTCCTCGATCCGATCGTGTTGCGACATCCGCCGAACCCACGCACTGCGTTTCCCGCTCTATGATCGGCGGCCGGGCTTAACGTTCGGTTAAGCTACGCCAGGAACACGGCAACGATCACCATGATCCGAAATTGTGTAACCGGATTTTGGGATAAATCCCATCAATTGCGAAAATGTGGGAAACGAAATATTTACTTTTTCTCAATGATTTATAAATCATGATGGTATTTATCCCACAAATCGTATAATAGAAATTTTTGGGATTTCATGTTGACGCATGCGGATGATTCGGCAATATTGCCCTGTCTCCGATAGCCCAGGGTCGTTGCCCATATGGACGATCATCACGCGCTGCTCGCCGAGATCGAGACTTTCTGTCGCGGTCAAGGAATCGCGGAGAGCACCTTTGGCCGCCAGGTCGTCAACGATGGCAAGTTCGTCGGCCGGCTGCGCGACGGCAAGGGCGTGACCACCTCCACTGTGGCGCGCGTTCGCCGCCATATGACGGAGTACATGCCCGCCGATAGCGCCGGCAACGGTGTCACAGCGACCGCCAACGTCCGAACAACCCGCCCCGATCGCGCTGCGCAGGCCGGCGATGACGATAAGAGCGCCTTCCGGTTCTACGACAATCGGCAGATGTATCTGATGTTCGTCAACACCTGCTCGGAGAAGTGGGTGGTCGCCGAGCGCGCCGGCATGGAGCTTCAGCATCTTCATCCGCGCCCGCCGGCGCTTCGGGTGTTCGACGCCGGAATGGGCGACGGGACGGTGCTGACCCGGCTGATGCGCCACATGCACCGACGCTATCCGACACTGCCGTTCTACATGGTCGGCAAGGAGATCAGCCTCGAAGACGTCCGGCTCGGCCTCGAGAAGATGCCCGACCGGTTCCACGAGCATCCGGCGACCGTCCTGGTGGTGACCAACCTCTACTACACCGAGGCGCCATGGCTGACGCCGCGCTCGATGCAGGCGGCGGCGACGCTCAACTGGATCGATGTGCCGCTGGCCGGCAATACCGCCCACGAATTCGACGAGCAGATCGCCAACCTGCAGCCGACGTTGGCCGACGGCTGGCAGGTGCGCGCGAGCCCCAAGACCGGCAACCCGCTCTATGTCCGGCCGTCGGTCCTGGTGCTCTACCGCGAGGATCACAAGTTCCTGCTCGATCAGGCCATCCCGCGTCCCGGCCAGCTGCTGGCGGACTACGACCTGGTCGTCGCCTCGCAGCCCTATCGCGCCCGCATGCCGGTCGAGTTCAAGGTCCAGAAGGTGATCGGGCCGCTGGCCAAGAGCCTGGCGCCCGGCGGGCGGCTGCTGGGCATCCATTCGATCGGCAATGATCCCGGGCTGGAAATCATCCGGCGCATCTGGCCCGGCGAGGACCCGTTCAAGACCAACCGCCATGATCTGCTCAAGAAGCTCAAGCAGGAGATCGGGCGCGAGCAGCGCGACCTCAATTACAACGCCTATGCCGACAAGCGGGCGATCTTCCGTTACGACATGCATACGCTGCCAACCGAGATCGGCGGCGCGAGCATCGGCACGTCCACGCTGATGGCGGCCTGGAACGCCGCCGTCTACGTCGCCCAGATCGAGGACGAGCGCGTCGAGCGCGTCATCGCCGACGGCACCTTCCTCGAGGCGACGCGCGAGGTGCTGAACGAGCATGGCGGGCTCTGGTTCCAGGACGAATCGTTTGTCGTATCGCGCCGGCGAGGATAGCGAGATGCAAAGCCAACCCCCCGACCCACCTATCGACAGCCAGCTTGTCCGCACGCTCCTCGGCGGTGAGTTCGCGATTACCGCGGAGCTGACGCCACCGGTCTCCGGGGCGCCCGGGACGCTGCTCGAACGGGCCGAGACGCTGCGCGGCGCGGTCGACGCGGTCAACCTGACCGACGGGCCGCGCGCGCTGGTCCACATGTCGGCGCTCGCGGCGGCCGGGATCCTGCTCGGCGCCGGCATCGAGCCGGTGCTCCAGTTGACCTGCCGCGACCGCAACCGCATCGCGCTGCAGAGCGATCTTCTCGGCGCCTCGGCGCTCGGCGTCCGCAACATCCTGGTGCTCACCGGCGACCAGCCCGACACCAACGAGATCCCGCCGCCCAAGCCGGTGTTCGACATGGACAGCCGCGAGCTGATCCACATCGCGGCCAAGATGTGCGACGGCTTGGCGCTGCCGTCCGGCCGCGAGATCGTTTCGCCGCCCGAGCTGTTCATCGGCGCCGCCGACATGCCGATCGATCCGCCGCCCGACTGGGTGCCCACCGGGTTGATCCAGAAGGCCGAGGCCGGCGCCCAGTTCGCCCAGACCCAGCTCTGCTTCGACATCGAGGTGGTGCGCCGCTACATGGCCCGGCTGGTCGACAACGGCATCGCCGACCGGGTGTTCATGATGATCGGCATCGGCCCGCTCGCCTCGGCCCGCTCGGCGCGCTGGATGCGCGACAACCTCTACGGCGTGATCGTGCCCGACGCGATCATCGAGCGCATGGAGCAGGCCACCGACGCCAAGGCGGAGGGCGGGCGTATCTGCGCCGAGCTGATGCAGCAGCTCAACGAGATCCCGGGCGTCGCCGGCGCCCATCTCATGGCGCCCGGCAACTTCGCCGGCATCCCCGGCGCCGTCGAGCTGTCCGGGCTCGGAAAGGTTCGCGCCGCGCCCGCCTGAGTTTTGCCAAACCCGGCGTCAGCCGGTTACAAAGACGAAGCGTCGGCCAATCGGCGCTCGAAATACCGGAGGCCCCGATGACCGCGACGAACCCGCCGTTTCGCGCCGACCACGTTGGCAGCTTCCTCCGTCCGGAGGCGCTGCTGGAAGCGCGCCGCGATGCCGGGCTCGAGCTGCAATCGACCTCCGAGGCGCAGAGCGACGGCGCGATCACCGCGGAACGGCTGCGCGAGATCGAGGACGGCGCCATTCGCGAGATCGTCGCGTTCCAGGAGGATGTCGGGCTGCGATCGATCACCGACGGCGAGTACCGGCGGGGCTCTTGGGCCTATGACCTGGCCGCCAAGATCGACGGCGTCGTGCTCAAGCGCCAGGCGGGCGAGTTCGACGCGGCGTTCTCGGGCGCCGGCTCGCGCCCGCCGCTGGCGCATACGGAGGCCAAGCTTGCCCGCAAGCCCGGCGGGCTGGTGCTCGGCGATTTCATGTTCACGAAGACCACGACCGATCGCACGGTCAAGGTGACCGTGCCGTCGCCGACGCTGATGTACGTGCGCGGCGGCCGTGGGCAGGTGAGCGAGGCGGCCTATCCCGACATCGAGGAGTTCTTCGACGACCTCGCAGGCGTTTACCGCGACGAGATCGCCGATCTCACCGAAGCGGGCTGCACCTACGTCCAGATCGACAACACGGACGCCGCATATATCTGCGATCCCAAGTTCCAGGAGATCTCGCGCCGCCAGGGCATGGAGCCCGAGGACCAGGCGCGATTGCAGGGCAAGCTGGTGAGCGCGGCGACGCGCGGACGGCCCGACCACGTGACGGTCGCCATGCACATGTGCCGCGGCAACAGCGCCGGCAACTGGCTCGCCGAGGGCGGCTACGAGTTCGTCGCCGAGATCCTGTTCGACGCCTTCGATGTCGACGCCTTCTTCATGGAATACGATTCCGAGCGCGCCGGCGATTTCGCGCCGCTCCGCTTCGCGCCCAAGGACAAGACGATCGTGCTCGGCCTGGTGACCACCAAGACGCCCGAGAACGATACCAAGGACGTGCTCAGGCGCCGCATCGACGAGGCGGCCCGATACGTCCCGATCGAGAACCTCTGCTTGAGCCCGCAATGCGGCTTCGCCAGCGTCGCCCGCGGCAACCCGATCACCGTCGACGACCAGCGTCGCAAGCTGGACCTGATCGTCGAGGTGGCGGACGAGGTGTGGGGAACGACATGACCGAGGAGCGAGTGATTCCGTGAAGCGCAGTAGCGACAGAATCCTGACCACCCACGCGGGCAGCCTGATCCGCCCGCCCGACCTGCTCCAGCACATGGCGGCAAAGCGCGACGGCGGGGATTACGACGAGGACGCCTACCAGGCATGCCTGACCGACGCCGTCGGCAAGGTCGTCAGCCGGCAGGCCGAGGCCGGCATCGACGTCGTCAGCGACGGCGAGTTCGGCAAGTCGATCAGCTGGGCGCAGTATGCCCTGATGCGCTTGAGCGGTTTCGAGCGCCGCCCGTTCGAGCCCGGCGCCAGTCCATTCGCGCGCGGCGCCGACCGCGAGCGGTTCGCCGAGTTCTATGACGAGTTCGACGCGACCGCCGAGCCCGCCACCACCATGGACTCGGTGTGCGTCGGGCCGATCGAATATACCGGCCTCGACGAGCTTCGACGCGACATCGGGAACCTCCGGGCGGCGCTCGACGGCGCCGGCATCGAGGAGGCGTTCCTTCCGGTCGCGGCGCCGTCGAGCGTCATCCCCGACCGCAAGAACGAGTATTACGCCAACGACGAGGCGTGCCTGGAGGCCATCGCCGAGGCGATGCGGACCGAGTACCGCACCATCGTCGAGGCGGGTTTTCTGCTG
>PVBE011609612.1_pt1 | contig 10502 bp, 8 predicted proteins | sample 1631181 | NCBI WGS metagenome assembly PVBE01 (sample SAMN08397723, study PRJNA350692) | Marine metagenome, whole genome shotgun sequencing project. | isolation source: water | place: Pacific Ocean | collected 2012-04 | reverse complement strand
TACGCCATCGAGCAGGCGGCTGCGACCCGTGCACGCCTCGCCGAGGAGCTGGCTCGCCTGGGCGTGGAGACCCGCGACCTCACCGTCGAGTTCGAGGCGACCTCGAGGGAGTCGGCAGCCGCGGCCGAGGCTCTGGAGGTGGCTCGGGAGAAGAGCGCCGCCCTCGGAGCGGCCCGTGGAGTCCATGAGTCGGAGCTGGCGAGTGCTCGGATCGACCGTGGGTGGCGGGCGCAGGAGCTCAAGGCGGCGGAACACCGGTTGGCGAGCATGACTGCCAGGCTCGGCTCCCTCGAGGAGCTCGATGCCGCACGTGCCGGGTTCGGCGATGCTGTTCGCGTCGTGCTGACGGATGCCGAGGGCCGTGTCGACCATCTCGGCCCGGTTGCCGACTACGTCCAGGTCGATCGACGGGCTGAGCGCGCCGTGGAGGCATGTCTCGGTGCGCTGCTGCAGTGTATCGTCGTCAGGGGGCCGAGGGATGCGGTTGCGGGCCTCGCCCTGGCACGCGAGCGCGGTGCGGGTCGGTGCGGCTTCCTGATGCTCGAAGCCGAGGCCGGGCTGTCTCCGGTGTCTCGGACGCCGCCTGCTTCCGTTGTGCCCGTCACCTCCGTCGTTGGGGTGACGGGACCGGCGGCCGACGTCATTCGAAGGGCGATCGGTGAAGCGTGGATTGCTGAGACCTTCGAGCACGCCGCCGCGGCCGCGCGGTCCACGACCGCGCCCGTCGTGACCCTCGCGGGTGACGTCTTTCTTGGGCCCCACGTCGTCCACGGAGGAGGCAGCGAAGGGGCGCTCGGGATCCTGGGGAACAAACGCGAGATCAAGGAGCTGCGCGAACGCCTCGACCCCGAGCGGGCCACGGTCGAGCGCCTCGACCAGGAGGCCCAGGGGCTTGACCGGACGATCGCGCAGGCCGAGAGTGCCATCGCGGCGTCGGACGCAGAGCAGCACCAGCAGGAGAAGGTCCTCGTCGGCCTCGAGCTACGGCAGGCGCACGCCCAGGAGGAACGCGAGCGCCTGGCTCGCAAGCAGGCGCTCGTCGAGAGCGAGCGTCACCGAGTCGAGGAGGAGATCGCTGCGCAGGAGGACCGCGAGGCGGAAGCCCGGGAATCGGCTGACCGCATCGAGATCGCGCATCAGGCGGCGCACGACACGCTCACGTTGAGTCAGCAGGGACTCACCGAGGCTCGACAGGGGGTCGAGGCTGCGGGGGCGCGTCTCGCGGAGGCGAAAGCGGCGTACGCCGCACTGCAGGAGCGGGCGGGTGCCCTCGGTGTCGAAGTGGGGCGTCTCGAAGAGGCCTTTCGGGAACTCGACGGCCGCCGAGAGGCGCGCGGCGCCGAGCTCACGCGGGTCGAGGCTCGGCAATGCGAGGTGCGGGCGTCGGCGACGGAAAACGAGCGCCTCCTCGCCCAGGACATCGTGTCGTTCGAATCGCTTAGGGAGCAGGTCCAGAGGGCAGAGGAGCGCGTGGCCGACGTGCAGGACCGGTGTCACGCCCACGAGGCGCTGTTGCAGGAGGCGCAGAAAGGCTTGGACCAGCTGCGCGCGGACGTGTCCGAACGGCAGGTGGCGCGTGCCACGGCCGAGGCTGATCTGTCGCACCTGGCCGCGGTGTGTCTGGACACGCTCCAGATCACGTTGGACGAGGTGGAGGTGCAACTCGAGCGGCTCGAGCGTGATGAGGGCATGAGCAGCGACACCGTTGGAGGGCCCCCGGATAGCGAGGCCGACGAGGCCGAGGGCACGGCGCCCTCCGAGCGAACGCAGGAGGTCCTGGCTCCGTCGGACCCCACGGTCGGTGTGCCGTCGACCCCCGAGGAGATCGTCGCAGACCTCCGCCAGCGGATCGACAGGCTGGGCCCCGTCAACATGATGGCCGTCGAGCAATTCGACGAGCTGGAAGGTCGCCACCGATTCCTGACCGAGCAACGTCGGGATCTCCTCGACGCCATCGCGACGACAACCGAAGCGGTCAAGCGCATCGACCAGGTGACCCGGGAGCGATTCAGCGACGCCTTCGCGGCGATCAGCCTGCTCTTTCAGGAGACGTTCGCCACGCTGTTCGGAGGCGGACGGGCGGGGCTCGTCATGCTCGACGAGAGTGACCTCCTCGAGAGCGGTATCGATATTGTGGCCCAGCCGCCGGGTAAGCGGCTGCAGAGCGTGCAGTTGCTGTCGGGTGGTGAGAAGGCGCTCGCGGCGATGGGCTTGATGTTCGCGATCTTCCGCTACCGGCCTAGTCCCTTCTGTCTCTTGGACGAGATCGACGCACCGCTCGACGACGCGAACATCGGACGCTTTGTCGAGATGCTCCGCGGGCTGCAGGAGTCGACCCAGTTCATCCTGATTACCCACAACCGTAAGACCATGGAGATCGCCGATCGGCTCTACGGCGTCACCATGGAGGAGCCAGGCGTCTCCAGGCTGATCTCTCTGAAGCTGAACTAGTCTGCCTTCGTCTGACCGAGTCAGGGGGCCAGGCTACCGCGGGCTGACCAAGAGCCGTCCACGCGTTTCCCGGCACCGCTCGTCGTTCGCCAGGCTGCAGTAGAACGTGAAGGTGCCCGCCCGGCTGGCCAAGAACTCGAACGTTACCGTTTGGCCCGGGTTGGCGCGCTTCGAGATGCGGTAGTCGTCGACGGTGAAGCTGTGCGGGATGTCCTCGGCGCGGAAGGCGATCTCCACGAGGTCGCCTTGGCTGACCTCGATGCGGGGAGGGGTGAAGGCATACCGTCGTGCGGACACCGAAAACGTCCGCCGAGACGGCTCGCGCTGCTGATCGAGGCCCCGCCCGCCGATCCCCCAGGCGCCGAACAGGACGGTGGAGACCACCACCCAACCGCCGAAGTGACGCCGAATCGGAGCCACGGCCATACCTGACCCTCTGAACCGGTCTAAGCGAGGGGGACCGGTCCGGCCAGGACGTCCCCCTTCCGGTCTATCGGTCGTTCGGTCAACCAGGCCAGCCCGACCGGCGCGCTCAGGCACACCCCAGAAGCTACGCGCGCTCCACCGGCTCTCGCGGGGGGGCGGGTGGGCGAGGCTCGGGCTTCGGCTGGGTCCCTGCCTGTTCGTTCAAGACCGCCTTCCGGCTCAGCCTGATCTTGCCCCCGGGATCGATGTTGATGACCTTGACGAGTAGCTGTTCGCCTTCCTTGAGCTCGTCCCGAACGTCCTTGACACGGTAGTTGGCGATTTCGGAGACGTGCAGCAGGCCATCAACCCCTGGCAGAACCTCGACGAACGCGCCGAAGTCCGTGATGCGTTGCACCTTACCCATGTAGGTCTTGTGCAACTCGGGAGTGGCGGTCAGCTCCTGAATGATCGCGATGGCCTTCTGCGCCGAGTCTCCGTCCACCGAGGCGACGTTGACCCGTCCGTCATCTTCGACATCGATCCTCACTCCCGTTCGCTCGATGATACTGCGGATCATCTTGCCTCCGGGCCCGATGACATCACGGATCTTGTCGACCGGGATCTTGATGGTCACGATGCGCGGGGCGAACGTGGAGATGTTCGCACGGGGTTGTGCGATCGTCTCTTCCATCTTGCTCAGGATGTGAAGGCGCCCGGCACGCGCCTGCGCCAGCGCCTCACGCAGGATGTCGGTGGTGATGCCCACGACCTTGATGTCCATCTGGAGGGCAGTTATGCCAGACACCGTCCCAGCCACCTTGAAATCCATGTCTCCATAGTGGTCTTCGGCTCCAGCGATGTCGCTGAGTATGGCGCAGCGGGGCGGTGTCTGTTCGTCCATGATGAGCCCCATCGCTACCCCGGCGACGGGTGCCTTGAGCGGTACCCCTGCGTCCATGAGAGCCAGCGAGGCACCGCAGACGGTGGCCATCGAGGAAGACCCGTTCGCCTCGAGGATGTCCGACACGACCCGAATCGTGTAGGGGAAATCGTCCTCCGCGGGGATCACCGGCGCGAGCGCGCGTTCCGCGAGAGCACCGTGGCCGACCTCGCGGCGGCCCGGGCCGCGGAGGAACTTCACCTCGCCGACGGAGAAAGGAGGAAAGTTGTAGTGCAACATGAAGCGCTTGTAGATTTCACCGTCCACCAGCTCGATCTTCTGTTGATCCTCGGCCGTGCCGAGGGTGGCCGTGACGAGCGCCTGCGTTTCTCCCCGGGTAAAGACGGCCGACCCGTGTGTTCGTGGGAGCGCTCCAGCCTCGGTCGAGATGGTGCGAATCTCATCGAACGCTCGACCATCGAGCCGGATCTTGTGGTCGAGAACCTCCGTTCGCAGGACTTTCTCCTTCAGCTCGCTGAAGATGGACTTAGCCTCGACGCGGCGTTCGACTTCCCCCTCTGGCAGCGACGCGACGAGGTCGGCAAGGACCTCGTCGATGCGGTCGTAGCTCTCTAGCTTGCCGCGAATCCGCATGGCCTCACTCAGTGGGACCAAGACCTTCTCTTCCACCTCGCGGTAGAATTCGTGACCGACCTCGCGCTTGTCGACCGTGAGCTTCCGCTGTCCAGCCGAGGCGGCCAGGTCGTCGATGGTATCGACGATCTGTCTGATGGCGTCGTGAGCCACCTCGAGGGCGCCCACCATCTCCTCCTCGGTGACCTCCTTGGCTCCAGCCTCCACCATCACGACCGCCTCCCGGCTGCCGGCGACGGTCAGATCGAGGCGGCTACGGCGGCGGTCCTCGTAGGTCGGGTTGACCAGGAGTTCGCCGTCGACGAGCCCCACGCGGACACCTGCGATGGTTCGCTGGAAGGGAATCTCCGAGAGGGCGAGTGCGGCGGAGGCCCCGGTGATGGCCAGTACGTCCGAGTCGTTCTCCGAGTCAGCAGACAGGACCAGCGCGATGATCTGGGTCTCACGTCGCCACCCCGTCGGGAAGAGTGGGCGCGTCGGGCGATCGATCAACCGACTGGTGAGGACTTCCTTGTCGGTCGGCTTGCCCTCGCGCTTGAAGAATCCGCCCGGGATCCGTCCAGAGGCATACGTGTACTCGCGGTAATCGACCGTCAGGGGGAGGAAGTCGATGCCCTGACGAGGGCTACCGGCGTAGCAGGCCGTGACCAAGACGACGGTGTCGCCGTAGCGTACGACGACAGCGCCGTTGGCCTGCTTGGCCAGCCTCCCCGTTTCGATCGAGAGGGTCTTCTGGCCGATCTGGACTTCACGTCTTTCCATGTCGTTTGCCTCGGTAGCTAGCTGAAGATACGGACGGATCGCTCGCGGCGCCTGCAGGACGACGGTGCGTTCTGGGGACGGGAGCCCCGCGTCTACTTGCGGATACCGAGCCGACGGATGAGCTCCGCATAGCGCTCGGCGTCCTTGCGCTTGACATAGTCGAGCAGCCGCCGGCGCTGGCCGACAAGCTTGAGGAGGCCCCGTCGCGAGTGGTGGTCCTTGGCGTGAACCTTGAAGTGTTCGGTTAGGTAGCTGATGCGATCGCTGAGCAGCGCCACCTGCACCTCGGGGGAGCCGGTGTCCTGCTCGTGGAGTTTGTAGCTACCGATGATGTCGGTCTTGCGCTCGTTGCTCGGGCTCACGTCGTTCCCCTTTTTGCACGGTCCAGAATGGAGCCGCAGACACGCCCCTCGCTCCAACCGAAACCGCCCCGACTATGGACGATATCGTGAAATGGCTCAACGTGAAATGGCTTAATATGTTACACCAGAACAACAATTGGACGCAAAATCTGTGTCGCCGGCAAGCATTCTCCAATGGCCAGCAGCGAGCCCGCGGGGTCGAAGACGCGCGTCGTGAGCGGGGTCTGCGGACCGGGCGCCTGCGTGAGCGGCCCGAGAGGCCAGGGGCCCTCGACGTCCGAGACCGAGAGGGAATTGCCATGCGCGGCCCGGCGGGCGCCGCGCGCGTTGAGGACCATGACCGGGATCGACGGTAGTAGTTCCTCGAGCGGGATATGGGCTTCGACAGCGAGCCGCCCGTCGCTTGCGATATCCGCGAGCGGCAGGGCACGATCCAATCCGAAGTCGCCGCTCTTGATGCGTCGCAGGGCAACGAGGTGCCCGCCGCACCCTAGCCGCCGACCGAGGTCATGGGCGAGCGACCGAACGTAGAATCCCGAGGAGCAGACGAGGCGCACGCTCAGCTCGTCTTCTCTCGCCGACTCGAGCTCGAGACTGCGTACCGTCACCCGAACCGGACGAGGGCTGACGGGCCGCCGTTTCCGAGCCAGTCGATAGGCCCTGACGCCGTCGACTTTCTTCGCCGAGAACGGCGGTGGCGCCTGGAGGAAGCTGCCTCGAAACCCGTCCAGGGCCGCCTCCAGCTCCGCGCGTTCCGGCAGAGGACGCCGTCTGGACGCGGTCGTCTCCAGGGTGGTCATCGATGCCGGCGTGGAGGGGGCTGGGCTGCCCGCGTGCGGGCAGGCGCGCCCGGCCGCATCGTAGGTGTCGGTTTCGTACCCGAGCCGGATGCGCGCCTTGTAGACCTTGTCGTCTCCGCTCAGGAATCTGGCGAGCCGCGTCGCCCGGCCCATCACGAGCGGCAACACGCCAGTGGCACCCGGATCGAGCGTGCCGGTGTGTCCGACCCGACGGATCCCGATCACCCGTCGCACCCGTGCGACCACGTCATGGGACGTCGGTCCAGCCGGCTTATCGATCACGAGCACACCGTCCATGGGGCGATCAGCTGTTGGGTTCGGAGGCGGATGCGGCGTCGACGATGTCACCGGCTGCCAAGATCTCCTGGACGATCGCGCGCTTGACCTCGTGAACGTCTCCGTCGATCGTGAACCCAGCCGCATTCTTGTGGCCGCCGCCGCCCCGCCGGGTGGCAACCGCCCGGACATCCAGGTCATCCTTCGAGCGGAGGCTGACGCGTGTGCGATGGGCCACGTCCGTATCTTTGAGGAACACCACGGCTTGGATGCTGTGGGCGGTCAGCGGCAGGTTGACGATGCCCTCCGTGTCATCCGAGGTGCAGCCCGTTCGCTCGAGCATCCCATTCTCGAGGTGCAGCACGGCCACCCGCCCATTCCCGTTGACCTCCATGGCACCGAGCAGCAGGGCCAGCAGTCGCAGTCGTCCCAGGTTGCCGCCGTCGAACACGGCTCTGGCCATCGCGGCGGGCTCCACACCAGCCTCGACGACCTTTCGACAGATCTCGAAGGTTCGGGCCGTCATGTGCGAGTGGTGGAATGACCCTGTGTCGGTGAGGATGCAGAGGTAGATATGGGTGGCGATTTCCAGACTGAGCGGAACCCCGAGCCCCTCGATGAGTTCGAAGACCATCTCGCCGCACGCCGCGGCGGTTGGGTCGTACCAGTTCAGCGCACCGTAGAGCGTGTTGCCGAGGTGGTGATCGATATTGATGAGGAAGTAGTGCTCGAGACCCGTGACCTGCGGTCGATGGATGTCCGGGCACTCCATCACGATCGCTGCATCGAAGGTTCCGCCCACGGCATCTGCGACCTCGATGGTCTCGGTACCCGGGAAGGCTTCGTAGATGGACGGTACGGGGTCACGGTTGACGATCCGCACGGTCTTACCCAGGGCCCTCAGGGCAGACGCCATGGCGACCTGAGAGCCGATGGAGTCACCATCGGGACGCGCGTGGGACGTGATCACGAAATGCCGCCGTCTTCCCAGTTCACGCAGGATGGATGCCCGCACGTTGGCCGTTTCGTCGGTCGGTGTCATCGCCGTCTGGTGCTGTCACTCCTGTCGCGGGTCACGCGGCGGCCTGCGGCCACCCGTGGTGTCGATGGCTTCCGTCGTCCGTTCGTCCTCGGGGGAGGACGTCTCATCGTCCTGCAGGTCACGTAGCAACTGCTCGATCCGGTTTTGACGTTCGATGGACTCGTCGAACCGGAATTCGATCTCGGGCACCCGCCTCAGCCTCAGCCGCTTGCCGATCTGGCGCCGAAGGAACGGCGCGGCGCGCCGCAAGGCCCTGGCAGTGTCTCGGCGGTTGGAGGCATCTCCGAGTGAGGTGTAGTACACGCGTGCGATCTGGAGATCTCGTGTCGTCTGGACGTGCGTGATCGTGACGAAACCGAGTCCAGGATCTCTGACGTGCCGGGCCAAGAGGTCGCCCAGTTCGACGCGAATCTGGTCACCGACACGATCCGGTCGTGATCCTTGGGGCACGGCAGAAGACTAGGTCAGGACGTCGACCTGGGTCCGGGCGATCAGGCCTGGCTCCACCCGGTCGATCTCGGCAACGGCGGATTCAAGGGAGCGGTGGACGGCTGCGCTGCTGTTGCTGATCGCCACCACGCCGATCTGCGCTCGCTGCCACCGGTCCAGGAAATCAACTTCAGCCACCGCCACGTTGAACTTCTGGAGGCAGCCCTTTACTCTCCGCAGGACCATGCGTTTGTCCTTCAGCGAGCGGGCACCCGGCAGGTGCAGCTCGATCGAGAGCAGGGCGACAACGATCGGCATCGGAAGCCGGCGGCCCGTGGTGCGCACGGCGGGCTGCTAGACCGTGGCGGCGACCTGTTCTACCACGAAGGCTTCGATCACGTCCCCGACCTTGATGTCGTGGAAACGATCGAACGCGATACCACACTCGAAGCCCGACTTCACCTCACTGACATCGTCCTTGAACCGGCGGAGCGAACCGATCCGGCCTTCGAAGACGACGACGTTGTCGCGAAGCAGGCGCGCCTGCGCATCGCCGGCGCGCGAGATCCGGCCGTCGCTGACCATGCACCCAGCCACGGTGCCGAACTTTGGCACCTTGAACGTCTCGCGAACCTCGGCCGAACCCAGCCGTACTTCCTTGAGGGTCGGCTCCAGTAGGCCGGACATCGCCTTCTTGATCTCGTCGGTGATGTTGTAGATCACCGAGTGGAGGCGAATGTCGACGTGTTCGCTCGCGGCGACCTCCACGGCGTTTCGGTCCGGACGCACGTTGAAACCAATGATGATGGCGTTGGAGGCCGAGGCCAGCAGCACGTCAGATTCGTTGATCGCACCGACACCGGAGTGAATGATCAGGATCTTGACCCGCTCGTCGCTCAGCTTGGTCAGGGTGTCGCTCAGGACCTCGGTCGAGCCCTGGACGTCCGCCTTGACGATGATGGGTAGCTCCTTGACGCTTCCCTCCGAGATCTGACTCTGGAGAGATTCCAGCGTGAGGCGCCCGCCCTTGAAGCCGAGGGCCTTCTCTTTGGCCTGGGTCTGGCGGAAGACGGCAATCTGTCGGGCCTTGACGGCGTCCGCCAGCGCCTGGAACGTATCACCAGGCTGTGGTACTCCGCTGATCCCAAGGACTTCCACGGGGGTCGATGGAGGCACCAACTTCACCTGACGGCCACGGTCGTCGATGAGGGCCCGTACCTTGCCAACGCTTGTGCCGGCGATGAACGTGTCACCGACGCGCAGGGTGCCATCCTGTACGAGGATCGTGGCGACGGGGCCCCGTCCCTTGTCGATCTTCGCCTCCAGCACGGTACCCGTGGCGTTGCGCGTGGGCGTGGCTTTGAGGTCGCCCAACTCGGTCACCAGCAGGATCATCTCGAGCAGGAGCTCGAGATTCTGGTTCTGCTTGGCAGACACCTCCACCATCACGGTTTGACCACCCCACTCCTCGGGGACCAGCTCGACCTCGGCGAGTTCCTTCTTGACCAACTCGGGATTGGCATCCGCCTTGTCGATCTTGTTGATGGCGACGAGGATCGGCACGTTGGCGGCGCGAGCATGATCGATCGCTTCCCGAGTCTGCGGCATCACTCCATCGTCGGCGGCGACGACCAGCACGACCACGTCGGTGACCCGGGCGCCCCGCGCCCGCATCATCGTGAACGCCTCGTGTCCAGGGGTGTCCAGGAACACTACCTGGCGACCCTTCACGTTGACCGAGTACGCGCCGATGTGCTGTGTGATGCCTCCCGCTTCGCGTTCGGCGATGCGGGTCTCGCGGATCGCGTCCAGCAGCGAGGTCTTGCCGTGGTCGACGTGGCCCATGACCGTGACGACCGGTGCACGCGGGACCATATCCTCCGTCCGCATCTCCTCGGACTCGACGTGCGACACCTCTTCTTCGAACGTGCGCATCTCCACGTCGGCACCGAACTCCCTCGCGATCATCGTAGCGGTCTCGGTGTCCAGCGTGGTGTTGATCGTCATCATCAACCGACGCTCGATCAACTTCTTGAGCACGTCCTTCGCCTTGACCTCGAGGCGGTCGGCAAGATCCTTGACGGTCATGCCCTCGGCCAGGGTGATCATATGTGTGACCGGCGGCGGCGGCGCCGGGGGAAGCGGCGCGACCGGAGGACGACGTGGGCGCCGGCCCCGACCCCTCCGGCCACCCGGCGGGCGGAAGGGTGGGCGCGGCCCGGGCCGATACGGTGTCGGGACGCCCGGACGCCTCGGCGGCGGTGGCCTGACGGGTTGAGACGGGAGGGGCCGAGGGCCTCCGATTGCCGCCTGGGGTGGTACGGCTACCCGAGGAGATGCCGAGGGGCGCGGAGCGGGTGACACCGTCGCAGATGCTGGTGACGCGGCGGCCGGCCGCGGCGGCTGCGCCGCGCGGGCCGGTGGGCTGGCCGGAGGAG